>Ga0070698_100000121_pt1 | contig 67418 bp, 69 predicted proteins | sample KBSK1502metaG_FD_65477 | JGI IMG/M metagenome (GOLD analysis project Ga0070698, IMG submission 65477) | Corn, switchgrass and miscanthus rhizosphere microbial communities from Kellogg Biological Station, Michigan, USA - KBS K1-50-2 metaG | ecosystem: Host-associated > Plants > Roots >... | reverse complement strand
TGCGAGAACTTCGCGAGTCTAGGCAAAGTCGCACCGCCCAGTCGGGCGGGGCCGACTCCTGCCTTGCTATACCGACCTACGGGCGAGGACGTTCGCGCGATCAGGGAGCCGGAGCGAGATCGCCGAGCACGCATACTCGGCCAGAGAAATGGCAAGACGGTCGTTCCTGCTGACGCTGCTTGTCGTGCTCGCAGCCTGCGGGCCGCAGGCGGCGTCCCGACCCCGGGCTGACAACCCCATATCCGGCCATGCACACGTGCCTGCGAGCGCGGTCACCTGCTCCGCAGGATCGACCACGCCGCTCGGCGCGCTGCCGCCGGCGCTGCCGGCATGGTGCTCGCCGCTCTCCGAGGGAATCGACACCGCAGTCAGGGGACCGAACACCTGGGTGGACCGGTTCGGCAGCTCGCAGCAGAACGCGCGGCTTGCCCTGTCGTACAGGATCTTCGAGGCGCCGCGAGCGGAACACAGCTCCGTTTACCGGACGCAGCATTTCGGTCACAACGGGCATTGGATGGTCGACGTCGCCGGCTACGGGCAGCCGAGTGGCGTCTACGAGGGATCGGCCGAAGACTTCTTCGTGGGCCCCAACAACGGCGGGGGACTCATGCGGCCGAACGCAGGGTTTCATTTCGAGCGGGGCGCCCTGGTCATTGAGTTCGACGTATCGGCGGGTATGGCTGCCTACGCAGACCGGGCCTGGCCGGAAATCGTAGTCACGACGGCGAGCGCGCCGTCACCCCACGAGACGAACGGGTGGTACGCCGCCGGCCTCTTCGGGGGAGATGCGACGATCGGTTGCAGCTTTCCGCCCGATCGACTCGCCGAGTGCCGCATCTACGATCGCGAGAAGATCACCGCAAATCTGAGCGAGCACTTCACCGCGGGCGCGGCAACGACGTTTGGGGGCGCGCCGAGGGCCGCGCTCGGGGCGGCCTGGCGCATCTGTGGCACGGCGGAACCTGACGATGGGTGTCGCGATCGATTCCGTCTCGTGCTCGAACGCGACGCGATCACGATCTTCGTGAACGGGGTCCGCTACATGGAGCATCGCGGGCTGCCCCAAGCGGCACAGCTGCCCACCGAGCTCACCGATTCGACCGTCTACGTCTACTTCGCGAGCTGGGTCTACCTCGTCGAGCCGACGGTCGTTCGCTTCCACTGGGGACGCATCGCGATCAATCCCTGATCAGACACCTGGAAAATGACACGCCGCCCAATGCCTGGGCTCGTGCTCGATGAATTCAGGGTCCACTTCCGAGCAGATCTGCTGCGCTTTCCAGCAGCGCGTGTGGAATCGGCAGCCGGACGGCGGATTCACCGGCGAAGGCACGTCGCCGGTGAGGATGATTCGCTTGCGCTTCGTCTCCACCGCGGGATCAGGTATCGGCACGGCCGAAAGAAGCGCCTGGCTATACGGATGGAGCGGACGCTCGTACAGGTCGACGCGATCCGCGAGCTCCACGATCTTGCCGAGATACATCACCGCAACGCGGTCGCTGATGTGCCGCACCACCGAAAGGTCGTGGGCGATGAAGAGATACGTGAGCTTGAAGCGGTCCTGGAGCTCTTCGAGAAGGTTGATGACCTGCGCCTGGATGGAGACGTCAAGTGCCGAGATCGGCTCGTCGCAGACGATGAACTCGGGCTCGACGGCGAGCGCTCGCGCGATCCCGATGCGCTGCCGCTGGCCGCCCGAGAACTCGTGCGGGTAGCGGTTCGTGAAGTACGGGTTCAGGCCGACGACGCGAAGGAGCTCCTGGACGCGCTCGGTCTTCTCTCTGCCGCGCGCGAGGTGGTGCACCTCGAGCGGTTCGCCGATGATGTTGCCGACGGTCATCCGCGGGTTCAGCGATGCGTACGGATCCTGGAAGATCATCTGCATGCGGCGCCGCATCTTGCGCATGTCCTCGCCGCCGAGCTCGGTGAGCTCGACGCCATCGAACTTCACCTCGCCCCCGGTCGGCTTGTACAGCTGGAGGATGGCTCGTCCGGTCGTCGACTTGCCACAGCCCGACTCGCCGACGAGCCCGAGGGTCTCACCCTTCTCGACGAAGAAGTCGACCCCATCGACCGCGCGGACGGCGCCGACCTGGCGCTGGAAGATGATCCCTTGCGTCAGCGGGAAGTGCATCTTCAGCGCTTTCACGTCGAGGAGGTTCTTGCCGCTGTCCGCCGTGGCCGTGCTGCGGATCCGGACGAAATCCGGATCGGTGGGCTTGGTCGGTGTGCTCAGGGCCATCTCTACACCTCTTTAGATCGCCGTCGGCGACGGCGGCACATCGCCGGGCTTCGGCTCGGGCGGCAGCTGCGCGACTTCCTGCTTGATCTCTTCGATGACGCGGGTATCACCGACCTCTTTGCGCCAGTCCGTATCCACTAGCCAACCGCCCTGCTGGGTGCCCCAGCACCGCGCCTCGTGATCCGGCTTGGAATTCGGGATGTGCACGAGCTCGGGCTCTTTCTCGCGGCAGATGTCGCGCCGGTACTGGCACCGCGGCTCGAACCGGCAGCCCGGCGGCGGCGCGATGAGGTCGGGCGGAAGGCCTTCGATCGGGAGGAGCTTCGCCTTGCGGCGCTCGTCGAGGCGTGGGATCGACCGAAGGAGGCCCCACGTGTAGGGCATTTTCGGGTTCGCGAAGAGCTCCGCGGTGTCGGCCTTCTCGACGATCTTGCCGCCGTACATGACGTGGATGCGCTGCGTCATGCCGGCGACGACACCGAGGTCGTGCGTAATGAGGATGAACGCGGTGCGGAACTCGCGCGCGAGGTTCTTCAGCAGGTCGAGGATCTGCGCCTGAATCGTGACATCCAGAGCGGTCGTGGGCTCGTCGGCGAGGATGAGCTTGGGGTTGCACGACAGGGCCATCGCGATCATCACGCGCTGCCGCATGCCGCCCGAGAACTGGTGGGGGTAGTCGTCGACCCGCTTCTTGGCGCTCGGGATCCCGACGAGGTCGAGAAGCTCGATCGTGCGCTTGCGAGCCTCGCTTTTGTCCATCTTGAGATGCAGCTCGAGCGCCTCGGAGATCTGCCGGCTGATGGTGAGCACCGGGTTCAGGCTCGTCATCGGGTCCTGGAAGATCATCGCGATGTTGTTCCCGCGGATCCCGCGGACCTCGTCGTCGTCCATCTTCAGGACGTCCGCGCCGTCGAACATGATGGAGCCCTTGACGATCTTGCCCGGCGGCACCGGGATCAGGCGCATGAGCGAGAGCGCGGTCACGGATTTGCCGCAGCCAGATTCGCCGACGATCCCGAGGGTCTCGCCGGCCGCGAGCTCGAACGAAACGCCGTCCACCGCTCGGACGACGCCGTCGCGCGTGAAGAACTGCGTGTGGAGGTCCTGGACCTCCAGTAGCTGCTGAGCCACCGGTTCTCCCCCTAGCCCCGCCTGAGTTCCGCGGAGTCTACCAACGGTTTGCCATCACATCTTCGACCGCGGATCGAGGGCATCGCGGAGCCCGTCTCCGACGAACGTGAACGCCAGCAGGACGATCGAGATGCACATGGACGGGAGCAGGACCGGCCAGGGGGTCGTCGAGAAGACGATGAACCCCTCGTTGATCATGACCCCCCAGGTCGGCGTGGGCGGCCGGATGCCGATCCCCAGAAACGAGAGCACGGATTCGGTGAGCATCGCCCCGGGGATCGCGAACGCCACCGTCACGATGATCGGCGCCAGGATGTTGGGGAAGATATGCCTGCGCATGATGCGACCGGGGCCCGCACCGATCGCTCGGGCCGCCTCGACGAACTCGCGGTTCTTCACCGACAGCACCTGCCCGCGGACGAGCCTCGCAACCCCCACCCAGTTCACGACTGCGATACCGACAAAAATCACCAGGAGCCCGTCGTACGCGTTGCCGAGGGCCGTACCGCGTAGCGTCGCGACGATGATGATCACGAAAAGCAGGTCCGGGAACGCATAGACCACGTCGGTCACGCGCATGAGGAAGTCGTCGACCACGCCGCCGACGTAGCCCGCGAGCATCCCGACGGTGAGGCCGATCGCGAGCACGATGGAGACCGGGACGAGTCCGATGATGAGGCTCACTCGGGACGAATACATGAGTCGACTGAGGATGTCCCGTCCAAGCGTGTCGGTCCCGAAGATGTACGCGGGATCGGTGAACTTGCTGCCAAAGAAGCTGGTCCAGATCGGCTCCAGCAGGCCGCTCTTGCCGTGCAGTTCCAACGGGTCGTATGGCGCGATCAACGGAGCGAAGATCGCGATCAACGACGCGAGGGCGATCACCGCGAGACCAACAAGGGACGCGCGGTTCCGGAGCAGCCGGTAGAGCGCGTCGCCCCAGAGGGAGCGCTGCTTGCGGGCGATCACGTTCATGTCGGCCGCGCGCTGCTGCTGCCGCGTCGTCGCCGCCGTCGCCACTAGCGCACCTTGATCCGCGGATCGAGCACGCCGTACAGGATGTCGACGGTGAGATTGGCGATCATGATGAGGAACGCGTACAAGAGCGTCGTCGCCATGATCGTCGGGTAATCGCGCTGGTTGATGCTGATGATGTAGAGCCTGCCCATCCCCGGGACGTTGAAGAGCGACTCGATGATGAAGGAGCCGGTGATCAGCCCGGCCGTCGCCGGACCGATGATCGTCGCGACCGGGATGAGCGCGTTCTTCAGCGCGTGGCCGACGATGACGGCGCGCTCGGCGAGCCCCTTGCTGCGGGCCGTCCGCACGTAGTCCTGACGGATCGCCTCGAGCATGCTCGCCCGCGTGATCCGGGTGAGGTACGCGCCCGGGGCGAGTCCGAGCACGAACATCGGCATGATCATGTGTTGCCAGCTTCCCCAGCCGACAAACGGCAGGAGGTGCAGCGAGACGCCGAAGATGTAGATGAGGAAGATGGCGGTGACGAACCCGGGGATCGTCGTGCCGATCGTCGCGAGCAGCATGCTCAGGTAGTCGACGATGGTGTTCTGCTTCAGCGCGCTGACGATCCCGAGCGGGATCGAGAACGCGAGCGCGAAGACGAGCGCCCCGAGGCCGAGCTGAAACGTCGTGCCGATGCCCTGGCCGATGATCTCGACGACGGGTCTCTGCCGGGTGAAGCTCAGACCGAGATCACCTTTCAAGAGGTTCCCCATGTAGAGGACGAACTGCTCGTGGATCGGCTTGTCGACTCCGTAATAGCGATTGATCCGGTCGATCGTCGCCTGCGAGAGTGGACGGTTCGCGTTGAGGTCGAAAGGGCTTCCCGGCGCGGCATGCGCGAGTGTGAACGTGATCAGGGCCACGAAAAACATCGTGGGAATGACCAAAAGGAGCCGCCGGATGACGTACCTAAGCACTCTGCACGGTCTTGAACCGAGTGTATAACGCGACGCTTTTGAAATGCGTCACCGTAAACAGAAGGGGCCGGCTCATGCCGGCCCCTTCTTTCTCACGCGTCGTCGCGCGCGAGCGTTAGGTCCTCTTGGTCACGAACGGATCGGTGAATCGCGCCTCCTCGAAGCCGAGTGAGGTCAGGTAGAAGCTCTTGACCCATGGCTTTTCGAGGACCGGGTTCGCGTCGTAGTAGATCCAAGCGGCCGGCGCATCCTGTGAGAGGAGACGAGAGGCCTGCTGGTAGAGGTCGTCGCGCTTCTTCGGGTCGGGTTCCTTGTCGCCGTCGGTCACGAGCTTGTCGTACTGAGGGTTGTTGTAGCCAACCCGCGTGACCGTCGACTTCGAGTGGAACACCGTGGTGAGCCAGTCCTGCTGGTCGTAGTAGTCGGCGCACCAACCGAGGAGGAACAGCGCCGGCGTCGTGTCCGGCTTCTTCACCAGCTGCGTGTACGTGGTGGAGTCCACCGGATCGAGGCCAACGTCAAGGCCGAGGTTTGTCTTCCACTGGCCCTGGAACCACTCGAGACGCGTCTTCGCTCGTGCGCTGGATGCATAGGTGATCTTTATGTTCGCGAGGGCGGCCTGCGCGGCCGGAGTCGCCTGGCCGAGCGACGCCTTCGCCGCCGCCGCGTCGAACTTCTGGAAGGTGTCTCCTTGGTCGTATCCCGGAATGCCCGGTGTGATGAAGGCCAAAGCGGGCTTACCGATCTTCTGGACATCCTTGATGTAAGCGTCGCGATCGAAGGACTTGGCGAAGGCGACGCGGACGTTCTTGTCGTCGAACGGCGCCTTCTTCGTGTTGAAGCCGACGTAGAAGGTGCACTGGCCTGGGCCGTCGACGCGCTGCGCCTTCAGCGCCGCGTCCGCGTCGATGGTCCGCAGGTCCTCAGCGGTGATCCCGTAGACGTCCAGCTCGTTGTTGCGGTAGGCCGCGAAGGCGACGGCGCCTTCGTTGATCATGACCTGGGTCCACTTCGCGAGCTTGGTCGGCTGTCGGAAGTTCGGGTTACGCGTGAAGACCATCTTCTCGTTGTGCTTCCACTCGCTCAGGATGAACGGGCCGTTCCCGATGAACGTGGCCGGGTCCGTCCACGAGGCGCCGCCCTTGGTGACCTGGTCCTCACGCGAGGGCACGCCTACCCAGAGCGCGGCGATCGAGTTGAAGTACGGGGCCTGGTCGGTAAGGGTGAACGAGATGTCGCTCCCGGAGACCTTGATGTTGTTGAGGAACGCAGTCTTCGCTGCCGCGAGCTTGGCGGGGTCGTCCTTCTTGGGATCCATGCTGTTCCAGTCCTCGCAGCCGGCGACGATGTAGCCGGTGAACGCGTACTGGCCAGCCGTGGCCGGGTCGCAGAGCCGCTGCCATCCGTACTTGAAGTTGTCGGCCGTGAGGGGCTTGCCGTCCGAGTACTTGAGACCATCACGCACGGTGTACGTGTAGGTCTTCCCGTCAGCGCTGACCTTGGGCTGATCCTTCGCGGCCGCGGGGATCGGCTTTCCGCTCTTGACGTCGAAGGTCATCAACGCTTCGAAGACCTTCATGTTCACACCGATCTCTTCGACGAACGAGGATTGCTGGGGGTCGATGTTGTCGGGCTCGCTCCCCATGTTGGTCACGAGCTCGCCATTGGGGTCCGCCTGATCGGTCGCGTTGCCACCGGTCGTGCCGCCGCCCTGCTGCGTGCAGGCGCCGATCACTACGGCCAGCAGCGTCATGAGTGACAGAAGCGGCCAGATGCGACTGCGAGTTGGGGTCAAAATTCCGCCTCCCTGTTCCTTCCTTTTATTGGGGTACGGCGCGATTCTGGGCCATTCTGAGTACCGTCGCTAGACCGGACGGGTTCAGCGAGCCACGAAACTCCACTCGTGGACGTTCCATGAGAGGGCCGAACCCGAGGGCGTGGGGTCGATCCCGGCGAGGCTCTGCGGCGCGACATCGACCCTGAGCTCCTGGTAGAGCGGAAGCGCGGGGATGGCCGAGGTCCAGATCCGTTCCATCTCGGAGTAGATCGCGCGCTTCTCCTGACGATCCTGCGCCCTCGCAGCGAGGCCCGCGAGCGCATCGAACCAGGGGTCGACCCGTCCGGCCCATCGCTCGGAAGCAAGCTGAGGATCGGCCGTAAGCTCGGACGTGATCGCGAGATCGAACTCTCCCCGCTGCACCTCTGCCGTGAGGTCCGCGGGCGCGCGTTCGCGGACGTCCGCCGCGATCCCGATCGCGGCGAGGTCGCCGGCCACGCGTCGGGCGACATCGAGGCGCGCGGGCGAGCCCGCGGCGACGCCGATCGTCGCCGTCATGCGTTCGCCGCCGCGTTCGAGGATGCCGAACTGCCCCTTGCTGAATCCCGATTCGACGAGCAGCGCTCGCGCACGATCGCGGTCCGGTCGCGCGGGAGGCACGTCCTCGGCCGCGGCCCACTGCGGTGGAACGAGGTACGTGCGCGGCACGCGCGCTCGGCCGACGAAGACGTCGTCCACGATGGATTGGCGGTCGATCGTGAGCTGGACCGCTTCCCGGACCACCGGATCACCGAATCGCTTCGGGTTGGAGCCGAACCGGAGGAGGCTCGCGGCCTCGGCGGGGACGTAGTGGGCGAGAAGATGCGTGCCGTCAGCGAAACGGTCGAGGGTCTTCGCGAGATCGGCCTCGAGCACCGGCCACGGCGCGACGTCGATCTCCCCGCGAAGGAGCGCCTGAAGCGCCGCAGCGCGGGTCGAGAAGAAGTGGATCTCGAGGCGCCCGAGCTTTGGCGCTCCGAGCACGTAGCCGGGATACGCCGACAGCGTGATGCTGCCTGGCAGCCAGGCGGCGATCGCGAACGGCCCGGCATGAACGGGTTCGCGCCCGTAGGCGCTGCGCTGCTCGGAGGTGGCCTGCGCCAAGCGGTGGCCGGGCATGACCCGGGGCGCGAGCGCGTAGCCGTCCCAGCGCTCCCCGTCCCGATAGAGCACGCGGACCTCGCGCGCCGAGAGGACCTGCACGTCCGAGATGCGGTCGGCCGTCCAGCGCGTGAGCGTGCCCGGCGCCTCAGCCTCGTCCTGCTGCCACGCGAACCGGACGTCGGACGCCGTGATGGGCACGCCGTCCTGCCATTTCGTGTCACGCAGTCGGAAGGTCGCGACGAGGCGACCGTCGGGAGCGTCTGCGTCGTCGGTGACGATCCGGAGACCGCCGTTCTCGAGGGTCGGAACGGATTCGGCCAGTCGCGGCGTCAGCTCGTCGTGGGCGTCGCGTCGCACGAGCGTCTCGGTCACGGCGGAAGCGACGAAGCGCGCCGAGGGATCGTCGTCGAACACCGTCCGCGGCTCGCCCACGAGGCCGATGACGACATCGCGTCGCGCCGGCGGGGCCGTCGCGCAGCCGGTCCCGATGGTGATAGCGGCGACGACGAGCGCGAGCGCGAGCCGCGGGGTCAGCTCAGCGCGGTGACGCGCCCGAGCCCTTCGCGATTTCGACCGGGTCGTAGTCGAAGCGACCGCCCATGGGAAGACGCGCGAGGTCCAAAACGATCGAGGAATCATCGGGCTTGTTGAGTCTGAGCCAGCGCAGGTAGTCGATGTCACCGATCGGGGGCTGCGCGCGGTACTGGACCACCGAGCGCATCGCTGACGGCGAAGTGCTCTGACGCGCCGATGGGTCGAGGGTCGTGCCAACCGCGAACAGCGTCACGCCGACCATGACCGCGACTTCCGCAAGGCGACCGAAGAAACGGGGCGCGCGAAGCCAGGGGTTCGTCGCCGTGCTTCGTGGACCGACCGCCAATCGGACGCGGCCGGGCGCGATGTTCGTCCGGCGATCGCGCAGAGGCGAGAAGGCGCCGCGGAGCGCGGCATCCATGCGGCGGGCGTTGCGCAGCGCGTCGGCGCATCCGACGCACGACGAAGCGTGCGCCTCGAGCGCGATCCGTTCGGCCGCGCCGGGTCGATCGGCCCATGCGAGGTAAGCCGCCTGACGAGACTTGCAACCACGCGAGAAAGGTCTCATTTGCCCTCTACTGGCACTGTGGCCCTGATCGGTTTTGCCGCCCGAAGTTGAGTAGCCATGATCGGTCGGGTTGGTTCGATACCCAGCTCCGGATGTGCCGCAAGATGCGTTCGGAGGCGGCGGAGCGCGTAGTGAAGGCGCGATTTGACGGTCCCGACCGGACAGTCGACGACTTCTGCGATCTCCGTCAGGTTCAGACCGTTCATGTAGTGGAGCACGACCACGAGTCGATGCTTGGGGCTGAGCTCGTCGACCGCACCGAGGACGAGCCTGCGGAGCTCGGCCTGCTCGGCGACATGCGAGGGGGAACCCTCGTCATTCGCGAGAGGCTCGTCGATGGCGTCGTCGAGGGACGACAGGACGACGCCCTTGCGCGGGCGGCGGTTGTACGAAAGGTTGATCGCGACCCGGTAGAGCCACGGCCGAAGAGAATCGTCCGGCTCGAGGCGGGCGAGCGCGCGATGCGCCCGCGCGAACGTGTCCACGACGATCTCTTCAGCGGCCGAGGGGTCCTTCGTGATCGCGAGCCCGAGGCGGAAGATGCCGTCCCTGTAGCGGTAGAACAGCGCGTCGAAAGCGATCGTGTCGCCGTCACGCGCCGCGTACACCAGATCGTGGTCCGTCCGCGCATCACCCGCCGCGGGGTCTCGCTGGATCCTCATGTCGTGGTGCCCTCGGGTAGATACCGACGGATTCCGAGGAGCCTCCGATCTCCGCCCAGCCGGTTGTGCTCGACGACGCCACCCTTCATCGGCGCGTGGATAAACTCGCTCGCGCCGGTCGCGAGCGCCACGTGGGTCACCGAGTCGGCACCGAAGAACATGAGGTCGCCTGCTCGGGCCTCTTCCACCTTTCGGCCGAGCATGGCCTGTTGATCCGCGTCCCGCGGCAGGGCCACCCCGTTCAAACGGTACACCTGCTGAACGAATCCAGAACAGTCCAGGCCTAGTGCCGTCGTACCGCCCCATAAGTAAGGAACGCCGATGAACGATTCCGCCGTTTGCAGGTAGTCGTCGGCTGTCGGGTATCGGGTCGGGACATCGTCGCCACGCGTGGTGTCGGCGACGGCAAGGAAGCCGAAGCGGGACCGGTCCGCCCGCAGCGGAACCTGGCCCCACTCCGGGTGGGCGTTCGTACCGTCAATCCCGACCGCTCTGAAGATCTGCGGCGGCCGCGTGCCCGCCGGCAACCGCTCCAGCACCCGTGAGGCTCGCGACTCGCGCTCGTGGACGTCGGCGAGAAGTACGGCGACGATTCCGACGTTGTTCGATCCGGGGACCTCGAACAGCTGATCCGCGCGAACCCATCCGAAGTAGTGGTCAGGCCCCTGCACGTACCGCCAATCGTCCCGCTCCCCCAGGACGGTCACCATCTCGGTGAGGTGAGCCTGATCCACGAGCTCGGAGGTGTCCGACGGCTCCGCTCTCTGGTCCGCGATCCCCACGGTGACCAGGGCCTTGGGCGGCGCGACCATTGCGACGCGAGTCGGGGCGCGCGCTACGCCGGTCGCTGCCACGTGAGCTTCGGATTCCGCGCCGCGGTGACCTCGTCGAGTCGCGCGAGCGGTGCGTTCTTCGGCGCCGCCTTCACCGACGCGGGATCGGTCTTCGCGCGTTCGGCGATGCGGATCATCGCGGCGGCGAACGCGTCGAGCGTCTCGCGCGGCTCGGTCTCGGTCGGCTCGATCATCAGGGCCTCGGGGACCACGAGCGGGAAGTACACGGTCGGGGGATGGAATCCTTCGTCGATGAGGGCCTTCGCGACGTCGAGCGCGGAGACGCCCTGCTTCTTCTGACGCGAAGCCGAGAGCACGAACTCGTGCATGCATGCCCGGTCGAACGCCACGTCGTACGAATCGCGCAGCTGCGCGAGCAGGTAGTTGGCCGCGAGGATCGCGTCGTTCGAAGCTTCGGCGAGACCCTCCTCGCCGAGCGTACGCATGTACGTGTATGCGCGGACGAGGACGCCGAAGTTTCCGAGGAACGTGCGCACGCGGCCGATCGAATCGCCGAGGCCGGCGGGCGGCTGGTCGTCGCGCGCGGTGTCGAGGTGATAGCGACCCTGCTCGTCGCGCACGATCCACGGCTTCGGCAGAAATGCGCGCAGCGGCTCCTTCACGCAGAGCGGACCGGCTCCGGGGCCGCCCGCGCCGTGCGGAGTAGAGAACGTCTTGTGCACGTTGATGTGAATGCAGTCGAAGCCAAGGTCACCGGGACGGGCCACGCCGAGAAGAGCGTTCATGTTGGCGCCGTCGCCGTACACAAGCCCGCCGACTGCGTGGACCGCGTCGCAGACCTCGCGAAGCCGTTCCTCGAAGAGTCCGAGCGTGTTGGGGTTCGTCAGCATGAGACCGACGACGTCGTCGCCGAGCGCGGCCTTCAGCGAAGCGAGGTCGATGTTCCCGTGCGCGTCGCTCTTGACGGTCGTGACCTGGAACCCGCACATCGCGGCCGACGCGGGGTTCGTGCCGTGCGCGGTGTCGGGGACGATCACGCGGCGGCGCTTCGCGCCCTCGCCGCGCTTTTGGTGATACGCCTTGAACATCAGGATCGCGGTGAACTCGGCCTGGGCGCCCGCCGCAGGCTGCAGCGTGACCGCGTCCATTCCGGTGAGCTTGGCGAGCATGGCCTCGAGCTCCGCGAGCAGCGTGAGCGCTCCCTGGACGGTGCTCTGCGGCTGCTTCGGATGGAGGTCGGCGAAGAGCGACGCCACGCGATCGTTGATCTTCGGGTTGTACTTCATCGTGCAGGAGCCGAGCGGGTACATCCCCGTGTCGACCGCGTAGTTCAGCTGTGCGAGATGCGTGAAGTGCCGCACGACCTGAGGCTCGGTGAGCTCGGGCAGGCCGAGCGACACTTTTCTTCGGAACGCGGCAGGAATATGGCCGTCGGCTTCCTCGCCCCCGCGCACGTGGCGGCCGGCGCGCCCCGCCTCGTGTATCTCGACGAGGAGCGGCTCGAGTGCCGGCACCGCCGTCTTCACGCCGGAATCGGGAATGACCTGAGTGCGGATGGTCATCGGGCCGTCACCGTCTCGCGAACGCTCGCGGCGATGCTCTCGATAGCGGCGACGAGCGCATCCATCTCTGCCTCGGTCGTCATCTCGGTGCACTGGATGATCAGGTCGTCGCGATCGCCGTAGTGCATCGAGCTCGCCTCGACGAGCACGTTGTCGACGAGCAACGCGTTGCGCATCGCGTACCCGCTTCCCTCGCGGCCTGGCGCCAGCGTCGGGACGCGAAGCGCGAACCGATCGAAGAAATCGCCCTCGGTTGAGACGGAGCATCCCGGCAGCGCGCCGAGCCGGTGCGCGAGCGCATGCGCCTTGGCGACGCCGAGACGCGCGGCAGCGGAGAGGCCCTCCGGTCCCATGAGCGCGAGATAGACCGCCGCGGTGATGGCGGCGATCGCCTCGTTCGTGCAGATGTTGCTCGTGGCTTTCTCGCGGCGGATGTGCTGCTCGCGGGTCTGCAGCGTGTTCACGAACCCGCGCATCCCGCGGGCGTCATGGGTCTCGCCGACGATGCGGCCGGGCATCTGACGGACGAGCGCCATGCGGCAGGCCAGGATCCCGAGATACGGCCCGCCGAAGCTCATCGGGATCCCTAGGGGCTGCCCCTCCCCCACCGCGATGTCGACGCCGAGCGCTCCGGGCGGCTCGAGCAGCGCGTTCGCGTGCGGCTCGGTCACCTGGATGCACAGCGCGCCCGCGGCGTGGGCGGCATCCGCGACGCTGCGCACGTCGACGAGTCCGCCGAAGGCATCTGGGTGCTGGACGATGAGGCACGCGGCGCCATCCGCCGCCGACGCGAGGTCGCGCGCCGGGACCTCGACGATCTCGAGGTCAGGTCCTTTCGCGTAGGTGCGGACGGTGCGACGGAATTCGAAATAGACCTCGCTCGCCATCACGACCTTCTTGCGGCCCGTGGTGCGAACCGCCATGAAGGCGGCTTCGGCGACCGCGGACCCGCCTTCGTACATGGACGAGTTCGCGACCTCCATCGCGAGCAGCTCCGAAATGAGCGACTGGTATTCGAAGATCGACTGGAGCGTCCCTTGACTGACCTCCGGTTGGTACGGCGTGTATGCGGTCAGGAACTCGCCGCGCAGCGCGAGAACTGGCACCGCGGCCGGGATGTAGCGGCGCTGCACCGGCCCGCCGAGAAAGAAGGGCCCTGCGCCCGCGGTTCGATTCTTCGCGGCGAGTGACTCGAGATGCGCTTGGATCTCGAGCTCGGACATACCGACGGGCAGGCCCAGCTTCGGGCGGAGCGCGTCCTTGGGGATCGCGGTGAGCAGATCGTCGACGCTCTTGATGCCGACGCGCTCGAGCATCGCCGCGCGGTCGGCATCGGTGTGCGAGGAGTACGGGTTTTTATTCAATCTCGCGGCTGCGCCGCGGAGACGCGCTCAGGGCTGGCGGTCTCGCTCCTCGCGAGTGAATCGCTCGTCGCTCGTTTCAACTTCATCAATCTCTCAGCGACTAGTCCCCGCCGGCGCCGGCCGTCTCGCCGATGTGGGAGCGGTAGTCGGTTGGTGAGAGCAGCTGCGTGAGCTCTCCCTTGTCGGCGAGCCGCACCTTGATCATCCAGCCGTCGCCGTATGGCGCGGTGTTGACGAGCTCCGGCTTCTCGATGACTTTCACGTTGCGCTCCACGACCTCGCCCGAGATCGGCGCGTAGATGTCGGAGGCCGCTTTGACCGACTCGACGACCCCGAGGCTCGAGAACTGCCGCACCGTCGCGCCTTTTTCGGGCAGCTCGACGAACACGACGTCGCCGAGCTGATCCTGCGCGAAGTGCGTGATGCCGATGGTGGCGACGTCGCCCTCGGCGCGCACCCACTCGTGCTCCTTCGAATACTGGAGATCGTCGGGAACAGTGCTCATGTCGGCTTCGCCGCCATTCGCCTAGAACCTGTTCCTCGCAGGGGCTTCGCCCCTTCCACCCCGGCTCTCACTGCTCCCTCCTATAGAACGGCGTCTTCACTACCGTAGCGGGAACGTCCCGGCCACGGATTCGGACCGCGAGCGCCGTTCCCACCTTCGAGAGGGGCGTGGGGACGTACGCCAGCGCGATGTTCTTCTCGACGGTTGGCCCGTAGGTGCCGCTCGTGACGTGGCCGACGACGTCGCCGTCGTGGGTGACCTCGTGCCCGTGGCGGGCGACACCGCCCTGGATGACGAGGCCCGCGATCTTCCGCTTCGGTCCGGCGGCCTTTTTCGCCGCGATCACGTCGCGGCCGGTGAACTCCTTGTCGAGCTTGCAGGTCCAGCCAAGACCGGCCTCGATCGGGTCGGTCGTCTCGTCGATGTCGTTGCCGTACAGGGAGAAGCGCGCCTCGAGACGCAGCGTGTCGCGCGCTCCGAGGCCGATCGGCTTCATCCCGGCGTCGCGCCCGGCCGCGAGGAGGCCATCCCAGACCTTGTCCGCGTCGGCGTTGCCGATGAAGACCTCGAAGCCGTCCTCGCCGGTGTAGCCGGTGCGCGCGATGGTCGCGCGACTTCCCGCCACGCGGCCGTGTGTGACCCCGAAGGCCGGCAGTGATCGCACCTCGGCGTCGGTTTTCGAGGCGAGGATCTCGACCGCGCGGGGTCCCTGGATCGCGACGAGCGCCGTTCCGTACGAGCGATCCTCGAACGCGACATCTTCGCCGAGGCGCGCGAGAACGTGCGCGCGGTCCTTCGCGATATTCGCGGCGTTCACGACGACCATGTACTCGGTCTCACCGACGCGGTACACGATGACGTCGTCCACGATCGTGCCTCGCTCGTTGGTGAGGAGTCCGTAGCGCGCCTCGCCAACATCGAGACCCGCGATGTCGCTCGAGATCAGGCGATCGAGCGTGGCGCCGGCGCCGCGGCCCTTGAAGAAGAACTCGCCCATATGCGAGAGGTCGAAGAGACCGGCGCGACCGCGCACCGCACGATGCTCCGCCACGATCCCCTCGTACTGGATCGGCATCTCATAGCCGGCGAACGGCACCATCTTCGCGCCGAGCTCGGCGTGTCTGTCGTAGAGCGGGGTGCGGCGCATCGTCGGCGCTTCGGTCGCCATCAGGCGGCCTCGCTCGCGGCCGCGAGGGCGCGATCAAGGATTTCGCGGTACGTCTCGAAGGACAGCATGCGCCGCGCTTCGTCCTCGCGGACCCAGCGCACCTCGTCGTACTCGTGATCGTGCGCTGAGGTGTCGCCGCCGGTCGGCTCCATGAGGAAGAAGTGAACGAACTTGTGCACGCGCTCGCCGGGTGCCGCGAACCAGTAATCGGTCGTGCCGATGTCCCGAAGGATGCGGACCTTGAGTCCCGTCTCCTCCTCGACCTCGCGCAGCGCGGTGTCCTCGATCTCTTCGCCTTTGTCGGGCGTGCCCTTGGGAAAGACCCAGGTGCCGTCCGCGTGGCGGCCGGTCAGGACAACCTCGCGCGCGCCGTCTCGCTGGCGGAGGACGACCCCACCAGCGGCGATCGCGTTGCGGACGCGCGAAGAGCGGCGGGTACGGATCGTCGGCATGGGATCCTCCCGGAACGTGAGGAGACGAGTTTAGCCAAACGAAGGGAGCGACGAGCGGTACCCGCGAGGAGCGACAACCACCAGCCTTGAGCCCGTGGCGAGTCACCGAGGCAGCGCCGAGGGGACGAGCTGCTTGAGCGGAACCGAGCTGCTTGAGCTTGATCAGAGCAGCCGCGTGTTGTTGATGACGAGAGCGAAGTTGCAGTGGAGAAACTCCGCGGCGCGGCGCGACAACATCATGCGGGGCAGGAAAATCTCGAAGTACTCCATGATCGGCGAGACCTCGGTGTCGACCGCGAGCTCGAGCGTGATGAGCTTTTCCTTCCGGCTGACCTTGATTTCCGAGGCGGTGACCGCGTAGTTGACGCGGTCGTGGATGTCGAACGAGGTCGACTTCGGGTTGCGCACGCGACTGCGGTGCACGTCGCTCTTGTCCGCAATGATCACCGCGGCGGAGACGGCGCTCACCGGCAGCCCGCCCTCGTCCTCCTCGTGGTTGGCGACGGCACCCATCATGGTCGCGACCTCTTCGAGCGCGAAACCCAGGTCGATGAGGATGTCCTTCGCGAGGAGCGCACCGGTCTGGGCGTGCTTCTCTCGCGTGACGACGTTGCCCATGTCGTGCAGGTAGGCCGCGACAGCGGCGATCTCGCAGCGGCGCGCGTCATGACCCAGCGACTTCAGGATGAATCGGGCCCCGTCCGCCGATGTGTTTGCGTGACGCTCGCCATGCTCGGTGTAGCCGATCGCTCCGGTCTGCTGATTGGCAGACCGGATGAAGACCTTGACGCGCTCGTCACCCTTGACCACTTCGAGGGTCGGTCCCTCGCGCTTGGCCTCGACGGGTGTCCGGGTCTTGGTCTCGGTGCGATGGACTTTCTTCTGCTCGTCCGGAGCGTTGGTGTCGTCGGGGCCTGGCCGCGGCGCCTGAATAGCGTCTGTCATCGACGAAACTCTAATCCGGCGTCATTCGGCGTACGCCCTTTGCAGCCGCTCCGCGACCTGCTGCAGCCAGCGGAGCTCGGTCAGGCCGGCGCGGCAAATCACCATCCCGCGCGTGAACGCGAGCCAGGGCTTGAGCGTGCCACCGAGGAGCCCGAGCCAGGTCGAGCTCGTCGCGTCAACCTTCGGTCCGGGTCCTTTGAGGTCGGCGATCTCGGCGTGCAGCTCACCCGCGCCCGCCTTGAACTCGATCGCGCGTCCGATATCCGTGAACCGGAGCAGCGCGCGACCTCTAGTCACGTCTTTGAGCGACGCCCGGACGCTCTCCGTCCCGCTCGCCGCGGTCAGGATGCGCAGGACGAGCTCGGGCACGTCATTGCCGGAACCGTTGGTCTTCGCGCGGGTCTGCGCCTCGGCGAGCGCGGCGGCGAGCTCCTCTTTCGTCATTGTCAGGCGAGCTTGAGGTCGCTGCGCGCCGCCACCGGTATTTCGGTGCCGCGATGGCGCAGCACGTAGAACGCGGCCGCGCCGATCATCGCGCCGTTGTCGGTGCAGAGGCCGGGGCGCGGCACGCGGAGCGGGTGGCCGATGCGCCTCGCGATCGCCTCGCGCAGGACGAGATTCGCGGCGACGCCGCCTCCGAGAAGGACCGTCTCGACCGCGTGCTCCGCCGCGGCGCGCGCGGTCTTCTCCGCGAGCATCTCGGTGATCGCCTTCTGGAACGACGCGGCAACGTCGGCGACCGGGACGTCGCCCTTCTTCTCGAGCTCGCGCACCAGCCGCAACACAGCGGTCTTCAGGCCGCTGAAGGAGAAGTCGAACCGATCCGCGGGCAACGCTCGCGGCAGAGGAAACGCGTTCGGGTTTCCCTCCTTCGCCACCCGCTCGATCACCGGACCGCCGGGAAACCCGAGGTGCAGCAGCCGTGCAACCTTGTCGAACGCCTCGCCGGCGGCGTCGTCGATCGTCCGCCCCAAGGGCCGGAAGCGGCGATGCGCCTCCATCAACACGAGATCGCTGTGCGCGCCGCTCACGACAAGCACGATCGCCGGGATCTCGGGCTCCGGCGGGATGTCCTCCGTCTCATAGAGCCAGTTCGCGTAGACATGCCCCTCGAGGTGGTTGACCCCGACGAACGGCAGGCCAGCGGCCAGCGCGAGGCCGCGCGCGTAGTTCGCGCCGACGAGAAGGCACCCGATGAGCCCCGGCCCGACCGTGGCCGCGACCGCGTCGATCTCCGAGAGCTGCCGCCCCGCGTCGCGCAGCGCCTTTTCGGTGAGGACGTCGAGCGAGCGAAGGTGCTCGCGCGCGGCGACCTCCGGGACGATGCCGCCGGTGTCCTGATGCACCAGCTGCGATGCGACGATGTTCGAGCGGATCCGTCGCCCGTCCTCGACGATCGCGACGCCGGTCTCATCGCACGACGTCTCGATCGCGAGGATCCTCAACCGGTCTCCTGCAGCTCTGCCTTGAGCTTCGCGAGGCGCTCGCGTACGGGACGCTCGCGCAGCCGTTCGGTCCACATGATGAGCGCGTCCTCGTTGTTGTCCGAGTAGTAACGGCGACGCACGCCCGCGCGGCGGAAGCCGTACTTCTCGTACAACCTCTGTGCGGCAAGATTCGACGCGCGGACCTCGAGGGTCAGCCACTCGGCGTTCAGTGCCGCCGCCATCTCGAAGACGCGCACCAGCATCCGCTCACCGATCCGCTGGCGCCGGTGGTCGGGATGCACCGCGAACGTGGTGATGTGCGCCTCGTCGACCATCAACCAGAGTCCGGCGTACCCGACGATGTGACCGCCCTCACGCGCCACGAGATAACGCGCGTTCTTGTTCTGTGTGAGCTCGTGCCGGAAGGCGTTCGCCGGCCATGGCACCGGGAACGACGCACGCTCGACCTCCTGCACGCCCTCGATGTCGTCGAGGGTCATGTCCTCGATGACGATCGGAAATGTGGCGACCATACCTTTGAAACTAACTCAGGACCGCTTCGGAAGGCCAAGCGCGCGCTCGTCGGACGGCGGCGAGGCAAAGGGCTGCTCGAACGATCCGCGGATCGACGGCTGCCGCACGTACAACGGCTCGATCTCACTGATCTTCACCTGGGTGCGCGTCTCGAGCTCGCGCCAGCCGAGCTCGGCCAGGTAACCGGCGCGGCGCACCCGCGAAGCGGGCGAGGCGAAGAGGGCTTTCGCGCCGAGGAGGTCGCGCAGGGCCGCTTCGGTCTCGGCGTCGATCTCGCCGACGAACAGTGTGTGCGTACCGATCTGCCGGCAGATCTCGTCGAGCGTCGCCACGAGAAAGGGCGAACGGCGCATCCATTTGCGGTTCCGTTCCTGATAGAACGCCGCGTAGAACTGGTCCCGCCCCGCGCGAAGTAACGGGCAGGTCCGCTGCTTCGACGGCGCGTGCGGATACGCGAGCACGTCGAGCGTCGAGATGCCGACCAGGGCCGCGCCGCTGCCGCGGGCGATGCCCTGCCCGGCGGCGATGGCCACGCGAAGACCGGTGAAGGATCCGGGGCCCACCGCCACCGCGACGCGATCGACCGACGACAGGGCCGTCCGGGTCATGAGCAAAGCGCGCTCGATCGCGGGGAAGAGCTCGTCGCCCTGGCGGCGCTGCGCGTGCCACGTCTCCTCGGCGAGGACGTCCCGCCCGTCGAAGAGCGCGACCGACGCCCAGTCGGTCGACGTGTCAAGCGCTAATAACACTGGCGCGCAGCTCCTCAACGAGCTCCGTGGAGCGCCGTCCTGTCGCCGAGACGACGATGCGCCGCTTGGTGTCGGCGATGTGTTCGAGCTGTACGTCCAGGCGATCGTCGGGCAGCAGCGGACCCGCACGATCGGGCCACTCGATCACGCTGACCCCGCCCGCCTCGAGAACCTCTTCCCATCCGGTGTTCGCGAGGTCGACCCCCTCGAGGCGGTACAGGTCGATGTGAAAGAACGGGAGCCGTCCGCCGCGGTGCTCGCGAAGGATGATGAACGTGGGGCTCGAGATGTCGGACGCGTCGATGCCGAGGCCGATCGCGATGCCGCGCGCGAGGACCGTCTTTCCCGTGCCAAGCTCGCCCGAAAGTGCGAACACGTCGTTCGGTCGTGCGGCGCGGCCGAGCCGCTCGCCCAGCCGCTCGGTGTGCAGCGAGGAATGGCTGACGAGGTCGATCGTCACCACGTCACGAAGACCGGCCAGCCGCGGATTCGCGCGCGAAACGCCGGCGGTCGAGGAAGAGGCGAATGGTGATGCCGAGATACGACCCGAAGAGCGCGGCGAAGATCGCGAGCCACCACTCCGTCGGCACCGCGCACGCCGGCGTGATGCCGATGAGGCATCCGAGGTTGCCGATGAGCGGGAGGAACGCCAGGGCGCCGACGAACCTCCGTCGCCTCACGAGAGAGACGCGTTCGGCTTCGAACGCTTCGCGCCTCTTCTCTTCCTCGCGCGTCCCGCGCTTTTCGGCGCGTTGACCGCGCTGTTCAGGACGCTCGCGCCGCTCGCGGCGCCGTCGATGTCGTGCCACCAGCCGAGGCTAGCGCTCCGACGCCGGCTCCTCCTGTTCGACCTCGGCCTCCGGAGGCTCGGCCTCGGCGGGGTCAGGGGGTCCGGCGGCGACCGGACCTTCGTCCCTCCGGACAAGATCCGGCGACGGGGTCTCGGGCCGACCGACGGCCGCCGTGCTGAAAACGAAGAGCCGGGCCGACGCGGTGTGGATCGCGGCGCGCGCACCGGCGAGCGCGGCGAACGGCTCGTACACCGCCTGCGGGAGGCCACCCGAGCCGAACCCCATGATGCAGAGGACCGTCGGCCGTTCGTCGCGGCTGGGTGAGCCCGACGCGGTCACCGCGTCGCCGTACACGACACGCAGGCCGGCCGGAGAAACGCCGCCGGCGACGAGGCCCACGACCCCGCAGGCATGCGCGCGAGTGATGACCTCGGCCGACACGCGCGCGCCCGCGACGATGATCCGGCCGCCCAGTCGAACGTCGATACGCGCGGGCGCGAGATCCGCGTCCCGCCCCTCGACGCCGAGCGTGAGCTCGCCGATCGCGTCGGGCCCGTACGCGGCGGCACCCTGGAGGCACCACGCCTCGCCTTCGATCTCGACGACCGCGTCGTCGGAACGCGAGATGACGCCGTCAAGGGTCGCCCGCACGGTCCAGCGATCGACGATGGGGGCGATGTACAGGTCCCCATCGACCGTGACGTGCAGAAGGCGCCCGTCGATGGGCGCCGTGACGCTCCGCGGAAAGCGGCGCCCGACGCGCGCGAGCACCGCTCCGGCAACGACATCGGCGCCGACCCGCATCCGGAGCTCGCGGTCGAAGTCAGAGGGTGAGACACCGAGACGACGCGCGCCGCGCACGCGCAGGGCACCCGCGAGGATGGCGCCGGCCGCGACGATGTCGCCCGCGCGCACTCGCTCGCCGACCTGCGCGCGCTTGGTCACACCGATGGGCAACGAGTGATCGGCGCTCCAGCGCTCTCGACGCCAGGTCACGTCGATCTCACCACGTCGCGGCGGCGTCCAGCGCGGCGTGCCAGCGGGCGACGGCCGGAATGCGTTCGCCGTCGCGTTCGGGAAGCGAGAGCGGCCTCCCGCGCGCGTCGACGAGAAGCCCGAGCTTTCCCGACCGACCATGACCTCGTACACCCGAGCCGCTGACCGCGACGTCGACGTCGTCGCCGATCGCTACGAGACCGAACGTTCCGGGCGCCACCTGCGCGACGCTCCGGCCGGACGCACGAACGATCCGTATCTTCGCGGGCCGGCGCAAAGACACCGCGACCACCATACCGATCCGTTCGGCGCCACCCTCGTCGGGCTCGCGGAAGACGGTCGACACCGCGCTCGGCTCGAGGCCGTCGACCAGGACGAGGAGGCTCTGCCCGGCCTTTGGGAACGACGCAAGGCGGCCGGTGACGAGGATCGAGGGCGCGGAACGCATCGCTGCGACGTCATAGCCGGCATCGGCTACGTCGCGAAGCGCGTGCGCGATCGCCTCGCGGGCTAGGGCCATCTCGAGGAGGACAGCCGCGCCAGTCGTCGCTGCGCCTTCGGGACCGCGTGCGCGATTGAACATGCGCTCGAGCAGCGCAGGGGCATCGATCGGCGACGGCAGCCAGCGGCGGACGTTGTCCAGGCTTGCGCGAACGACGACGTGATCCGCGCCCATGCCGAGTCCAAGAGGGACGAGATGCGCGGCCTGGACGCGGTCGTCCGGACGTGCGAGAACGAGCGACGTCGAACGCTCCGTCACGTCGACGGCGAGCGCGCTCGTCCCGGTCGTCGACGCAAGCGCGCGTGCCGCGTCCTCGATGAGCGCATCGCGGAGGGCGGCGTCCCCATCATCCCCGCCGCGGCGCAGCCCGCGGAGCGCCTCGATCAGCTCCGAAGCCGAGGCGAAGCGCTCGAACCCGAAGGGGTCGGCGCGCAGGCGGAGCGCGTGAGCCACGCTCGTGTCGACGAGGCCGAAGACGCGGGGCATCGGACGCTGCGCACCGCAGCCGAGACGGAGCGCCTCGAGAAGCTCGGCCAGGTCGCCCTCGTCCTTGGATCCACCCTGCACCACGACCACGTCGGGCTTCGCGTCGCGAAGCGCTTGCGCGGCCTCGACGAACGAGCGCCGATCAGTCGCCCGAATGCGCGCCACGATCTCCGCGCCCGATGCCAGCGCAAGCTGGACGACAGCAAGACGCGACGCCTCCTCGCCACCGTGGAGAAGGGCGACGCGAAGCGATCGAGCGAGTGCGATATGGATCTGCTCGACCGGGGCCTCGGGCCCGGCCGAGACCGTCATCGTGCCGCCGTCGTGGTGCGCGCCGCCTCCTGAACGAAGGCGTTGAAGATCCGCCGCGCCTCGGGCGAGACCTCGCTGGTCCGCTCGGGATGCCATTGCACGCCCACCACCCACCGACGGTCCGCGAGCTCGAACGCCTCGACGAGACCATCGACCACGGCCGTCGCGACGAGCCCCCGGCCGAGCGTCTCTTCGGTCACGGCCTGGTGATGCCGCGAGTTGACCGTCAGGGGAGCGCCGCCCGTGGCCGCCGCGAGCCGCGATCCCGGTCGCACCGCGACGTCGTGGTGCTCGACCAGCCCCTCGCGCTCCTCGGGCCTGTGTCCGGGCACGTCCTGGACGAGGCTGCCCTCGCGCACCACGTTCAGGATCTGAAACCCGCGGCAGATGCCCAGCACGGGCACGTCGCGCTCGATCGCGGACCTGGCGATCTCGATCTCGAGCGCGTCGCGGTCGGGGTCCACGTCTGCGCACCCGACGTCGACCGCGCCGTAGCGCGCCGATTCGATGTCGCCACCACCGGAGATACAGACGCCGTCGACGTCGCTCGGGACCGGATCGCCCGGATGGAGAAGAACGAGGTCCGCGCCCGCACTCTCGAGCGCATCGCGGTAGCGCCTATGCGATGCCTCCTGGAGCGCGGACGGTCGAGAAAGCGTGAGCGCGATCCGCGGACGCACTCCCGTCATGGTATGGAATCGCGGAGGGTCGCGCGGTCGATCAGCTCGATGAGCACGCCACCGGATGCACGCGGGTGGATGAACGCGACCATGCCCTCGGCGCCTCTGCGCGGCGCCCGGTCGACGAGCTCGACGCCGTCCCGCTGAAGCCGCCCGAGGGTGCCGGCCAGGTCGTCGACGACGTAACAGACGTGGTGGAGCGTCGGTTTCGGGTGCTCGGCGACGAACTTCCCGACGCCGGACTCGCCATCGGTCGGCTGGACGAGCTCGACCCGTTGGTGCCTGTCGCCAAGGAACACCACGCGAACGCGCTGATCGGGGAGGTCGTGGATCCGCTCGGCGCTGAAGCCAAGCGTGTCGCGGAAGAACGGGAGCGCCTCCTCGATACGAGGGACTGCGATCGCGACGTGGTGCAGCGGGCCGAGCTTCACAGGCGTGGCGGCACGTACGTGCCGAAGACCTCGCGCAGGTCGGTGCAGATCTCGCCGAGCGTCACATCTGCCTCGACCGCATCGAGGATGAGTGGCACCAGGTTCGCCGTCCCGCGCGCTCCGGCGGTGAGATTTTCGCGCGCCTTCGTCGCGCGGCCTGCGTCGCGCCGTCGCCGCAGCTCGGCCAGCCGCTCGCGCTGGCGCTCGAGGACGGCCTGGTCCACGCGCGTGATCGGGACTTCCGCTTCGTCACCTTCGGCGCGGTACGCGTTGACGCCGACGATGACCTTCTCCTTGCTCTCGATCGCGCGTTGCTGCTTGTAGGCGGAGTCCTCGATGGCGCTTTGCTGGTAGCCGCGCTCGATGCCCGCCAGGGCTCCACCGTCGCGATCGATCTTCGCGATCTCGGCGAGGGTGCGCCGCTCGATGTCGGCGGTCAGCGCCTCGATGGCGTGGGCGCCGCCGAGCGGGTCGATGGTCTCCGCGACGCCCGATTCCTCGGCGATGATCTGCTGGGTTCGAAGCGCGATCCGCACGGACTCCTCGGTCGGAAGTCCGAGGGCTTCGTCGTACGCATTCGTGTGGAGCGATTGCGTGCCGCCGAGGACCGCGGCGAGCGCCTCGATCGCGGTGCGGACGATGTTGTTCTGCGGCTGTTGCGCGGTGAGCGTTGAGCCCATCGTCTGCGTGTGGAAGCGGAGAGCGAGCGATGCCGGCGCCTTCGCACGGTATCGCTCGCGCATGATGTGGACCCACACCCGGCGCGCGGCGCGGAACTTCGCAACCTCCTCGAGGAGCGTGGAGTGCGCCGCGAAAAAGAACGAGAGCTGCGGCGCGAACCGATCCACGTCCAGGCCACGGTCCACCGCCGCATCCACGTACGCGATCGCGTCGGCGAACGTGAAGGCGAGCTCCTGGACGGCGTCCGCTCCGGCTTCGCGGATGTGATAGCCGCTGATCGAAATCGGGTTCCACCGCGGGTGCCGATCCGCGCAGTAGGCGATGAGGTCGGTCGCGAGCCGCATGGACGGGCGCGGCGGGAAGATGTACGTCCCGCGCGCGATGTACTCCTTGAGGATGTCGTTCTGCGTCGTGCCGCCGACCCGGTCCGCGGCCACGCCTTGCCGCTTCGCGACCGCGACGTACATCGCGAGGAGGATGGCTGCGGTCGCGTTGATGGTCATCGATGTGGTGACATCACCGATCGGGATGCCCTCGAAGAGACGGGCGAAGTCCTCGAGCGAGCTGATCGAAACGCCGACCTTGCCGACCTCCCCCGCGACCTGCGGATCGTCGGCGTCGTAGCCCATCTGGGTTGGAAGATCGAACGCTACCGACAGTCCGGTCTGACCGTGCTCAAGCAGGTAGCGATAGCGCGCGTTCGACTCTTCAGCGGTGCCGAAGCCGGCGTACTGACGCATCGTCCAAAGGCGACCGCGGTACATCGTCGGCTGCACGCCTCGCGTGAACGGGGGCTCACCCGGAAGCCCGGGATCCGCCGCGCCGGGATCAAAGAGCGGCGGCAACGGTGCGCCGTACGTGGTCTCGAATCTCGCGCGCTCGGGAACGCGCTTGGTGGCCTCCGCGTACTTCGACCGTTCCCATTCGGCGCGATCCTTGCTCTTCTTGGGCACGCGCCGATGGTACCCGCGCGTTTGCGGCAGCCTGGCTTTAGTGGAGCGGCTTCAACATCCCGAGGTCGGCGAGCTGGTAGGCGACCTGTCTCCTGACGAGCTCGAGGCTGAGCGGCAGGTTGATGAACCGTGTCGGGAACTGGATCTCGACGAGGCTCAGCGCATTCCGGTGGCGAAACAGGATCTCGACGTAGCTCGCGTCCGCTTCGTAGTCGTCGAGACGGAACACGCGAGATTCGTCGCCGTCGCTGCCGGTACCCAACTTGCGCGCCCCGACGGCCTCTGCGAGGTCAGAGAGCTCGAGGAATGCTTCGTGGGCGCCGGCTGGGTCGGCCAGGATCGCGGTGTGGCTCCGGACGACGGTTGCTTCCTTGCCGAACCGGGTGCCGCGGGCGAACACCCTGCCATAGGCGGAGAGGAAACCGTGCTTTTCGAACGACGCGCCCGCGTCCGCATTCCCGGCTGCGAACGTCACGGCGCTCAGCGGGCCCTCGTTCCGCACGCGCATCCCGATGGGTACGTCGGCCACATCGAGAACGAGCCCCGTCGCCGAGCTGTGCGAGCCTCCGTAGCTTGCCTGGCCCGAAGCGGCGGGCTTCGCGAGAATGGGAATGCCTGCCGGCGCAACGGCCTTCTGCAGATCGAACTGCTTGCGAGCGAGACCGATCTCGTAGGCAACGTCGTCCTCGTCCGCCAGGCACCGATAGGTGACCACGCTCAGCGCGTTGGCATGGCGAAACGCGATGGCCGTCGTCGTGAAGGTGATCGTGCCTACCGCGGACTCGAGGGAGCGGTCGATCTGGAATCCGGCGGACTCATCGCCGATCGTCATTCCGAGCGAAAGACGGCCCGCACCCGCGGCGTCGCCGCCCGCCCTGAACAGGGACAGCGTTTCATGTGCGCCCTCCGCGTCGGCGAAAAGATATGTCGAGCTTGCCATCAGCGTCGTGATCGGCTCAGTCCCGTTCCTCCAAGCGAAGGCCCGCGCGTAGCCGTTGATGAACTGCTGATGCTGAAAATCCTCGGCCGTGATGTCAGGCACGCCGAAGATGTCTACCGCATCGTCGAGAGTGAGAGCACTGTCGACCGTCACGAAGCCACCGGTCTTGACGTCGTCGAGCCGCAACACCAGCCCGGTCGCCACCCCCAGGTGCGTCGGCGCGGCGGGCGCGCCCGCGGCCGCGGGGACACAGGCGGCCGCGACGACGACGAGCCCGATGCTGATGACCTGAAAGATGCGCGGGACACCCACCACAGGGGCGATGGTCGAGGCCGCGAACCGGCTCGTGAACCACCTGAACGGACTACTCCGCGAGTACTACGGCTAGCGCGACCTGAACACGAGCATTCCGTCGATGCGACCGATCCGATCCTTCGAAAAGCGCATCGGCTTGTACTCGCCGGTATTCCAGAGCGGCGCCTGATCGCCCCAGTACTTCGATCCCGGCTGTCCTGACTCGCCCTCCGGTGTGATCGAGAGCGAGTTATCGAGATCCGACAGGTCCGCGATCATCCGCTCGGACGCGTTCGTCGTCTGCCGGTAGGGGTCCGCCGGGTCGTATGCGCCGTTGTTGACCGAGAACCCGTCGCCGGCGCGCTGGAACGGGCCGATGTTCAGCAGCAGGGCGAGCGGACCGATCGCGAGCGGGTGCTCAAAGGTGATCGTGCGGACGTCACCCCATCGCCATTTCGAGAGATCGCTGCCGGACCGCGCGACCAGCTCGCGGACCGCCGCTTCGAGCGCCGCCGTGGAGACCGCGCCGCGCCCGGCGACGGAGGGATCGATGGTGCTGAACCACGGATCGTCCGGGCGCGCCAGAAGCTGGTACAGCGCGAACACCGCGCGGCCGTGCGCGAGATAGTCGGCGTAAAGCTTGTCGCCGAGCTCTTCCTGAAACGTCTCGGAGAGCATGGCCACGAGCCAGGCCTCGGTCACCGCGGCGGCGCCGGACTCTAGGGCAAGCGTTCCGTCCCAGTCGCGCACGAGGCCCTGGGCGCGACGCTGCAGATCCGTTTTCGGTGTCGCCGCGAGGATCGTCTCTCGCCAGCGCGTGACCGGCGTCGAGGTGTAGTCCGTCTGGATCGCACGCATGGCCGTCAGGTCGGCCTTGCCTAAGGTTCCGAGGCGCTGCGCGATGTAGGTCGCGCGGAATCCGGGATCCCACTCGCCGATGTACCCCACGCTCTGCGGGTCCTGCGTCGGTCGGTCGTTCGCGTTGACGACCACACCGGTCGGCGGGTCGAAGACGGAGGGGTTCCGCTCGAACGGAACGATGCCGGTCCAGTCGTACTCGCCGGTCCATCCAGGGACCGGCATCTGTCCATCGCCTTTGCGGGCCGGAAGCTGGCCGATGAGCTGATAGCCGATGTGGCCGTCGACGTCCGCGTAGCACGCCGAGACCGCGGCTCCGCTGAAGTCGGCGGCCGCGGCGCGGAACTCCTGCCAGGTTCCCGCGCGCGCGAGCTCGAACACGAAATCGAGGAGCCGTCCGGGATCGAGCGCGGTCCAGCGGAGCGCAAGCGGAGCGATCTGCCCTTGCAGGACCGGCGTGACGATGGGTCCGTGGCGCGTGATCGCGACGTCGACGACGACCGGGTCGGCACGGCCCTTCACGTCGATGGACTCGCGGACGAACGTCGCCGCTTCGAACTGTCCCTTGTACTCGTAGCGTCGTGGATCGGTGGGGTCCTGGCGCTCCACGAAGAGGTCCTGCGTGTCGGTGTACGCGTACGTGAGGCTCCACGCGATGCGGTCGTTGTGGCCGATGACGATCCCGGGGATGCCCGCGAAGGAAAAGCCGACGAGCTTGTACCCCGCCCCCTCGAGGCCGACCTCGTACCAGATCGACGGGTTGCGGACCGCAAGGTGCGGATCGCCCGCGAGGAGCGGCTTACCGCTCGCCGTCCGCGATCCGGCGAGGGCCCAGCAGTTCGATCCGATCCCGCCACCGGCCCCGGGAAGGAGCGTCGAGAGCGCGACCACCCCGGGAAGCGATGACCCGCGCGCCGCGAGGTAGGGTGCGACGGACGCCCACGCCTGCCCATCGACCGTAGCCGCGCGGCCGGACGGATCGGGCATCAGTGTCGCGAGCACGCCCGTACCGAAACGCGACACGAGCCCCGCCCGGAGCAGCTCCTGGTCGAGGTTATTCGCCGCGTCGTACGCCTGGAGCTTCGCCACGACGAGTGAATCAAGAAGCGACCAGCGCTCCGGGCGGTAGCCCAGGATGACGAACTCGAGCGGCAGCGAATCGCCATGCTGCTCGAGGAACTTGTTCACTCCATCCGCGTACGCGGTCAGGTTCGCCCGCGTGTCCTCGCGGAGGAGCGAGAGCTCCCGCGCGGCGACGCGTGCGAGGCCGAACGTGCGGAATTGCTTGTCCGAATCGAGCACCGGTTCACCGAGCACCTGCGCGAGGCGACCCGCGCCGGCCCGTCGATAGAGATCCATCTGAAAGAGCCGGTCCTGTGCCGTCACGTAGCCCTGCAAAAAGAAGAGGTCGTGGGCGGTCTGCGCGTATACGTGTGGAACGCCGTAGCTGTCTCGGAGGACTTCGGCGCGCTGGTCAAGTCCGAGAAGGCGGGACTCGCCGTCGATCGTCGGGAGGGGGCGATACACGAGGATCAGCCCGGTCAGTACGAGGCTCGCGACCAGCAGCACCGCGAGCGCGCCGCCCGCCAGGCCGGCACTGCGACGGCGGCTTGTGTGACGCGACCGTGCGGCGATGATCGGATTTTAGGCGATGCCACCTCGGCGAAGGCGGACCTCGCGATCGGCACGCGCCGCGCGGTCGGCATCGTTCGTTGGGACGACGAATGAGTGTCGAGGGCAAGGCGGCGATCCTGTTCGTCCATTTCGAAGCTGGGGTCGCCAGGCACGCCCGCCAGCGCGAGTCCGTACGGTCGCGCTCCAGGTCACGAGCTCATTCCGGCACCAGCACCGCGAGCACGGCGCCGCCTTCGATCTTCGTGCCCGAGACGTGCTTGAGCTTGGTCACGCGGCCGCGGATGGGCGCGACGAGCTCGTTCTCCATCTTCATCGCCTCGAGCGTGGCGATCGGCGCGTCTCGCTCCACCATATCGCCCTCCTTCACGTGCAGTCTCTTGAGAAGGCCCGGCATGGGTACTCGGATCTCGACGCGCTCGGCTCGCGCGGCGCCTGTCCCACGCCTCGCGCGCAGCGCGCGCTCGTCGATGACGCTCGCTCGGACATCGTGGCCATCGACGTCGAGACGGAGCGGGTCATGGGTGACGACGGTGATCTCATGACTCTCCCCGTCGACCGTGATCGACCACTGGTAGCCGCGCACGGTCTCGCAGACGTCGGCCGCGACGACGCGGTCCTCGAGCGTGAATCGAGCGTCCTCACCGAGCTCGACCCGGATGCGGCGATCGTCGAGCGTCACCTCGTAGCGCATCAGCGAAGCGCGTCCTCGCGGGCAGCGCGCGCCCAGGGCGGATCGGAGGTCGCGAGCGCGCGACGTTCGCCACGCGCGCGCGTCGCGAGAACGGCGGCGAGGGCTGCCGCGGAGGCAGCACCCTCGGAGATGTCCGGCGCGACGCGCTGGCTCCAGCGCGCGACGAAGCCGGTGTCGTAGCGACCGGCGTTGAAATCCGAATCGAACAGTGCGAACCGATGGAACGGGAGGGATGTCGGGATCCCCGCGACACGCATCTCCTCCAGCGCGCGCCGCATCCGCGCGATCGCCTCCATCCGGTCGTGACCGTGCGCGATGACCTTCGCGAGGAGTGGGTCGTACTCGTTCGGCACGGTCATGCCCGGGTACATCGCCGAGTCGACGCGGACGCCCGGACCCGCGGGCTCGCGCATGAACGCGACCACGCCGCTCGCCGGAAGAAAGGACGCGTATGGATCTTCCGCCGTGATACGGCACTCGATAGCAGCACCTGCCCGGACGACATCGGTCTGCGCGAACGGAAGCGGCTCGCCCGCCGCGATCCGCAGCTGCAGCGCGACGAGGTCGAGTCCGGTGACCATCTCGGTGATCGGATGCTCGACCTGAAGCCGTGTGTTCACCTCGAGGAAATAGAACTTCCCCGAGCCATCGACGAGAAACTCGACGGTGCCGGCGTTCTCGTACCCCGCGCCGTTCGCGATCCGCACCGCGGCGGCGCCGAGCCTTTCGCGCAGGGCTTCGTCGACCGACGGCCCTGGTGTCTCTTCGATGAGCTTCTGGTGGCGACGCTGCACCGAGCAATCGCGCTCCCCCAACCAGACCACGTTGCCCCCGCGATCGGCAATGATCTGCATCTCGACGTGCCGCGCGTGCGGTATCGCGCGCTCCAGATAGAGCGCCGCTTGTCCGAAGGCGGTCGTCGCCTCGCCGGTCGCGGCGCCCCACGCGCTCTCGAGCTCCGCCTCGGCTTTGACGGTCCGCATCCCCTTGCCGCCACCGCCCGCGGCCGGTTTCAAGAGCACGGGGTAGCCGATCCGGTTCGCGGCGATCTTCGCTGCGCCTACATCCGTCAGTGGCTCGGTGCCTTCAGCGACCGGAACATCAGCCTCGCGCGCCAGGCGCCGCGCCGCGGTCTTTTCGCCGAGGAGCCGCTGGACCTTCGCGGGTGGGCCGACGAAGACCAGCCCTGCGTCGACCACCGCCTGGGCGAAATCCGCGTTCTCGGAAAGGAAACCGTACCCCGGGTGGATCGCGTCCGCACCCGACCGCCGCGCGACCTCGATGATCCGCGCGGCGTTCAGATAGCTCTCGCGCGGTGCAGCCGCGCCGATCGGGTACGCGGCATCGGCGGTGCGAACGTGCAGCGCGTCGCGGTCCACGTCGCTGTACACGGCGACCGCGCGGATCCCGAGATCGTGGCAGGCGCGAATGATCCGGAGCGCGATCTCGCCGCGATTGGCGACGAGGACGGAGGTGAGCGCCGGTCCCCCCTCTACAGCGGGATGTTGCCGTGCTTGCGGCGTGGGTTCGTGTCCCGCTTGCTTGCCAGAGAGCGTAGCGCGGCGACCAGGCGTGGCCGTGTTTCCCGCGGCTGGATGATGTCGTCCAGATAGCCGCGCGCCGCGGCGACATACGGGTTCGCGAAACGCTCGACGTACTCCGCGACGAGCTGCGTCCGCCGCAGGTCGGGGTCCTTCGCCTTCGCGATTTCGTCGCGATAGATGACGTTCACGGCCCCCTCCGGGCCCATCACCGCGATCTCCGCGCTCGGCCAAGCGACGTTGTAGTCGCCCCGAAGATGCTTGCTCGACATCACGTCGTACGCGCCGCCGTAGGCCTTCCGCGTGATGACCGTGAGCTTCGGCACCGTCGCCTCCGCGTACGCATAGAGGAGCTTGGCGCCGTTGCGGATGATGCCCGCGTGCTCCTGCGCGGTGCCCGGCAGGAATCCGGGGACGTCGACGAATGTCACGAGCGGGATGTTGAAGGCGTCGCAGAACCGCACGAAGCGAGCGGCCTTGATCGACGCGTCGATGTCGAGGACGCCCGCGAGGATCATCGGCTGCTGCGCGACGATGCCGACCGAGTGGCCGTCGAGACGCGCGAACGCGCAGATGATGTTCTGGGCCCAGCCCTCGTGCACCTCGAGCACGTCCTCGTCGTCGACGACGCGGCGGATGACCTCCTTCATGTCGTACGGTTTGTTCGAGGCGTCGGGAACGATGCTGTCCAGGGAGGGCTCCTCCCGATCGATCGCATCGTCGGTCGCGACGATCGGCGCGGGGTCGAGATTGTTCGAGGGCAAGAAGCCGACGAGTCGGCGAACCAGCGCGGCGCAGCTCACCTCGTCGTCCGCCTCGAAATGCGCGACGCCGGAGCGGTGCGCGTGTACGTCCGCGCCTCCGAGCTCGTCGAAGGTCACGTCCTCGTGCGTCACGGTCTTCACCACGTTCGGTCCGGTGACGAACATGTAGCTCGTGTCGCGCACCATGGCGACGAAATCGGTGATCGCCGGCGAGTACACGGCCCCGCCGGCGCAGGGGCCCATGATCGCGGAGATCTGCGGGACGACCCCAGACGCGAGCACGTTCCGCAGAAAGATGTCGGCGTAGCCGCCGAGCGAGACGACGCCCTCCTGGATGCGCGCGCCGCCCGAATCGTTGAGCCCGATGATCGGCGCGCCCGTCTTCACCGCAAGGTCCATGACCTTGCAGATCTTCTCGGCATGCGCTTCGGCCAGCGAGCCGCCGAAAACCGTGAAGTCCTGCGAGAAGACGTATACAACTCGGCCGTCGATCCGTCCGAACCCGGTGACGACCCCGTCGCCCATGACCCGTTCGTCGTCTGGAATGAGCTCCGTCGGGCGAGCGAGCACGAATGCATCGAGTTCCGTGAAGGAGCCCTCGTCGAGGACCAGATCGATGCGCTCGCGCGCCGTCAGCTTGCCCTTCGCGTGCTGCTGCGCGATCCGCTGCTCTCCTCCTCCAAGGGAGGCCCTCGCACGCATGTCGGCCAGCCGGTCAGTCGTCTTCATGCGACGTGAGCATATTGGCGGAGCGCCGGACTGAGGGCCCGCTGCGCCAGAAAGGGAGCTGGCACGGCACTCGCTCTAGAGACCGGCATGCAAGAAATGCAGACGAGCGAAGTCGCCGATCAGTTCGTCAAGGGCTTGGACTATCCGATCGCGAAGGCGGAGATCGTGGCTGCCGCTCGCGAAGCGAGCCTCAGTGCGACGATCCGGAATGCCCTCGACAAGATCCCCGACCGCGAGTACGCGAAACCCGAGGAGCTCACGCAGGCGCTGAACGCGACCTAACCAGACCCCGCGGGGCTCCCGAGACACGCGACGCGATCCAGCCTCGTGGGCACGCCCGCGAGCGCTACGTCTGCGCGCTGAAGATGACGAGCGCGCGCAACGCGAGAACCCCGAGAAGTGCGAGCAGCGGGGCCGCGACGGGCGGCCAGGCACGTGCGCGCCCCGCGAGGAACGGCGCCGCCAGGCCGAGCAGGACGACGATCCAGAGGACGATCCATACGCCAAGGACTTTGGTAATGGTCCCCGCGATCGCGACGCTCACGAGGAAGAGCGCGATGAGGATCGCTTCGAGAATGATGAAATAGCGGTCGGCCGTCTGAAGCCGGTCTGTCGTGTCGGCCTCAACGTGGCGCCGCGACCGCGCGAAGAGGAGAAGCAGCGCGGCCGCCCCGGAGAGGGCCGACGCGAGGAACATGCCTCCGAGCACCCAACCGGCGTCGCTCCAAACGGGTTGGTTGGACACCGCGAGGAGCACTCCGGTGTAGCCGCAGATGAAGAGTCCGAACACGGTCCCGACGACGGCCCAAAGGGTCGCGGGCAGGCCCTGGATCGCGCGCGCGATCGGGCCGAGCGCGCCAACAGTGCCGCGCTCGCCGAGCGCTCCCAGGAACGAGACGAAGGAGAAGAGACCGAAGAAGAGGAGCGCCCACGAGCCGAGGCTCATCGGGGAGTCCGGCTTGAATGCGAGACCGCCGCCGGGGCTCGTGTCGATGAGCATGTGGAAAAATCGGATCGGCTGACCCAGGTCGGCGACGAGGAAGATCGGGCAGGGCAGGAGCGCGATGAAGCTCACGATGTAGGCGACCTGGGAGGCGGAACGGTCGCGGGCATCGCCCGCTAGGCGCAGGAGCGTGCCGAGCGCGTAGCTACCCCCTGAGATCCCGCCAAAGAAGAAGTACCCGAGGATCCACCACTGCCACTCGGGAGGCGCGGCGAAATGCTCGGCTCCCGGCATCAGTGGGCGTTCGTGCTGTTGTTATTCGCGTTCATGCGGCCGTTGCGGAACGCCAGGAGGCCGGCGATGAGCCCGACGACGGCGGTCGCGACGCCGCCGACGTAGCCCGGGAGGTTGTTGCGCGTCGGCAGCGTGGCGTTCGCGGCGTTCGGCAGCTTGTAGACCTCGGGCTTGTCCATGAGCAGGAAGAACGCGTTGAGGCCGCCATAGACCGTGTCGTCGCGGCCGTAGAGCTGCGCCTTGGCGTAGCCCTGCCTCTGCAAGTTGGCGAGGCGATCGTCGGCGACCTTGTGCAGGTCGTCGATGTAGCCGAACTTGATCGACTCGGTCGGGCAGGCCTTCGCGCAGGCCGGCTGCAGTCCGCCCTGCAGGCGGTCGTAGCAGAGCGTGCATTTTTGCGCGACGCCCTGCTGCTCATTGAATCCGATCACACCGTACGGGCACGCCGAGATGCAGTTGCGGCAGCCGTTGCACACATCCTTCTGCAGATAGACGGTGTCGAACTCCGTTCGCATCAGGGCGTTCGTCGGACAGACTTCCATGCAGCTCGCGTTTTTACAGTGCTTGCAGACGTCGCTCATCATCAGCCACGCCTGACCGCCGGCGATGGGAGTCGGGGTCATCACGACGCCGTTGTTGTCAGGCACTTGCTCGATGAATTGCACGTGCCGCCAGTTCTGCGCATCGAGCTGGCCGGTGTTGTCGAACGAGTCCGCCGTGAACTTCGGCGGGTTTCCCTCGAGCTGATTCCACTCCTTGCACGCGACCTCGCACGCCTTGCAGCCGATGCAGACCGACGTGTCGGTGAAGAAACCCATCGGTTTTTCCTGGAAAGCAGCCATTCTTTCAGAACCCCATCAGATTGCGCGCGATCTTGGTGTAGCCGCGCTCGGCGGCGACCAGATCGAGCGGCAGCGCTGCGAGCTCGTCGACGACCGGGATGGCGCGCGGGTCCTTGCGTTGATCGACCGTGATCAGGTACCGCCGGCAGATCTCGCACGCGTCAATGCGCAGGTGCGGAAAGAGCTCGATGTCGGACAGGATCGGCATCTTCGCGCCGGAGGTTTCGCCGCACGAGGCGCAGGTCATGCGGCTCATCACCCACTCGTTGGCGCATCGCGAGCACACGAGGGTGCGCTGCGCTGTGAGAAGAGCCTCGCCTGTCTCCGGGAACACCGCGACCTGCGGGAGGCCGCCGCACCGCGGGCAGGTCCGGTCACTCGCATCGGCCGACCGGAGCTCTCCCGCGAGCTCAGGAAGCGCCTCGAGCACGGGTTGGGTGCTGGCGCGGGCGAGGAAGGTGTCGGTGCCGGACGTCTCGTCGCCATCCAACCATGCCTCGATCAGACCCTCCAGGTCAGCCTCGTGAAAGCGAAGCAGGGTAGCCTCGCGGAGGGTCTCTGTGCCGGCGGCGACCGCCGCCTCCATGATCCCGGGCAGCGCGACGCGGACGACATAGGACGCGAGGTCATCACGGCCGGGTCGATCCGTACGTGCCCGCTCGAATGCGCGCTCCTGGGCATCGACGATGGCGAGATAGAGGGCGAGCGGCTGGTGCGCGAAGTCGAAACGGGCGCCGAGCTCGCGGGCGCGCTCACGGCGCTCCGCGTACGTCGTCGTCGGCTCGGCAAGGAGGGTCATCAGATTTTCTCGATGTTCACGAGGAAGGCTTTGAACTCGGGTGTTCGCGCGCCGACGTCTCCGACCATTGGCGTCAGCGCGTTCGCTAGCCAGTACTTCGACCGCTCGGGGTTCTGCTCGGCGGAGACGCCGACGAAGCCCCAGTGGATCGGTATGCCGATGTGGTAGACGGGCTTGTCGCTGCCGGCGAGCTTCATCGGCCCGAGCCTCTTAGTGACGAGCGCGGCGACCTCGAGCTTGCCGCGTTCGCTGAACACGCGGACGCGATCGCCGTTCTTGATGCCCTTCTCGTCGGCGAGCTCCTGCGGCACTTCCACGAAGGCTTGCGGCTGCAGACCCACCAGCAGAGGTACGTGCTGGGTGACGTAGTGCTCGTGCTCAGTGAGCCGGTAGCTCGTTGCGACGTACGGGTACTTATCGACCTTGCCGAAACGGTTCGGCCGACCGGCGGCCTGGTCATAAAGGAAAGCGACCGGATCCTCTGACACGCTCGGATGCAGCGGGTTCGGGATGGGCGCTTCGAACGGCTCGTAGTGCTCGGGGAATGGGCCGTCGAGCATCGAGTTCGAAAAGAGCCGGCCGACGCCCTCGCCGTTCATGATGAACGGAAGCCACGCGGCGGGATCCTTCGGGTTCATCGTCGCCGGATAGTCGGGCACGTCGCCGGTCCAGGTCGTCCCGTTCCATTGGATGCCTGGGCGCTTGGGGTCCCACGGCTTTCCGTCGAGGTCCGCGGAGGCGCGGTTATAGAGGACGCGGCGATTGAGCGGCCAGCTCCAGGCCCAGTTGGAATAGAAGCCCATGCCCGTTGGGTCGTTCTGCTGCGGATTCGAGATACCGTTCCGACGCTTCGAAAGGTTGCCGGCATCGGGATAGCTACCGGTGTAGATCCAGTCACCGGCGGTCGTCGTTCCGTCATCTTTCAGTAGCGCGAAGCTCGCCATCTGCCCGCCGGTCGCGAGGTTCTTACCGTTGATCTCCTTCGCGATCTCGTCGAGCTCGGGTTTCTTCGGGTCCTTGTAATCGAGCGTCGCGGCCATGATCGGGTCCGGGAACTTCCCGCCCTGGTTCTTGTAGAGCGTCTTCACGCGGTCGTAGAGGTCCGCGAGGACCCAGTGATCGTGGCGCGCGTCGCCTTCGGGGGGGATCACCTGATCCTTCCACTGCGACCAGCGTCCGCTGTTCACGAACGAGCCATCCTTCTCGATCCAGTGCGTGGTCGGCAGCATGAAGACCTCGGTCTGGATGCTCGCCGAATCAACGTTGGGGGCCCTCCAGAACTCCGAGCTCGTCGTGGGAAGTGGGTCCATCACGACGAGCCACTTCAGCTTCCCGAGGGCCGTCATGACCTGGTTCGAGTCCGGCCCGATGGAGGTTGCGGTCATGCCCGACAGGATCACGCCTTCCATCTTTCCCTTGAGGGCTTGGTCGTAGATGGACATCCACGAGGAGTTCACGGCGGGCTTCGGGATGTAGTCGAACGCGAACTCGTTTTCCTTCGTGGCCTTCGCGCCGTACCAGGCCTTCAGGAGGCTGACCATGAAGTTGCGGTAGTTCGTTCCAAAGAAGTTCCAGGAGTTCGGATCGCTCTTCTTCGGCGCGTTGACCCGCACGTAGTCATCGAGGTTCTTCTGGCCCGGTGCCGGGATTCGGAGGTAGCCGGGGAGGATCTCCCAGCTGATGGCGTGGTCGGTGTTGCCCTGGATATTGGCGTGCCCGCGCTCCGCGTTCATCCCACCGCCGGGACGTCCCATGTTGCCGAGGATGAGCTGCAGGAGAGCGCCCGATCGGATGAGCTGCCCACCGGTGCTGTGATGTGTCAGACCGACCGCGTACACGATGGTCATGACCTTGTCCGGCTTGCCCATCTCGCCGACCAGCTTCGCGACCTGCATGTATTGATCGACCGGGATTCCGGTGATGCTCGACACCATGTCAGGGGTGTAGCGCGAGTAGTGCTTGGCCATGAGCTGCCAGACCGTACGCGGGTCCTGCAGCGTCATGTCACGCTTGGCCTTCGCCTGCGTCGTGCCCGCCGGCGCACCGCCGATCGGATCACCCTCGGTGTCGTACCCCCAGGTGGCGGTGTCGTACGAGCGTGTCGACGAGTTATAGCCGGAGAAGAGACCATCCTTGAAGTCGAAACCCGGCTTCACGATGAACGACGCGTTCGTGTAGTTCTTGACGTACTCCTCGTGGTAGAGCTTGTTCTGGATCACGTAGTTGATGAGCCCGCCGAAGTACGCCACGTCGGTCCCGGTGCGCATGCGGAGGTAGATGTCCGCCATCGCCGAGGTCCGCGTGTAGCGCGGGTCGGCGTGGATGATCTTCGCGCCACCACCTGAGCCCGGACCCTTTGTCGGATCGAGCTTCGCTTTCACGAACCACTGGAACCCCACGGGGTGCGCCTCGGCCGGGTTCGCACCGTTGATCAGGATCAGGTCGGCGTGTCTGATGTCACGCCAGTGGTTCGTCATCGCTCCCCGTCCGAATGAGGCGGCCAAACTGACCACCGTTGGGCCGTGTCAGACCCGGGCTTGCTGCTCGATGTGCACGACGCCCAAGCTCCGCATGAGCTTGGTGGCGAAGTACCCCTCCTCGGACGAGAACGCGGCGCCCCCGGCGAACGCGATTCCCTCGGTGCGATTGACGACATTGCCGTTCGCGTCCTGCGCGACGAACGTGTTGTCGCGCGCCGTCTTGATGTTCTGGGCGAGCTTGTCGAGCATGAAGTCCCAGCTCTTCTCTTCCCACTTCGTGCTGCCCGGCGCTCGGTACATCGGCTTTTCCACGCGTCGCGAGCTCGTCGCGAGCTGCATTGCGCTTGCGCCCTTCGGGCACAGGCGGCCCTCGTTGACCGGGCTGTCGGGATCGCCCTCGATCTGCAGGAGCTGGGTCTTTCCGTTGACTTCCTTCGTGTACGCGATGAGCGAGCAGCCGACGGCACAGTACGGGCAGAGTGAGTGGACTTCTTTCGCGCCGGAGATCCGAAGGTCAAGGGCGCGTCTCTTCGCGGCGGCTACATCGAAACCCAGCGGATTCGCGAATGGAACGAGCGCCAGGCCGGCGGTGCCGGCGGCTCCGAGCTTCAGGAACTCACGTCGCGTGATTTCCGTCATCGGATTTTGATTGTTTTACTCCGCTAGTTTTGCGTACGCAAGGCGGGCGCTAGATTTCTCGCCTGATGAATGAGTTCTTCGGGTCGCTGGGCAAGGGATGGCAGAAGGCGGCCGAGAAGCGGGGAGTGAAAATCGAAGAACCGACGCTGGACCCCAAAGTTGCCGAGGAACTTCTCGAGCTCGCGCGGGTCGTCGCGCACACGAAAGAGCGCCGCTTTGCGCCGCTAGCCGCGTACACGGCGGGAATAGCGGTCGAGCGTTTGCGAGACGCGAAAGACGTCGATGCCGAGGCGATCGCCGCGTTCGTCCGCGAAGTCAGGGAAGAGCTCGAGCGCGAGTCCTGAGAGGACGCGGCGGGTGGCACGGGGGAGCGGGGTGCGCGCGAGCCGTTTGACCGGCCGCGTCGCACGGGACTGATCCCAACTGGTGGGAAGCGGACCGGTAGGCGAGCGCGCGCCCCCGACCCCGGGACAGGACCCGTCGCGATCAGCGCGCTCTTAGCCGAGCGCCTCGCGCAACGCCGCCCCAGCGTCGCTAAATGCCTCGGCAGCCTCCGGCAACACGCTCGGGAAGCTCATGAATCCGTGGAACATGCCGGCGTAGCGCTTGTAACGTGCGGCGATCCCGAGCTCGGCAAGTCGCTTCGCGTAGGCCTCTCCGTCGTCGCGGAGCGGGTCGCACTCCGCGGTGATCACGAACGCCGGCGGCATTCCCTTGAGATCCGCGCGTAGCACGGACGCAAGCGGATCGTCGGCATCGGCCTCCGTGCGCACGTAGTGCCGGGCGAACCACTCCATGTCCGCGCTCGTCAGGCCGTAGCCTTCGGCGAACTCACGGTGCGACCCGGCCTTTGAGCTGAGCTCGGTAACGGGTACGGTCAGGAGCTCGAACGCGATCTTCGGGCCACCTCGGTCCCGCGCGACCAGCGCGGCCACGGCAGCCAGGTTGCCGCCAGCGCTCGATCCGCCCACCGCGATCCGCGCCGGATCCACCCGCAGGTCATCTGCGTTCTGCGCCACCCAGCGGACCGCGGCGTACGCGTCCTCCACCGCACCTGGAAACTTCGTCTCCGGCGCGAGCCGGTAGCCGACCGAGATCACCACGCACCGCGAGCGATTTGCGAGCACTCGACAGGTCGCATCCGCTCCCTCGAGCGACCCGATGACCCAGCCACCGCCATGGAAGTAGACGAGCGCGGCACGGAGCGCGTCGTTTGGCCGGTAGGTACGGATCCCCATCAGTCCGCCCGGACCGGGGATCGCTCGCGCAGTCACGCTACCGACGGCCTCGGGTGCGGCGGCGAGCGGCTCCGGACGTCCGCGCGCCTCGGTCGGGGTCATCGTCGGAAGCCGCGGAAGCGCGGCGAGCTGATCGACGATCGTCCGCGCCTTCGGGTGGAGCTTGTCCTGAGCTACGGCCACTTGCCTACCTCCCGATCCGTTCCGGCGCCGTGTACACGTTGAAGCGGTCGTCACGAAGGAAACCCACGAGGGTCATACCGAAGCGCTCCGCGGTCGCGACGGCGAGGCTCGAGGGTGCGCCGACCGCTGCGAGGATCGGGATGCCGGCGGCGACTGCCTTCTGCACCACCTCGTAGCCGGCGCGCCCGCTCACCGCAAGCACCGACCGTGTCAGCGGCAGCCGGCCGTCGAGGAGGGCTCGCCCGACGACCTTGTCGACGGCGTTGTGACGGCCGATGTCCTCGCGCAGGAGCTCGAGCTCGCCCTGCTCGTCGAAAAGCCCGGCCGCGTGAAGGCCACCCGTCGACTCGAAGATGCGCTGCTGCTCGCGGAGGCGGTCCGAGAGCCGCGGGAGCATGGCAGCGCCGACGGTGGGCCCGGGCGCAAGATGCGCGAAGTCGAGCGCGAGCGACTCCACTGTGGTCGCGCCGCACACCCCGCACGCCGACGTGGCGAGGAACGAACGCTCCGGCCGGCGACCCGCGCTCCCGCGCAGATACACGTCGACCTGATTCGATTCCACGAGATCGCCCGCGACCAACACACGCGGCTCGGTCTCCTGTGCCTCGGCGCTGATGCGGACGCGGACGATGTCGTCCAGCGAGCGGATGACCTGTTCGGCCCAGAGCAGACCGAGGGCGAGCTCGAGATCGTTCCCGGGTGTGCGCATGACGATCGAGAGTGGTTTGCCGTCGAGAGACAGCTGAAGCGGCTCTTCCGCGGCGACCTGATCGCGGTCGTCGCGCCAGCCGCCGGCGCGCCACCGCGCGACCTGGACCGGCGGAGCCTGCGGGCGGGGCACGGCACGATGCTAGGTGGTCGCTAGCATCGTCTCGTCATGAAAATCGGTGTCGAGCTGCGCCTGGGGACCGGCGATGCCGGCGAGCTCTTCGCGGATGCCCGCGCTTTCGAGGCCGCGGGAGCCGACTCGCTCTGGGTCGTGGGTCGCGCCGATCAGGACCCCTGGATCCTCGGCGCCGCGCTCGCCGCGGCAACGTCCCGGGTGCGGCTGGTCATTGTCGGTGCCGCCGAACCCGAATTGAGCCGGGCAACGCTCGAGCGCCTCTCGCGCGGCCGCCTTGCCGTAGGCGAGCGGACTGGCGACGCGATTCTGGTTCCCGACGCGGAGGGCACCAAGGAACGGTGGTCGCCCGCCGAGATGCCGGCGGGGCGCGCCGCGTGGAAGACCCTCCGCGCCGAGCGCGAGGCGAGGGGTATCGCAGGAACCGTGCTTCCGAACGATCCGCGGCTCCTTGATCTGATCCGCAACCCCGACACAGAGGACGACCGTGAGGATCTGAAGCTGGCTTTCGGCTGACCTTTGCTCCGGGTTAGGCCGCGCTTGGCGGCGCTCTCTCCACGCGCCACGAGTCCGCGTCCGGCGCGATGAAGAGCGTGAGCATGATCCCGTAGTACGGAAGGTGCCCGATGAGCTCGGGCAGCCCGAAGACGATCAGCGTTCACCGGTACGTCTCCGGGGCATGCCGCCAGCGGGCCCACGACTCCGGGTCGTGGCTCGTAAAAACGCGATCGAGGTCGTCGTCGACGAGCGAGCGGATGACCGCGAGCGATTCCTTCCCGGCGGCCTCGTCCTGGGCGCGGATCACGCCGCGCTCGAGGTTCTCGCGAGTGAAGGCCGCGTCGCCGCACAGCACGACGCGCCCAGTCTCGGGAAGATCGACCAGAAGCGATTGATGTCCAGGCGCGTGCCCTGGCGTGGGCACGACCTCGACCCCGCGCGCGATCCGGGACCGCCCGGTCACGGGCAGATAGGTCAGCTCCGGGATGTCCCAGTACACGCCTGGGAAATTCGGCTTTCCTTTCGCGTACGCCAGGTGCTCTCCCTGCACGATGAAGGTCGCCTTCGGAAACGCGCCGTTGTTCCCGGCGTGGTCGAAGTGCAAGTGACTGTTGACGACGATCGAGACGTCGTCCGGACGTACGCCGACGCTCGCGAGGCGTACGACGATCGCGTCATCGCTCCCCATCACCGGCTTCACCGAGCTCTGGGCTCCGTATGTTGCATCGGGGCGGTCGACATGGACCGGATGAAGACCGGTGTCGAAGAGGACAATGCCTTCGCTCGTCCGTAGCAGTCCCGACCACACCGGGATGCGGATGATCTCGGGCCCGCCGTCGGGAAAGAAGGTGGAGCGCGGAAGATCGATAAGCCCCGTTCGCAGGAGCGTGAGCTCGATCATGCGAAATGCGTCGTGCTCGTGCTCTCACGACTGCGGTGATTCACCCGCGCAAGAGCTCCTCCACCGCAGCGTACGGATCGAGCGAGCGCTCCGCGACGCGAGCGACCGCGGCGTCGAGACGCGACTCGCCGACGCGGCCCGCGAGCTCGCGCAGGAGCGCTTCCTGCAGAAGCGCTTCGACCTCACTTCGTGCGGCCGCGCGCCGGCGCTCGAGGTATTCGCCCGACTCCCGCGACCACGCGCGGTGCCGGTCGATCGCCTCGACGAGCTGCGGCACGCCGTCCCCGGACTGCGCCGACGTCCGCACGATCGGTGTCTTCCACGGACGATCCTTCGCGAGCGACAGCATCTGCGCGAGATCGCGCGCGGTCTCGTCGGCTCCCGGACGGTCGGCTTTGTTCACGACCAGCACGTCGGCGATCTCGAGGACTCCCGCCTTGATCGCCTGGATGTCATCGCCGAGGCCGGGGACGGTGACGAGACAGACGGTATCGACGACGCGAATCACGTCGACCTCCTCCTGACCGACGCCGACCGTTTCGACAAGGACGACGTCCGTGCCGAGCGCGTCCAGAACGTTGACGACGCGTACCGTCGCTCGCGCGAGGCCTCCGGCGTGGCCGCGACTCGCCATCGAGCGGATGAAGACACCGTCGTCGAGGAATCGCTCGCGCATGCGGATGCGGTCGCCGAGGATGGCACCGCCGGTGAACGGGCTCGAGGGATCGACCGCGATGATCGCGACGCGCGACGCTCGCTCGCGGTAGAGGCCGGCGAGCCGATTGACGAGAGTGGATTTTCCGCCACCCGGCGGGCCGGTGATCCCGACGATCTGCGCGCGTCCGGTCTCGGGGTACAGGGTGCGCATCGCCTCTGCGGCGCCGGGATCGTCGTTCTCGACGACCGACACGAGGCGCGCAATGGATCGTTTGTCGCCGCTGCGCGCGCGAGCGAGGAGGTCGCCGGTCGCCGTAGCCGCCATCAGTCGACGCGAACGAGCTCGCGAGCGATGACGATTCGCTGTATCTCGCTGGTGCCCTCGCCGATCTCCATCAGTCGGACATCCCGCAGGTGGCGCTCGATCGGAAAGTCCTGGAGGTAGCCGTACCCGCCGAGCACCTGCAGCGACGAGTCGGTGGCGCGCGTCGCGGCCTCGGACGCATAGAGCTTCGCCTTCGACGCCGCGTCTGTGAAGCGCAGGCCCGCGTCGGCGAGAGCAGCCGCGCGGTGAACGAGGAGGCGCGCAGCGTCGAGCTCGGTCCGGGCACGCGCGAGACGCCACTGGATCATCTCGAACTCCGCGATCGGCCTTCCGAACTGCCGGCGCTCTTTGGAATATCCCATCGCGGTCTCGAGCGACGCCCGGCCGAGGCCGATGGCGAGCGCGGCGATGCCGATGCGCCCTCGGTCGAGCACGCCCTTCACGTCGTTGAAGGCTTCCCCATCGCGGCCGATGCGGTCCGCGGCGGGAACGCGGCAATCCGCGAGCACGAGCTGCGCCGTGTCCGACGCGTGCAGTCCCATCTTCTCTTCGCGGCGGCCGACCCGAAGACCGGGGTTCCCACGCGGCACTCCGAACGCGGAAAGCTTGCGATCGCCGGCACCGACGAGGATCACGGCGAAGCCGGCGATCGATCCGTTGGTGATGAACTGCTTCGTCCCCGACAGCACGTAGTCGTCGCCCTCGCGGCGGGCCCGGCTTTGAGCGCTGATGGCGTCGGAACCGGACGATGGCTCGGTGAGGGCCCAGCATCCGAGGTACTCGCCGCGGGCGAGCGGTGGCAGCCATCGCGACTTCTGCTCTTCATTCGCACCGGTGAGCAGGTGGCCGATGCAGAGCGAGTTGTGCGCGGCGATCGTGAGCGCGACCGATCCATCGCCCGCGCCAAGTTCCTCCATCACGAGCGCGATCGTCAAAACATCGAGCTCGGCGCCTCCGTATTCGTGAGGCACCGCAAGCGCGGTCAGACCGAGCCCGGCCAACTCCGGAACAAGCGCGAGCGGGAACTCGCCCTTCTCGCTCCACGACGCGGCATTCGGGACGATCCGTGACCGTACGAAGTCGCGGACGGTGTCGCGAACGAGGAGCTGGTCCTCCCGGTACGAGAAGTTCAAGATGCTCAGCGCGCCGCGGTCGGGTAGTTCCTTGCCTCAGGAATGGTCGGCAGGAGCTCATCGACCATGCGCTGGTCCTCCTCGAGAACGCCGCGGTCGACGTTGTACGCGGCCTGGCGCGTTTTCGTGATCCGCTCCTGCTGGTCGCCGGGCAGCTGCACGAACGCCTTCATCCGTGCCGCGGTGAGGCGCTTGCGCTCCTCGCGATTCTGGATGCGCACCAGCTCGCGAAGCTGCGGCGTGAGCGCGCCGACGCGCGCCGTGTCCACCGGTATGGCCGCGATGAGGCCGAAGCGCTGCTTCCAGAAATCGATCAGCTCCTGTTCGCTCTTGCCCGTTAACGCCGCGAGTCCCGCGTCGACCGGCCTGTCGTCCTTCTTCGCCATGTTCGTCGTCCCCCTTGCTGCGTGAACATCACGCTCAATTTCGCTGATGCGTCTTTCGGCGACGCTACCCTCGACGGGCTGGCGTAGCCCCATGTTCTCTGCGCCACCCATTCCGCTATCCACGCGCGCTCACTCCGCGCCTGCGCGGTACCGCCTCGCGGACGTATTTCGTGATCTCCTCAAGCGAGGCGCCAGGAGGAAAAACCCGCTCGACGCCGACTTTCGCGAGCGCCGGCCAATCGGCCTCGGGGATGATCCCGCCGCCGAAGAGGAGAACGTCGTCGAGGCCTTTTTCCTTCATGAGCTCGCTGACGCGCGGAAAGATGTAGTTATGCGCGCCGGAGAGCAGCGATAGGCCGATCGCGTCGGCGTCCTCCTGCAGCGCGGTCTCAACGACCTGCTCCGGCGTCTGGTGCACACCCGTGTAGATCACTTCCATCCCGGCGTCGCGCAACGCGCGTGCCACGACCTTGGCGCCTCGATCGTGCCCGTCGAGCCCGGCTTTCGCGACCACCACACGGATCGGTCTTTTCAAAGCGGAATGCCCAGCTCCGCGAAGTGCTCCTCCCAGTGGAGGTAGGTGTAATAGGGCAGCGAGCTCGCGATCCGCTCGTCGACCTCGCCCGTTCCGAGCCCGCGGACGGTCGCCACGAGGCGGCGGTACACGGTGTCGAGCTCGTCGATCATCGCCTCCGGTCCAACGAGCTCGTGGGCGCGGACGGACCGGTCGTTGAAGTCCTGGATCGTCTGCTTCGTCCAGTCCGTGCGGAAATCATTCGTCTGCATCTCGCGCACGGTCTGCTCGACCCAGCCCGCGGCGTGCGCGATGAGGTCCTTGTACGTCCAGCCACTCGACGTTCGCGCACCGAGGCCGGAGCGACCACGATCGCGGATCGCCGCACGGAACGGCTTCCAAACCGTCTCGATCCGCGCGACGAAATCCGCAGCCGTGCGTGGTAGAGCGGCGTCGAGCTCGGCCTGATGCTTCACGAAATGTCCGTAGGTCTCGCCTGCGACGAGGCGGGTCGCCAGGAAGTCAACCTCGCGGTCCGTCGGCAGCGCGGTCACCAGATCGACGACGCTCTGGTGCGACTTGTGAAGCCGCCCGACGACCTCGTGGGACGATCGCGACGTGCTCGCGGCGGCCTCGCGCGCGTTCTCGGCATCGACGTCCATGAGCGGACCACGCCGTCCTTCGAGGCGGTACGGCAGCTCGAGCGCCGTGTGCTCCATCCAGAACGCGATGTGACCGAGCATGGCCTTGTAGGTCCAGCCGGACGGCGTCGTCTCCGACAACGCGGAGAGACCGAGGCGGTTGACGGCGCGCCGGAACGGACGCCAGGCCTCGCGCATCTTCGCAAGCAGCTCCGCCGGCCGCTTCGGCACGGCCGCGTAGACCTCGTCGAAATGCTCGGCGTAGTGGCCGTATGTGTTCCCGGCGATCACCGCGATCGCCCAGCCGTCGTTCGTGTGGATGAGCTCCGGAGTGACCAGCTTGATTTCCTCGAGGATGCGCGCGTGCGCGGCGTCGAGATCCATGATCACGGCGCCTGCGTCGCGGCCACGGGTGCGCTCGACGACCGCCGCATTGAACTCGTCGGTGTCGTCGGCGCCGGGCCCCGACTTTCCTGTCTCCCTGAGCTCGCGGAGCCGGGACGCCGTGCGGTCCTCCCATGCGGCGGCGTGCGCGACGAGATCCTTGTACGTCCACCCGGTGGAGGTCTTCTCCGCGAGACCCGAGAGGCCGATCGCCCCGACCGCGAGGCGAAACCCGGTCCATGGCGTCTGGACGAGACCGACCAGGTCGTCCGCGGTTCGGATGGCCGCGCTGATGTCCTCGTAGTGGTCGGGATAGTGGCCCGTGGTGTTCCATTCGATGATGTCGACGGCGAGCTTGTCCGCGTTCTCCGGGATCGTGCGCGCTGTTTCCAGAAGACGCTCGTGGGCCGCGGTCCACCGGGCGAGGAGCTCCTCCGTGGTTTTGCCCTGCGCCTCCTCGACGACGCGGGCGTTGAATGCGTCCACGTCCTCGTAGAGCTTTGGGTCCTCGCCGCTCTCGAGCACGCTCGGGACGCGCTTTGGGACCGTCTCTTCCCAGGCCGCGAGATGCGCGACGTTCTCGTTCAGGCTCCAGCCCGTGCTCAGCTTTTCCGTCAGTCGCTCGCGCGGGAGCGCCTCGATCGCGGAACGCAGTCCGCGGTAGCTCTGGCTAATGCGTCGAAGCAGGGCGGTCTTAGAAGTACCCGGGATCGTGGTACTCACCAAACACCTCCTTCAGGACACGTACCTGCTCCCCGACGCTCGCGTTTGCCCTCGCGCACTCGACAAAACGCGGCATGAGCTCGTCGCCACGCTTGGCGGCATGGCGGAGTGCGTCAATTGACTCATTCCAGCGGCCCCGATCGCGCGTCTTCCGCGTCTCCGCGAGCCTCGCGATCTGCTTCTGCTCGACTTGGGGGTCGATCGCGAGAGTGGGGATCGGCGCTTCCTCGCTCGTGGCGTACTTGTTGATCCCGACGACGATCTTCTCGCCCTCCTCGACCTGCTGCTGAAAGTGGAAGGACGCTTCCGTGATCTCGCGCTGCGGATAACCGCGCTCCACAGCCTCGACCATGCCGCCCATCTTCTCGATCTCGCCAAGGTACCGCTCGAAGCCCCGCTCCATGCGCTGGGTGAGCGACTCGAGGTAGTACGAGCCCGCGAGCGGATCGATCGTGTCCGCGACGCCGGACTCGTGCGCAATGACCTGCTGGGTGCGCAGCGCGAGGGTCACCGCTTCCTCCGTCGGCAAGGCGTAGGTCTCGTCGAGCGAGTTCGTGTGCAGCGACTGCGTGCCGCCCAGCACGGCCGCGAGCGCCTGGAGCGTCACTCGAACGACGTTGTTGTAGGGCTGCTGCGCCGTGAGCGAGACGCCGGCGGTCTGCGCGTGGGTGCGCATGAGGAGCGCGCGCTCGTTCGTCGGGTGGTAGCTGCGCTCGATCTCGCGCGCCCAGATGCGCCGGGCCGCGCGGAACTTCGCGATCTCCTCGAAGAAATCGTTATGCACGTCGAAGAAGAAGGAGAGATGCGGTACGAAGTCGTTGACGTCGAGACCGGCCGCGACGCCCCACTTCACGTATTCGAGCCCATCGATGAGCGTGAACGCGAGCTCCTGCAAGGCCGTCGCTCCGGCTTCGCGGATGTGGTACCCGGAGATCGAAATCGTGTTCCAGCGTGGGACCTCGCGCGACCCGTAACGGAACGTGTCGACCACGAGGCCCATGGCCGGCTTCACCGGCACGATCCACTCGCGTTGCGCGATGTACTCCTTGAGCGCGTCGTTCTGGATCGTTCCGCCGAGACGGTCTGTGGGAATGCCGCGCTTCTCCGCCGCGGCGAGGTACATCGCCCATACGATCGAGGCCGGCCCGTTGATGGTCATCGAGGTGGTGACGCGATCCAGCGGGATCTGGTCGAACAGGATCTCCATGTCGCGCAGCGTGTCCACCGCGACGCCCTCGCGGCCGACCTCGCCGCGCGAGAGCGGGTCGTCAGAGTCGCGCCCCATGAGCGTCGGCATGTCGAACGCCACCGAGAGGCCGTCGACCCCATGCTTCAGGAGGTAGTGGAAGCGCTCGTTCGTGTCTTCCGCGGAGCCGAACCCCGCGAACTGACGCATCGTCCAGAGACGGCCGCGGTACATCGAAGGCTGTACGCCGCGCGTGTAGGGGAACTCGCCGGGAAAGCCAAGGTCGCGATCGATGTCGAATCCTTCGAGATCGTCGGCCGTGTAGAGCGGGTCGATCGGCTCGTCCGAGAGCGTCGAGAAGCGAGCCTTCCGCTCGGGATGCTTCTTGATTGCGGCGCCATACACGTCGCCGAGCCAGCGCTGCTTCTTTGTAACGGTCTTCTGGATGGTCATGCCGCGAGCAGCGAGCGCGCGATAACGATGCGCTGTATCTCGCTCGTCCCTTCGTAGATCGTCGTCGCGCGGCCGTCGCGCGCGTAGCGCTCGACCGCGTAGTCGCGCATGTAGCCGTTGCCGCCGAGGATCTGCACCGCGGCGTGCGTCGCGCGCTGCGCCATCTCGCTCGCGTACAGCTTGGCCATCGCGGCCTCGCGCGTGAACGGGCGGCCGCGATCGCGGAGCCAGGCTGCGCGGAGCGCGAGCACGCGCGCCGCGGCGAGATCGGTCTCGGCTTTCGCCATCCTGAACCGGAGTCCCTCGAAATCCGCGAGCGGACGGCCGAACTGTCTCCGCTCCTTCGCGTAGGCGCGAGCGAGCTCGAGCGCGCGGCGCGCGATGCCGACCGACTGCGCCGCGATGCCGATGCGCCCACCGTCGAGCCCGCTCATCGCGATCGCGAAGCCCCTGCCGGCTTCACCGAGCAGCGCGTCGCCGCCGACGAGGGCGTCCTCCATGATCAGCGCGCTCGTGTCCGACGCCCGCAGTCCGAGCTTCCGTTCGGAAGGACCGATCGATACGCCCGGTGCATCGAGCGGCACCACGAGCGCCGTGATCCCGACGCTCGTGCGCTGTGGATCGAATTCGCCGGCGCGCGCGAGCACGATCGCGAACGGCGCGTATCGCGCGTTCGTGATGAACTGCTTTCGCCCGTCGATCCGCCATCCGTCTCCATCCGGGCGCGCCGTCGTCCGCAAGGAGGCGGCGTCGCTGCCCGACGTCGGCTCGGTGAGGGCAAACGCCCCGAGCCCGCTGCCATCCATGAGCCTCGGCAGCCAGCGTTGGCGCTGCGCCGGGGTCGCGTATCGAACGATTGAGCCCGCGACGATCCCGCTGTTGACCGCGACCCCGACCGCGAGCGAGGGCCACGCCGCGGAGAGCTCCTCGAGCACCAGCGCGAACGCCACGGCCGACGCTCCGAGACCGCCGTCGGCCTCTGGGATGGTCATCCCGAGGACGCCGAGGCGCCCGAGATCGGCGATGACGTCCCGCGGAAGCGAGCCTTCCTTCTCAGCCGCCGGAATCCGTTCCGTGAGGCCCTTTGCCCAATCGGCGACCGCGCCGGCGAGCTCGCGCTCGGTCGCGGCGACCAACGGGTTCACGACGATCGCGCCTTTTTCACCGCGTCCGTGAATGCCGGCACGAACTCGAAGACATCGGCAACGACGCCGTAGTCGGCGATCTTGAAAATATCCGCGTCCGGATCCTTGTTCACCGCGACGATCACCTTGCTCGAGGTGATGCCGGCGAGGTGCTGGATCGCGCCGGAGATGCCGAGCGCGACGTAAAGGTCGGGCGTCACCGTCTTTCCGGTCTGCCCGACCTGCTCCTCGTTCGGCCGCCATCCGGCATCCGTCACCGCACGCGATGCGCCCACCGCGCCGCCGAGCGCGTCGGCGAGCTCCTCGACGAGGTGCCAGTTCTCGGGTCCCTTGAGGCCTCGCCCGCCCGAGACGACGACGCGCGCCTCCGAGAGCGAGACGCGCTTGGCGTCGGTCGCCGTCGCCGCGAGCTTCACGAAGGTGAGCTTCTCGGCGGAGGCATCCGCGTCGATCTTTTCGACCTCTGGCGCCTCGGCGCCGGACTGGAGCGGGATCGACCCGGGTCGGACCGTGACGACCGCAGGGAGGTCGAGGCGCACCTTCGCCCTGACCTTTCCCGCATACATCGGCTTGTCCGCCTCGAGCGCATTCCCGGCAGCACGAATGGCGGTCACGTCGGCGGCATAGGCCCGACCGAGCCGCGCGGCGAGCCGAGCGCCGAGATCGCGCCCGTTCAGCGTCGCGCCCAGGAGGACAAGGTCGGGTTTGCCGGACTCCACCCTCTTCGCGAGCGCGGACACGAATGGCAGCGGCGAGTAGCGCTCGCCCGCAATCTCTACGAACGTCGCGTCGCCGAGCTCGCGGGCCTTCGCCGCGAGCTCGAGCGTGATCCGGCGCAGATCGCTGCCCTTGCGCTCGGCGACGACGAGCGTCTTCACAGGACCTTCGCCTCGTCGCGCAGGGCGGTCGCGAGCTGCTCCGCGATCTGCTTGGCGTCGCCGTCCTTCAGGATCTTGCCCCCGCCGCGGGCCGGCGGCGGCTCCATCGCGAGGATCGTCCATGTCGGTCCGGAAGCGTCGACGCCGAGTGCGGTCATCGGTCGCTCGGGTATGTCCTTTTTCTTCGCCTTCATGATCCCGGGGAGCGACGGATAGCGAGGCTCCTTTTCGCTCTTGTGGACCGTCGCCAGTGCGGGGAGCGGCGCTTTCCAGACCTCGTGACCACCCTCGACCTCACGCCAGAGCTCGACCCCGCCTTCGATCGGAAGGACCTTCGTGATCGTCGCGACGTGCGGCCACCCCAGCAGCTCGGCGAGAGCGGGGCCGACGAAACCCTGGTCGTCATCGGAGGCCTGCTTCCCGCAGAGCACCAGGTCGGGCTTCGTCTCCTCCACCACCTTCGCGAGCGCGCGCGCGATGACGAGTGGCCCGGTGACGTCGGCCGTCACGAGCGAGGCCTCGTCGCATCCCATCGCGAGGGCCTGCCGCAGCGCATCGCGCGAGCGCGCCGGACCCACGGTCACGACCGCGACGACGGTCGTGGGGTCGGCGTCCTTGCGCTCGAGCGCCATTTCGATCGCGTATTCGTCGTAGGGCGAGATCGACCACGTGATGCCCTCGGTGACGATCGCCTTTCCGTCCGGCGCGACCTTCACTCGCACCGTCGAATCGGGCACCTGCTTCAGCGGGATGAGGATCTTCAAATTTCCTGTTGGTCCCCCGAATACCAGAGCGCGAACGCGACCGCGCCGAAGGCGACCGCGAGCATCACGAACGTGAACACGATCGCGAAGATCGTCGTCCCGTCGGTGAAGTCCACTAGCTTTCGAGCCTCCCCGCGACGAGCTCCAGGACGTCAACCGGGCGGATCTGCTCCTGCACGCCCTTTGCCCCGACGCCTTCCTCGAGCATGATCAAGCAGAACGGGCATCCGCTCGCGACCTTCGTGGCGCCGCTGTTGATCGCGAGGAGCTGCTCGATCCGGCGGTGGTTGACCCGCTGGCCGACCTTTTCCTCCATCCACATGCGTCCGCCGCCCGCGCCGCAGCAGAAACCGCGCTCGCGGTTGTGCGGCTCGATCTCGACGCGCTGGACCCCCGGGATGGCATCGAGCACCGCGCGGGGCTGGTCGTAGACACCGTTGTGGCGCCCGAGATAGCACGGATCGTGATACGCGACCGCCTCGGCCATCCCGCGGCCGACCTTCAGCCTGCCATCTGCGATGAGGCGGTCGACGAGCTGCAGCGCGTGGACGACCTCGTAGTCGCCGCCGAGCTGCGGGTACTCGTTCGCGATGGTGTTGAAGCAGTGCGGGCAGCTCGCGATGACCTTGCGGACCCCGTACTTCTTGAAGGTGTCGATGTTCTGCTGCGCCTGCGTCTGCCACAGATACTCGTTGCCGATCCGGCGCGCAGGGTCACCATTGCAGGTCTCCTCGGATGCGAGTATCGCGAACGAGACGCCGGCCGCGCGCAGGACCTGCACGAGCGCGCGCGCGACCTTCTGGTTGCGCCGATCGACGGACGCAGCACATCCGACGAAGTAGAGATACTCCGCGTCCGGCTTCTCTGCGAACGTCGGCACGCCCAGATCCTTCGCCCAGTCACCGCGTGTCTCGCGCGGCTCGCCCCAGGGGTTCCCGGCGCGCTCGATGTTCGTCATCGCGCGCTGCGCCTCGGGCGGTGCGGATCCCTCCATGAGCGTGAGGTGGCGGCGCATGTCGACGATCTTGTCGATGTGCTCGATCGTCACCGGGCACGCCTCGACGCACGCCGCGCAGGTCGTGCACGCCCACAGCTCTTCGGGTTTCGATTCGACGTCGTGCGCGGGTGCCGGCGTCTCTGCTTTCGGGTCGGCGAGCAGCTTCGGACCGTCGCGCAGGAGCTGATCGCGGATATCGAGCACGATCTTCTGAGGGTCGAGCGGCTTTCCGGTGGCGAGCGCCGGGCAGTTGTCCGAGCAGCGCCCGCACTCGGTGCAGGTGTACCCGTCGAGGAGCTGCTTCCAGGTGAAGTCTTTGATCGTCGCCGCGCCGAACGTCTCCTGGTTCTCGATGTCTTCGATCAGCGAGAGCGCGCCTCTGGGACTCTGCTTGCGGAAAAACACGTTCGGCAGGGTCGTGACGATGTGCAGGTGCTTCGACTGCGGCAGGTACGCGGCGAATGCGAGCACCGTCACGACATGCGTCCACCAGGCGATTGGGAACACGACGCCGGCGAGATCACGCGAGAAGATTGATTTGAGGATCGCATTGGCGATCGGCGGCGGCGTGTAGCCCTTCTCCAGCAGGCCGGCCGATAGGCCGGCGCCCTCGAACAGGAGGAGCGTGAGCATGAGGAGCCCGATCAGGCCGAGGATGACGTAGCCATCGAGGGCGACGTGCATACGCGGAGGCCGGAAATAGAGGCGGCGCACCGCAGCCACGGCGATCGACGCGAGCACGAGGACCGCGAAGATGTCGATCGTCCAGGCAAAGACCGCGCTCCCGGTCCCGGGGACGTGAAAGCCGAAGATGCCGTCGACCAGAAGATCGACCGTGCCGACCGTGATGACGAGAAAGCCCCAGAAGATGAACGCGTGCGCGAGCCCGCGAACGTAATACGGCCGTTTGAGAAGCTTGCGCTGGCCGAGGTACACGATGAGCTCGTCGCGCACGCGGCGCCACGGGTGATCGAGGCGCGCTTCGTCGCGGCCGAGTCGCATGTACCGGTAGAGGCGCCACGCCCGCCAGAAGAACGCGCCGAAACCGACCGCGGCAAGCAGAAGAAGGACCGCCCCGCCGATGACGAACCCGCCGGTCGGTGCGATCACTCCCGGCTCAACCTGCTCGTCACGGCAAAGCCGCTCCTCGCTCGTCTCACTCTTTCAAGATCTCTTCGGCGATGACGAGCTTCATGATCTCGCTGGTCCCCTCGTAGATCTCGGTGATCTTCGCGTCGCGATAGTGACGTTCGGCCGGGAAGTCTTTCAGATATCCGTAGCCGCCGAAGATCTGCACGCAGTCGCGCGCGGCCTTGACGGCGACGTCGCTCGCGAAGAGCTTGGCCTCGGCGGCGGCGAGGATGTGGTCTTCTCCGGCGTCCTTCAAGGCCGCGGCGCGCCACGTCATGAGTCGAGCTGCGTCGATCTCGGTGGCCATGTCCGCGAGCATCCACTGGATCGCCTGGAAGTCCGCGATCTTTTTTCCGAAGGCCTCGCGTTGCTTGGCGTACGCGAGGGAATCCTCGAGACACGCGCGCGCGATGCCAACGGCCTGCGCGGCGATCGAGATGCGGCCGCCATCCAGGGTCGAGAGCGCGATCTTGTAGCCCTCGCTCACTTCGCCGAGAAGGTTCGCGGCCGGCACCCGGGCGTCCTGGAAGATGAGCTGCGCCGTGTCCGATCCGCGGATGCCAAGCTTCTTCTCGAGCTTTCCCACCGAGAACCCGGGCGTCCCCTTCTCCACGATGAAGGCGGCGATGCCCTTGCGCTTCTGCGCCGGGTCTGTCTGCGCGAACACGATCGCGACGTTCGCGAGCGCTCCGTTGGTGATGAAGTTCTTGCTGCCGTTCAGGATCCACGCGTCGCCGTCGCGTCGCGCGGCCGTTCGCATCGCCGCGGCGTCGCTGCCCGAGGCCGGTTCGGAGAGCGCGAAGCAGCCGATCCACTCCCCGCGGGCGAGCCTGGGAAGGTACTTCTCCTTCTGCGCGTCGCTCCCGTGATGGAGGATCGGGTCGACCGCGAGTGATACGTGCGAGCAGAGGACCACGCCGGTCGACGCGCACGCGCGGTTTATCTCCTCGACGATCAGGACGTACGACAGTGCGTCGAGGCCCGAGCCACCGTACCGCTCCGGGACGTAGGGGCCCATGAAACCGAGGGCTGCCATCTCGCGGAGCAGCTCGGGCGGGATCTTGCCCTGGTCGTCGATCTCGGCGGCGCGCGGGAGGACCTTCTCGGTGGCGAAGTCCCGCGCGGCGCGCTGAGCAAGCTCCTGCTCTTCGGTGAGCGTGAGGTCGAAGCCTGTCTCCGCCGCGGTCATCGCCACTGGCGGACACCGAAGAGCCGGCCGTCTGGATCGCGGGCGAGGAAGTAGCCGTCGCGCATCTCACCGACGTTCGCGTCGCTGGCTCGGGCTCTCTCGAACGTCTTGGCGAGGTCGTCGACGTGGAACCACGGCACGAATCCATCCGTGCGGTGCTCTTCCTCGGGATCGTGAATCGTGAACGTCGCGCCACTCCCGGGCTCGAACCACACCGAGTCGTCCCGGTCCGCCTGGCGTCGGAGGCCGATGACCTCTACGAAGAATCGCGCGACCCGCTCGCGATCCGGACTGAAGCCGAACACGTTGGTGAGAGCAGGCTCCCGATTCACACGAGCTCCACCGCAAGCGCGACCGCCTCGCCACCGCCGAGGCAGAGCGACGCGATACCGCGCTTCTTCGAGCGCGCGCGCAATGCGTAGAGCAGCGTCACGAGGAGTCGTGCGCCCGAGGCGCCGATGGGATGACCGAGCGCGACCGCGCCGCCGTTGACGTTGAACTTCGCTTCGGGGATGTCGAGCTCGCGACGGACGCACTCGATCCCGCTGAAGGCCTCATTCACCTCGAAGAGATCCACGTCGCCGATCTTCCATCCCGCCTTTTCCAGGCAGCGCTCGATCGCTCCCTTCGGTGCCGCGAGAAATCGCTCGGGCTCGTGCGCGAATTGCGCCTGCGCCACGATCCGCGCGATCGGCTTGGCGCCGAGCTCGCGAGCCCGCTCGGCCGATGCGACGACGACCGCCGCACCGCCGTCGTTGAGCTTCGAGGCGTTGCCCGCGGTGATCGTTCCGCCGGGCTTGAAGGCCGGCTGAAGCTTCGCGAGCCCATCGAGGGTGGTCTCGCGCGGAGTCTCGTCCTTGTTGATGACGACGATGGCCCCTTTTCGGCCCGGCACCTCCACCGGCACGATCTCGGCATCGAACGACCCGTCGCGCTGCGCGCGGAGCGCTTTCTCGTACGAGGCGAACGCGAAGCGGTCCTGATCGGTGCGGCCGAGGCCGCACTGTTCCGCGACGAGCTCGCCGCCCAGACCCATGTGTCCGTGACCGTACGCGTCCATGAGACCGTCGACGAGATTGGCGTCTTCGAGGTTGTGCTCGCCGAGCGCCAGGCCGGAGCGCAGGCCGCGCGCGAGGTACGGCGCGTTCGACATCGACTCCATCCCGCCCGCCACGATGAGTCGCGCCTCTCCCGCGGCGATCTGCGACGCAGCGAGCATCACGGATTTCAAACCCGAGCCGCAGACCTTGTTGATCGTCGTGCACGGGACCGAGTTCGGTATCCCCGCGCCCAGAGCGGCCTGCCGCGCCGGTGCCTGACCGACGCCCGCCTGCACGACGTTTCCCATGAACACCTCGTCGACCTGGTCCGCGCCGACGCCCGCGCGCTCGAGCGCGCACCTGATCGCGATGGAGCCCAGCTTCGGCGCTGAAAGCGGCGCGAGTCCACCGAGGAACGCGCCGATGGGAGTGCGCGCCGCGCCGAGGATGACCGAGCTCATCTGGCTTCTTCGAGGCGCTTCGTCACGTGATGGCGATAGGCGCGGATCTCGTCACGCAGTGCCGCCAGCTCGCTCAAACGCTCGCCGACCGTGACGAGATGCGAGTCGAGCAATTCAATGAGGCGCGGCAGGACCTTGGCATTGGTGTGATGGCGACCGTAGAGCGTTTCGAGCTCCTGCATCTCCGCTAGCGACAAGCCGAGCATCTTGAGCTTCTGGATGAACTTGAGCCGACGCACGTCGTCGTCGGTGTAGACCCGCTGCCCGCCGTCGAGCCGCTTCACCGATTCGAGAAGGCCGCGTTCCTCGTAATAGCGGATCGTCCGCTCGGTCAAACCGACCTTCGCGGCCAGCTCGCCGATGCGATACGCGGAGGTCCCGGGCGCCGCCGTCGCCATGCTCGCCAGTTTACGTCAACTGGCGGTGACGGCGCGCCGTGCGCGCCCTCGCCTCAAAGCCGCTTTCGGAGCCGAGCGGCGATCTCGTCGAGCTCCTTGCGAAGCGCGGCCGCGCCGTAATGCGGCGGGAACTCGATCCGAAAGCCGTCCCCCTGCCAGCGCGGGATCACATGCAGGTGCGAGTGGAAGACCTCCTGACCCGCGGCCGCACCGTCCGCGACAAAGAGGTTGACCGCCTCGCACCGCAGGCCGGAGCTCCGGAGGGCCGCGGCCACTCGCCGCGCGAGCGACCACATCGCGACCGCCGTGACCTCGTCGACCTCGCCGATCGACGCGGTGTGCTTCCGCGGAACGATCAAGGTGTGGCCTTCGGTGATTGGGTGGAGGTCGAGGAATGCGAGAACGTCGGCACCCTGCGCGACGAAGCTTGCCTGCTCTTTGCCCTCGACGATCCGGCAGAAGACGCAGGCGGTGGCCTCGGTCACGAGGCGACCTCCTTGATAGCGTTCGCGAGGGCCTGTGCGCCGAGAGCGGCGTCGTCGACGGATGCGAATTCCCGTGGCGTGTGCGATCCGCCGGTCGAGCGGACGAAGATCATGCCCGTCGGCACACCCGAGAGCGCGGGGTTCTGCGCGTCGTGACCCGCGCCGCTCACAAGCTCGGGCGCGTCGACGCCGACGCTCTTCGTCGACCTCCCCAGTACGTCGCGGATCTTCGGATCGAGCGAAGTCACCGGTACGCGCGCGAGCTCGTCGATGGAGGCCGCGACGCCCCGCGAGCGTGCGACGTCGGTCACGGACGCGAGCACCTCGCGCACGAGTTCATCGTGATCGCGCGCCGCGCGGAGGTCCAGCGAGAGGACACATTCGCCCGGAATGACGTTCTTCGCGCCGGGGCGGACCGCGATCTCACCCACCGTCCCAACCGCGTCCGGGCGGCCGCGTGCGATCCGCTCGACCGCGAGCACGATCTCGGACGCGGCCGCGAGCGCGTCGGCCCGCGCGGTCATCACCGTGGCGCCGGCGTGATCGGCCCGGCCCTCGACCGTCACGCGGGCGTGGTAGATGCCGACGATGTCGCTCACGACGCCGAGTGGCAGGCCGGCCCGTTCGAGACGCGGTCCCTGCTCGATATGCAGCTCGAGGTACGCCGCGAGCTGGGCCGGATCACGCCGCGCCACGGCGGGGTCGCCCGTCTCGCCGAGGGCACGCAGGGCTTCGGCGATGGATACCCCGTCGCGGTCTCGGCGGTCGCCGATGCCGCGCGGAAGCCGACCGAACGCGGCCGCCGATCCGAAGAGTCCCACGCCGAAGCGCGCACCCTCCTCGTCAGCCCAGGCCACCACTTCGACGGGGCGGCGGAGGCGAGCCTTCCCTTCGACGAGCGACTCGAGCGCCTCGACGGCGCAGAGGACACCGAGCGCGCCATCGAATCGGCCGCCCTCCGGCACCGAGTCGAGGTGAGACCCGACGAGGATTGCCGCGCCCTCGCCGTCGAAACGCGCGAAGAGATTCGCGGCCGCATCGCGCCGCAGCTGCGCTCCCTTCGCGGAGAGCCAGGCGCCAATAAGATCACGCGCGCGCTGCTCGTCGGCCGAGAGACCCAGACGCGACACCGCCGTACCGGTAGCGCCGATCCGCGCCAGCTCGGTCATACGGCGCTCGAGCCGCTTGCGATCGATCACCGCACCTTCTCCGCGAGATCGCCCGGCGCGAACGACACGTCGGCGAAGACCTCGAGCTCGAGGGCTTTCGCCAGCGGGACGGCACGCGCGATCTCGTCCGCGTACGTCGGATTCCGGCGCGCCGTGTCGCGCGCCCGCTCCTCGACCGGCTCGACGGCCTGGCCGCCGCGCCGGTCGGCGACGTAGACGAGCTTCTCCTCGGCCGTGCGAGGCGCGAGCTCCGGGTCGAGCACCGTGTAGATCGCGTGCCGTCGCGCCGGTTCGACGCACGCGTCGAGCCCTTCGGCCGCGAGGACGAGGCCCGAGAGGATGTTGTGATCCCGCCCTTCGCCGGCGAGCACCGGACTTCGCCCGACGTCATGGAGATACGCCGCGAGGATCACCGCCTCGCCGTCGATCGGCGCAGCGCCCCTCCGGCGGTCCGCAACCAGGGCTTCGGCGATGGCCCCGACCACCTTGCTATGCCTTTCGAGCCAATCGGGATAGCGGTACCGCCGGTAGAAGCCCTCTGCTTTCGTGGACAACTTTGTCAATCTGCTATTGACACCACCGAAGCGCCTGACTACGGTCCGCGCCGCAGGGGAGGTGCGCGTGGCCGATTCGGCTGTTCCTGTCGGAGATGACCGCATCATCGCGCACCTGCAGTTCGCGCGGGCGGTCGCCTCACGATCCATCGACCCCCGCTGTCGCGGGGCGGACCGGGAGGACCTCATCGCCTGGGGCATCGTCGGCCTCGTGCAGGCGGCCCGCCGGTATCGGGGCGACCGCGGCGCTTCGTTCGGCGCGTACGCCGCGCGGCGTGTCCGCGGGCAGATCCTGGACGCGCTCCGCGAGCGCGACCCCCTGACTCGCAGCGCACGCCGGGCCTTTCGGGCGGCGCAGCGGGCCAGCGAAGACGGCGCGGTCGCGCCGGTCGTGAATCCGCCGTACGTCGAGGTTTCGCTCGATCGCATCGGCGACGTGGCCGAGGTGGTTCCGTCTCCGGGGCGCCAGGACGAGCGCTGGCCCCTCGTCGCAAGCGCGCTTCGCGACCTCACGCCGCTCGAGCGCCGCGTGCTCGTGTTGTCCTACGGACGTGGACTGACCCTCCGCGAGATCGGCGGCGAGGTCGGTCTTTCCGAATCGGGTGTCTGCCGCCTTCGCGCGAGGGCGCTCGCGCGAGTGCGTTCGGCGTGCGCGGCGTGAGTCGTACAGTGCGGACGTGTCCGATCTACGCCGCGCGCGCTTCGCGCGCCTCGTGCGCAACGCCTTGGACGAGCTTCCCGCGGAGTTCCGCGAACGCATCCGCAACCTCGAGATCGTGATCGAGGATGAGCCCGCCCCCGAGCAGCTCCCCCGCGGCGGCACGCTGCTCGGTCTGTACGAAGGCGTGCCGCTCACCCAGCGCGGGGCGCAGGAGCCGTATCTGCCGGACCGCATCTGTATCTTCCGTGGCCCGATCGAACGGATCACCGCGTCGCCCCGACGCCAGGCCGCCATCGTTCGTGACACGGTCGTACACGAGGTGGCCCACCACTTCGGCATCAGCGACTCCCGTCTTACGGAGCTCGGCCTCGGCGACGCCGACTAGCTACGCGACGCTCTCTCCGTCCGAGAGCCGGCGTCGCATCTCGCCCACCGTCCGCCGCAGGAGATCCATCTCGGCCCAGAGAGCCTCGGCGGAGTAACCGAACTCGGTCGCATGCGTGCGGATCTCGGATTCGATCAGCCGGTAACCGATCGCCACCGTCCCCAGCAGGACCACGGGTGGAATCTGCGCGCCGGCGTCCGCGTCGGTCCGAAGAAGACGCTGGATCGCCGGTCCGCGTTCCGTGTCATCTGCCTCGAGCGCCTGCACCCAAAGCGGGATGCGCCGCTCCAGGTAGGCGGTCAAGCGGCGCTCGAGGTCCGCGCTGTCGTTCCGTTTGAGGTCACCCGAAACGGCGTCAGCGATGACCTGCGGCAGGATCGCCGACGCGCGTTGCCGCACGAGCGCTGCCGCCGCGACCCGCGGACCTGGCCTCATCTGGACCAATGAACGCACGAAACCGCGCGGCGCGCTGAATATCGCGTCACCTAACGTCGTATCGCGCCCTTGAACTTCCGCAGGGCTGCAGCGGGACCGTCCGGGTCCTCGAAGACCGCCGACCCCGCCACAAGGACGGTGGCCCCGGCAGCGACGACGCGGGCCGCATTTTCGGGCTTGATGCCGCCGTCGACCTCGAGCTCGACGTGGAGGGCGCGCCCGTCGAGCGCCACGCGTATCGCTCTGACCTTGTCGAGGGCGCTCTCGATGAACTTCTGCCCGCCGAAACCAGGATGGACGCTCATCACGAGAGCGAGATCGACCAGTCCGAGGTGCGGCAGCACGGCGTCCACCGGGGTCTCCGGATTCAGCGTCAGACCAGGCCGGACACCCCGAGCGCGGATCGCGGCGAGCGTCCGGGGCACGTCCCGCGCGGCCTCGACGTGAATGGTGAGGTACGCCGCGCCGGCGTCGGCATAACGGTCCACCCACTCCTCGGGCCGTTCGATCATCAAATGGACGTCGAGGGGAAGGCGGGTTGCCTGCCGAAGGTCCGCCACCATCTTCGGGCCAAACGTGAGGTTCGGGACGAAATGACCGTCCATCACGTCGACGTGGACCCAGTCCGCGCCAGCCCGCTCGACCGCGGCGACGGCGTCGGCGAGGCGGGCAAAGTCGGCGGAGAGAATGGACGGAGCGAACTTCGGTTCAGCCACGTCTGACTTTCGCCTTGTGGCCGCGCTGAGCGGCTGGCATCATCAACACCGGGAGGGCGCTCAATGTACCGTCCGCAGAACCTCCGCATCCCCGGTCCTACGTTCGTTCCTCAGGCGGTGCTCGCCGCTTCGGCGAGGCCCCTGATAAATCACCGCGGCCCCGAATTCGCGGCGCTGCTCGCGGCTCTGACGCGCGCGCTCCAGGATTTCCTGCGCACCGAGCACGACGTCCTGCTGCTCACCGCGTCCGGCTCCGGTGGCATGGAGGCCGCGATCGCGAACACGCTCTCGTCCGGCGACAGGGTCCTCGTGTTCAGCTGCGGCGCGTTCGGCGAGCGCTTTGCTGCGATCTGCAAGTCCTATGGTGTCGATGCGCGTCGCATCGACGTCCCATACGGTCGCGCCGTCGAGCCCGACCTGGTCCGTGAAGAGCTCGGCAAAGAGAAGGGCAAGGACGCCGCGAAGGCGGTCCTCATCACCCACAACGAGACATCCACCGGGGTCCTGAATCCGATCAAGGACATCGCGGCGGTGGTTCGTGAATCCGGAAAGCTTTTCATCGTCGACAGCGTGTCCGGCGCGGGTGCCGCGGAGCTCGAGATCGACGAGTGGGGCATCGACGTCTGCATCACCGCGTCGCAGAAAGCGTGGGGCGCGCCTCCGGGCGTCGCCATGGTCACGATGAGCCCGCGCGCGTGGAAGGCGTACGAGAAGTCCAACCTGCCGAAGTCCTACTTCGATCTCGCCACATACAAGGCGGCGCTGGAGAAGGCGCAAACACCGGCGACTCCGGCCGTCACCGTGTTCATCGCCCTGCAGGAGTCGCTTCGTCTCATGGCCGAGGAAGGCCTCGACGCGATCATCCGCCGCCACCGCGATCTCGCACGTGCGACGCGACGCGGTCTCCAGGCCGTTTCGTTGCAAATCTTCGCCGACGAGCGCTACGCGTCGCCCGCAGTGACCGCGTTCCGGCCGCCGGCGCGCGTCGACGCGCGCAACCTCATCCGCCTCCTGCGCGACGATCACGACACGATCGTGGCTGGCGGGCAGGGCAAGATGGAAGGGCAGCTGGTTCGCGTCGCCCACCTTGGCTTCGTGACACTGCAGGACATCGTCGCGTTCTTCAGCGCCCTCGAGCTCACGCTGCGTGACCTCAACCAGCCGGTCGAGCCAGGCGTGGCCATGACGGCTGCGCTCCGCGCCTACGCGGAGAGCCAGCAGCAGGCGGCGTCGCGTCCGGCAGCCCGCGCATCGTCGACCGCACGGCCGGCGAACGACGCGGTCGCGACTCGTCGCTAACCGCCGCAGCATCGTCCATGTCGCGGACCCTCTTGCCGAAGAGGGTCTCGCGCTGCTCCGCGCGCGCTGCGAGGTTCGTCAGACCACCGGTCTCAAGGAGGCCGAGCTCATCCCGCGCGTCGCGGACGTCGACGCGCTCATCGTGCGCAGCGAGACAAAGGTGACCGCACCGATCCTCGACGCTGCCAAGCGCCTCGTGGTGGTGGGTCGCGCAGGCGTCGGCGTCGACAACATCGACGTGCGCGCGGCCACCGCGCGCGGGGTGTACGTCGTGAACGCGCCCCTCGGGAACATCGTCGCCGCGGCCGAGCACACCGTCGCTCTCACCCTCGCGCTCCTGCGCCGCCTGGTCGACGCCGACCGCAGCGTCCGCGCCGGCGAGTGGACCCGCTCCAAGTTCATCGGCCGCGAGCTCCGCGCCAAGACGCTCGGCCTCGTGGGGATCGGGCGCGTCGGGGGCGAGGTCGCGCGACGAGCGGGCGCATTTGGCATGACCGTCATTGCTCACGACCCCTTCGCGACCGAAGCATCCGCGCGCGCCGCGGGCGCGCGACTCGTCGATCTCGACGAGCTCCTGCGGTCCGCCGACGTGATCTCGCTGCACGTGCCGCTCACCGAGAAGACGCGTGGACTCATCGGCGCGGAGGCGCTCGGTCGAATGAAGCCGACGGCGGTGGTCATCAACGCGGCCCGCGGCGAGATCGTGGACCTGGACGCGCTGGCCGCCGCACTCGAGAAGGGAGCGATCGCCGGTGCCGCTCTCGACGTGTTCGCTGCGGAGCCGCTGCCCGCCGACGCAAAGATCCGGACCGCGCCGCGCACCGTGTTGACGCCACACATCGCCGGGTCGACCGCCGAGGCTCAGACGAACGTGGCGGTCGACGTGGTCGAGCAGATCCTCGACGTCCTCGACGGCAAGCCGGCGCGGTACGCGGTGAACGCGCCGCGCCCGCCCTCGGAAGAGGCCGGCGGGATGGCCTGGCTGCGCCTCGCGGAGCGTCTCGGCTCGCTCGCGGCGCAACTCCTCGACGACCGGCCCGCGCAGCTCGCACTCGGATACGGCGGCGCGGTCCTCGAGCTCGACCCGGAGCCCCTCCGCGCGGCGGCCGTGAAAGGCGTCCTCGAGACGTTCAGCGAGCAGCGCGTGAACCTCGTGAACGCGCTCGAGCTCGCGCGCTCGCGCGGCCTTGTGATCGCCGAGCGCCGGGAGACCGAGCCGGCGCGCTACGCGTCGCTCCTCTCCGTGAAGGTCGGCTCGACGGAGGTCGCCGGCACGCTCGTACAGAACGATCCGCGGATCGTGTTCATCGACGGCTTCTGGGTCGACGTTCCGGTGGACGGCCACCTCCTGCTGACGAAGCACCAGGACAAGCCCGGTCTCGTCGGACGCGTCGGCACGCTTCTCGGCGAGCACGACGTGAACATCTCGTCGATGCAGGTCGGGCGCCTGCACCCGCGTGGCGAGGCACTCATGATCCTCACCCTCGACGACGCGGTGCCGGACGAAGTGCGCGCGCGCATCGGCGCGTTCGCGGACATCAACGCGGTGCGCACCGCGCGCCTCGGGGTCTAGGGATGGTCCTCGCCCCTCCCGCGACTCCGGTCTGCTCCTAGGGCAGTGCGCTTCGCGCCTGCCCGCAGTACGCTCGCGGCCTGTGGAATCCTCACGTTTCGAGCGCACCGTCCGCACAGAATCGAGCGAGATCTTCGCCATCTACGGCGGTGCTCGGCGCGTCGGCCGCATCGATCTGCATTACGGCCGCTTCGAGGTGCACGGCACGCTGCTCCTGGAGGTCGATCTCACGGACGACGAGCTGCAGCAGGTGATCGATCAGGTCGACGAGGAGCTCGTGCAGACGCACGACCCCGAGCGCGAGGACTTTCTCGTCACCGTGTTCAAATCCGAGGAGCTCGGGTTCTATTCAGATGAGTTCGAAGCGGACGACGAAGCCGAAGACGACGAAGAAGAGCGCTAGCGGCCCGCGGGCGACCCGCCCGCGCATGCCGAAGGACTACGACGTTCCGAAGACCGTGCGCGGCATGGTGCCGTGGGCGACGACGCGAAAGCTGCTCGAGGGCGCACGGTCGTACTGGCTCGTGACGATCGACGCCGACGGCAAGCCGCATCTGGTCGGCCAATGGGGTGCGTGGATCGACGAGCGCTGGTACTTCGAGGGTGCCGAGGACACGAAGTGGGCTCGCAACCTCGCGCGGGAGCCCCGAATCGCGATGGGCGCCGAATCCGGGACGACGGCGGTGATGATCGAAGGCCGGGCGATGCGCGTCCCATCGATGGACCGTCCGACCGCGGAGCGGATAACGAAGCAGTACGGCGCGAAGTACGGGCGCATCTACAGCTACCGGCCGAAGCCCGAGCAGTGGGAGAAAGGCGGATACGTCCTGACACCGGCGAAGGTCTTTGCATGGGACGTCCGCGGATTCCCACGCACCGTGACGCGCTACCTGTTCTAGGACGCGATCCGGGCAACCTCGGCGTTTGCGATCCGGACGAGGTCGTTCGGTGCGATCGGGAAGACCGCATCGGGCAGACCTGCCGCCGCCCACACCTCGTCGAATCCGAGCAGTCCCTCGTCGGCGACGACCCGGCATGCCGTCTCGTGCGCGAACGGCGGCACGCCGCCGATCGCGTAGCCGGTCAAGGACTTCGCCTCGCTCGCGGTCGCGCGACGGACGCTCGGCGCTCCGAGAGCGCTCGCGAGGAGCGTCTCGTCCACCCGGGAGCGGCCCGAGCAGAGGACGACGACGGGCGCGCCGGCACTGAGGAAGACGAGCGACTTCACGATCCGCTCCACCTGGGTGCCGATCTGCCGCGCCGCGTCTTCGGCGGTGCGGGTGGTCGCAGTAAACCGCTTCACCGATAGATCCGTCCCGCGCGCGGCGGCGTGCGCACGAACACGAGCGACGTTCGGATGATCCTCGTTCAGCGCCACAGGTGCGTGATGACGCGGAGAACACGGCCCGGAAGGAGGCTCAGCATCGCCGAGGCCGCTTGATGCCACGCGGTCTCCGCAGCGTCGCGCAGATCATCGTCGGCGCCCTCCGCCGAATAGCGCTCGACGACCCGGGCCTGCGCGAGGCTTCGCACCGGATCTCGCGTATCGGGGATGGCCGCACCGAGCGAGCTCGCGAACTCATACGTGGTCTGCGACGGATGCGGCGGATGCCCGACATAACTTGCGAGCAGGCGCGTCTTCCCCCACGCCGACTCGATCGGACCGTAGTGCCGGAACCGCAAGTTGAACCGCACGACGGCGAGCACGAGCAGAAGGACGAGGAGGCCAAGAAGGACGAGTGCCGGACGGGGATCGATCGACCGCACCGCGGCGACCACGCCTTCACCGCTGAACCCCCCTGAGCTGTCGTCCCCGTTCAGCTGATCCTCCCCGCGGTTCGGTCGACCTGCGGGGTTGTTGGGGTCGGAGCTCGAGTCGCCGCTACCGACGCCCTCTCCGGAGCCATCGCCGCTCGTGGCCGAATTGTCGGCGCGCGGGAACTGCGGCTGCGACGGGGTCGGCTCGAACTCGATCCAGCCGTACTGCGGGAAGTACACCTCGACCCACGCGTGCGCGTCCTGCTCCCTGATCACGTATGCGTTGCTCGCCGAGTCGTACGTGCCGGTCGTGAATCCTTCGACGAGCCGCGCCGGCACACCGGCCTCGCGCAGCATGACGACCATCGCCGACGCGAAGTACTCGCAGAAGTCCTGTCGTAGATCGAAGAGGAAGTACTCGATCGGATCCTTGCCGGGCGGCGTCGGCTTCACCTGGGGCGAATACGAGTACGGCGGGCTGCGGAGGAAGTTCTCGAGGGCCTCGGCCTTGTCGTACGCATTCGGGATGTTGTCGAGCAGGCTGTGCGCGAGCGTCTTTACGCGCGCGGGAAGGGTCGACGGCAGCTGCAGGTATTTCGCCTTGATGTAGTCCGGGTATGTCGCCGCGATCTTGCGTAGCGTCTGCTTGTCGGCGACGGATACGAGGCTCGTCACGGTGTACGTGCCCGCGGCCTGCGACCGGTTGAGCGCGTGGAGAGACGTCGAATAGGTCTTGTCGGCGCCCGTATAGAACTGGTAGGGCACGTCGACTTTTTGCGGCTCGTTCGCCGCGAAGAGGAGATTCGAGTGCGGCACGATGATGTCGAAGCGGGCCTGGAACGCTTCGCGGTCGGCGGTGGGCAGCGCGATCTTGTCGGCCTTGTCGCTCTCGGTCGTGCGCCATCCCGCGCCGGTGTAGAAGTCGTAGGTCACGGCACGCCAGAAGTGACCGGAGGACGCTTCGACGGTCATCACCACGCGGTCGCCGAGGTTCGGAGCCTGTCCCAGCCTGATGGAATCGGAGAACGACACGCCGCGAAGACGGCTTGGCCCCGACACGCCGGCGAAGAAGCGCTGCCACTCGGCTTCCATGCCGTGGTAGGGGCCCTCGAATGTGCTCCATGCGCCGTTCAGTACCTCGGCCGCTCCGACGCGGGGAGTGATGAGCGCCATGATCACGAGCACCGCGGTCCAGGTCAGCCCACCACGGAGGACACGCCAGTCCATCTCGCCGGAGGGCTCGATGTTCTGCCGAGCCCAACGCTCCTGCAGATTGACGATGTGGATCCGCACGAGCAGCACGAGGACGGCGAGCGTGAACACGATGAGATCCGGGTAGAGGTTGGTGAGGGCGACCGACACGTTGATGACCAGGCACGCGCCGTTGAAGATCACCGCGTCCCAGATCCGTCCGGTCCGGGCCAGCACGAACGAGCCGACGAAGGTGGCGCACCATACCGACGCACCGAGGAACAGGACGAACACCGTCGGATCGCTCGCGGCCTCGCCGGCGAGCACCTGCGTGATCCAGTTGTTCAC
>Ga0070698_100000120_pt1 | contig 67569 bp, 55 predicted proteins | sample KBSK1502metaG_FD_65477 | JGI IMG/M metagenome (GOLD analysis project Ga0070698, IMG submission 65477) | Corn, switchgrass and miscanthus rhizosphere microbial communities from Kellogg Biological Station, Michigan, USA - KBS K1-50-2 metaG | ecosystem: Host-associated > Plants > Roots >... | reverse complement strand
GCCTGGGACCTCAGCGACCAGCGGCTGCTCTTCCAGCAGCACATGGATACGGCCGAGTTCGTCGAGCAGGTGCTGCGCGCCTTCAAGACGCTCTATGCCGAGGCGGCCAGGACAGGCAGCGGCCGCATCCTGACGCTCGCCATCACCCCTTGGCTGATGGGCCAGCCGCATCGCATCCGGGCGCTGGGTACGATGCTCGACCGCATCCTCGAGCACGCCGGTGTCTGGCCGGCCACCGGCGCGGAGATCGTCGACGCCTGGAACGCCAGCGCCTGAAAACGCCCTGGCCGTCCGAAGGGGTTTGATGGAGATGGCGGACAGCTACGATGCGGTGGTGATCGGCGGCGGCGTGATCGGCACGGCGACCTTGTTCAACCTGGCGCGGCTCGGCTGCCGGCGCGCGCTCCTGCTCGAACGCGGCGAGCTGGCCGGGGGCGCGACGGCCAAGTCCTCGGGCATCGTCCGCACGCATTACTCCGTGGCGCCGAACGTGGCGATCGCCCGCGCAAGCCTGCGCATGTTCGAGGAATTCTCGAGCCTGCTCGACGACCCGGAGGCCGATGCCGGCCTGGTACGGTCGGGCTACCTCATTGTGGCGCCGCCGGGCGACGCATCATCGGCTGTGCGGCGCAGTATCGCGATGCAGCAAAAGATGGGCGTCGAGTGCGGTCTGCTCGACCGTGTCGAAGCGCTGGCGCGTCACCGTTGGTTGAAGCTCGATGGCATCGACGCGATCGGCTTCGAGGCGGAGGCCGGCTTCGCGGATCCTTACCTGGTCACGACCGGCTTTGCCCGCGCGGCGCGCCGGCTTGGCGCCGAGATACGGACCGCAACGCCGGTCACGGGGTTGCTGCGCGATCGCGACCGCGTCGTTGGTGTGCAGACCGCCGCCGGCCCGATCCACGCCGGCGTGGTTCTGTCGGCGGTGAACGTCTGGAGCCGGACCGTCGCCGGCTGGGCCGGGCTGGATATTCCATTCGGCATCAGCGCCCACCACGTCGTCACGCTTGCCGCCGACCGGCCCTACACCAATGATTTGCCGGTGCTCAAGGACCTCGCCTCGTCCGCCCGGCTCTACACGCGACCCTACGGCGGAAATCTGTTGGTGAGCGCCGGACATGAGGGGACGGAAGTGGACGACCCCGACGCGTCCGAGGTCGAGGCCGACATCGAGGCTCTGGTCGGTGAGGTAGCGCAGATCGCAGACCGCTTGCCGGCCTTCGCGGAGGGACGCCTCGTACGATCGTGGTCGGGCCTTTATGATACCACGCCCGACTGGAATCCGGTGCTTGGGCCGGCCCCTGGCATCCCCGGCCTGCATGTCGCGTTCGGGTTCAGCGGCCACGGCTTCAAGCTGGCGCCGATGATCGGTCGCATGCTGGCGCAGTCGATGCTGGGCCAGAAGCCCGATCTGCCGCTGCACCCCTATCGCTTTACCCGCTTCGCCGAAGGCGAGCCGCTGGTCGGTGCCTATGGCGCCGGCGCCGTGTCGTGACGGGCTCGCACCCGACCCTCGTGCGAAGGGGCGGATCGCGTGCTCAGGCCTAGTTGGCTTTCGCGCTGATGGCGCGCGCTTTGTCGATTGGAATGACGGTTACCGCAAACGGTGTTCTGGAGTCGTCTGACAGGAAGGGCAATCCGCTGCGACGCTCGTTTCCGCCCAACGAGCACGGGTTTTCCAAGGCGGGCCTGCATCTACATTGTCCATGCAAAGGCCGCTCTGACGGGACAGCCCGAACGCTGCTAGACTCGACGCCGATGACCGGCTTTTCTCGGACCTGTCCGCGTCCTGAAGAGCGGGCGCGACTTCCCGTGTCCGCGGCGCGATGACGTCCTCCCGCTTCACTCGACGCGGCTTCGCCGCGGCGGCTTTGACCCTCGGGACGTTGACCCTTGCTGCTTCCAATGAGATCGGGGAGGCGGACGAGCCGCAACCGAACTCGGGATTTCCCGAGGGCTTCCGCTGGGGAACGGCGACGTCGGCCTATCAGATCGAGGGCGCCACGCAGGAGGACGGCCGCGGCGTTTCCGTCTGGGACACTTTTTCCCGGCTGCCCGGGAAGATTCGCGACGGCGCCAACGCCGACATCGCCTGCGACCACTATCACCTCTACAAGGAGGACGTGGCGCTGATGAAGGCGTTGGGTGTGTCGAGCTACCGCTTCTCGATCGCCTGGCCGCGCTTGTTTCCGGAAGGGCGTGGGGCGCCCAACCCGAAGGGCCTGGCGTTCTACGACCGGCTGGTCGACGAGCTGCTGGCCAACGGCATAGAACCGTTCGCCACGCTCTATCACTGGGACCTGCCGCAGGCCTTGCAGGATCGCGGCGGCTGGGAATCGCGCGACACCGTGGAAGCCTTCGCCGCCTATGCGGGCTTCGTCGCTTCGAAGCTCGGCGACCGCGTCCGCCACTTCTTCACCCTGAACGAGATACGCACCTTCGTCGAGCTGGGCTACGGCAGCGGCAGTTTCGCGCCGGGCCTCGTCCTGCCGAAGGCGCGGCTCAACCAGGTGCGGCACCACGCCGTGCTCGGCCACGGCCTTGCTGTCCAGGCCGTGCGCGCCAATGGCCGCGGCGGCATCAAGGTGGGCCCGGCGGAAAACATCACGACCGCCCTGCCGGATGTCGAGACGCTGAAGAATATCCGCGCCGCCGAGCTGGCGACGCGCGAGATGAACGCACCCTACCTCACCGTGATGCTGGAAGGACGGTATACCGACGGCTGGCTGTCGGCTGCCGGCGCCGACGCGCCGCGCTTCACGGCCGACGAGCTCAGGACGATTTCGACTCCGGTCGACTTCGTCGGCCTCAACGTCTAAGCCCCCGGCGCCTATGTGCGGGCGAGCGACGCGGCGCCGGGCTACACGGCAATTCCCCTGCCGGTCTCCTACCCCCACATGGAATCGCGCTGGCTGACCTTCGGACCCGGGACGCTCTACTGGGCGCCGCGCCAGGTGGCGACCCTATGGAACGTGAAGGAGATCTACATCAGCGAGAACGGCACATCGGCCGCCGATCGGCCGGCCAGCGACGGGACGTTCTACGACGTCGACCGCGTCATGTACTTGCGCGAATACCTGAGCCAGTTGCGGCGCGCCACGTCCGAGGGCGTGCCGGTGCGCGGTTATTTCGTGTGGAGCTTGCTCGACAATTTCGAATGGGCCGACGGCTACGAGACGCGCTTCGGCCTGCACCATGTCGACTACAAGACGCTGAAGCGCACGCCCAAGCTCAGCGCCTCGTTCTATAAGAAGGTCATCGCCCGCAACGCCCTGGTGTGAGCCGATCTATGCGCCGACCAGCAGCCTGCCATTCCACACTCGCGCCAGCATGACGATCGCCGCCATGCCGACGGCGCTCACGACGAACATGCCGAGGAACGCCCGCTGGCCGAACTCGGCGTAGAGGAGGCCGGCGACCTGGAAGATCACCGCCTGCGTCGCCCCCGTGCCCAGCGCGTAGTAGACGCTCTGGCCCAGCGCCACACCCGACGCCGGCAAGGCGCGCTGGATGAAGGCCATGGCGCCCAGGTGGCAGGCGGCAAAGGTGCCGGCATGCAGCGCTTGCAGGAGGACAAGCGCCCACAGCTCCGTCGTAAAGGCCATGCCCAGCCAGCGCACCAGCCCGCAGGCGAGCGCAAGACCGATCATGCCGCACGCACCGAGCCGCGATAGAAGCCAGCCGCTGCCCAGCATCAGCACGATCTCGACGGCGACGCTTTCGCCCCACAGCAGGCTGATGGTGACGTCGCCGATTCCGGCGGCGCGCCAGGTCAGCGTGCCGAAGCTGTAGAGCACCGCGTGGCTCGCCTGGCAGCAGCCGGCCGCGAGCATGAACAGCAGGAACGGCCGCGAGGCCAGCAGGTCGAGGATATCGAACGGAGGATGTCTCGACCTGTCGCGATGACGCGCCTCGGCCGCCGGCAGCAACAGGCCGAACGGCACGAGCATCGCGATGCCGGCGAAGCCGACATAGAGCACCCACGAGGGGCCGTTGCGATCGACGGCCGCGCCACAGATCAAGGTGCCCAGGATGAAGGCGACGGAGCTCCAGACGCGCAGGCTGCCGTAGTTGAAGCCGCGTGCCTTGGTCTCGGTCACCAGCACCCCGTCATAGAGCGCCATGGTCGGCGCCCACACGCCGCCCCACACCAGGGTCACCGCCAGGATGGCGGCGAAACTGTAGCTGAACTGGTAGCCCGTCATCAGCACGGTGGCCGCCGCCGCCAGGGCGAGAATGACCGCGCGCACATTGCCGACGCGGTGCGCCACCCAGCCGATCAGGAGCGTCGCGGCCACGCTCACGAGCTGGCGGCTCATGAACAGGGTGCCGATTTCCGAATCGTCGACGCCGCGGTCGCGCAACCACACCGGCCAGTAGCTCATGAAGGCGCCGGCGGCGAAGAAGTAGGCCGCGCCGTATCCCGAAAGCCGGATCCCGGTGATCCAGCGGGGCATCGCTAGGCGCCGAACTCGCGCCGCACCTCAGCCGTGTGCTGTCCCACCGACGGCACCTCGCCCAGCCGCTCGGGCTCGCCCTGCCAGGAGGCGGCGAGGGCGGGCATGGCGACCTCGCCTTTTTCGGTGCCGAAGCCGACGCGGCGGAGCTGCGGGTGGCCCGACAGATCGCCGACCGAGCTCACCCGCGCCCAGGCGATCTGCGCCGCATCGAGCCTCGCCGCCAGATCGGCGAACGACCGGCCGCCAAAGCTCTTCTGAACGATCGCGTTGGTGTCGTCGCGCCGCGCGTTGCGCGCCTTGTTGGTGGCGTAGTCGGGATCCTTCTCCAGCCCCGGCCGGTCGAGCACGCCGTGGCACAGGCGCTCGAACTCGCGGTCGTTCTGGATCGAGATCAGCACCGGCACCTTGTCGGCCGTCTGATAGACGCCGTACGGCGCGATGAACGGATGCGTGAGGCCGAGCCGCGGCCAATCGTAGTTCGCGTAGTCCTTGGCGAGCAATGGCACGGTCATCCACTCGGCCATCGACGAGAACAGCGAGACCGAAATGGCGCGACCCTCGCCGGTCTTGTGGCGGACGAGCAACGCCTCGAGCACGGCGGCGTGGGCGTACATGCCGGTGCCGATGTCGGTCGCCGAGATGCCGACCCGTCCCGGCGCTTCCGCCGTGCCGGTGATCGAGGCGAGCCCGCTTTCCGCCTGCACCAAAAGATCGTAGGCGCGGCGGTCCTTGTAGGGCCCGTGATCGCCGTAGCCCGAGATGTCGACGGTGATCAGGCGCTGGTGCATGGCCCGCATTGCGGCCGAGCCGAAGCCCGCGCGCTCGGCGGCACCCGGCGCCAGGTTCTGGATCAAGATGTCGGCCTTGGCGATCACGCGATGCAAGAGCGCGAGATCGTCCTTGTGCTTGAAGTCGAGCGTGACCGACTGCTTGCCGCGGTTCAGCCAGACGAAGTAGCTCGACTGCCCGTGCACATAGCCGTCGTAGCCGCGCGCGAAGTCACCCTCGGGCCGCTCGATCTTGATGACCCGGGCGCCGGCGTCCGCCAGGCGAGCCGAGCAATAGGGGGCGGCCACGGCCTGCTCCACACTCACCACCAGCAGACCGTCCAACGCTCCAGGCATGCGGCTACCTCGACTTCAGTTTGTCGCCGCGCTCCGGTGGATTGCCGACGCCGGCCCGATCGAGGATGCGCAGCGCTTTCCTGACCTTGCCGCGCGCCGCCCGCTCGCCCAAATAGCTCTCCGTCCTCAACGCGGAGAGCTTTTCGGCCACTGCGACGTTGATGAGTTGGTTAAGGGCGACACCCTCCGACTCGGCGAGCTTGCGCGCCTCATCGAGCAACGCAGGCTGCAGTCGAAGCGCGAAATTGCTCTTTCTCATCGACTCTTCTCCACTGCCAACAACGCCTCGCCAGGCGTGCAAACCCTGATGCCGAACTTAGCGCCTTGAGTTCCAAAATCACGCCTGTTGAATGTGACCAACATGCGCGCTCCACCGTTCACCGCCGTTTCAAGCACCATGTCGTCGGCCGGGTCCCGCAGTTGAGGTCGCCACAGGAAGGCCAGGCGGATGGGCCTCGCAATCGACACAACCGCATCGATCAAGGCTCCGACATCCGCTGCCGACAGGCCCGAAGCAGCAAGATGATCGGGCCGTGACATCACTGCCTCGTATTCGATGACCAAGGGCACTGATACGAGTGGTGTGCAACGGCCTTCCAACGCCGTCCGAACAAGGCGGTTCGACGCCCCGGCATTGCTCCGGATCGCGGCGACCATGACATCGGTGTCAAACACGACCCTCATTCATCAACACTTTAGCTATCGCCCGCGATATTGCAATAGACTGATCCGCCGGCGCGTTCCGGTCTGCATGCAGGCCATGCGGCAGCGGTATTTGCTTTGCCAGCCAGCAACTGCATTGTGGCGTGCCAAATCAATGAAAAGACAAAGGAGAGGAAATGCCGGGACCGCTTGAGGGCGTGCGCGTGATCGATCTGACGGCCGTTTTGCTGGGGCCGTTCGCCACGCAGCACATGGCCGACATGGGCGCCGACGTGATCAAGGTCGAGCCGCCGGAAGGCGACCTGTTGCGCGTGTCGGGCGGCTCGATGGGGCGCGACAAGAGCATGGGGCCGATCTACATGGCGGCCAACCGCAACAAGCGCTCGCTCTGCCTCGACCTCAAGAAGCCGGCCGCCTGCGCCGTGCTGAAGAATTTGATCAAGACGGCCGACCTCTTCATCCACAACAGCCGGCCGCAGGCGATCGAGCGACTGGGCCTGGGCTACGAGGACCTGAAGAAGATCAATCCCTCGATCATCTACGCCTACTCGCTGGGCTATGCGCGCAAGGGGCCGTACGGCCACAAGCCCGCCTTCGACGACCTGGTGCAGGGCGTGAGCGGTGCCGCCTCGCTGCAGTCGCGGGTCGACGGCCAGCCACCGCGCTTCATGCCGAGCCTGATCGCCGACAAGACCACCGGCCTTCACCTCTGCATCGCCGTGCTGGGGGCGCTCTACCATCGCCAGCGCACCGGCGAGGGCCAGATGATCGAGGTGCCGATGCTCGAGACCCTGGCATCGTTCTGGCTGACCGAGCACCTGTTCGGCGCCACCTGGACGCCCCAGCGCGGTTCGATGGGCTACGACCGCATCATCAACAAATATCGCCATCCCTTCCCGACCAGGAACGGCTATGTCTGCGCGCTGCCCTACACCGATCAGCACTGGCTCACCTTCTTCGAAATCGTCGAGCGGCCCGACCTCGCCAAGGATAAAAGATTCGCCGACCGCACCGAGCGGCCCAAGCATTTCAGCGAACTCTACCAGGTGCTCGATTCGCTCCTGAAGCACCGCACCACCGAGGAGTGGCTGGAGGCGTTCGACAAGGCCGACATCCCCGCCATGCCGGTGCGCACCCTCGAGGAGCTTTTGGACGACCCGCATCTCAAGGCGACCGGCTTCTTCACCGAGCGTGAGCATCCGACCGAAGGGCCGATCACGACCTTCGCCAGCCCGCTCGATTTCGAGAAGACCAAGGTCGAGTTCCGCCGCCATGCGCCGCGCATCGGCGAGGACGGCGTCGAGGTTTTGCGCGAGGCCGGCGTGAGCGAGGCCGACATCGACAGGCTCAGGGCCGACAAGGCGCTGATCGTACCCGAGCCGCCGGGCGCTGGGCCCGCGGCCACCGCGAAGACCGAATCGGAGAAGGTTGCCTAGCCAACGCTTCGGCACCCTCTCCACCGAAGGAAACGTCACGATGCCCGAACCGCTTCCCGCCTTGTGCCTGATCGCCGTGCCCGGGCGCCGCCGTCGCACCATCGAATTGTCCCAGGAGACCGAACGGCGGGGGTTCGCCGGGATCTACACGCCGAGCCCGTTCGGCAACATGTCGATGTGCGAGGCGCTGTCGTGGAACACCGAGTCGATCACCTTCGGCACCGCGATCGCGCCGATCTATCAGCGCACCATTGTCGATTTCGCGCAGAGTGCGGCGATGATGCACGAGGTATCGAACGGCCGGTTCCGGCTGGGCATCGGCATCGCCCACGGGCCGTCGCATGTGCGGATGGGCGTGACGCCGGGCAAGCCGCTGGCCGACACCCGCGCCTTCATCGAGAAGTTCCGCGCCGAGGAGGCGTTCGGTCCCCTGCCGCCGATCATCGTCGCGGCGCTGCGCAAGCGGATGGTGGCGCTGTCGGGCGAGCTGGCCGAGGGCGTGATGTTCGCCAACGCCTCGCTGTCGCACATGGGCCAGTCGCTGGCGGCGCTGCCCGCAGCGAAGCGCAACGATCCGAGCTTCTTCATCGGCAACATGATCCCGACCTGCATCAGCGATGACGTCGAGGCCGCCAAGGCGGTCAACCGGCGCACGCTCAGCAACTACGCGTTCCTGCCGAATTATCGGAATTACTGGAAAGAGGCCGGCTACGTCGAGGAAATGGACGCGATCGAAACGGCCGTCGCGGAAGGTCGCCGCGACGACGTGGCGAAATATCTTTCCGACAAATGGCTGGCCGACAACACACTGTTCGGGCCGGCGGGCAAAGTGCGCGAGGGCGTCGCCGCCTGGCGCGCGGCCGGCGTGCACACGCCGATCCTGGTGCCGTCCTCGGCGGCCGGCAACCAGATCAAGGCGATCGCGGAAGTCTTCACCGCCTTCGGCTGACTCCTTCCGTCAACCATTGTTGCAGCGCAGCACGCAGGCCTCCGCAGAGCGCGCTTTTTTCCCTGTCAATCGAAGGCGTCCTGCAGAATGATCGACGGCCGCGGTTTGCCGATGAGTGCGGCCCAACAACAATCAATAACCGACAACAATCAATAAGACGTCCCGGAATGACTGTCATCGCTGAGGAAACGAAGGGCGGCCTCTTCACGATCAGCGGGCGGCAGTGGCTCATCCTGTTGATGGTCCAGCTCGCCAACATGCTGTTCGGCATGACCATCACGCTGGCCAATCTGGTGCTGCCGCAGATGCGCGGCAACCTGTCGGCGACGCCGGAAGAGATTTCCTGGGTGATCACGCTCAACCTGGTCGCCACCGCCGTCGCCACGCCGATGACCGGCTGGCTGTCGAGCCGGCTGGGCTGGCGCAACCTGATGTTCTTCACCGTGCTCGGCTTCACCGTCACGTCGCTCTTGTGCGGCATGGCCAACAGCCTGGAGACCCTGATCTTTGCCCGTGTCGCGCAGGGCGCGTTCGGCGCGCCGATCATGCCGCTCGGCCAGGCCATCCTGCTGGCGACCTTCCCGAAGCATCTTCAGCCGACCGCTCTGGTGATGTGGGGCATCGGCGCGGTGTTCGGCCCCGTGCTCGGCCCCATCCTGGGCAGCATCGCCACCGAAGCCTACGACTGGCGCGCCGCCTTCTTCATGATCGTGCCGCCCGGCATCTGCGCCTTGGTCTGCATCTGGTTCGCGCTGCGCGACTACACCACGCGCACGTCGGTGAAATTCGACTGGATCGGTTTCATCGCGCTGTCCGTGGCGATCACCTCGGCACAATTGATCTTCGATCGCGGCCATCGGCTGGATTGGTTCGACTCTCCGGAGATGATTCTGTTCGCCTTCACCGGCGCCCTGGCCCTCTGGGTATTCGTCGTCCATTGCCTGACCGAGCCGGCGCCGTTTCTCAATCCACGCCTGCTGCTCGATCGCAATTTCTCGATCGGCGTCCTGCTCGCCTTCGTGATGGGCATGCTGAATTTCACCAGCCTGGTGCTGTTTCCCACCTTGCTTCACGATCTGCGCGGCTACCCCGACAATGCCATCGCCGTGCTGATTGCCGCGCGCGGCGTCGGCAACTGGACGGCCTTCCTGGTGATCGTGCCGTTCACCCGCATCGCCCCGCGGCTGGCCATCGTCTGCGGCATGGCCATCCAGGCGGGGGCGGGCTTCTGGATGGCCCAGCTCGACATCAATCTCACCGACTCGGCTGTGTTCTGGGGCAACCTGCTGCTGGGCTTCGGCCAGTCGATCGCCTTCACGCCGATGACGGTGATGGCGTTTTCGACCCTGCCGCCCCGCCAGGTGACCGAGGGCTCCGCCGTCTTCACCCTGATGCGCAATTTCGGCTCCAGCCTGTTCATTTCCATCGCCGTGCTGGTGGTCAGTCGCTCGACCGCGTCGAACTATTCGCGGCTGACGGAAATCATCACGCCCTACAACAAGTCCCTGTCGATGCCGGGCCTGCCGCCGCAGTGGAGCCTGGACGGCGCCGGCAGCCTGCTCAGCCTGTCGAACGAGATGCTGCGGCAGGCCGCGATGATCGGTTACCTGAATGCCTTCTACCTGATGGCCTTCGTCGCACTGGCCGCGATGCCGCTCGCCGGCTTGATGCGCCGGGTCAAGCGGGACCAGTGATACCCTTGATACATCGCTGCACTTTCGCGAGGCGGGACGCGCAGGCACTATTTTCAGCATGACCGACAATTCCCAGCTCTCCACTGCCAAAGCCGGGTCCGGCCCGCAGCCCAAGGCGAAAAGAACGAGGAGCGGATCGGCTGAACTGCTTGCCGATGCCGAGTTGGTGGGGGCCGACCGATCGTCCCTCGAACGGCGCCATGGCCTTTCCCCGCGTCCCCTGGACCCGGAGGCTCTTGCTCCTTTTCTGAAGCCGGTTCTGGCGCCGCTGCAGGCAATGCTCGAACGGGAGATTGCCGATCGGCGCACGCTCCAGCGCCAGGCCGATGATCTGCGCACCCAACTCGCCGCCGCCCAGTTCGCCACCGCCGAAGCGAGACGGCAAGCCGATGTCGAGCATGCCCTGCGGGTCTCGGCGGAGGCCCGCATCAAGGACCTGCACGCCACGGTCGAAGCCTTGCGCGATGCCCTGGTTGAGCCGCCGCCACACCCGTGGTGGTGGCCGTTCCGCCGACGCTCTTGAGGCACCGCTGGATCGCCGCTGACGGACCGTCCGCAACGAGGCATCTGATCTTGAGTGACCGACCGACGAAATCGCTTCGTCCTTTGGGATGGGGGCGATGCACCATGTCCGCTTGAATGCGCCGCGGAATCCATAGGATACTTATCCGTAGTAGTGGTCGTCTCGTCTGCAAAATTCTTGGCTGGAAACGCCGCGACCGTGACTATCAACGGATCAGGAAGAACGGCCCGAGGTCTGGTGCGCCGGCCGGCGCTCGCCAATCCTCTGCCTTTTTTGCGCGGCTGGTCGCGCGATCCAGTCGCCGTGGGCTGGCCGTTCGCCAGCAGCTACTGGACCGCCCGGCGGCTCGCCCAGGCGGCGCTCGACGCGGCGGTCCCCGGCAGTGGCCCGGTCCTCGAGCTTGGGGCGGGGACCGGGCCGGTCACCGAAGCCCTGATTGAAACAGGCTGCCCGGTCGACCAGATCGTCGTGGTCGAACGCGACGCCGAGCTCTGCGGGTCGCTGGAAAGGCGCTTTTCCGGCCTGCATGTCCTGCACGGCAATGCGCTGGAACTCGGCGACATCCTGGCGAGCGCGCGGATCTCGTCCGTCCGCGTCGTGCTGAGCGGCTTGCCGATGCGCGCCATCCCGCCCGACGCGGCCGCACGCTGCTATGCGGACGCGTTCCATCTCATGCCATCCGGCGGCGCCATCATCCAGTATACCTATGGGTTCCGGCCGCCGGTCGATCCGGATGAGCCCGTCCTCAAGCTTGACGCCACGTATGTCGGGCGCGAGTGGCGCAATGTTCCGCCGATGGGCATCTGGAGCTACCGCCTGCCCGATACGGGCACCGTTGTCATCCCGAGCGCAGCGCCTGCCCTGAGCGAAGCCGAAGGGAGGGACCTTTCGCGCCGCTGGTCAAAGGTTCCTCGCTTCGGATGACATCTCGACTCATGGGCCGAGCGACTATCCCGCCGCCACTTCCTTGAAGCGCCGCAAGGTCTCGATCTGCTGGTCGAGCTTGGGCATGCGGTACATCGGATAGAGCATCACCATCTGGGCGCCGAGACGCTTCCAGCCTTGCGCCGCCGCGGCCCACAGCTGCGGGTCGGGCTCGTTCATGCGCAGCCATCCCTCGAGCCCGAAGGCGGCGGGATCGCGCCCGAATGACTTGAGATGCTGGCGCAGCATGGCGAGCTTCGGCTCGGCGTCGTCGGGCGCCATGATCGGCATCCAGCCGTCGCCGAGCCGGGCGGCCCGCTTGACGACGGCGTCCGACGATCCGCCGAACCAGATCGGGATCGGGCGCTGGACCGGAACGGGCAGCAGGTTGACGTCGACCAGCTTGTGGAACCGGCCGGCGAAGCTGACCAGGTCCTCGGTCCACAGGCGCCGCATCACCTCGATCTGCTCGGCCTGCCGCGCGCCGCGTGTCTTCCACTCCATGCCGAGCGCCTCGTACTCGACATGGTTCCAGCCGACGCCGATTCCCAGTCGCAACCGCCCGCCGCTCAGGATGTCGACCTCGGCTGCCTGCTTGGCGACGACGCCGGTCTGCCGCTGCGGCAGGATCAGCACGCCGCTGCACAGCTTGATCGTTTTGGTGACGGCCGCGAGGAAGGCCATGGTCGTGAAGGTCTCGTGGAACGGATCGAGCTCGCTGTAGATAGGCTTCCAGTCGCCGCGCGCCGTCGCGCCAAAGACGTGATCGGCGACTTCGATGCAGTGGTAGCCGAGGCCCTCCGCGGCTTGCGCCCAATCGCGGATCTTCGCCGGGTCGGTGCCGATGTCGCGCGTCGGGAAGAGGGCGTTCAGCAACATCGAAGACTCCTGTGCCGGGAATGTGGGTCGCGAGCTCGCGACGGCCATTGTTCGCAAAATGGCGTGATGCTTGCAAATATCGGCCGCGGCGAGCGTTGCCGGATTGCATCCACTCCACCATGAAATTGCGCTTCCTGGCCGGTATAGCGAATTCCGTTCGCGAGCCGGGCTCTACGAACGCCTCTACTCAGGCGATCCCGAAATCAATGCGCAGCGCTGGTTCAGGAGCGCGATTACCAAGGAATGCGAGCCGATGGACGCTGTTAAGGACCCCACGACGTCGCTTCACGACCGTTACCACTGGTGTCAAAGTCCGCTTTGCCCTCTAAAGCGGTCATTCTTTTGAACGTGTTCGATGTTTGCTAAGGGCCAACAGCAGACCTACCGACTACCGGCGTCGCCGAGTTCATCCAGAAGTTGTTTCGCCGCGATCAGATCGGCAGTCCCGAAACCCTCCGTGAAGCGGGCGTAGACCGGCCGGAGACAGGCGATGGCATCGGCAGGGCGGCGTTGATCGCGCAGCAAGCGGGCGAGGCTCGTGGCGGCGCGCAGCTCCCAAGCCACGGCCTGGTGTCGGCGCGCGCGGTCGAGCGCCTGCCGGAAGAGATCCTCCGCGGTCTGCACGGCTGCGGACGGGCTCTGCAAAAGCAGGAGTTTGCCTTTGAGGCGGAACAACTCAGGCGTGAGCCAGCCCGGCTCACACTGCTCGATCCCAGCGTCGATCAGCGCGAGCCCCTCCGCGATCCTTCCGGCATCGCCCAAGGCTTCTGCCTGTTCACTGAGGCCGAGCAAGAACCCAAAATTGACCGTCGGCTCGGCGAGCTCGTCGGAAGCGGCGCGCCGCGGCCGCGACCCCGTGCCGAGGTCACCACCCTTGAGGGCGAGGACTCGCTGGAACCTGGAAGCGAACTTGCTCAAGAGCGACAAGCCATGCTTGCTCGAATGGTCGATCAGCATTTCCGTGTAGCGCGCCGCGGTGCTCAGGTTGCCCACCCAGAGCGCGATCGGGCATGCCGCCAATGCCAGGGCGTAACCCAGCGACATGACGTGACCGATCGCCTGCGCCTCTCCGATGCTCATGTCGGCAGCCCGCACCGCCTGATCCGGGAATCCCTGCAGCCACAGCACCCGCGCAAGAAATGCGCGCAGCGTCATGCGCACGTCAGTCGCGAAGCGCGTGACATCGCGTCCCTGGTCGGTGGCAACGCGAGCCAGCGCCTGCTCCAAATGGCGCCGGGCGCCGATCTGATCGCCGAGAAAATGCTTGGCTCCGCCGATCATGCGCTCGCTTAGGAGGAGCGCGTGCGGATCCGACGCACTCGTTGCCAGATCATGGAACTTTTGCGCGGACTCCAGCGCAGCACGGTATCGACCGCTCGCGTAGCTACAGAAATGCAGGCCGTGGAGCGCGCGCAGCCGGTACTCCGCGTCGCCGAGGTTCTCCGCGATCTCGAGGTTTCTCGTGAACGCAGCGCTCATCTCGGGCGCTTCGGTCGACGCATTGCCGATCGCGTTGTGCAGCCTCATTTCCTGCCGCGGGTTCCGGGCCCCGCCGGTTCGTAGAGCGTCAAGCGCCTGCTGGGCGCGACTGCGGCGCTCCTCGAGCAGCGATAGGCGCATCCAGAGCGGGAATGCGGCGGTGGTCAGCGCCCCGCCGATCATGCCGTCGCCGCCGGGAGAAAACGTCCAGTCGAGCGCCGCGCGCAAATTGTCGATTTCGGCGGCATAATCCGCGAGCCATTCGCCTGCAGCCCGTGTCGGCGCTTCAGCTTCGGCGCGCTCGAAAAGCTGGCGATAGTACTGCGCGTGGCGGCGTGCGATCGGTTCTCGCTCGGTGCTCTCGCCAAGTTTCTCGACCACGTAGGCGCGGGTCGTGTCGAGCAGACGGAACCGCGGATTGGCGCCACCCACATCGGCGACGACCAATGATTTCGACACCAGCTCGGCCAGGCGGTCTATCGCATCGACGTGTGCGGTTGCCATATCTATGGCCACGGCCGCGGCAGCCTCGACCGTAAAGCCGCCACTAAAGATGGCGAGAGCCCTGAAGAACCGCTGCTCGTCCTCGCCGAGCACGCTGTAGCTCCAATCGAGGACGGCCCGCATGGTCTGGTGCCGTGGCATGGTTGTGCGGCGTCGTGCTCCCAACAGCTGGAGGCTGTCGTCCAGGTGGGCGGCAAGGCCTTCCACCCCCATCACCTCGACGCGCGGCGCGGCGAACTCGATGGCCAGCGGCAAGCCGTCGAGCCTGCGACAAATCTCGACGACAGACGGGGCATTCGCATCGGTCAGCGCGAAGTCTTCGACGATCGCAGTCACACGCTCGACGAACAGCTGCACGGCGGGGAAAGTCGCCGCCTCCGCGGCGGTCAGTCTTGACGAAGCGCGTGGGAGGTCGAGTGGCCCGAGGTGGTACTGGAACTCGCCCGTCACCCCGAACGGCTCCCGGCTGGTCGCCAGGATGCTTACGCCCGGCGCTCCGCCGAGAAGCGCCGCTACCAAGCCAGCCGCCGCCTCAATGACGTGCTCGCAGTTGTCGAGCAGCAGCAGCACCCGCTTGTCTCTAAGGGCAGCGACAAGGGCAGCAAGCGGATCTTCAGTGCGCATTTTCAGACCGAGCACGGTCGCAACCGCGCTCGGCACCAGGCGCGGGTCGCCGAGTGGCGCGAGATCGACCAGCCAGACGCCGTGTTCGTAGCTGGCGGTCACGCGCTCGGCGACGGCGAGGGCGACCGTGGTCTTGCCGATGCCGCCGGCTCCGACGACCGTCACCAGGCGCTGGCGCGAAAGGCGCGAGACGAGCGCCGCCACCGCTTCCTCGCGGCCGATCATGCGCGTTACAGCGAATGGCAGATTGTTCGGCGTCGTAAAAGGAACCGGCGGCGCCGGAGCGGCACGCAACGTCTCTCCGCGTCGTACGGGGGCAACGAAATTGTAGCCGCGCCCCGGAACGGTGACGACGTAGCGATGGCCGCCCTGGCCGTCACCAAGGGCGCGGCGCAAGGCGCTCACCTGGATCTTCAGGTTCGCTTCTTCGACGAACGTCTGCGGCCAGGCTCGGGCGATCAATTGCTCCTTGCCGACCACCTCGCCCGCGCGCTCGACCAGAGCGGCCAGAATGTCAAAGGCGCGGCTGCCGAGCCGCACCGGCTGGTCGCCCTCGAGCAGGAGCCGCTGCGTTGCAAGGAGCCGGTACGGGCCAAATGAGATCGCGTGTCCGTCCATGGGGCATGGTCGCCTGATTCGCGCTTTCTATCCAATTCTACTTGGCCGGCTTGCGCCTGCCACTGACGTAACAGCTTGGCAAGCTCGACGATGTCCGTTGTGGGTCAGACGCGTCGGTTTCGTGATGTCCGCCTTACGTCCGGTCTACCCTCAACAGCAGACATTTCCGGACCCGGGCGGCACTTCGCATTTGGGCCAATAGGCGACATCAACGCGCCACGTCAGCTGCGTCATTGCCCGGTTGGTTAAGCCCTTCTACAATCCGAGATGGGGAGGGTTGGGAAACTCCATTGGCCCGTGAGCAGCGCCGACTAGCAGCAATCCTTGCCGCCGATGTCGTCGGCTATTCTCGTCTGATGGGTCGGGACGAGAGCGGCGCACTTGCGCGCCTACGGGAGCACCGCAAGCAACGGTTCGAGCCGACCCTGGCGCGGCACGGTGGCCGGCTCGTCAAGCTGACGGGAGACGGCGCGCTGGCCGAGTTCCCAAGCGCCGTCGATGCGCTGGGCGCGGCCATCGAGTTTCAGCAGTCGATGGCCGAGGCCAACCAGGGCCAAACCGAAGATGTCGCCATCGTCTTCCGCATCGGATTGCATCTTGGCGACCTGATCGTGGACGGCGACGATCTTTATGGCGACGGCGTGAACGTCGCGGCGCGCCTTGAAGCAGAAGCGCCGTCCGGTGGCATCGTGATATCGGGCGATGTGCACAACGCCGTCACGGGCAGACTGAAAGCGAACTTCGACGATCTTGGCGCCCTCTCGCTCAAGAACATCGAGCGGCCGGTGCAGGCGTTCGGAGTGAAGTGGGAGTCGGCGGATTGGCAGGTGACTGCACCGCCGGTCGCTGCGCCCCCGATCGATGCAGTCGCGTCGCCAGCCGACGTTCCGCTGGCCTTGCCCGACAAACCCTCCATCGCCGTTTTGCCTTTCCAGAACATGAGTGGCGATCCGGAGCAGGAATATTTTGCCGACGGTCTGACCGAGGACATAATCACCGCTCTTTCGAAGCACCGCTGGCTCGACGTGATCGCCCGCAACACGACCTTCGCCTACAAGGGTCGGTCACCCGACATCCGTAAGCTAGCGGCGGAGCTTGGGGCCGACTACGCGGTCGAGGGCTCGGTGCGCCGAGCGGCACAGCGTATCCGGGTCACGGCGCAGCTGATTGATACCGGCACCGGCAATCATGTCTGGGCCGAACGCTATGACCGCAATCTTGCCGACATCTTTGACGTTCAAGACGAGATCACGCAGACCATCGTCGGCCGGATAGAACCCGAGATCGGCACCGCGGTCCGCCAGAAGACGGAGCGCGCGCCACGCCGGGATCTGCGCGCCTGGGACTGCTATCACCTGGGAGTTGCGAATTTCTACAAATTCACCGCTGAGGGAAACCAAGAAGCGCAGCGGCTGTTGCAGCAGAGCCGGGAGCTCGACCCTGGCTTCGCCGAGGCCCATTCCTGGTGGGCCTATGCGACTATCCTGGGCATGGTCTACTGGGATACCGAACCCGATCCGAGGCTGATGGACGAGGCGCTGGCGGCGGCCCGCAGAGCTTTGTCGCTCGACAACCAGAACGCGCTCCTCCACATGCTGATGGGGCGCGTGCAACTCGCGCGCCGCGAATACCGCAGCGCGATAACCGAGTGCGAGACCGCGGTCCGGCTGAACCCGACGCTGGCGCTCGCCTATTGCGGGTTGGGGGACTCGTTCGCCTACGAGGGCCGCTACGACGAGGCCATCGCCCAGTTCGAGAAAGCGGTGGAAATGAGCCCGAACCACCCGCAACTCTGGGCTTTTCTCGGTTATGGCGCGCTTAGCCTGCTGTTCAGCCGCCAGTTCGAGAAGGCCCTCGACTGGGCCGAGCGCGCGCGCGACATCCCCAACTGCCAGTACTGGGCGACTGCCCATGCGGCCGTCGCGCTGGCTCATCTGGACCGAAGAGAAGAAGCGCGGGCGATGGTGGAGCGGTTGCTCGCCGAGCAGCCGAGATTCACGCGTGCTTTCGCTGAAAAAAGGCTCTTCTACATTAGGCGACCGGAGCAGTTGCAGTTGTATCTGGAAGGACTGGGAAAGGCGGGAGTTCAGGCAGGATAGGTATTACTCACCGGTCGGTAATTATAGGGGACGCCTGGTGCCGACGAGATGACCGAGTAAACGGTTCTGCCATGTCCGGTTCGGGTCAAACTCGGCCGTAGCGGAACGTCCGCGCTGAGTCCGGTCCACCTCTATGAGCGGACATGAGCGGACATTAGTACACGCGTTCGTGGCCAGCGGACGGATGCCGCGCATACCCGATCGGCCGCGCGCCTCGCGGATTCACTGGAAACAAGCCGAATGTTGGCGTTACATCGGTCCACGTTCATACCGGGAACGTCGGTTCAACGGATCTGACGACGCACGTCGGACGAAGGGGAGACCGCGCCATGACCACAAGCACGTGGGCTGCAAGCCACGCCGGCCGCGTCGTTGCCAGGGTCATGGTCGCCACGTTCATGGTCGTCTTGGCGGCCATGGTCGTTGGCCTGGCGGCACCGGCTGGCGCCGAGACCTGGCCGTCGCGGCCGATCCGGCTGATCGTCCCGTACGCGCCGGGCGGCGTGACCGACGTGGTCGCGCGTCTGGTCGCCCAGCCGCTCGGCGAAGCGCTCGGGCAATCGGTCATCGTCGAGAACAAGCCGGGCGCCTCGGGCCTCGTCGGCACCGAGAGCGCGGCATCGGCGCCGCCCGATGGCTACACCTTCGTCATGTTCGTCGATGCCAACACCATCCTTCCCTCGACGGTCAAGCAGCTCAACCACGATCCGCTGAAAAGCTTCGCGCCGATCACGGTGCTGGGCCGCGGCAGCCATGTCGTCGTGGCCCATCCCTCGCTCGGCGTGCGCACGCTGCTCGAGCTGATCGCCTACGCCAAAAAGAACCCCGGCCTGTCCTATGCCTCGCCGGGCGTCGGCAGCCCGCAGAGCCTGTCGATGGAAACCATCAAGAATGCCGCCGGCCTCGACCTGACGCACATTCCCTACAAGGGCGGCGGCCAGGCGATCGGCGACGTGGTGAGCGGGCAGGTCAAGGTGGGCGTGCTGGGCATGGCGCCGGCATTGCCCTACATCAAGAGCGGCAAGCTGGAAGCGCTCGCCGTGACCGGCGGCAAGCGTGCCGCGTTGCTGCCCGACGTGCCGACGGTGGCGGAGGCTGCCGTGCCGGGCTTCGAGACCGCGCAATGGCAGGGCATGTCGGCCCCCGCCGGCACGCCGCCCGCGATCGTGAAGCGCATGCATGACGAGCTGGTGCGCATCATGAACACGCCCAAGGTGATCGAGCACCTGGCGGCGATCGGCATGGACAACGCGACCAGCCCGACGCCCGACGACTTCACCCGCATGATCGCCGCCGAGCTGCAGCGCTGGCCGGCCGTAGTCAAGCTCGCCGGCATCCAGCCGGAATGAAGCTAGTGCACACACCACCTCATCCTGAGGAGCACGCCGAAGGCGTGCGTCTCGAAGGATGGGATACACCGCGATTGTTGCCCACCCTTCGAGACGCCGCGCGTTGCGCGGCTCCTCAGGGTGAGGCTGTATTTGATCCTGTAGGAGAGCCACGTTGAATATCCTGTTCATCACATCGGACCAGCAGCGCGCGGATTGCTACGGCTTCGAGGGCCGCCAGGTGAGGACGCCGCACCTCGACCTGCTGGCGGCCGAGGGCACGCGCTTCGCCGCCTGCATCACGCCCAACCTGGTGTGCCAGCCGACGCGCGCCTCGATCCTCACCGGCCTGCTGCCGGGCACGCACGGCGTGTCGGACAACGGCATCGACCTGCCCGACGCGACCGGCGAGGCGGGCTATGCCGGCGGTTTCTCCCGGGCGGGCTTCAGCACCGGCTATATCGGCAAGGCGCATTTCAAGACCGCCAACACCTTCCAGCCGACCGGCACCAAGGAGTGCCGGCAGAGCCCGCAGCCGCAGGACTGGACCGGCCCCTACATGGGCTTCCAGCATGTCGAGCTGATGGTCGAGGGCCACAACACCAGTCCGCCGCTCAAGCCGCCGTTCGCCCAGCATTACGAGCGCTGGTACTACGCCGACGGCCGCGGCGACTGGAAAAATCGCATGCTGATGTCGAAGCTGCCGCCGCTGAGCGACGCCGCCCAGACCTATCACTCGGGGCTGCCCGTCGCCTGGCACAACTCGACCTGGATCGGCGATCGCACGATCGAGTTTTTACGCGCCAGCCGCGACCGGCCGTTCTGCGCCTGGGCGTCGTTTCCCGATCCACACCATCCGTTCGACTGCCCCGAGCCGTGGAGCCGGCTGCATCATCCCGACGAGGTCGACCTGCCGGAGCACCGCACCATGGACCTCGAGCGCCGTCCGTGGTGGCACAAGGAAAGCCTCTACGGCACGCCCAAGATGGCGAACGCCGAGCTGCGCAATTTCCGCGAGAAGCATTCGCGCACGCCGGTGCAGTCCGACCGCCAGTTGCGCGACCTGATCGCCAACTACTACGGCATGATCTCGCTGATCGACCACAATGTCGGGCGCATCCTGGCCGCCCTCGACACTTACGGCCTGGCCGACGACACGCTGGTCGTCTACTCGACCGACCACGGCGACTGGCTGGGCGATCATGGCCTGATCCTCAAGGGCCCGATGGCCTACGAGGGGCTTTTAAAGGTCGGCCTGCTGATGCGCGGCCCGGGAATCCCCAAGGGCAAGGTGGTGACGGAGCCGGTCTCGACCATCGACCTGCCGGCGACCTTCGCCGACTATGCCGGCGTGTCGCTGGCCGACGCGCGCCACAGCACCAGTCTCAGGCCGCTGATCGACAGGGATGCCGCGCGCGACTTCGCCTTCAGCGAATGGGACCTGCGGGCCTCACGCTGCGGCGTTGACCTGTGGCTGAAGACCGTGCGGACCAAAACCCACAAGCTCACGCTCGAGACCAACTCCGGCGCGGGCGAGCTCTACGACCTCGCCAACGATCCCCAGGAGATGGACAACCGCTTCGGCGACCCCGGCGTCGCCGCGGCCCAGCGCCAGCTCATGGACATGATCGCCAGCCGCCCGAACGACAAGATCGATCCGTTGCCCCAGATCGGCATGGCGTGATCGGGCAAACAAACCACCTCACCCTGAGGAGCATCGCGGAGCGATGCGTCTCGTCGCGCGGAGTAACCTCCGCGCTGAGGTGGGCAACCTGCCTTTCCGTTGCCCACCCTTCGAGACGGCGCTGCGCGCCTCCTCAGGGTGAGGTCGTCACTCTGCGGTGAGGAGGAAGCGCGCGATGGAGAAGGCGATGCAGTCGACGACACCAACCACGATCAGTTCGCACCTGGCGGTTCGGCCGGACTGGCTCGCTCGGCGCCGCGAGGCGGCGCTCGAGCCCGACCTGCCGATCGTCGATCCGCACCATCACCTGATCGATCGGCCGGAAAGCGGGCGCTACCTGCTGGCGGACCTTCTGGACGACATCGCCGGCGGCGGCCACAACGTCGTGGCGACCGTGTACCTGGAATGGCTCTCGATGTATCGCGCCGACGGTCCTCAGGAAATGCGCCCGGTCGGCGAGATCGAGTTCGCCAATGGCATGGCGGCGATGAGCGCCAGCGGCGGCTACGGCAAGCCCCGCATCTGTGCCGGCATCGTCGGCCATGCCGACCTCACGCTTGGCGCGCGCGTGAAGGAAGTCCTCGAAGCGATGATCGCGTCGGGCGGCGGCCGAGGCGGCCGCTTCCGCGGCATCCGGTTCATTTCGGCCAGCCATCCGGATCAGGCCCAATGGGGCTCCGCGGTCGGCCGGCCGGAGAAGCTGTTGCTGGACAAGCGGGTGCGCGAAGGCTTCGCGCAACTGGCGCCGCTTGGCCTCAGTTTCGATGCGTTCATGTACCATACGCAACTGGGCGATCTGCTCGACCTCGCCCGCGCCTATCCGGCGACACCGATCGTGCTCAACCATGTCGGTGGCCCGATCGGCCTTGGCCGCTACAAGGGCAAGCGCGACGCGGTATTCGCCGACTGGAGTGCCCGCATCCGCGAGCTGGCGTCGTGCGCCAACGTGCACGTCAAGCTCGGCGGTCTCGGCATGCGGCTGCTGGGCTTCGACGTGCACGAAGGCGAGCTGCCGCCGAGCTCCGAGCAGCTCGCCGCGGCATGGCGGCCTTACATCGAGACCTGCATCACGGCATTCGGCGCGGACCGTTCCATGTTCGAGAGCAATTTCCCGGTCGACAAGGGGTCCTACAGCTACGGCGTGTTCTGGAACGCCTGCAAGCGACTGGCCCAGGGCGCGAGTGCGCGTGAGAAGGCCGGCCTGTTCCACGGAACGGCGTCGAGGTTCTACCGTCTCGGCCTCTGACGCATGATCGGACGCGGCGTCTGCGGCGGCGGCGCCATCAACTTCTTTCTGTCCCTATGCCAACAAGTAGCGCCGGTTCAGGAGCGCGATCAGCCGGGGATTGCGAGCAGCTCGTGCCCGAATTGCTGAAGCCATGACGGTTGGCGCGCCCCGCGCCAGACGGTAAGCTATCGGCTTGTCAGCGGCAGGGAAGAAGCGTCCATGAGTTCATCCGGCGACGGCGGCAAGCCTGCCCAGACCGGGCTCGTGGATATGGGCGTCATCAAGTTCTACAACGACGCCTCCACTCCCATCTTCAACGTTGCGGAGCTTGCGCCGTACGCGGGCAGCTTCGGCGAGATCGTGCTGAACCTCACCTGGGCGCAGTTGCAGGCGGCGGAAGGCGGTCCGCTCAACACGTCGGCCATCGACAGCGCGATCGGCGACGTCAATGCCTTCAACGCCCATCACGGCACGAACGTCGGCATCAAGCTCCGCGTCTGGGGCGGCTTCACGGCGCCCGATTGGGCCAAGAGCATCGACGGAGCGCCGATCACGATCAGGGGCCAGAACTCGGTCGATCCGGGCCTCTTCCTTGACCAGACGATCGGTCGCGTCTGGACCGGCGATTACACCAATGCCTGGACCAGCTTGCAGAACCAGCTGGCCGCCGCCTACGACAACAACCCCGTCATCCGCGGCATTTCCCAGACGGTGGGAGGTGCCGCCTCCGACGAACCCTTCGTACCACTGAAGCCCGACGCGCAAGCCTCGATGGGAAGCTCTCAGACGGTGAACCAGATCGCGGAGCTGCAGTCCGGCGGCTACAACGACGCCGCCCAGATGCTGACGCTGCGCGCATCGATCGCCGACTATTCCCAATGGTCGACGACGCCGCTCGACTTCACCATGAACAGCTTCTACCAGTTCGACAGCGGCCACACGGTGCCCGATGCGAACTTTGCTCTCGCCGTCCTGCAGCAGGCGCGGAACTCGAGCCACCTGGTCCAGGCCGGCAATCACGCGCTGCGCAGCCCGCTCTACTCCTTCGACCTCGCCGTTTATGACCAGTTCGCCGCAGACGCTGCTCTCAATCCTGCGGTGGCTCCCAACAGCTTTCAGACCGCTTCGCCGTTCAATTTCTTTCCAACCTACGCCGACTGGCAAGCCGCGATCGCCGCCGGCGTCCCGTTGAATGCCGGCAATATCGAGCTCTGGGACTACCCGACAACCCCGACAAATGTCGGCTTCACCCACTTGTCCGCCAGCCAGGTGCAGGGGCTCGCCGCGATCCTTGCCGCCGGCACCCCGCCGCCAACCGCGGGCGCCCCGGACGACGGCTCGGCGCTCAGCTTCATCGCCCCCGCCTTCGCAACGGGCCCTCCCGGCAAGGTCGCCTTTTCGGGCACCAGCGCGGTGCTTCTCGCCAGCGTCACGCCGCAGGCCGGCTACAGCGTCACGCTGACGTCGTTGGGGGGCGGCACGCTCAGCATCGCCGATCTCACCGGCGCCGTGATCGGATCGACGAGCGGTCCGTCGCTCAGCTTGTCAGGCTCGCTCGCCGCGGTGAACACCGTCCTCGCGCACCTCGCCGACACGCTGCCATCCGGCACCGACATCATCCACATCGTGGCGATGGACAGCAGCGGGCACGTCGCTGTCCGCGACGTCGGCGTCGAGGTCTCTTCACCGGTCGCGAACACCCCTGCCGCCACTGCCGGACTGCTGGTCGCCGACCAGAACTTTGCCTTCGGCGGCGGCACCGCCCGCGTGGTCGGCCAGGACCAGGCGGTTAGTCTCGATACCGCGGCCCAGCTCGGCAACAGCGGCATCCTGGTGGTCGGTGGCGTGCAAAACGCGCTCTCCGTTGCCGGCAATCTCGACGTCACCGGCAGCACGTCATTGCTGGCGGCGCTGTCGCCGGGCGCCTACAGCACGGCGAGCCTCACGGTCGGCGGCACGCTCGAGGTGCACGGCGGGGCGGCTGGGTATTTCACCGGATCGCTCGGCGCCGCCACCATCAAGGTCGACGCCGGCGGCTGGATCGACGCCGCCGGGACGCTCACCGCCACCGGCGGCGGCCCGATCGCCAATCAGGGCACGATCGAAGCGATGGCGGATCGAACGCTGGGGCTGCAGCGGCTGAATGTGGCAAGCGCTCTCTCGGGTACCGGCACGCTGCTGATCGACGCCGGTGCGACGCTGAGACTGGGAGCGGCGGTTGCCTCGACCCAGACCATCGCGTTCGCCCAGAACAGCATCGCCCAGTTCGCGAACAATCCCTATTCGCCCAGCACGCTCGATCTCGCCCAGCCGAACCAGGCGCAGAGCGCCGCCATCACCGGCTTTTCTTTCGCCGACCGCCTGGTTCTGGAGGGCGTGACGGTCAGCGGTACGCCGACTTACGACAGTGTGAACAACAAGTTGACCGTCAATCTGCAGGGCGGCGGAACCCTGAACTTCAACCTGACCGGCAATCTGACCGGCCTTACCCCCAATGTCAGCGGCGGGAACATCATCACGTTCGTGTCACCTTCGGCGCCGGCGGTCCTGCCAGGCGCCGTCGCACCCGGCACGCTGCGCGGCGCCATCGGGACGGCCGTGCTGGTGCCGGATGTCGTCGTTCTGACGCCGCTTACGTCTCCCGCGTCCGGCGACACCAGCGTGACGGTCACGCTCACGGCGCCCGGCGGCAGGCTCTCGGCCGGCAACGACAACGGCCAGACGGCCGTCACGGGCAACAACAGCGCCACGCTCAAGCTTGTCGGCACGCTCGACCAGGTCGAGCGGAGTCTGCAGACCCTCACCTACCGGGCGGTCAACACGTCGGACACCATCACGATCGACGTCAAGGACTATGCCGGCACAACCGTCTCGGCGCCGCCGATCACGGTCTCCACCGGCGGGCCATTGCAATTCAACTGGACCGGCGCCATCGACAACAGCTTCACCGCGCCCGGCAACTGGAGTGCGGGCACGGCGCCCCCGGGCGGTACCAACGTCGCGGCGTTCGGTGCCGGCAACCACATGGTGTCCGGCGACGGCGCCGTGGGCAAAATCTCCGTCACGGGAACAACGACGCTTACCGGGCGGGTTACGGCCCAGGGAAGCAGTGGCACCGCGCTCGACGTCGACGGTGGCGGCGCGCTCACGCTCGCCGGCGGCGCTCAGCTTGCCGCCCAGCAGCAGGCGACCGTGGGCGGCTCGGGACAGGGCCTGCTCACCTTGATGGGCGGTGCGCTGGCGCTGAGCGGCACGTCGACGCCGAACGCCCTCGTCATCGGCCAGGCGGCCGGCAGCAACGGCACGGTCCTCGACCTCGAACAGATCACGGCCGCCGGCACCGTGGTCGTCGGCGCCGCGGGCACCGGCACGCTCGAATTGCTGGGCGTCGCCGCGAGCGTTGCCGACGGCGGCGCCGACATCGGCCAGTCGGCCGGCGCCCACGGCAGCGTGATCGTCAATGGCGGCGAATGGACGACGTCCGGTCAGCTCACCGTTGGCGACGCCGGCATCGGCTCGCTGCTGATCAACGGCGCGTACCGCGGCACGACCGGCCAGGCGACGGCCTTCAATGCGACGATCGGTGCCCAGGCCGGCAGCCAGGGTTCGGTCACGCTCGACGGCGGCGAGCTGCTGGTCGCCAATGTCGCCGCAGCCTCCAGCATATTGGCCGTCGGCGCCGGTGGGACCGGCGATCTCGTGATCGAGGATAGCAGCGAAGTCGCCGTCGGCGCCGCCATCGCCGACAACAACGGCAGGCTCGTCGTCGGTGGGACCGCCGGCGGACGGGGCCAGGTCCGTATCGGCAGCAACAGCCAGCTCCTGGTGTACGGCAGTGCCGCTATCGGCGGCGCCGCCGGCGCCGGTCAGGTGACTGTTGGCGAGAGTGCGAGCGACACCGCCTTGTTCGCGCTGATCGGCACCCTGGCGATCGGCGGCACCGGTCAGGTCGCGCTGGGCGGCGCCAACGCCACCCTCCGCGGCAGCGTCATCGACATCGCCTCGGGCGGTCTTCTCTCCGGCGCCGGCACGCTCTCGGGCGACGCCGGCGGCAACAACACCGTGGCGCTCGCCAGCATCGACAACGAGGGCTCGATCGCGGCCAGCGGCGGCAACCTGCTGCTCTACGGCGGCGTCGGGGGCACCGGCACGCTCTCGGTCGCCAGCGGGGCGACACTCACCTTGCAGGCGGCCGTCGGCGCCGGCCAGAGGCTTGCCTTCAGTCCGAATGCGCGGGCCGTGCTCAACGATCCGCGCGCGTTCGCCGGCACGATTACCGGCTTCGGCGCCGGTGACGTGCTGGATGTCGCAGGCACGGAGCTGACCAGCCCGACCTGGTCCGACGGCGTGCTGACGCTCGACACCGCCTTCGGGGCCATTCGACTGAACTTCGCCGGAGCCTACGCGTCGAACGGCTTTACCGTGCAGGCGGACGGCCACGGCGGAACCTATGTCCTGGCCGGCGGCAACGGCGACGTCCACATGACCACCTTCGACGGCCTGTACTATGACTTCCAGGCCGTCGGCGACTTCGTCGCCGTCCGATCGACCGACGCCGGCAATCCCTGGCAGATCCAGATCCGGACCGAGTCATTCCCGGGCGCCACCAGCATCACGACCGGGCTGGCCGCGACGCTCGGCGATGACTACGTGAGCTTCGCCGTCGGTCGGGCCAATCCCGTCTATATCGACGACGCGCCGGACACGGCGCTGCACGAGGGTGACGTGCAGAGCCTCGCCGGCGGCACGCTCACCCAGCTTTCCGCCGCCGCCTATCGGCTGGCCTGGAACACCGGCGAGTCCGTCACCGTCACCTATCAGGACGGCTATATGGACTGGACGGTCGCGCTCGGACCGCATGACGGACCCGGATCGGTGCAGGGTCTGCTCGGCAGCCACAGCGGTCAGGCCAGCGATTTCCAGCGGCCGGACGGCTCTGTCCTTCGCCAGCCGCTCAGCAACGACGAGATCCTCGGCGCCTTCGCCGATGCCTGGCGCGTGACGCCGGGCGGCTCGCTTTTGGACGACAGGTCCTCGCCCGCCTTGTTGCTGCAATACATGTCCGCCATGGGCGGCGACTCCGGAGCACCAGTCCCGACCGGCGCGACGCTTCAGGGTGCAATGTCCCCATCCGCCGGCGACCTCGCCGCGGCTTTCACCCCGAGCTCTGCCTTCCACGTCTGACGCCGGCGGCTGAGGGCAGGGTTGCGCGTACCAAGCCGTTAACTAGCCAGAAAGGATAGCTTCGATATTACGTAGAAGCTCTACGTGGTCTTCGGTCCGCAGCGGCGCAGCACAGAAGAACCTGTTAACCTCATAAGGGGCACCCAAGCGCCGATCGATAGTATATCCAATGTTTGCCGACTGAGGTCCCTTTAAAGGATCATAAGCAAAAGCAAGTCGCTGAAGCTCGAAATCGATGTTTCTCTTGTATGTTCGTTGGTAGGACTCGCGGATTAGCTGACGAAGTTCAGCGAATTTCGCAAGTATCGAAGATATTGGCTTTTCGAAGTCCACGACAAGCCAGCTTGAATATTCTCTGGGAAATGTAGTGTGGGGCGCCCTCATCTTTAGGGCATCCATCCCCCATTTGAGAACATCCTCAAGTACGTAGTCGGCATCGGTCGTATCTCTGCAGACGCAAATAAATCCGTCGTTAAATATGTCTAGGCTCTCAATCGCGATCTCTGCACCACCTCCAAGGTCCAGGCGACCATTCTCGAATTTGATGCCCTTTTCCGGCGCAACACTCACGTCGGAGTGTTTAAGGAACCCGTAACGATGAACTGTTAGCCCAACAACTTCCGGCAGATAGATGGAACGCTCCGGGCGTATTTCATCCGTAAGGAACTGCTGCATCGCTCGGCCATTTAGTGAGGAGACCAAGTTCACTGGCCAGTCCCCTCAAAAACGCGCTGCGTACGCGGCCCATAAACAGGCAGCGGATCCAGGATGCTGCCATGGTTTCCTACGCCGGATACGCGAGCACCCATTTGACGAAGCTCTCCCACGCCACGTACCGAAGGCCGAGAAAGATCCAACTGCTCTGAGGGTAGAGAGGCCTTTGCCATTGAAGCTAGCTGGGGCTTGTTTGGTGATGCCACCGATAGGTTCCAAGGTTTCACATTCGCATTGTTAGGCTGCAGAGACTCCAGTCGCTGGAGTTCCACCTTCAGCCTGCACGACATCGCCCGCGCGAGATCGTGCATGGTTCGGATGGTCATGTTTGATCGACCCCTCAGCCAACGATTGATGGAGGCGGGATCACGCCCGAGGCGCTCGGCAATAAGTTTCTGTGTTTCGCCGACCGCGCCCATTTCTCGCGCTCGACACTGAAGCTGCTCAAGAATGCTGTGGTTGAATGCAAACCACAGTTCTCCAAGCTCTTCGTCAGGAATTTTGTTCGGAGAAGAGGGCGCCATATGTCCTCCTAAGAGCGATAGTCGTGGTACGCAAAAGACACGCAATTACTAAATGGTCGGGAACGAACTCGAGGATGGCTTCCTAGCAGACGGGCCCACTTGTCGATGACATCATCGATTTGGTCGTCCCATTTAGGATCGCCCTTGCCTGCAAAATGGGAACGCATCCTTGCGGGATGAAACGCGATGAACGTGCCGCAGAGGGCGAAAGCTCCAAAAATTCGAGTGTTGTCAAAGTGTGGCTTCTTTGGACTGCGGCGCTCGAACTGGACGCGAATTTCCCAAACGTCATCGCGCCAGCTCTTCATGAAGTCTTCGTTATCAACCACACCACCCTTCACAAAGCGACCTAAGAAGGCCCTGACGTTCTGCTTGTAGGAGGCGCCTCGGGTGGCGTCCCGCTGATAGCACCATTGGTAAAGCGCCGGGGTCATCAGCATGGTCCGCTTAGCCGATTCATCCGCGTCCAAGAGGGGCACAAAAGGAACAAGAGCCGGCGAACTTGACTCCTGCAACTCAGCCAAGATGGTGTTGATTGACTTATAAGTCAATGGCGGTCACACCCCATATGTGGTGCCCAAGGTGCGTTGAGGCACCCAATTCTGTCGGAGGGGGCCCTTCAGAGCTTTACATCCTGATGTTCGAGCCGACAACATTTCAAACCTAGGTGCCTCGGCCTTCACCCTTCAGGTAGTACAGCACGGCGCCGTAAGTGCCGGCCTGGATGAAGCTCGGCGGCCGGCCCATCTCCTTGGTGAAGCGGTCTGAGAAGGCGCGCGCGCTCGTCCGACGCCTTCAACCGCCCCGAGCTATTCGAGCTTCACGCCCACCCGGGTGATGAGGGCGTGCCATTTGGCCGCCTCGCTCTGCAGCAGGGTGGCGAACTCGGCCGGACTGTTGAACACCACCTCCGATCCGTCGCTGTCGAGGGCGCTGCGAAACGCCGGGTCCTTCAAGCTCTCGACCAGGACGGCGTAGAGGCGCGTCACGATCTCGGTTGGCGTGCCGGCCGGCGCGGCCAGGGCGAGCCAGGCGTCGAGCGCGAAGCCCGAGGGCATCGCCTCCAGCAAGGTCGGCACCTCGGGCATCGCCTTGGTGCGTTGGGCGCTGGTCACCGCCAGCGCCCGCAAGCTGCCCTGCTGGGCAGGCCGAAAGGCGGTCGGCATGGTCGGGAAGCCGACCTGGATCTGGCCGCCGAGCAGCGCCAGCACGATGTCCGGCGCGCCCTTGTAGGGCACGTGCAGATAATCGATTCCCGCCGCCAGCCGGAACGCCTCGGCCGACAGATGCGCCAGGCTGCCGGCGCCGCCGGAGCCATAGTTCAGTTGGCCGGGCATCGATTTGGCCAGCGCCACGAACTCCATGACCGTGTTGGCCGGCGACGACGGCGGCACGACCATCAGCGAGGGAATACGGGTGATCATGGTCACCGGCACGAAGTCCTTGATCGCGTCGTAGTTGACCCGCGCGTAGAGGAAGGGATTGAGGACGTGGCTGCTGGTCATCAGCATCAGGCTGTAGCCGTCGGGTGCTGCACGCGCCGCGACCTCGGCGCCGATATTGCCGGCCGCGCCCGGCTTGTTGTCGACCACGAACTGCTGGCCCAAACCGGCCGTCAGGCGCTGCGCCACCTGTCGCGCCGCCACGTCGGGCGCGCTGCCGGCGATGAAGGGCACGATGAGGCGCACCGGCCTGTCGGGATAGTCGGCATGGGCGGTGCCTGCCGTCAGGAGGCCGGCCGCCATCGCGAGAAGAGCCAGGCCTTTCATGTCGGCTTCATTGCGGCTCGATGCCGGCGTCTTTGAGCGCGGTCTTCCAGACCGCGAGCTGGTCTTTCAAGTAGGTCGCAAGCTCTCCCGGCGTGGACGACCTCGGGATGAAGCCGTGCTTTTGCATCTGCTCCCTGACCGCAGGCTTGGCGAGAACCGCAACCATCGCCTTGTTCATGGTGGCGACGATCTCCGTTGGCAGGCCGGCCGGGCCGACCAGGGCGAACCATGGGCCGATCGGCAACGTGGCTTGGCCCGCCTCGACGATCGAGGGAACGTCGGGCAGCAAGGGGCTGCGCTGGTCGAACATCGTCGCGAGCGCCCGGAGCTTGCCGGCTTTCACATGCGCCAGGACGGAGGTCGAGGTGCCGTTCATGAGTTGGACCCGGCCCGTCAGCAGGTCCGTGATCGCATCGGGCTCCGATTTGTAGCGGATCGCCTCGAGCTCGATGCGGTTGTTCGCGGCAAGCATGGCGATCGAGACGAAGGCATAGGTGTTGCCCGCGGCATAGTTCAGCGGCTTGGGACTGGCCTTGGCGAAAGCCATCAGCTCGGCGAGCGACGTCACGGGCAGCGAGGGATGAACGACGATGAAGAAGGTGTTGTCGCCGAGAAAGCTGACTGGCGTGAAATCGGCAAGGACGTTGTAAGGCGGGTCCTTCTGCATGTTCGGGGCGACCGCGAGCGGGCTGTTGGTGCCGAACAGGAAGGTATAGCCGTCGGGCGCCGCGCGCTTGACCTCGCCGGCGGCCAGCGCCCCGTCGGCCCCCGGCTTTTGGATCACGATGACCGGCTGGCCGAGCGTCTGCTCCAGTTCCTGGCCGGCGATCCGGGCCAGCGCGTCGCTTGCCGAACCCGCGCCGAACGGAATGACGAACCTGATCGGCTTCGATGGCCAGGCCTGTGCCTGCGCCTCGGCCTGCGGCAGCAACAGTGCCGCGGCAAGTGCTGCGACGATGATCCTCAGCATGGGCGCCTCCCCCTGTTTCTTCTCTTTCTGTCCGTCTCCGTAGTCTCCTTCGGCGTGTTCCGTAGAACCACCTCACCCTGAGGAGCCACGCGCAGCGTGGCGTCTCGAAGGGTGGGCAGCAGCACGACTGGTTCCCCCCTTCGAGACGCGCCCCTGCGGGGCGCTCCTCAGGGTGAGGTGGTAATGGTTTCCTGCTCTAGCGCCTCTACTTCTTGCCCACCAGCGGGCAGCCGCCCTCGTTCAGGAACAGATTTTGGCACGTGCAGGTCATTGAGCCAGATCGAGATGGTAGCGGGTGTGGCGTCGCTCGCCCGTTCTGGCGAGCGCTCCCTTGGCGACAAGATCTTGAAGGTCACGCGTTGCCGTCGCGCGCGATGCGCGCGTGATGCCGATGTAGTTCTCGGCGCTTAGGCCGCCCTTGAAGCCGTCGATGCCCTCCCGGAACATTCGGGCAATGACCTTTTCCTGGCGCTCGTTCAGTTGCCCCCGCATCCTTTCGTAGAATTTTGCCTTTGCGAGATAGAAGTCCAGACGCTTGATTGTGTTCGCCTGTGCTTCGAGGATGGTATTTGCAAAATAGGTCAGCCAGTCGGTGATTTCGTTGGTCTTGTTGTTGCGCTCGAGCGCGGCGTAGTAGTTTTTGCGCTTACGCTCGATCGTATACGCGAGTGCGATGAGACTCGGTTGGCCCAAATTCTGCGCCAGGACCTTTTCGGCAATCGCCCGGCCAATCCGGCCATTGCCATCCTCGAAAGGATGGATGCAAACGAAGTACAGGTGCGCGATGCCAGCCCGCGTCAGCGCGGCAAGCGGTTGTTTTCCCTTTGGCGCCGTATCGTTGAACCAGGCGACAAACGCCTTCATCTCCTCGGGCACGCGATCCGAAGGTGGTGCCTCGAAATGGACTTTCCGTTTGTGCAACGGACCGGAGACCACCTGCATCGGCGCGCCCTGCCGGCGATAGCCGCCGATCACCGCGATGTCGCGATTCCCGGTCAACAGCATCGCGTGCCAGCGGAACATCGCTTTGCCGGTCAAGGGAGACGCGAAGGTGCGATAGAGATCGACCATCATCTCGGCCATGCCGCGCTCCGCAGGAGGAATGCGCGGCTTGTCAGGCCCGAGGCCGAATTGATGAATGATGGAAGACTGGACGCTGGCGCGATTGAGGATTTCGCCTTCGATCTCGGATGTCTTCACGGCTTCGTCGCTGAGCAGTTCGATCTTCAGCAGATCCTGGTCGTCGGAACCGATATGTTTGCAGGCACCGATGAATTCGCCGGAACGGAGCAGGAATTGGCGCTCCAGCGGCTCCAAAACTGCCGAATCGTAGCCAAATGCCGGCCAACCCGACTGTTGCCAGTTCCACCGCATGAGCTATGGGTATCCCTTCTATAGCTCATACTAAGGTAATTTGTGAGTTATAGAAAGAGTTTCTATAGCTCACCGCTCTACGTCTTGCCGACCAGCGGACAGCCGCCTTCGGCCAGCGGCCGGAACGCCTCGTTGCCCGGCACCGTGGCGATGATCTTCGCCAGGTCCCATTCGCCTTTCGACTCCTCGGGCGTCTTGACCTGCATCAGGTACATGTCGCGGATGACGCGGCCGTCCTCGCGCACGCTGCCGTCCTTGGTCATGAAGTCGTTGATCGGCAGCTTCCTCATCTCGGCCAGCACCGCCTTGGCCTCGTCGGTGCCGGCGGCTTTCACCGCCCTGAGGTAGTGCAGCACGGCGCCGTAGGTGCCGGCCTGGATGAAGCTGGGCGGCCGGCCCATCTCCTTGGTGAAGCGGTCCGAGAAGGCGCGCGCCACTGCGCGCGGAGTGACCTTCGCGCCGAGGTAGAACCAGTCGTGCTGCTGCCGCAGCTTCGCCGCCGGGTCCCTGTCGGCCGCGGCGGCGAAGCCTTTGTCTCAGGGGAGGAGACTCGGTGTGCGTCAGCTCCGCGCCGGCACGGCGATGTTGTTGTCGCGTAGCTTCTGCTCGAGCACCGGGATCGCCAGGCCGGGATTGCCCTCTTGGCACTGGCCGATCGCGACGGCGGTCGCGTTGCCGACTGGAAGGCTACCCTTCGCGTTGCCGCCCTTCGCGTAAGCCTTGACGAGCGACTGGCAATAGGCCGCATCGCTCGTTGTCGACTGGGCGTTGCTGCTCGTGGCCACGCACAGGCCGGCGACCAAACAGGCGGTCGCAGCGGCCAAAAGTGAGATGGACCTGTTCATCTGGAGGACCCTTCGCAGTTTGCCGGGAACGCCCGATTGCTTCCCGCGCCTGTCGAAGACTCTACCGCCGGGTGCCAGGCTTTATTCCGTCATCCGCGACACGCCGCGTGTGGCAAAGCTCACAGAACGCGCCAAGCGCGCATGGTCAAAGGAAGCGTCGCGTCAAGTCTCGGGAGGCAAGCATGGAAGACCGGGCCGGGAAGCAGAGCTCAGGGACGAATGGCACGTCCTCCACCCTGGATTGGCCGACACCGGAAATGCTCCGGGCGGCGCGTGGCGCCAGGGCCAAGGCGTTGTGGGACATGGCGTTGGCCTTTGGGCGTTGGCTGAAGCGGAGGGCAGCCCGGCCCGTTTTCGCCGCCGGCCGATCTCCCGTCGGCCACCATTGAGGTCCAGCGAAATGCTCGATGCAACCAACGCCGGTTGCACCTACACTTGGCGCCCATGAAGAAGCCACCCATCGTCCGCAAGCCTACCGCCGTCTTTCACCAGACGGGTGCCCTCGAAGTGGGGCGCGGCAAGATCACGGGCGTGATCGCGCTGGCCTTGGGCGGGCTTGCCGTGTTGTCGGTGCTGGCCTTCCATTTCCCCGAGTACCTGACGACGCCGGACCTGCGGAAGAAATACGACGTCAACATCCTGCGTGAGGTTCTGCTGATCGGCATGGTGATTGCCGGCGGCCTCGCCCTGGCGAACCTGATCCGGCGGCGCAATCGCTGGCTGAACGCCACGGCGCTGGCGCTGATTGGCCTCGCCGTGGCGATGGGCGGCCATCGCGTGACGGTCGGCGACTTTCCCGACAACACGCCCTATATCGGCCTCGACTGGTTCATCCTCGACCTGCTGGGCTCCAGCATGGTGTTCATCCTGATCGAGAAGATGTTCCCGCTGCATCGCGAGCAGCCGGTCTTCCGGCCGCATTGGCAGATCGACTTTACCCATTTCATCGTCAACCACCTGCTCGTCGGACTGGCGCTGCTGGTCGTCAATTTCGCCATACACCGTCTGTTCGGCTGGCTGGTCTATGCGCCGCTGCAGAAATGGATCGGCGGCCTGCCGTTCTTCGCCGAGTTGTTCCTGGTGCTGCTGGTCGCCGATCTGGTGCAGTACTGGACGCACCGCGCCTATCACGAGATCCCGTTCCTGTGGCGCTTCCACGCCGTGCACCACAGCGCCGAATACATGGACTGGATGGCGGGCTCGCGGCTGCACCTGTTCGAGCTGCTGACGACGCGCGTCTCCATCCTGGGCGTGCTGTACGTACTGGGCTTCACCGAGGCCGCGATGAACGTCTACATCATCGTCGTCGGCTTCCAGGCGGTGTTCAACCACGCCAACGTGGCGCTGCCCGGGGCGTTCGCCCGCGCACCGCTCAAGTGGCTGATCGTGACACCCGACTTCCATCATTGGCACCACAGCTCCGAGCGCGAGGCGATCGACCGCAACTACGCCGCCCACTTCGCCTTTATCGACTACCTGTTCGGCACGGCGGTGAAGTCGGACCGCCGCTTTCCCGGCAAATATGGCGTGCTGGGCGACTACATGCCGGCGAGCTACGTCAAGCAACAGCTTTTCCCCTTCACCTGGAAACACTAGAGCGAAGTTTCTTAAGATCGAATCAAACCACGGCCTCACCCTGAGGAGCGGCCTGTAGGGCCGCGTCTCGAAGGGTGGGAACCAACATTGCTGTTGCCCATCCTTCGAGACGCCGCGCTACGCGCGGCTCCTCAGGATGAGGTTGGCGTTGGTTCATCGGCGGTTCGATGAGAAACGATCGTGCTCTAGGGGCGCCGGCTGTTGACTACGTGCGTTGACGCCGCTTCAAGCCTCGCATGTCGATGACGTCAGCGTGCGCCCGTGGATCGGTACCGGGGGGATAGATGGCGTGCTTTTGAATCTTCTGGGTGCCCGTCGTCGGCAGGCTTGGCACGATGTGGATCCAGCCCGGCGCCTTGTAGTAGGCGAGCCGCTCCGAGCAATGGCGAAACAGCACATCGGCCATGTCTTTCGCCGGTTTGGGCTGGCTCAAGACCACGCAGGCTAAAACCTCCTCCTCGCGCAGCTCGTCCTTGACGGCCATCACCGCGGCTTGCTGCACATCCGGGTGCGTCAACAGCACCGCTTCGATCTCCGCTGCGGCGATGTTCTCGCCCGACCGGCGGATGATGTTCTTCTTGCGGTCGACGAAGTGCAGCATGCCATCGGGCCCGCGCAACACGACATCGCCGGTGTGGAACCAGCCGCCGCGCCAGGCGTCCTCGGTGGCCGCCTGGTCGTTGAGATATCCCGAAAAGCAGCCGCGGCGAGGCGTCGCCTCGGAATGGCGGAACAGCATCTCGCCGGGCTGCCCGTCGGCTATGTCGCGCTCCTGATCGTCGACCACGCGGATTTCCACCCCGGGGATCTCCCGCCCGAACGCGCGCGTGCCGACCTGGCGCGGCTCGTGGCAGTCCGCCAGGCAGCGCACCATCTCCGTCATGCCCCAGACCTCGATCAGGGGAAAGCCGAAGCGCTGCTCGAACGCCCGATGGAGCTGCGGCTCGACGCCGGCGCCGATGCCGAACCGTACGCTGTGCGCTCTCTCGTGCGCGTCCGTTGGCTGGCTGTGCAGCATGGCGATAATGATGCCGAGGTAATGCACGACGGTCGCCTTGGTCTCGGCGATCTCGCGCCACCACCGCTTGGGATGGAAGCGTTCGGCCTGGATCTGGCAGTTGCCCGTCACGATGGCGCCGAACAACGACAGCACGCCCGAGTTCGCGTGATAGAGCGGCAGCGGGTTGTAGATACGGTCCTGGCCGGGATGCAGGGCCGCCCGGCCGCCGAGCGAGGCATAGTGCGCGCCCGCGCCGACTTCATAGCCGTGCGACAGGACGCAGCCCTTGGGCCGCCCCGTCGTTCCCGACGTGTAGAGGACGCTGGCCGGCGTCTCGGGCTTTGGCTCGCCGCTGCCGGCCGGTCGACGCGCCTTCGGCAACGATGACGCGAACCGGTCGGACACGATCACCGGTGGCCGGTGTGCGGCCTGCGCCAACGCCTCTCTTGCCTGTGCTTCGCGAGCGCCCAGCGTCACGACGAGGTCGGGCGCGCTGTGGTCGATAAGGTAGGCCGTCTCCGCCGCCCGGTAGTCGGGATTGATCGGCACGCAGCAGGCGCCAATGCTGTTCAGCGCCAGCTTGTGAAGGATGTGGTCGGGATGGTTCTCCAGCAGCGTCGCCACGCGATGGCCAAGGCCATAGCCTGCCGCCCGGTAGATCGCCGCCAGCTCGTCGACGTGCCGGCTGGCCTCGCCGTAGGAAATCTCGAAGCCCGACGGCAAATAACCGCGCGCCGCATTGGCCGGCACCGCCAGGAACGGCCGATCGCCGTGGGCCGAAACGGCGCTGGCGAACACCGCGCCAATGGTCCTGCCGTCCATGGACTGAGACCGCATCTCCAATTGCAAGGAGGCTTATAATCGCCGCCCGTCAGTTTCGACCGCCAACTCCCCTGTCGGCTACGGTATGAAGGAAGCTGCCGTCGGGCAAGCGGCGCGACCGGAGGCCAGCCCATGAGCAAGTTTGATGCGGACACCCTGCGTGCGTTGCGCGACACCGAGGAGGTCACGATCCGGACAGACAAGCACCCCCAGACGGCGGTGGTGATCTGGGTGGTGGTGGCCGACGGCGAGGTTTTCGTGCGGTCGGTCCGCGGTGCCAAGGGGCGGTGGTACAGGGACCTCGCCGCCGGCGGCTCGGCCACGCTGGAGGTTGCCGGCCGCCGTCTGGCGGTGCAGGCGACGCCGGCGACCGACCAAGCCTCGATCGCGCGCGCCAGCCGCGAATACCTCAGCAAGTACCAGTCGAGCCCCTATGCCCAGTCCGTCGTGCGCGCCGAAGTGCTGCCGACGACGCTGCGGCTTGAGCCGCGCTGACCGGCAATGTCGTATTTTCTCGCCTTGGTGATCGACGGTGCGTTGGCCGGCGCCATCTATGCGCTGATCGCGCTCGCCTTCGTCCTGGTCTACCGGGCCTCGGCGATGATGAATTTCGCGCTCGGCGAATGGGTCGTCTTCGGCGCGGTGCTGGCCGGCACGGGCCTGCATTTTCTGCAGCTGGGAACGCTCGGGGCGGTGATCTTCGCGGCGCTCGGAATGATCGCCCTGGCCGCCGGTTTTTATCGGCTGGCGGTGCGCCGGCTGGTGGCGCGACCGGCGCTGTCGGCGATCATGGTGACCCTCGGCCTCGGCATGGTCATGCGCGGCAGCGGGATGCTGCTCCCTTCCGCGGTGCCCGGTTTGATTCCGCAATCGTTTCTCAGCGAACCGATCATGATCGGCGGCATCGCCATCGCCGCCGACAGGCTCGCCGCCGGCGGTGTGGCGGCCTTGTGTGCCGCATTGATCGGCGGGTTCTACCGTTTCAGCCGAACCGGCATTGCCTTGCGAGCGATTGCCGACGATCCCCAGGCCGCGACGTCGGCGGGCATCGACGTCGACCGTCACCTGATGATCGTGTGGGGCTTGAGCGGCATGGTGGCCCTGGTCGCCGGCATCCTGTGGACCTTCGTCACCGGCGGCGGCTTCGGCGTCGCCCTGATCGGGCTGAAAGTCTTTCCCATCGTCATACTGGGCGGCCTCGACAGCATTGCCGGCACGATCATCGCGGCGATTGCGGTGGGCGTGCTGGAGAGTCTCGGCGCCGGATACCTCGATGAGGCGCTGGGACGCGGCTTCGGGGGCATCGCCCCCTATCTGGCGCTGTTGGCGATGCTCATGCTGCGGCCGTATGGACTGTTCGGCCAGCCGCGGATCGAGCGGGTTTAGAGCTTTCGCATCACGATACCGAAACACCTATTTTTGCGTCGTATGGTGCGCACTTATCTAATAAAATTTCATCGGAGGTAGTCTGCACGTCACTTAAGTTGCCGGCAAACCGCGGCAGTTGCCTATGCCCAGCACCGTCCAACACCGCCGCCGCGAGCTATGGGCCAAAAAGCCCCGCCCCCCTCCCTGGTGCGCAGAAATTCTTCACCGGTGTCTCGAAGTATTACTTGACTTTCGTTAGGAGTGACTTACGATCCCGTCATCGCTGTTCATCCGAGGTCGAGACCATGCCCAGTTCCGTCGCTGCAGCCCGCAATCCTTTGTTGGATGCCGGCCGCACGGTGACCAATAATTCGATGCCCAATGATTATCGCCGCCAGATGCTTGCGTCTCGAGCGCCGCCGGGAGCATTCCGGTGCGTCCCCGACCGGCGCTTGACGTCGAACCATTCCAACGTAAATCCGTTCCGCGTCGCGGCGTCGCCAGCCGCCATCCGGTTGTTGCGCGCTTGTCCCGACCAGGCTCGCGGCTAAACTCCGGCCAACCGAAAACCCGGCCCGGGAGGGGCGCATGGATCTCGCTTTCACCTCAGAAGAACGCCAGTTCGCCGACGACGTGCGCGCCTTCGTGCGCAGCCATCTGCCGGCCGACATCCGCGACAAGGTGAAGAACGGCAAGCACCTCGGCCGCGACGACTACATGCGCTGGCAGCAGGCGCTCGGGACGCAGGGCTGGCTGGTCTACACCTGGCCCAAGAAGCACGGCGGGCCGGGCTTCACGCCGGCCCAGCGCTACATCTTCGAGAACATCTGCGCCGAGGAGAACGCGCCCGGCATCATCCCGTTCGGCACCAAGATGGTCGGGCCGGTGATCTACACCTTCGGCAACGAGGCGCAGAAGGCCAAGTTTCTCGAGCCGATCCGCCGCAGCACCGTGTGGTGGTGCCAGGGCTATTCCGAGCCGGGCTCGGGCTCCGACTTGGCCTCGTTGCGCACCAAGGCCGAGAAGCAAGGCGACCATTACATCGTCAACGGGTCGAAGACCTGGAACACGATGGGCCACTGGGCCGACTGGATCTTCTGCCTGGTGCGCACCGATCCCAAGGCCAAGCCGCAGGAGGGCATCTCGTTCCTGCTGATCGACATGAAGACGCCGGGCATCACCGTGAAGCCCATCATCATGGCCGACGGCGGGCATGAGGTGAACGAGGTCTTCTTCGACAACGTGAAGGTCCCGGTCGAGAATTTGATCGGCAAGGAAGGCGAGGGCTGGACCTATGCCAAGTTCCTGCTGGCCAACGAGCGGCTGGGCATCGCCGCCGTGCCGCAGTCCAAGCGCGGCGTCGAGGCGCTGAAGGACATCGCCCGCGCCGAGCTGGAGGACGGCAAGCCGCTGATCAAGAATCAGACCTTCGCCGAGAAGATCGCCGACCTCGAAATCCAGGTGACGGCGTTGGAGTACACCGAGCTGCGCGTGCTGTCGTCGATGGCGCATGGCGGACAGCCCGGGCCGGAAGTGTCGGGGCTGAAAATCCGCGGCTCGGAGATCCAGCAGCGCATCGCCGAGCTCGCCATGGAGGCGGTCGGCGAATACGCGGCACCCTATCTGCCCGGCCTTCTGTGGCAGGGTTCGAACGAGGAGCCGGTCGGCCCACCCCACGCCCACATCGCCGCTCCGCGCTATTTCAACACCCGCAAGACCACGATCTACGGCGGCAGCAACGAGATCCAGAAGGGCATCATCAGCAAGATGGTGCTGGGGCTTTAATCATACGGACCGCGCGCGAGACGCGCGCGGTCCGGAAGAGAAAGAGACTTGCAAATGGACCTCGCGCTGAAACCCGAGCACAAGGCCTTCGCCGACGAGATTCGCGCCTTCGTGCGGAAAGAGCTGTCGCCGGCGACCAAGGCCAAGACCTTCTCGGGCAAGCATTACAATCGCGACGATCACATGGCCTGGCAGCAGGCGCTCGGCCAACACGGCTGGTTCGCCTACACCTGGCCCAGGAAATACGGCGGCCCGGGCTGGGACGTCACCCAGCGCTTTCTGTTCGAGAACGTGCTGGCGGAGGAGGGTGCGCCCAGGATCATCCCGTTTGGCGTAAAGATGGTCGGACCGGTGATCTACACCTTCGGCAGCGACGAGCAGAAGGAGCGCTTCCTGCCCGGCATCCGCACCTCGGAAGTGTCGTGGTGCCAGGGCTACTCCGAGCCGGGTGCCGGTTCCGACCTCGCCAACCTGCGCGCGCGCGCGGTGCGTGACGGCGACCACTACATCGTGAACGGACAGAAGACCTGGACCTCGTTCGCCCACTGGGCCGACTGGATCTTCTGCCTGGTGCGCAGCGATCCTGCAGCCAAGCCGCAGGAGGGCATCTCCTTCCTGCTGATCGACATGAAGACGCCGGGCGTCACGGTGCGGCCCATCATCATGCTCGACGGCGCGCATCACGTGAACGACGTCTTCCTCGACAACGTCAGGGTTCCGACCGCCAACCGCATCGGCAAGGAGGGCGAGGGCTGGACCTGCGCCAAGTTCCTGCTGGCCAACGAGCGGCTGGGCATTGCCGAGGTGCCGGCGTCCAAGCGCGGCGTGCGCTCCCTGCGCGACATCGCCCGCGCCGAACCGCTGGGGGGCGCCACGCTGGCCGACGATCCGGCCTTCACCAACCGGATCGCCGACCTCGATCTGCAGGTCCAGGCGCTGGAGATGAGCGAGCTTCGGGCGCTCTCGACCATGGCCCTGGGCGGCGCGCCGAGGCCGGAAGTCTCGACGCTCAAGATCAGGGGCTCGGAGATCCAGCAGCGCATCGCCGAGCTCACCATGGAAGCCGTCGGCGAGTACGCCGCCCCCTACCAGCCCGGCATGCTGTTCCACGACACCAACGAGACGCCGGTCGGGCCCGACCATGCGCCGCCCGCCGCGCCGCGCTATTTCAACATGCGCAAGACCAGCATCTACGGCGGCAGCAACGAAATTCAGAAGAACATCGTGTCCAAGATGGTGCTCGGGCTATAAACCCAGAATTGCGTTTACGGCTCCTCTCCCCCGCTAGGGGGAGAGGTTGGGTGAGGGGGATGCGCACGTCGTCGCCCCCTCTCCTAGCCTCTCCCCCTAACGGGGGAGAGGAATTTGAATTGCGGAGGAAGAAGAGATGGATCTGTCCCTTTCCGACGAGCAGAAGCAGCTGCAGGACGGTGCGGAGCGCTTCGTTCGCGACAAGTACACGTTCGAGAACCGCCGCAAGATCGCCGCCACGGAGCGCGGCTGGCTGACGGAGAACTGGGCGCAGTTCGCCGAGCTGGGCTGGCTCGGCATGGCCTTCTCGGAAGAGGACGGCGGCTACGGCGGCGGGCCGATCGAGACCATGATCGTCATGGAGCAGTTCGGCAAAGGCCTGGTGCTGGAGCCCTTCCTGCCGACCGTCGTGCTGGGCGGCGGCATGATCGCGGCGGCCGGCTCGAAGGCCCAGAAGGAGGCGCTGCTGCCGCCGATGATCGAGGGCAAGAAGCAGTTCGCCTTCGCCTGGCTGGAGCGCCAGTCGCGCTACAATCTCGCCGACATATCCCTCAAGGCTACCAAGGAAGGCAACGGCTGGTCGCTGTCCGGCCACAAGGGCGTGGTCTACAACGCGCCGTCCGCCGACACCATCATCGTGCTCGCCCGCACCGCCGGCGCGGCGCGCGAGGACAAGGGGCTGACGCTGTTCCTGGTCGACGCCAAGGCCAAGGGCATCACGCGGCGTGACTATCCGACCCAGGACGCGCTGCGCGCCTCGGAGCTCACCTTCGACAAGGTCTCGGTCGGCGCCGATTCAGTGCTGGGCAAGGTCGACGTCGCCTTCCCGGTGGTCGAGGACGCAGTCGACCGCGCCATCGTGGCGCTGTGCGCCGAGGCGACGGGCTGCATGGACGCGATCAACGCCGCGACGCTTGAATACATCAAGACGCGCAAGCAGTTCGGCGTGCCGATCGGCAAGTTCCAGGTGCTGCAGCACCGCATGGTCGACTGCTTCACCAACGCCCAGGAAGCCCGCTCGATGACCCTGATGGCGTCGCTCAAGATCGACGACAAGGATCGCGTGGTGCGCGCCAAGGCCGCCTCCGGCGCCAAGGTGCAGATCGGCAAGTCGGGCAAGTTCTGCGGCCAGAGCGCCGTGCAGATGCACGGCGGCATGGGCGTCACCGACGAGCTGTCGGTCAGCCACTATTTCAAGCGCCTGACCATGATCGACCTGATGTTCGGCAACCAGCAGCACCACCTCACGCGCTACAGCAACCTCGCCATGGCGGCTTGATGCTGGATCATGCTCTTTTGGACCGCGCGCATCCTGCGCGCTCATGATCATGAGCGAGCTGGAGGCTCGCGGTTCGGAAGAAAATGAACGCCATCGTCGACATCATCGTGCCGGTGTTTCGGCATGGTCGCGGTCGGCTGGGCGATCGGCCTAGCGAATTGCCGCCCACAAAAGCGACAGGCCCGAGACGATCATCACGACGTCGAGCAGGCGCTGGAAGGTGGTGACGCTCAGCCGCTCGACGATCAGGCGCGCGGTGTAGGTGCCGGCCATCACCGACGAGCCGGAGATCAGGCCCTTCAGCACGATGTCGATGGGCAAGGCGCCGAACTGGCGGAAGGTCAGCGCCTTGCTGATGTAGAGCGCCAGCGAGCCCGCCGCCTCGGTGGCAATGAAGGCGCCCTTGACCAGGCCGTAGGCGGCGAAGGCGGGCACGCTGAGCGGGCCGGTCGACACGACGATGCCGGTCAGGAAGCCGATCACCGCCCCGGCGACGGCGAGATGCCAGAAGCCGAACTTGAGGTTCCTCGTCGCGAGCCAGCGGCGGCCGGGGACCATGAGGAGGAAGAACAGGCCAAGCGCGATGTCGATCAGCCGTTCCGGCAGGATCAGCAGGGTGCGCGCGCCGAGCGCCGCTGCCGGAATGCCGCCCAGCGCATAGGCGCCGCAGGCGCGCCAGTCGATCTCCTTCCACCACGAGGTGATCTTGGCGAAGTTCGACATCAGGGCGACGACCGCCATGATCGGCACCGCCTCGCGCGGGCCGAAGGCGAACACCAGGAAGGGCAGCAGGATGATGGTGGCGCCGGTGCCGACGATGCCGCTCACCGTGCCGGCGATATAGCCGACGACGAGCACCAGCGCGTAGGTCACTGGAGCGCGGACCTCCAGGTCCGCCTCATGAGCATGAGCGGACCTGGAGGTCCGCGCTCCGCTAATAGCCGAGGTTCGGCCGCAGCCATTTCTCCGCCTGCTCGATCGAAACGCCGCGGCGCTTGGCGTAGTCCTCGAGCTGGTCGCGGCCGATGCGCGCCACGCCGAAGTACTGGGCGTCGGGATGGGCGAAGTAGTAGCCCGAGACCGCCGCCGTCGGCAGCATGGCGAAGCTCTCGGTGAGGCTGAGCCCGGCGTTCTGGCCGGCGTTCAGCAGCCGGAACAGCTCGGGCTTCTGGCTGTGGTCGGGGCAGGCGGGGTAGCCCGGCGCCGGCCGGATGCCGCGATACTTCTCGCGCATCAGCTCCTCGTTGGTGAGCGCCTCGTCGGAGGCGTAGCCCCACAGGGTCTTGCGCACCCGCTCGTGCAGGCGCTCGGCAAAAGCCTCGGCCAGCCGGTCGGCCAGCGCCTTCAGCAGGATGTCGGAATAATCGTCGTGGTCGGCCTTGAAGCGGGCGAGGTGCTGCTCGATGCCGTGGCCGGCGGTGACGGCGAAGCCGCCGATCCAGTCGGCTTGGGGCGAGACGAAGTCGGCCAGGCACATGTTGGCGCGCGGCGCGCGCTTGTCGATCTGCTGGCGCAGGAAGAACAGCCGCGACACTTCCTTGGCGCGCGTGTCGTCGGCGAACAGCGCCACGTCGTCGCCCTCGCGGCGGCACGGCCAGAAGCTCACCACGCCCTTGGCGGTCAGCCACTTCTCGCGCACGATGTGGTCCAGCATCTTGCGCGCGTCGGCGTAGAGCTTGCGGGCGCTGTCGCCCACCACCTTGTCGTCGAGGATGGCCGGATAGTTGCCGGCGAGCTCCCAGGCGCGGAAGAACGGCGTCCAGTCGATGCGCTCGACCAGCTCGTGCAGCGGATACTCGGCGAAGACGCGCGTGCCGGTGACGGCGGGCTTGGGCGGCGTATAGGACGACCAGTCGATCTTGAAGTCGTTGGCGCGCGCGACTTGGAGCGGAACGACCTTCTCCTTGGTGCTGCCCGCGCGTTCGACGCGGATCGCCTCGTATTCGGTGGCGACCTTGGCGGCGAAGTCGGCGGCCTGCGCGCCCGATTCGGAGACCAGCGCCGTGCACACCCCGACCGCGCGCGAGGCGTCGAGCACGTGCACGGTCGTGCCCTTGTAGCGCGGCGCGATCCTGAGCGCGGTGTGGACCTTGGACGTCGTGGCGCCGCCGATCAGCAGCGGCAGGTTGAAACCCTGGCGCGTCATCTCCTCGGCCACGGTCACCATCTCGTCGAGCGAGGGCGTGATCAGGCCCGACAGGCCGATCAGGTCGGCCTTGTTGTCGTTGGCCGATTTCAGGATGTCCTGGAACGGCACCATGACGCCCAAGTCGATGACCTCGAAGTTGTTGCACTGGAGCACCACGCCCACGATGTTCTTGCCGATGTCGTGGACGTCGCCCTTGACCGTCGCCATGACGATCTTGCCCTTGGGCCGCGACGTCGCGGTCTTCTCGGCCTCGATGTAAGGCAACAGATGCGCGACCGCCTTTTTCATGACGCGCGCGCTTTTGACGACTTGCGGCAGGAACATCTTGCCCGAGCCGAACAGATCGCCGACCACGTTCATGCCGGCCATCAGTGGACCCTCGATGACCTCGATCGGCCGGGCGATCTGCTGGCGCGCCTCCTCGGTGTCGATGACGACGAACTGGTCCATGCCCTTGACCAGCGCATGCTCCAGCCGCTTCTCGACCGGCCAGCTCCGCCATTCGGCATCCTGCGTCTCGGCGACCTCGCCGGTGCCCTTGTATTTGGGCGCGAGCTCGAGCAGCCGCTCGGTGGCTTCGGGATTGCGGTTCAGGATCACGTCCTCGCAGACGTCGCGCAGCTCGGCGGGGATCTGGTCGTAGACCTCGAGCTGGCCCGCATTGACGATGCCCATGTCCATGCCGGCCTGGATGGCGTGGTAGAGGAACACCGAGTGCATGGCCTTGCGCACCGGCTCGTTGCCGCGGAAGGCGAAGGAGAGGTTCGACACGCCGCCCGAGATTTTCACGCCAGGGCAGCGCGCCTTGATCTCGCGCGTGGCCTCGATGAAATCGACGCCGTAGTTGTTGTGCTCCTCGATGCCGGTGGCGACGGCGAAGATGTTGGGGTCGAAGATGATGTCCTCGGCCGGAAAGCCCACCTGGTTCACCAGGATGTCGTAGGCGCGGGCGCAGATCTCGACCTTGCGCTGCCTGGTGTCGGCCTGGCCCTTCTCGTCGAACGCCATGACGACGACGGCGGCGCCGTAGCGGCGGACCTTGCGGGCATGGGCGATGAACGGCTCGACGCCCTCCTTCATGGAGATCGAGTTCACGATCGGCTTGCCGGCGACGCATTTGAGGCCGGCCTCGATCACGCTCCACTTGGAGCTGTCGATCATGATCGGCACGCGGGCGATGTCGGGCTCCGAGGCGATCAGCTTCAGGAACGTCTCCATCGCCTTCTCGGCGTCCAAAAGGCCCTCGTCCATGTTGACGTCGATGATCTGCGCGCCGCTCTCGACCTGCTGGCGCGCGACCTCGATCGCGGCCGTATAGTCGCCTTCGAGAATCAGTTTCTTGAACCGCACCGAACCGGTGACGTTGGTGCGCTCGCCGATATTGATGAAGGTTGCGCGCTGGACGGTGTTGGCTTCGTCTGCAGGCATCAGAAGAAACTCGCCGCTTCCATGCCCGAAAGTCTCAGCGCCGGCGGCAGGACGTGCCATTGCCTGGGCTTCACGTCCTTCACCGCCTCGGCGATCGCCTTGATGTGCGCCGGCGTCGTGCCGCAGCAGCCGCCGACCACGTTCAACCAGCCGTTCTCGGCCCAGCCCTTGACCAGCTTGGCGGTCATCTCGGGCGGCTCGTCATAGGCGCCGAGCTCGTTGGGCAGGCCGGCGTTGGGATAGACGCAGACCAGGCCGTCGACCTGCGGGTTGAGCGCGTTCACGTAGGGATGCAGCTCGGTGGCGCCGAAGCTGCAGTTCAGCCCCATGGTGAGCGGCTTGGCGTGGCGCACCGAATGCCAGAACGCCTCGACCGTCTGGCCCGAGAGGTTGCGGCCCGCGAGGTCGGTCAGGGTCATGGACACCATCACCGGCAATTCCTCGCCGCGCGCCTCGGCCGCCTCGTCGGCGGCCACCAGGGCGGCCTTGGCGTTCAGCGTGTCGAACACCGTCTCGATCAGGATGAAATCGACGCCGCCGTCCAACAGCCCGTCGATCTGCTCGCGATAGATGCCCTTCATCTCGTCGAAGCTGACGGCGCGGTAGCCCGGATCGTTGACGTTGGGCGACACCGACAAGGTCTTGTTGGTGGGGCCGAGCGCGCCCACGACGAAGCGCGGCTTGGCGGGATCGCGTGCCGTGGCGGCATCGGCGCAAGCGCGCACGAGCTTGGCCGCGGCGATGTTGATCTCGCGCGCCATGACGGCGATGCCGTAGTCGGAAAGGCTGATGGCGTTGGAGTTGAAGGTGTTGGTGGCGACGATGTCGGCGCCGGCATCGAGATAAGCGTTGCAGATCTCGCCCACCACCTCGGGCCGCGTCAGGTTCAGAAGGTCGTTGTTGCCCTTCTGGTCGTGGCTGAACGTGCGCCCGCCGCGAAAACCTTCCTCGTCGAGACGATAGCTCTGGATCATCGAGCCGTAGGGCCCGTCCTTGACCAGGATGCGCTCGGCGCCGATGTCGCGCAGGCGCTGGGCTTTTTCGGCCCGTGTGAGGGGGCTGGTCATCGTCCGTCTCCGTCGCGCGCCGGCCGCATGCCCAAAAGATGGCAGATGGCGAAGGTGAGGTCGGCGCGGTTCAGCGTGTAGAAGTGGAACTGCTCGACGCCCTCATTGTGCAGGCGCCGACAAAGGTCGCCGGCCACGGTCGCTGCGATCATGCGACGGGTCTCGAGATCGTCGTCGAGCCCATCGAACAGGTGGGCCAGCCAAGGCGGTACTTTGGAGCCGCACAGGCCGGCAATTCTTGCCACCGACTGGAAGTTCGAAACCGGCATGATGCCCGGCACGATCGGCACGTTGACGCCGACCGTCGCGGCGCGGTCGCGGAAGCGCAGAAAATCGTCAGCCTCGAAGAAGAACTGGGTGATGCAGCGGTCGGCCCCGGCATCGACCTTGCGCTTGAGGTTTTCCAGGTCGGCCTTGTCATCGGCCGAATCGGGATGTTTCTCGGGATAGCCGGCAGCGCTGATCTGGAACGGGCCGATCTTCTTCAGGCCGGCGATCAGTTCGGCGGCATTGGCGTAGCCGCCGGGATGGGCGCTGTACTTGCCGCCCATACCGCTCGGTGGATCGCCGCGCAGCGCCACGACATGGCGAATGCCGGCGTCCCAATAGGCGCGCGCCACGTCGTCAATCTCGTCCCTGGTGGCGGCGACGCAGGTCAGGTGCGCGGCCGGCTCGATGCCGGTCTCCTGCTTGAGCCGGACCACCGTGTCGTGGGTGCGCTGGCGCGTCGAGCCGCCGGCGCCGTAGGTCACGGAGAAGAACGACGGACGCAGGGGCGCGAGCCTGGTCACCGCTTCCCACAAAGTCTTTTCCATCGCCTCGCTCTTGGGCGGGAAGAACTCGAAGGAGACTTTTAGGCGCTGGGGCGCGCGGGCGGGAAACTCCGTCGTCGACACGCTGAACGGGGTACCGAGCGGACCGGTATCGGGACTCATCGTAACGCTCCCTGCGCAAGGGTGGTGGTGCGGCCGGCGCGGTGGGCGATCTCGCGTTCGCCGCGCCAGATGCCGGTCATGATCCGTCGGCCGGGAAAGTGGATCGGCTCGAGGGCATTGAGGCCCGCGCTCCTGAGCCAGCCCTGGACCTGATTGTCGGCGAAACCGAGATGGACATGGGCGTGCTCGCGCTTGAGCTCGACCAGGTCGTGCGGCGAGAAATCGACCACCAGCACGATGCCGCCCGGACGCACGACCCGCGCCGCCTCGGAAAGAGCGGCCGCCGGATCGTCGGCATAGTGCAGCACGTGATGGATGGTGACGACGTCGAAGCTGTCGGCCTCGAAGGGCAGGGCGTACATGTCGCCCTGGCGGATGTCGGCATTGTCGATGCCGGCGCGGGCGAGGTTGGCGCGGGCCAGCGCCAGCATCTCGCGCGACTGGTCGACGCCGACCGCCTGCTCGACCTTGGGCGCCAGCACTTCGAGCAGCCGGCCGGTGCCGGTGCCGATATCGAGCAGGCGCCGCGCCCCGACCGGCAGATGATGGGCGAGCGCGCGTTCGATCTCGCGATCGGCGACGTGGAGTGCGCGCAGTTCGTCCCAGCGCTGGGCATTGTCGCGGAAGAAGCGCACCGCCGCGGTCTGGCGCCGCTGCTGCAGGGCGTCGAGCCGGGCGCGGTCGGCGGCGATGCGGGCATGCTTGGGGTCGAGCCGGCGCACGAACTCGCGCACCAGGAGAGCATCGTCGCCCGAGGTGACCAGGCGGAAGCGGGTGAACTGGGCTTCGCGGAAACGCTCCAGGAGGCCCGCTTCGACCAAAAGCTTGAGATGGCGGGACACGCGCGGCTGGCTCTGGCCCAGCACATGGACGTAGTCGCTGACGGTCAGATCTTCGCGCGCCGCCAAGGCCAGGATGCGCAGCCGCGTGTCTTCGGCGGCGGCCCGCAGGAGGGTGAGAAGGTGGTCCATGGAATGAAGAATATAAGCATATCTTTATGTATGCAAGGCCGTTTAGCAGAGTAGAAATTCCGGCCGGGACGCCACAAGACGGCCCCCTCTTTGCTATGCACTTCAAAGTGCAGGCGCCCTGTGCGACACTGGCCTTTGAACAGCGGCGAGGAGCCACGCCGCTTGGTGCGTTTCGGCCCCGCGTTCCCTGGGCCGGCGAATTGGACGCGGGGTTGGCGTTGATGATTGCAAGCGTGCCCAAGTCGGTGACGGCCGGCGTTCGCCGTTCGGCCGTGACGGCTGCCCTGACTGCAGCCCTGGTGGGTGGCTGCGCGTCGGGCGATACGGGTGCCGCCGAACCCTGGGACCCGATCGAGACGCCCAACCGGTTCATGTTTGCGGTCAATCGTACCGTCGACATGATTGCGGTCCGGCCGGCCGCGGTGATCTATCGCGACTGGGTGCCGGAGCCGGCGCAGAAGGGCGTCCGCAACCTGCTCGACAATCTGGGCGAGCCGGTCACCGCCATCAACGAGGTCTTCCAGGGCGATCCCAGTCGCGCCGCCACCACCATGGCGCGCTTCCTGGTGAACTCGACCTTGGGCCTGGCTGGCCTGTTCGATGTCGCCACCATGCTCGGCATGAAGCGCACCAAGGAAGATGCCGGCCAGACCATCGGCATGTGGGCGGCCAAAGGCGTCGAGCCGGAGAACGGCGGCTTCTACCTCGTGCTGCCGTTGGTCGGTCCTTCCAACGCCCGCGATGCCACCGGCCTGATGATCGACTATGCCATCGACCCGTTCCAAATCCTGCCGATCGCCCTCAACGTCGACTGGTTTTACTATTCCGGGCCGCGCTACGCGCTTTCGGTCATCGACTATCGCTCGCGCACCATGTTCGCCCTCGACGATCTCGAGAAGAACAGCGTCGACTACTATGCCGCGTTGCGTTCGGCCTACACCCAGAACCGCGCTGAACTGATCCGCGCGAAGCGTGAGAAAACCGACACCAAGGGCGAACTCGAGCGTCGCGACAACCTCGCGCTGGTCAAGTAAGACTCCCACGCTCAGACTGCCCCGCCTAAAAGTCCTAGCAAAGGAGCGAACGGTGCTGCTGCTTGCCTGTCGTCGTGTCGTCCTCGGCCTTGCTGCCGGCGCTGTCGCCGCGCTGCTCGCCGTCTCCCCCGCCGCCGCCGATCCCGCCGGCGACCTGATCCAGAGCACGGCGGTCGAGGTCATCGACATCATCAAGAGCACGACCCCCGGGGCGGCCCGCCAAGCCGCCATCCAGCGGATCCTGCAGACCAGGTTCGACTTGCCCTACATGGGCCAGACAGCCCTGGGAGCGAACTGGAGTAAGACAAGCGAAGCGCAGCGCGCCCGTTTCCTGAAGGCCGCCGAGACCGCCGAGGCGCGCGCCTACAGCGAGCGTTTCGGACAGTATGGCGGCCAGACCCTCGTCGTCGTCAAGGTGACGAGCCGGTCCAACGGCGTGTCCATCGTCGACAGCCGGCTAACCAGAGCAACGGCCAGCCTCTCAAGCTCGAATGGGAGGTGCGCGACGCCGGCCAGGGCCTGCGCATTACCGACGTCAAGATCGAGGGTGTCAGCATGGTCATGACTAGACGTTCCGATTTCAATTCCTACATTCAGAACAACGGCGGTACGGTCGAGCCGCTGATCAACGAGCTCGAAGCGCGAGCCGCCCGCTAAGAGGCGGCCCGCCGATTGCACTTATAATGCGTCAGACGTAGAGTTCCGGCGGGAGGCGTATCGATCGGCCCTCCGGGGTTAGGGATCCCGGCCGGGTCGAAGGAGAGCGCCATGGATAGCGCACTGGTCAAGAATACGGCCGAGCCTCGCTCGGTCGATCCGGTCTGGGCGAGGATTCGCGAAGCAGCCCAAGCGGCGGCGGCCGACGAGCCGATCTTGGCCGGGACGCTGCATGCCACCATCCTCAGCCAGCCGAAATTCGAAAGCGCTCTCAGCTATCACCTGGCGCGACTCGCCAGCACGACCGAGGTGCCCGCGGCCCTGATCCGTCAGGTGTTCGACGAGGCGCTGAGCGCCGATCCGGCGATCGGGCTGGCCGCCCGGGCCGACATCGTTGCGGTCGCCGAGCGCGATCCCGCCTGCACTTCGCATCTCGACCCGCTGCTGTGGTTCAAGGGCTACCACGCGCTGCAGACCTCGCGCGTGGCGCATTGGCTGTGGAAGCAGGGCCGTCGCACGCTCGCGCATTTCCTGCAGAGCCGCTCGAGCGCGCTGTTCGGCGTCGACATCCATCCCGGCGCGGTGATCGGCAAGGGCATCTTCATCGACCACGGCACCGGCGTGGTGATCGGCGAGACCGCCGTCGTCGAGGACGGCGTCTCCATGCTGCACGGCGTGACGCTCGGCGGCACCGGCAAGGAGCGCGGCGACCGCCATCCCAAGGTGCGGCGCGGCGTGCTTTTGGGCGCCGGCGCCAAGGTGCTGGGCAATATCGAGATCGGCGCCTGTGCCAAGATCGCCGCCGGCAGCGTGGTGCTCGAGCCGGTGCCGGCCGGCTGCACGGCGGCCGGCGTGCCGGCGCGCATCATCGGCTGCGTCGACGTGCCGGAACCGGCGCTCGAGATGGATCAGACGATCTAGGGGCCGCCGACGTCCGCTGGCTTGGCGATCGGCCAGATCTTCGACATCAGCCAGCTCACCAGCAGGCCGACCAAGCAGCCGAACAGCACTTCGGCGACCTTGTGCAGGCCGTGCTCCATGGCGCTCAGCTTGGAGTGGGAGGATAGTCCCGCGGCGATCACGATGGCTGCAGTGATCGGCGCCTGCCGCCACATCGTCGGGATGTGGATGACATACGACGAAATGAGCACCGTCACGGCGAGCGCGATCGGCAGTTTCCACTCGCTGGGTCCGCCGATGACCACAAAGACCAGGCCGACCACGCAGCCCACCAGCACGTTGATGATGCGGCTCCGGAACATCCGCATCGCCTCGGTGACCTGGGGATCGGACGCGGCGATCATCGAGGCGATGGCCCAGATCGGATTGGTGTCGGCGATATTGTCCAGCGCGTACCAGACGATGATGGTGGCGATGCACACGTTCAGGGCGAACCGGATCCCGACGACGTCGCGCCGGAATTTTGGCAGCCATTTTGTGAGCTGGGAGTCGGCCATGTCTCGCCAGGTAGTACCAGCTTTAATGGAATGCCGAAACGGCCCGAACCTCACCCTGCGGAGGCCCCCCTCGACTGCGCTCGGGGCAGGCTCCGTGCCGTCTCGAAGGGTGAGGCGAATCTGTCGAAATGGGACTCGGTCTAACCTCTTACCAGAGGCTTGTACTTGATGCGATGCGGCTGGTCGGCGTCGCTGCCCAGGCGGCGGTGGCGGTCGGCCTCGTAATCCTGGTAGTTGCCCTCGAACCATTCGACGTGGCTGTCGCCCTCGAAGGCCAGCATGTGGGTGGCGATGCGGTCGAGGAACCAGCGATCATGGCTGATGATCACCGCACAGCCGGCAAAATCGACCAGCGCCTCTTCCAGCGCGCGCAGCGTGTCGACGTCGAGGTCGTTGGTCGGCTCGTCGAGCAGCAGCACGTTGGCGCCGCTTTTCAGCATCTTGGCCAGGTTGACGCGGTTGCGCTCGCCGCCCGAGAGCTGGCCGACCTTCTTCTGCTGGTCGGCGCCCTTGAAGTTGAACGAACCGCAATAGGCGCGGCTCGACACCTCGCGGTTGCCGAGCTTGATGATATCGAGCCCGCCCGACAATTCCTGCCACACCGTCTTGTCGGGATCGAGCGTCTCGCGGCTCTGGTCGACATAACCCAGCTTCACCGTCGGCCCCACGGAGAACGTCCCCGCATCGGGCTTGTCCTGGCCGATGATCATCTTGAACAAGGTCGTCTTGCCGGCGCCGTTGGGACCGATCACGCCGACGATGCCGCCGGGCGGCAGGTTGAAGGAGAGGTTGTCGATCAGCAGCCGATCGCCGAAGCCCTTGGCGATCTTCTCCGCCGTGATGACGTGGTCGCCGAGCCGCGGCCCGGCGGGGATGACGATCTGCGCCTGGTCGAGCGTCGCCTGCTTCTCCTCGGCCACCATCTGCTCGTAGGCCGCGATGCGCGCCTTGCTCTTGGTGCGCCGCGCCTGGGCGCTCTGGCCCATCCATTCCAGTTCGCGCTGCAGGGTGCGGCGGCGCGCATCCGACGCTTTTTCCTCGAGCGCCAGCCGCTGGTCCTTCTGCTTCAGCCACGAGGTGTAGTTGCCCTCCCACGGGATGCCGGCGCCGCGGTCGAGCTCGAGGATCCAGCCGGCCACGTTGTCGAGGAAGTAGCGGTCGTGGGTGACGGCCACCACGGTGCCGGGGAATTCCTTGAGATGGCGCTCCAGCCAGGCCACCGATTCGGCGTCGAGGTGGTTGGTCGGCTCGTCGAGCAGCAGCATGTCGGGCTTGCTCAAGAGCAGCCGGCAAAGCGCCACGCGCCGGCGCTCGCCGCCCGACAGTGTCTCGACCTCGGTCTCGGGCGGCGGGCAGCGCAACGCGTCCATGGCGATCTCGACCGTGCGCTGGAGGTCCCAGCCGTTGCCGGCGTCGATCTTCTCCTGCAGCTCGGCCTGCTCGGCGATCAGCTTGTCCATGTCGGCGTCGGGGTCGGAGAAGGCGTTCGACACCTCCTCGAAGCGCGCCAGCAGACGCGCCATGTCGCCGGCGCCTTCCATGACGTTGGCCAAAACGTCCTTCTTGGCGTCGAGCTGGGGCTCCTGCTCCAGCATGCCGACCCGGGCGCCCTCGGCCGCCCAGGCCTCGCCGGTGAAGTTGTCGTCCCGGCCGGCCATGACCCGCAGCAGGGTCGACTTGCCGGCGCCGTTCAGGCCTAAGACGCCGATCTTGGCGCCCGGGAAGAACGACAGCCAGATGTCCTTCAGGACCTGCTTGCCGCCCGGGAAGGTCTTGTTCAGACCTTTCATGACGTAGATGTACTGATACGCGGCCATCGGTGGCTCCGGTCGGATCGGGGTGAAACGGGGTCGGCGCGCTTGTAGCGGCCTCCTCGCTCGGGTTCAATGACGGCGGGAGAAACGCTCACGAATGCTGACGGAACCGACCGTCCTGGCGCTGTCGCTGGCCTATGTCGGCCTGCTCTTCGCCATCGCCTATTTCGGCGACCGATATGCCCGCGACTGGTCGGCAAGCTCGGTGGCGCCGGCCGTCTATGGCCTGTCGCTCGCGATCTATTGCACGTCGTGGACGTTCTACGGCGCGGTCGGCCGGGCGGCGACCTCGGGCATCGACTTCATCCTGATCTACACCGGCCCGGCCCTGGTCGTCGTCGTAGGCTATCCGATGCTGCGCAAGATGGTGCGGCTGGCCAAGCAACACAACGTCACCTCGATCGCCGACTTCCTCGCCTCGCGCTACGGCAAGAGCCGCGTCGTCGGCGTCACCGCCACCCTGTTCGCCACGGTCGGCGTTCTGCCCTACATCGCGCTCCAGCTCCAGGCCGTGTCATCGACGTTCCGCTCGATCGCCGCACCGACGCCGGTGGCGGGCAGCCTGCCCGGCGTGGTCCACACCGACACCTCGCTGATCGTCGCCGCCTTGATGGCCGTCTTTACCATCCTGTTCGGCGTGCGCAACGTGCAGGCCTCCGAGCAGCATCGCGGCATGATGCTGGCGATCGCCTTCGAATCGGTGGTGAAGCTCCTGGCGTTGCTTACCGTCGGGCCGTTCGTGCTGTTCGTGCTGTTCAGCGGTCCCGTCGACCTGCTGGCCCAGGTCGAAAGCGTGCCGGCGGTTGCCGACCGCGTCTTCCGCGAGGGCTCGCCGCTCACCTGGGTGGTGACCACGCTCTTGTCGGGCATGGCCTTTCTCTGCCTGCCGCGCCAGTTCCACGTCGCGGTGGTCGAGCACGATCATCCGGCAAGCCTCAGGACGGCACGCTGGCTGTTCCCGGTCTATCTCGTCCTGATCAACCTGTTCGTCGTGCCGATCGCCGCCGGCGGCCTACTGCTGCTCGGCACGCAGACCAGCCCGGATCTCTACGTGTTGCAGCTGCCGCTGGCCAACGGCGAGAGCTGGTTGTCGGCCTTCGTCTTCATCGGCGGACTGTCGGCGGCGACCTCGATGGTGATCGTGGCCTGCATGGCGCTCTCCGGCATGATCGGCAACGAGCTGGTCATGCCCTACCTGCTTCGCCGCCGCGCCGGCGTCGCGCAGGACATGGGCCCGCTCGTGGTGTTCGTGCGCCGCGCCGCCGTCGTGCTGATTCTGTTGGCGGGCTACGCCTACGAGCGCATCATCTCGGGCTACCTGCCGCTCGCCTCGATCGGCATGATCAGCTTCTGCGCCGTCGCCAACTTCGCGCCGGGCGTCGTGCTCGGCCTCTACTGGCGCAAGGCGCATCGCTACGGCGTCATCGCCGGCCTGGCCGGCGGCTTCGTCGTCTGGCTCTATGCCCTCCTGCTGCCGACCTTGCGCCAGACCGCCGGCGATGGCCAGGTGGCGCCGCTGAAGCCCTACCTTCCGGCGCCATTCGCCGAGCTCGATCCGGTGGGCCAGGGCTTCGTCGTCGGCATCGTGATCAATGCCCTGCTGCTGGTCGGCGTGTCGCTGCTGGTGCGGGCGCGCGGCTCGGATGCCGAGCAGGCCGACGCCTTCGTATTGGGCCCGGATGCGCCGGGACAGAGGCCCGAGCAGCCGCAGCGCCAGGCGCCGGCCGACGCCGCGCGCATCGACGAGCTGCGCGAGCTTTTGGCCCGCTTCGTCGGCTCGGAGCGCGCCATGCGGGCGCTGGCCGGCGACCGGCTGTCCATCGACATGGCGTTGGGCCGCACCGAGCGCGTGCTGTCGGGCACGCTGGGCGCCGCCTCCGCCCGCATCATCGTGGCGGCGTTCGGCCGGCGCGGCCGGCTGCTGCCGCGCAGTGCGCGCGCCCTGATCGACGAGGCGTCCGAGGCCATCCGCTACAACTACGAGATCCTGCGCAACACGCTCGACCACGTCGGCATGGGCATCGCTGCCTTCGACCGCGACGGCCGGCTGGAGATCTTCAATGACCGCTTCACCGCGCTGCTGGCGCTCGACGACGCCTCAGTGGCAGTCGGCGTCTCGCCGCGCGAATTCGGTGCCGCCCCCGACGTCGCAGCCCTGCTGCGTCGCCCGGAGGCGCCGCAGACCCACGAAATCACCACCCGCGAAGGCCGCGTCATCGAATTGCGTCTCGATCCGCTGCCCGGCGGCGGTTTCGTCGCCACCTGCAACGACGTGACGGCGCGTGTGCATACCGCCGAGGCGCTGCGCGAAAGCGACCGACAGCTTCGCCAGTCGACCGAGACCCTGGAGCAGCGCGTGATCGAGCGCACGGCCGAGCTGGAGGCGAGCCGCGCCGAAGCCGAGGCCGCCAATCTCGGCAAGACGCGCTTCATCGCCGCGGCAAGCCACGACCTGCTGCAGCCATTGCACGCCGCACGGCTCTTTACCGAGGCCATGATCGACCGCACGCCCGACAACGATCTGGCGGGCAAGATCGACGCCAGCCTGGGCGCGGTCGAATCGCTGCTCGATGCGCTGCTCGACATCTCCAAGCTCGATGCCGGCGCCTTCAAGCCGGAGAAGCGGCCCTTCGCCTTGCAGCCGCTGTTCGAATCGCTGGCCACGGCGTTTGCACCGGTGGCGGCGCGGCGCGGCGTCGAGCTCGTGGTGGCGCCGACGCGGGCCTTCGTGGCGACCGATCCGGCCTTCCTGCGGCGCATCCTGCAGAACCTGCTGTCCAATGCGCTGCGCTACGGCCGGACCGAAGGCCGGCCGGGGCGCGTGCTGCTGGGCTGCCGTCGCGCCGGCGAGGGTCTGCGCATCGAAGTGAGGGACAACGGCCCCGGCATCGCGGGCGACAAGCAGGCCATCATCTTCGACGAATTCGTGCGCCTGCAGGCCGAGGACGACGCGCCGCGCGAGGAACGCGGCCTGGGCCTTGGGCTGGCCATCGTCGATCGCATTGCGCGCATGCTGGAGTTGCCGATCGGGCTTGCGTCCGCGCCAGGCCGCGGTTCGACGTTCTCGGTGACCGTGCCCCGGGTGCCGGCAGTGGTGGCCGCCCCCCTGGCGTCGCCGGCGCCGCAACCGACGCCGTCCGTCGCGACCGAAGGTTTCGTGCTCTGTATCGACAACGAGGCGCGCGTGCGCGAGGCGATGGCAACCCTGCTCGGCGGCTGGGGTTGCCGGGTTGCCACCGCAACCTCTCAGGCCGAGGCCTTGGCTGAAGTGGAGCGCGCCGGCCGCCTGCCCGATCTGGTGCTGGCCGATCTTCATCTCGACGAGCCGGCCGATGGACTGGACGTCGTCGAGGCGCTGCGCCGGACGTGGGACCGCGCCGTGCCGGCCGCGCTGGTGACGGCCGACCGCGATCCGACGCTGAGACTGCGCGCGCGGGCGCGTCAAGTCGAGTTGTTGCACAAGCCGGTGAAGCCCGCTGCGCTGCGCGCGCTGCTGCGGATCAGCGAACGGACTATGCCGGCGGCAACGACAGCCCGCGCGCTTCGATGACGGCCTGGGTGCGCGAGCGCACCCCGAGCTTGCGCAGGATCACCGTGACATGCGCCTTCACGGTGGCTTCGCCGACGCCGAGCTTGTAGGCGATCTGCTTATTCTGGTCGCCTTGCACCATGAGGGCGAGCACGCGCCATTGCTGCGGCGTGAGCTGGGCGGCACGCTGGGCGAAGGAATCGGCCGCGTCGGCCGGTGGCGGCGCCAGGATCTCGCCGTCGAGCACGGCGCGCACCGTGGCGGCGACCTCCTCGAGCGACGCCGACTTGTCGACATAAGCCGAGGCGCCGAGATCGTGGGTGCGCCGCGCCACGGCCGCGTCGCGGGCCGCCGACACGACTATGATCGGCACGGTGGGCCAGTCCGAGCGCAGCAGCGCAAGGCCGGTCAGTCCGTCCATGCCCGGCATGTCGAGGTCGAGCAGCAGGGCGTCGGTGTCGGGCTGGCGCTCAAGCGCTTCCTGCACCTCGGCGAGGCTGCCCGCCAAGGCCATTGCGGCGCCCGGGAAGGCCTGGGCCAGTGCCATCTTGAGCGCATCGCGGACCATTGGGTGGTCGTCGGCGATCAGAAAGGATCGCGGCGGGGGGGCCAGCTCAGCCATGGCAAGGGGCGCCTTAGACTAAAGTATAAGGGGGCCATCATTGTCCGATTCCCAGTGCTCGTGTACTGAAATAGGACAGAAATGAGACGCCTAAAGGCGTCCTGTGGGAGGAAGCATGGCACTTGAAATTCCCAAGGATTTTAGACGTGTGATTGTTGCCGCGTCGGTCGGAAACGTCATCGAGTGGTACGACTTCTATATTTTCGGGAGCTTGGCCGCGGTGCTGTCGGTCAAGTTCTTCGAGAAGAGCAATCCAGTGGCCGCGCTGCTCAGCACGATCGCGCTGTTCACAGCCGGGTTCCTTATCCGTCCGCTGGGCGCCTTCTTATTCGGCTGGCTCGGCGACCGGGTGGGCCGCAAGTACACGTTCCTCATCACGCTCACCGGCATGGGCATCGGCACCGGCGTGATCGGCCTGATCCCGACCTTCCAGTCGATCGGCTTGGCCGCCGCGTTCTCCCTCTTCGCCCTGCGGATGATCCAAGGCCTGTGCCTGGGCGGCGAATACGGCGGCGCCATCACCTATGTGGCCGAGCATGTCTCGGACGCGCGCCGCGGCTTTTACACCGGCTGGCTGCAGACCTCCCCCACGCTGGGCATCGTAGTGGCGCTGGCGGTCGTGCTCGCCACCCGCGGCTACTTCGGGGAAACGGTGTTCGATGAATGGGCCTGGCGCGTGCCGTTCCTGGTGTCGTTCCTCTTGGTGGCGATCGCGATCTACATCCGCCTGCAGCTGGGCGAAACGCCGATCTTCGAGGAGATCAAGGCCAAGGGACAGATGGTCCGGAATCCTTGGAAGGAGGCCTTTCTCAGCGCCAACATCAAGTTCGTGCTGATAGCCTGCGTCGTGCTGATCGGCCAGGGCGTGGTCTGGTACAGTGGCCAGTTCTGGGCGCTGTACTTCCTGCAGCAGGTCTCGAAGGTGGACTTGTTCACCTCGAGCTACATCGTGATGGCCGCGCTGCTGATCGCGACACCGACCTTAATTTTTTGGGGCTGGGCGTCCGACCACATTGGCCGCAAGCCGGTGATCCTCGGCGGCATGCTCTTGGCGGCGGTCACGTACTATCCGCTCTACACTTGGCTCGGAAGCGTGACGCAGCCGGGCAACATCAACTATCCGGTCGCGATCTTGATCATCGCCATCCTCGTAAACTATGTCGGCATGGTCTACGGGCCGGTCGGCGCGTTCCTGGCGGAGTTCTTCCCGGCCCGCATCCGCTACACCTCGGTGTCGGTGCCCTATCATATCGGCAACGGTTGGGGTGGCGGCCTGGTGCCGTTCATCACGTCGGCGGCGTTCGCGGCGACCGGCAGCCTCTGGGACGCACTGCTCTATCCGATCGCCGTTCCCGCGGTGTGCTTCATCCTTGCCCTTTTCCTGATGCCGGAAACGCGGCACATCAGCATCTGGGAACCGCACAAGGCAAAAGCCGTTTCTTAGCGGGCGCATCGGTACGGGGTCCACGTCGGCCCCGTACCGGGTCCGCCTTCCGTGCACAAGTCGAATGGCGTGGTCGCCGGCGGTCAGAGAGCCAGCTGGTTCGATTCCAGCAACGGCCGTGTTGGGTACAGCTATCTGAGCCCTGATTTTGCAACGCATCATGGCGCCGCCGCCGACGTGCCAGCCTACATGATTCCGGTCACGCCGCCGCGCCAAGTCGCAATCCGTTGAAGCGCCTCAATGGCGGTATCCGATCATCGTCTTCCTGATGACGCTGGTGATCGTAACGCGCTCGCGTCACGATAGCGGCGACGCCACAAGCGCCGCTGGTTCTTTTTCTCGCTTCAAATCCGCGCCTCGTTCTCGCACTTTGGTCGAACGACCTTGGTCAAATTGCGCTTCACTCGAGCGACGCACTAAACGCCTCTCAAATAGCTTGGCGAATTATGTCGTCAGCTAGGGGAGTGAATGCATGACCATGGCAACGTTAGCGGCCGGAGTCGAACTTCGCAGGCCGAGGTCGCGGGAGGAGCGAAAGGTCATCATCGCTTCTTCCGTCGGCACCGTCTTCGAATGGTACGATTTCTATCTCGCGGGTTCGCTCGCGGCGAATTTTAGCGCGACATTCTTTTCCGGCGTCAATCCGACAGCGGCCTTTACTTCACCCTGCTGGGCTTCGCCGTCCGTCCGTTCGGCGCGCTGGTCTTCGGCAGCCTGGGCGACCTGGTCGGCCGCAAGTACACCTTCCTCGTGACCATCCTGTTCATGGGCGCGTCCACCTTCGCGGTCGGCCTGTTGCCGACCTTCTCGGCGGTCGGCTGGCTGGCGCCGGTGCTGATGGTCGGACTGCGTCTGGTCCAGGGCCTGGCGCTGGGCGGCGAATACGGCGGGGCGGCGACCTACGTCGCCGAACACGCGCCGCGCGGCCGCCGCGGCTACGCCACGAGCTGGATCCAGACCACCGCGACCCTGGGCTTCTTCCTGTCGCTCGCGGTCATCGCGATCTGCCGCACCCAGATGGACGCCAAGGTGTTCGCCGACTGGGGCTGGCGCGTGCCGTTCCTGGTCTCGCTGATCCTGCCGGTGTTCTCGGTCTATATCCGGCTCAAGCTCAACGAATCGCCAATCTTCACGCAGATGAAGGCCGAGGGTAAGGGCTCGAAGTCGCCGTTGACCGACAGCTTCCTGCGCTTTCCCAACAACCGGCTGGTGCTGTTGGCCCTGTTGGGTGCGACCGCGGGCCAAGGCGTGGTGTGGTACACGGGGCAGTTCTATGCCCTGTTCTTCCTGCTCATCACGCTGAAGCTCGACTTCCTCGCATCCTACACGCTGATCGGAATCTCGCTGTTGATTGGCACGCCGATGTTCATCTTCTTCGGCTGGCTGAGCGACAGGATCGGCCGCCTCAAGATCATCATGGCCGGCTGCCTGATCGCGGCCGTCACCTACTTCCCGCTGTTCGGCGCGCTGACCCACTACGTGAACCCCGCCCTCGAAGCCTTCCAGGCCAAGACCAAGATCTCGGTCACGGCCGATCCGGCGCAGTGCAACTTCCACATCTTCGTCGGACCGTGGTCGAAGTTCACGGAGTGCGACCGCGCCAAGGATGCGTTGACCAAGTCCGGCCTGTCCTTCACTTCGGTGAGCGCGCCGGCGGGCTCGCCGGTCGTCCTCCAGATCAACGACAAGAAGCTCGAGGGATTCGACGCCAAGGATGGCGCGTCCAAGCTCGCCGCTGCGCTCAAGGACGCGGGCTATTCGCCGACCGCGGACAAGTCGAAGGTCAACTGGTTCATGGCCGAGGTGATCCTCGTGATCTTCCTGGTCTATGTGACCATGGTCTACGGACCGATCGCGGCCTTCCTGGTCGAATTGTTCCCGACCAACATCCGCTACACCTCGATGTCGCTGCCGTATCATATCGGCAACGGCTGGTTCGGCGGCATGCTGCCGCTGCTGGCAACCGCGCTGGTCGCCTGGTCCGGCGACATCTACTATGGCCTCTGGTATCCGATCGGCGTGGCGATCATGTCGCTGGTGATCGGCTTGATCTTCCTCAGGGAAACCAAGGACGTCGACATCACCAAGTAGGTCTGCGGCGAACCGAAACGCAGCCGGCGGCCCCGCAAGGGCCGCCGGTTCTTTTTGGGCCATTGTCATCCCCAGCGTAGCGAGGGACCTTTAGGGCAACAGGAAAGGTCCCTCGGCCTTCGGCCTCGGGATGACATTACGGCAGGGTCACGCCATGAATCTCGACGCCATCGCGATCGGTCACAAGCCGCCCGAGGACGTGAACGCGATCATCGAAGTGCCGATCGTCGGCGAGCCGATCAAGTACGAGATGGACAAGCAAGCCGGCACGCTGGTCGTCGACCGCTTCCTCTACACGCCGATGCGCTACCCGGGAAACTACGGCTTCGTGCCGCATACGCTGTCGGACGACGGCGACCCGATCGACGTGCTGGTCGCCAACACCCGGCCGATCATCCCGGGCGCCGTCATGAACGTGCGGCCGATCGGCGTCCTTCGGATGGAGGACGACGGCGGCGGCGACGAGAAGATCATCGCCGTGCCGTCGGCGCGGATCACCCAACGCTATATCCACGTCAAGACGCATGCCGATCTGCCCGAGATCACGCGCCAGCAGATCGAGCACTTCTTCGTCCACTACAAGGATCTCGAGCCCGGCAAATGGGTGAAGCTGCTGGGCTGGGGCGACGTCGACGAAGCGCGCCGGCTCATCACTGAGGCGATCGATCGTGCCAAGCGCAAATGAGCGACGATGCCTTCGCTAGGACAGCAACTTGTCTTGGAAAATTCTCTGGCCGAGGCCAGTTTTCCGAGCCTACGCTGCACCTGCGAACTGCATTCCAGCCAGCTGGAAATCGTTCCGCTTTTATGGAGTGGCGTCATGGAAAATACATCTCAGATATTCGGGAATGGCCTGAAGTACTTCTGCGAGCTTGTCGCCATCGAACTGCGCAACTTCGAGGCAGTTGGGCTTGCCCAGCAAAAGATGCTGGAAGGCATGGGCGTGCTCGCAAAGCATCAGGCCGATATGGCGGAGGGAACGCTCCGCCGCTCGTTTGGCGCTCAGGCGTCGACGCCGACGCCGGGTTCCGGCATCCAGTCGGCGGTCATCGGGCAGATCGCGTCGTTCAAGACCACGATGCTGGAAAGTCAGGCGAATTCGAACGTCCTGTCCGAATTGGCAGCCCGCAGCAGCGGCGAGGTCGCCAATATCCTGCAGTCGCGGATGATAGCGGCCCTGGACGAGTACAAGGCCGCGCTGGAGCAAGCAATCCCCGAGCAGCTCACACCGTCGCCCACGGCGCTCACGGTTCAGCCGGGCTCTCCGGCGTGACCGGTCTGCCGCCGTCGGCGCCTTTTGCGGCGCCGTCTTTTTGGCGTGCCGCAGGCACGTTGGCGCTGGCGGCGGCGGCCACATGGTTCGGCGGTGGCGCATCGGCAGCAGATCCGCTCGGACGCTTCCCCGCCGATCCGGGGCAGGTTTCGGTGGCCGGGATCAGTTCCGGCGCGTTCATGGCCAACCAGCTGCATATCGCGCATTCGGCAGGAATCAGGGGTGCGGGCATCATCGCCGGCGGACCGTTCGGCTGCGCGGTGGACAGCGTGACCAGCGACGGCGTCTCGGCCCTGGCAAGCCTCGCCGTTGGGCCCTGCATGTCCGTGCCGACCTTGCTGAAGCCGGTCGCGTTCTACGCACAGATTGTCACCGACCTTGCTGCCAAAGGCTGGATCGACACGCCGGGCAATCTCGCTCGCAGCCGCGTCTACCTGTTCACCGGACAAGCCGACAAGGTCGTCAACTCCAAGGCGGTCGAACTCGGCGCCAGCCTTTACCGCACGCTCGGCGTCCCGAACGCGCAGATCACCTTCCGCGATCGGGATCTTCCCGGCGCGGGAGCCGGGCATTCGTGGGTGACGAAGAATTTCGGCAATGCCTGTGACGCCAATGCATCGCCGTTCATCAACAATTGCAGCTATGACCAGGCCGGCGAGATGCTGCAGACCATCTACGGCCGGCTGGAGCAGCCGGTTCGGCCGGAGGGTCGCATTGTCGCGTTCGATCAGACGGAATTCGTGCCGCGCGCTGCGACAGCGGCGAACGGCATGTCGGACACCGGCTATCTGTACGTCCCGAAAGCATGCGAAGCGGGTGCCCTGCAACCGTGCCGCCTGACCGTTGCTCTGCACGGCTGCCTGCAATCGGCGGAGGTACTCGGCACCGAGTTCTATACGAAGATCGGCGTCAACGAATGGGCCGACGCCAACCGCATCATCGTGCTGTATCCACAGGCCCACGCGACCACGGTTTCCGAACTGTCGTCGCAGAACTCGCTGTCGCTGCTCAACACCAACCCGCAGGGATGCTGGAACTGGTGGGGCTATAGCGGTGACGCCCAGTACCTGACCAAGCAAGGCGTGCAGATCAACGCGATCTGGTCGATCGTGCGCCGGGTGACCGGGCAGGGCAATTAGGGTGAAAACCCCTGCGCAGCTACGCCGACAGCGCGCGAAAAATACCAGAGCGCGAGGTTCATCGCTGAAAGGCTGGTAGGGCGCCAGTCATTCGAACTCCTGACAATACTTGATGCTGCATCAGTCGAATCAATTTTTACCCGCGATAGGTTTGAGGCCGGCCCAGATCGTCACCACGACCGCCAGTGTCAGGAGGACATCTGCGGCGAGGGCAAAGTGGATGCCGGCCAGGAGGTCGGTCCGCATGACCATCACGGCACCGAGGACTGGAATACCGATGGTGACCGCGACCCGTTGGCTCGTCGTCACGAGGCCGGTGGCGAGCCCTGCATCGGCATCCTCGACGCCTGAGGTGGCGATCACGGTCGCAGCAACAACGGCGGTGATATGACCCAAAAAACCAACGAAGAGCGCCGGGATAAGCAGCCACAGCCAGGCCGGCTCGGTGCCGAGCAGGATGAGTGGCGCGGTAAGGCCGCCCTGAACCAGCAATGCCGCCAGTAATGCGGCCCGCGCGCCCCGGCGGCCGATAATTCGGCCGGCGACGACGCCGGCTGCCACTGAGGCGAGGCCAGGAACGCCAAATACCAAGCCAGTCGTCAGCGGCCCGAAGTGCAGCACGTCCTGGAGATATAGTGTCATCAGGAAGACGAGCCCGGCCTCCATCGAGAAGATGGTCAATGCGGCGATGTTGCCCCATCGCACTGACGGTGGCGCCAACATCTCGATAGCGACCAGTGGGGACGTCGCGTGGCGCTCGATCCAAAAGAACAGCGCCAAGAGGACCAGTCCCGCGATCAGCGCGGGCACGAACCACTCGATGATGCCGAAGACGATGGCGAAGAGGCCGAGTGTCACAGACGCAGCGCCTGGAATATCGAGCCGGACGCGCTCAAGTGAACGATCGGCGGGGATCACCAAGGAGGCCAACGCGAGGATCGCGAGGGCGAAGGGCGCGTTGATCAGGAATGCCCAGCGCCAGCTCAGCACGCCGACGAGCATCCCACCCCCAAGCGCACCGACCGTAAACCCGCCCGAGAGCAGCGTGCCGTTCAGACCCAGTACTCGAGCGCGCTGACTGTCGTCGGCGAATGCTGTAATCAAAAGCGCCAGTGCTGCCGGCGCCGTCATCGCAGTGGCCACACCCTGGAGCGCCCGAGCCGTGAGGAGGAGAGCAGGCCCGGTCGAAACACCGCCCAACAAAGATGCCGCCGCGAGGAGTGCCAGGCCTCCGACGAACAGCCGACGACGGCCGTAGATATCGCCCAGCCGGCCGAACAGGAGCGACAGCCCGGCAGCTGGAAGTGCGAAAGCCGTGGTCACCCACGGAAAGTTGGCGAGGTCTAAGCCCACGGCCCGCCCGACTTCGGGTAGTGCGATGTTGAGGATGGAGAAATCCACCGACAGCATGAAGTTGGTGCCGAGAAGAAGCACGGCGATCAGCCGTCGCCGGGCCGTCATCGCGACCGTCGCGTGTGCACGCGTCTTGATGGATTCTGTCGTCGCCATGGGTGGATTCCGAAAATTTATGTAGCTTTGCCGTGAGTGGACACGCGTTCGCCGCACCAGCCTCAAGCGCGTCAACAGCGCGTGTTGTCATCGGCAAGTAGAGGGGCTCGGAGCGCACGACATCGATCGGGAGGTCAACGCGGCGACTAAGTCCCTGCCGCTGCCTATTCGCTTGGGGAGCGAAGCCTATCGTAGTTGCGCCGGAACAGCGCCACGGACCCGTCCACGCCGAGCCGGTGTATGCACGCCGTCGTCCAGCCGCTTGCCCACATGAAGGGTTGCCCCGCCCCCTCAGCTATCAGCTTAGCCCCGAGCTGGGGTGTGGTGGCCAAATGGATCGAGCCGTCGAGGTGGATGTGGCCGAGTTCATCCGAGCCAACGTAGAAGTCCACTCCATCGACGCGGTCTGGTTGATCGAAACGCCAGTGGATTGTTGCCTCAACATCCGGCCATGCGGCCACCGCATCCGCCACCGCCTTGAGCTTGCCCGTAAGTGCAGGTGGCGGTGCAATTGGACCCTTAGCCCTGCGCGGCAGAGTGGAAAGTGCTTGGTTTGTCATCGTCCGCTCCTTCATTCTGGGTCGGCGGCTTCGAACGAAGCTCCTGTGCGTAAACGTAGGGGAGCTACGTTTAAATATACGTAGGATCCCTACGCTTATCAAGGGGAGCGATTCGGCGTGCAGCAAAGGTCCACCCCCAAGCCAACGCGGCGCCCACGCGCTGACGGCGAGCGCAACCGGGCGCGCTTGATCGCGGCGGCCAAAGACGCCTTTGCCAAAGATGGCGCAGCTGTCAGCCTGGAGCAGATTGCACGCGACGCGGACGTCAGCATCGCCACGCTGTACCGCCACTTTCCGACACGCGATGAGCTGATCTCGGCAGTGTACCAGCAGGAGATCACCACGCTGATCGAGGCGGCCGATCAGCTAATGATTAAACGAGAACCGGCGGCAGCGCTTCGCGAGTGGCTGATGTTGTTCGTAGGCTTTCTCGACGCCAAGCATGGCATGGCGGAGGCGATGGATACACTCATCGGCGGGCCGGAACCCCTTTACAGCAAGACTCCGCACCGCCTCGACATTCCCATCAAGGCGCTGGTTGCCGGTGGAATTGCGACAGGCGCCTTTCGGGACGACATCGAGCCACACGATTTGCTCCGCGCACTCGCTGGAGTGGCGCACGTTAGACCAAGCAAGAAATGGAAGCGTTCGGCAGCTCGGATGGTCGACCTTCTTCTCACGGGAATGCAGGCCAGAAGCTGAGGCTTTCTGGGCCTTTTCTGCCTCGCCGCGCTGCTCAATTCGGCTTCCGGCTGATCGGTCGGGGCGCCTCCATGAGCGGAGACGACTTAGTGGCCGACTGACTGCTCGAGCAGACTGGATTCGAACAGCGCAGGATAGGTCGAGGTGGGGGGACGCACGTTAGATCCGCAAGGACAGCAGGGAGCAGCCAGGATTCGAAATATGGAAATGATGAATTACCATCAAAAGTAGAGTAATGACTCAATATTCGGCGTCCAGAGACACTTGCCCAAAAAGCGCGTAAAGGCAAAGCAGGCAGCGGTCTCAGTCCATAGTCGGACACAGAAAGGGCCGCATTTCGCGGCCCTTTCTTGCTCTCAGCACGGCAAAAGAAAAACAACCTAAAGTGGTTGGTAGGAGAGACTTGATTCGAACCATCGCCGCAACTTGTTGCAGGCGGACTGGATTCGAACTTCCGACAGCAGTTCAATGCTCGCCCTGGGAGTGAAACC
>Ga0070698_100000119_pt1 | contig 67687 bp, 58 predicted proteins | sample KBSK1502metaG_FD_65477 | JGI IMG/M metagenome (GOLD analysis project Ga0070698, IMG submission 65477) | Corn, switchgrass and miscanthus rhizosphere microbial communities from Kellogg Biological Station, Michigan, USA - KBS K1-50-2 metaG | ecosystem: Host-associated > Plants > Roots >... | reverse complement strand
CACCAGCGTCGCACGCTCGTGCGGCCGCGCGTGATCGTCAGCGTGCCGTCGGGCATCACCGAGGTCGAAAAGCGCGCCGTGCGTGACTCGGCGCTCGCGGCCGCCGCGCGCGAGGTCTATTTGATCGAAGAGCCGATGGCGGCGGCGATCGGCGGCGGGCTGCCGATCACCGAGCCGACGGGCAACATGATCGTCGACATCGGCGGTGGGACCACCGAGGTCGCCGTGATCGCGCTCGCCGGCATCGTGCTGTCGAAATCGATCCGCGTCGCCGGCGACAAGATGGACGAAGCGATCGTCCAGTACGTCAAGCGCAAGTACAACCTGCTGATCGGCGAGCGCACCGCCGAGATCATCAAGAAAGAAATCGGCTCGGCGTATCCGCTCGAGGAGCCGCTTACCGTCGAGGTCAAGGGTCGCGATCTCGTCGCCGGCGTACCGAAGACGCTGCTCGTCAACTCCGACGAGATCCGCGAAGCGCTGACCGAGCCGGTCAATGCCATCGTCGATGCGATTCGCTCGGTGCTCGAGCGCACGCCGCCCGAGCTGTCGGCGGATATCGTCGATAAGGGCGTCGTGCTGTCGGGTGGCGGCGCGCAGCTCAAGAACCTCGATGTGCTCGTCCGCGAAGAGACGGGCCTGCCAGTCATGGTCTGCGAAAATCCGCAGACCGCAGTCGTGCTCGGCACGGGCAAGGTGCTCGACGAGCTATCGCTGCTCCGGGAGATCGCGCTGCGATAGGTACGTAGGCGGTGTCGACGCTCAAGCGCAAGCTCCTCGACTGGTCGGCAACGATCATCCTGATCGTGGTCCCCGTCTTCGTGCTGCGCGCGAGTCTTCACCGCGGGACTCCGTCGGCCGTCGACCAAGCGTTTTTGCGCGTGACCGCGCCGCTGCAGGCGGGCGTGAGCTGGATCGTCGAGGGCATCGGCGGGATCTGGAGTCGCTACGTCGCGCTGATCGATGTCGAAGAGGAGAATCGCGAGCTGCGCCACGAGAACGAGAAGCTGCGCCGCGACCTCGCCACGGTGACGCGCAAGGCGTTCGATGTCGCCGCGCTCGAGGATCTCGCCGTCGTCAAGCGACGCACGCCCGCCGATACGCTCGGTGCGCGCGTGATCGGCGCGCCGATGTCGCCGCAGTTCCGCGTGCTCCGCTTGCGCATCGATCGCGGCAATAAGGAAGTGCAGCCCGGCATGCCGGTGATCACCGGCACCGGCCCGGTCGGCCGCATCAACAAAGTGTTCGGCGACTACGCCGATGTCACGCTGATCAGCGATCCGTCGTCGTCGGTCGAGGTCGTGATCCCACGCACCGGCGGGCGCGGCATTTTGACGGGCCTTGGCAAGAGCGATTCGTACGCGTGCACGATCCAGTGGCTCGAGCGCACGGCGAAGCCCGAAGCGCGCGTTCAGCTCGGCGACGAAGTCGTGACGAGCGGCCTCGGCGCGAGCTTTCCGCCGGGCCTCGTCGTCGGCAAGGTATCGAGCGTGTCGCGCGACGACGGCATGTTCCAGCGCGTGCTCGTCGAGCCCGCGGTCGATGTGTCGCGCGTGCGCGCCGTCGAGGTGTTGCTCGCGCCGCCACCGCCGCCGGATCCCGACGCGAAGATGAAGAAGCGGAGCGAGGCGGCGTTCGGCAAGAGGACGCTGTAATGCGGACCGCCACCATCGTGCTCGCCGCGTACGTGCTCTGCGTCATCGTCGCAGTCGTGTGGCGCTATATGCCGGGCTTCTTGCACGATGCGATTCCGGCCGTCGGCGCGCTCACCGCCGCGTACCTCGGTCACACCACGCGGCCATATCGGATGCCGTCGACAGCCGGCGCCGTCGTGCTCGGCTATCTCGTCGACGTGATTTCGGGGACGCCGCCGGGCATGAGCTCGCTCGTGTTTGCCGCGACAGCGGACGCTGCGCGCTCGACGCAGCAGCGCATCTTCGTGCGTGGCGCCGCGATGACGATGGGCTACTCGGCATTCATCTCGGTTGTCGCGTCGGTCGCGCGCATCGTCACGAGCATCGTGTTCGGCATCCCGCGGCCCGGTGTCGGCCTCGAGCTCCAGCACATGATTCTGATCGCGCTCGTCACCGCGCTGAGCGGCCCACTCGTGTGGCGGCTGTTCCGCCGCATCGACGCGAGCTTTGCACGCACGCACCGCGAGCGCGATGCCCGCCTCGAGGGCCTGACATGATGATCCGCGGGTCGATCGATCCGGGTGGCTACGGCCCGGCGTTGCCCGAGCTGCGTCGGCGCGTACGCTGGCTCGCGGTCGTGATGATCGCGGCGTTCGCGCTGCTCGTCGGCCGCCTGTGGCAGCTGCAGGTCATGCGCGGCGACAGCTATTTCGAGCGCACGGTCTCGAATATCGTCAAGGAGCGCTACCTGCCGAGCGTGCGCGGCAAGATCCTCGACAAGAAGGGCGTCGCGCTCGCCGACAACCGCCCCGCGTTCAACATCTACGCGACGCCGAAGGAGCTCACGTCGCAGACGAAGGGCGAGCTCGAGCGTATGCTCGGCCTCTCCGACGACGAGATCGCAAAAATCGACGAGCGCCTCGCGCTTGGCAAGAAGCGCGATCCGAAGAGCCCGATCTTGATCCTCGAAGATCAGGGTCGCGATCGCGCGGCGCTCGTCGAGCAGGCGCGTTCGCGGTTGCCGGGGGTCGAGGTCCATCACGAGCCGTACCGCTATTACCCGCAGGGCGAGCTCGCCGCGCATCTCATCGGCTACATGACGCAGATGACGGCGGAAGAAGCCGACCGTCTCACCGCACAGGGCTACGACACGAGCGATCTCGTCGGTCGCTACGGCCTCGAGTCCGCGTGGGAGAATTATCTGCGTGGCAAGCGCGGCGTCGAGCGATATGCCGTCGACGCGCGCGGTCAGCGCCTCGATGCAAAGCTCGCCGCCGGTCTCATCCACGGCGATCTCGTCGTCGAGCCGGTGCCCGGCGCGAACCTCGTGCTAACGCTCGATTCCGATCTGCAGAAGCTCGCCGAGAAAGCCGTCAGTCGCGTCGCGGCGGCCGCCGTCGTCGTCGTCGAGGTCAAGACGGGTCGGGTTCGCGCGATCGTCTCGAAGCCATCGTTCGATCCGAACGTGATGACGGGCCATCTCACGCACGCCGAATACACGCTACTCATGCAGGACCCGCGCAAGCCGTTCATCGACAAAGCGCTGCGCGCGACGTATCCGCCGGGCTCGATCTTCAAGTTCGTTACCGCGCTCGCCGCTCTCGAGGACGGCCAGGCCGCCGAGGACGAATCGATGTTCTGCACCGGCGAGTACGAGCTCGCAGGCACGCACTTTCGCTGCCACGGCACGCACGAGAAGGTCGATTTGCTCAAGGCGATCCAGCGCTCGTGCGATTTCTACTTCTGGAACCTCGCGCAGCGCATCGGCCTCGATCGGATCGCCGAGATGGCGCGCGCGTTCGGCCTCGGCGCGCCGACGAACCTCGGCATCAACGGCGATGCCGGCGGCCGCATCCCGACGAAGGCGTGGTACGAGCAGCGAGGTCGCTACAAGATCGGCTTTGCGACGAACGCGGCGATCGGGCAGGGCGACGTCGAGGTCACGCCGCTGCAGATGGCGCTCGCGTACGCGGCGCTCGCGAACGGCGGCCAGCTGTTCGTGCCGCAAGTCGTCGAGCGCGTCGAATCATTCGAGGGTCGCAAGATCGTCGCGTACGACCCGAAGGTCGCGCGCACGGTCAAGATCCCACCCGACGCACTCGACACCTGGAAGAAGGGCATGTGGCGCGTCACGAACGAGCCCGGTGGCACCGCGTTCGATCACGGGTACTCGAGCGTCGTGCAGGTGATGGGCAAGACCGGCACCGCCGAGGTCAAAAAGAACCACAAGGACAACGAGCACAAGGATCTCGAGAAGTGGAACCCGAACGCATCGCACGCGTGGTTCGCCGGCTGGGCGCCCGCTGAGGATCCCGAGCTCGTGATCGTCGTGCTCATCGAGCACGGTGGCGCCGGCGGCACGAATGCGTGGCCGATCGCCGAGCGCATCCTCGACGGATATTTCGCGAAAAAAGATGTCGTCAAGCCCGAGCCCAAGGTGTGGGACCCGGCGAAGCGCAAGGTCGGTTGCACCGTGCCGAACGTGCCGTGCGTGCGCGCAGCGGCTGCGGAGGCAGCGCCATGAAGGGGTTCGTGCTGCCGCGCGCAACGGTCGGCGTATCGCGCTGGCGTCGGTTTCGCGCCGTCGTCGATTGGCCGCTGATCCTGACGATGATCGCGCTCTGCGCGATCGGTCTACTCAACCTGTACTCGGCGACGCGCGGCGTGCGCCATCAAGCGAAGTTCGAGGCGCAGGTCCAGTGGATGATCGTCGGCGGCGTCGGCTTCATCGTGATGACGGTGATCGACTATCGCAACTTCGTGCGACTCGCGTGGGGCGGCCTCGGGCTCGCCGTCGGGCTGCTCTTGCTCGCGCGTATCCTCGGCTCGACAGGCGACGAGGTTCACGGCGTCACCTATCGTTGGATCAGTTTCGCCGGCCTTCGCATCCAGCCGTCGGAGCTGACGAAGGTCATGGTGATCCTCGTGCTCGCGCGCGTGTTCCAGCACGCCGAGCCAACGCTCTACACGCCGCGCTCGCTCGTCGTGCGGCTCGGCTGCTTCTTGATCCCGATCCTGCTCATCGCGATCCAGCCCGATCTCGGCACCGCGGTGTTGCTCGTGCTGATCGTGCTCACCGTCGGCTTTCTCGCGATGCCGAACGTGTGGCCGATGGTCTACATCACGACCGCCGGCCTGCTCGCGATTCCGATCCTCTGGGAGAAGATGCATGGCTACCAGAAGGACCGCATCCTCGCGTTCGTCGATTGCAGCACCGCGCCCTCGAAGCTGTGCTGGCACACGCAGCAATCGGTCTACGCCGTGGGCTCGGGCAAGATCTGGGGCAAGGGCTTTCTCGGTGGCACGCAGAACCAGTTCAACTTCGTGCCGGAGCACGTCACCGATTTTCCGTATTCGGTGTGGGCGGAAGAGTGGGGCTTCGCCGGCTCGTTGTGCCTGCTCGCGATCTTCGGCTTCCTGCTGCTTTGGATCATCAACGTCGCGCTGTCTGCGCGCGATCGCGTCGGCGCGGTGATCTGCGTCGGCGTCGCGGCCATGACGTTCTGGCACGTCATCGTCAATGTCGCGATGGTGCTTGGCATCGCGCCCGTCGTCGGCGTGACGCTACCGTTCATCTCGTATGGCGGCAGCTCGCTTGTTACATTCTTCCTCGCGATGGGGCTCGTCGCGAACGTATCCCTGCGCAAGCACGGCTATTAACCGGTCGCAGGGTGTCGCAGCGGTGCCGCGATGCACGCGCGCGTCGTCAGCGTTAGCCACGGCAATTCCGAAATCACTGGCGCGCGTGCGAAGCGTGCCTACATTCGCGCGAGATGCAACGCAAGCTCCTCGTCGGGGTCGGGTTGTTGTTGATCGTCATCGCCGCGGCATTCGCCTGGCGGTCCTGTGGTCATTCGCGGTCATCCGCCAACGGCACGTCAACCGCGGCGGCGAGTCGCGCGAGCACCGCCGGTAAGCGCGGCCGAGATGGCGGACCACCGACGCCGGCATCGCTCGGCGGCCGCGTGACGCGCACGTCGGATGGCGCCGGCATTCCCGGTGCGGTCGTGTCGATCGCACCAGCCGAGCTGATGGCGATGCTCGTCAAGAACGATGTGCCGACGATGGTCGCGATCACCGACGCCAATGGCGTGTGGAAGGCGCCGCGCGTGCGGCCGGGCGCATACGTCGTCGCGGCAAGCGCGACCGGCTATTTGCCGAGCGCGCACGAAAAGCTCACGGTCGGCTCCGGCGAGCAGCGCTCCGGCGTCGACATCAAGCTCACCGCCGGCGGCACCGTTATCCGCGGCACGGTGACGGACGTCGGCGGCGGGCCGGTCGGCGAGGCGCGCATCACCGCAAATCCCGATGGCATGCCCGAGCTCTTCGGGCACGCAGACTTCATCGCGATCACGGCTGCGGATGGCCACTACGAGATCACGCTGCCCGACGGCGATTTCGTGCTCACCGCATCGCACGACGACTACCGCGCCGACCGCGAGAACATCCAGGTCGCCGGCACATCGCTCACCGTCGATTTCAAGCTCGTGCCCGGCGCCGTCGTGCGCGGCCAGGTCGTCGCGCGCGATTCGAACGAGCCCGTGCCGAACGCGCTCGTGCGCGGCGAGCGCGAAGGCCGCGGTGGCGACAGCACGGCGATCGCCGACGAGCACGGCAACTTCACGTTGCGCGGCCTCGGCTCGGGGACGATCAACATCTCGGCGCTCGGTCGCGGGTATGCGTCGGCGTCGCCGACCGAAGTCGCCGTCGGCATCGCCGAGCAAGTCGATGGCGTGAAGGTCGTCGTCGATCGCGCGTATTCGATCTCCGGCCGCGTCGTGCGCAAAGGCAAGCAGAGCGCGGGGCTGCCCGGCGTCACGCTCGGCGCATTCTCGATCGCGGCGAAGAGCTTCGGCATCGCGCTCGAACCGAGTGCCGATGACGGCTCGTTCGAGATCGTGGGCCTCAAGCGCGGCAGCTACATGCTGTTCGCGGTCGGCGAGGGCTCGGTTCCCGATGTCGGCAAGAACGTCGAGATCGTCGACAAAGATGTGAAGGATGTCGTGATCGAGCTCGATGCGGGCGTCACGATCGCGGGGCGTGTCGAGCCGCCGACCGCCGGCGCAAAGATCACGGTCTCGCCGACTGCGTCGATCGGCCTCGCGAACATGTTCGAAGCCGCAAAGGCAGCACTCGTCCACGCCGACACCGATGCGAGCGGCGCGTTTACGCTGAAGAACGTGCCCTCGGGCTCGTTCACGATCGAGGCGGCCGCGAAGGACGGTCGCGCCGGCTCCGCGCCGGTGCTCGTCGCGGCTGTCGATCAGAACGGGCTCGTCGTCAAGCTCGAGCCTCGCGCGAGCGTGAGCGGTCGCGTCGTCGATACGAGCGGCAAACCCGCGGCCGGCATCAAGGTCGATTCCGATCGCCTCGACGATGACGACCGCATGAAGTTTTCGTTCGGCGGTCGGCGTGACAACACGACCACGGCGCCCGACGGCAGCTTCAAGCTCGTCGGCCTCGACGCCGGCAAGTACCGCATCAAGGCCATCGCCGATCGCGATGACTACTTCTCGGTCAAGAAGGACAAGAAGTCGCCCGCCGCGATCGAGCTCGACCTCGCCGCGACGACGACGAAGACCGGCGTCACACTGACGATCGAGGCACGCGACGGTGTGATCCGCGGTGTCGTGATCGGCCCTGATCGCAAGCCCGCTGGCGACGCGTGGGTCACCGCGCATCGCGCGCGCGATACGAGCGACATGCCCGCGCGATTCTCGAGCCGGCGCTGGGGCGGCTCGACCCCGGTGTTGACGAACGCCGACGGTCAATTCACGGTCACGAAGCTGGAGCGCGGCACGTACGATCTTGTCGTCGAGGGTCCGCGCGGCGCGAGCCACGCCGAGAAGCCAGGCGTGAAGACCGGCGACTCGGCGACGATCCAGCTGCTCTCGCTCGGCACGCTCACCGGCAAGGTCACCGTCGCCGGCGCGTTGGTCGTGAAATACGAGATCGAGTGCAAGAGCCCGAACGGGCAGCGCGAGAAACAAATCGAGGCGAAGGATGGCGCGTACGAGCTCGATCGCCTGCCGCCGGGCGCGTACGAGTGCGAGGTCGAAGCGGATGCCGGCATGGCGACCGCGAAGGTCGATGTCGCCGCCGGCCCGACGCAACGCGATTTTGCGCTGACGCGATGGGCGACGGTGACCGGTGTCGTCGTCAGCGTGCTCGACAAAAAGCCCGTCAGCGGCGTGCTCGTGTTCGCGGGCAACGATATGTCGGAGAAGCGCTTCGTCTCCGCGTTGACCGGCACCGCGCCGAAGACCGATGCGAACGGTCGGTTCGTCGTCGAGCGCGTCGCGCTCGGCAAGGGCAAGGCGGTCGTGATGGGGACCGAAGGGTTCCAACCGATCGGCACGCGCGACTACACGGCGAGCGAGGGCCAACGCGTCGACCTCGGGAACATCGAGGTTGTGCCGCCTCGCACCGGCGACGCGGGCACGTTTGGCTTCTCGACGAACATCGAGAACGACAAGCTGCTCGTCGCATCGGTCAAAGACGGCGGGCCCGCCGCGGGCGCGGGCGTGCACGTCGGCGATCGCATCACCGCGATCAACGGTCGCGATGTCGCGACGCTGACGCTCCCGATCGCCGCACTTCTCCTCACGTCGGGCAACGTTGGCATCGGCCAGCCCGTCATGCTCACGCTCGATCGCGGCGGCACGCCGTTGCAGGTCTCGCTCGTGTCCGTGAAGTGGTAACTTGCCTCTCTTCCGTGAGCCAGGCTAGCAAGTTCCTCGCGCTGCTTCTCCGTCACGAGCCCGAGCGCATCGGGATCAAGCTCGATGAAGGCGGCTGGACCGATGTCGACGCGCTGCTCGACGCGCTTCACGCGAACGGCATCGAGCTCACGCGCGCCGAGCTCGACCAGCTCGTCGCGAGCTCCGATAAGCAGCGCTTCGCGTTCTCGCCCGATGGCACACGCATTCGCGCGAACCAGGGCCACTCGGTGCAGGTCGAGCTCGACCTTGCGACGGAGACGCCACCCGAAGTTCTGTACCACGGCACGGTCGAGCGCTCGCTTGCCGGCATTCGGTCGCTGGGGCTGGTCAAGGGTCAGCGGCACCACGTGCATCTGTCGGGCGATATCGAGACGGCGAAGAAGGTCGGCGGCCGGCGCGGCAAGCCGATCGTGCTCGCGATCAAGGCGAAGGAGATGATCGAGGCGGGCCACAAATTCTTTCGCTCGGCGAATGGTGTGTGGCTCGTCGACGCGGTGCCGAAGGAATTCATCGAGCTCGACGACACCGCCGCAACCCCCGACCTCGTCCCGCACGGCGGTGGCACCGTCAGCCGCGCCACGAAGATCGAGATCGCGAAGCAATCGCTCGCCGCGTGTGATGCTGGCTTCTACACGAACGCAAAGGGCGAGCGCGTCGAGCTCGCGAGCTTGATCGACGAAGCAAAAACCGGCACCGGCCTCTACGAGCGCGGCGTCGACCGGCTCGATCCGCCGGCGAAGCGGTCGGCGACGACGATGTCCGTCACGAGCGAGAGCACGATCGATGCGCTGGTGCGCCTCGCGCCCAAGGGCGGTCACCTCGGCTGTTTGAACTTCGCGAGCGCGAAGCGACCGGGCGGTGGCTTTCTCGGCGGCGCGCAGGCCCAGGAGGAATCGCTGGCGCGCGCGTCGGCGCTCTACCCGTGCCTGCTGACGCAGCCCGAGTATTACACGCGCAACAAAGAGTTCCGCTCGCCGCTCTATCTCGATCTCGCGATCTATTCGCCGAGCGTTCCGTTCTTTCGCGATGACAACGGCGGTTGGTTCGACGCGCCGCTGCTCGCGTCGGTACTCACCGTCGCGGCGCCGAATGCGAGTGCGCTGCGCGAGCACAAGAAGTTCGATGCAGCCGACGTCGCGCTCGTGCTGCGCACGCGCAGCGAGTTCACGCTCGCGCTCGCCGCGCATCACAAGATCGATCGCCTCGTGCTCGGCGCGTGGGGTGCCGGCGTGTTCGGCAACGACCCCGCGCTCGTCGCGAAGATCTTCGTCGAGCTTGTGCGCGGACCATTCGACGGCGCGTTCGCCGAGGTCGTCTTCGCCGTGCTCGGCACGCGCGAGACCAGCGCCAATCACCGCGCGTTTGCAGATGCCGTGGGCCGTTGATGGAGGAGCTTGTACGGTGGGCGATCGGTGCGTTCATGTCGAATGCGCAGGCCGATCATGACGAGCTCGTCGAGATCCTGCGCGGGGCAGGCGTCCCGCATGCGCATCACGCGTGCGTGATGGTGCCGCTTGCGTTCGGTCGCCAGATTCTCGAAGGCCTCGTCACGCTGCCGCCGACGTACGTCGTCGACGGCGCGGAGAAAGCGCTCGCCGAAGATCCGTGCTACGTCGCCGCGCGCGAATACGCGCGTCACGCATCGCGCGAGCAGCTCGAACGCATCGGCCTCATCAGCTCCGAGGTCAACGCGGTCAACCAAGCGCTGCATGCCGGCTCCAAGCCGGAAAACCTCATCGTCGGCTCACCGGTCATGGCGAGCGTTGCCGACGACGACGGCGGCGACCTGATGCGTGCGTCGAGCGCGATTCGCGAGCTCCTCGAGGCGCACGGTGCCGCGCTGCAACTCGAGACGCACCTGTTTCCGAGTCATGTGATGCGCGGGCGTGTCCAGCACCAGATCGATGTCGTGGTGCGCACGGGGAGCCGCCATATCGTCGAGTCGTTTGCCGGGCTGGGGACGACCGTCGCGACGTCGCTGGCCGATTCGGTGCAGAAGTTTTCGTCGGGCTCGCTGCACGTGCTCCTGGCGGTGCTTGTCGGCCGCCCGCATGGCGGTGAGCAGGTCGAGTGGGAGCGCTTCGGTGATTTCGAGATGTGCTCGGGCCCGCTGCTGCGGCTGTGGGCCAACGAGCCGGCGATTCGGTACGACCAGGTACTCGATGCGATCAAAGGCGCGTTGACGCCGCTGTCGAGCGAGCTGCATTGGGTGCGGACGTTCCTCGCGGTCGGCGAAGATGGCAAGCCGTACGAGACCATCGATGGCCTGCTCGACAACGATACGAATGAGCGGATCGTCGAGATCCTCCGCGGCTGGCCGTGGCCGCGTGCCGAGCGGCCGTACGCGCTGCGGCACTTCTTCATGCTCGTTCCGCGGTAACTCGACCTGCCTGCCGCACCATACACAGTTGTCTGGGACTGCCTACAACCGCGCCGCGTTGCGGCGGTTCCTGCTAGTGCCTGGCCGCGGCACGAGCGTTGCTGTGTGCACGGTAGATGCGAACGCTCGCGTTGCTCGTCTTGATCGCCTCGACGGCACACGCCGACGGCGACCGCGCCCGCGTCGATGCAAAGCTCACGTCTGCAGTCGCCGAGCTCACGTGCGGCAAACCGAAGGCGTCCTACGACTGGCGCGCGTACGACGCGATCGATTGGAGCGCCGCCAGCAAAGACAAGTCGGAATGGCTCGCCTTCGAGCGCGGCACTCTCGACAGCCTCGGTCGTGGCCTCAACAACCTATGCACCGACGCCGACTACAAAGCGCTGATCGGGAGCATCCACACGATCGTCTACCAGCCGACGGGCGACAAGACGACGAAGCTCATCGCCACGCTCTCGGGCACCACGCTGACGTTTCGAAACTACATCTTCGGCAGCACGCGCGACGTCGGCGATTTTGCAGATGCAGCACGCGCCGCCTTCGACAAGGCGCCGGCTGCAACGCGTGTTGCGGAGGTTCGCGTAAAACCCGCCGCCGCAAACCTCGCAGCGGCATCCAGCGCCTGGGACGGCAAATACGCGATGGCTCCGATCGCCATCACCGGTGGGTTATGTCCTCGCGCGGATCGTACCGGCCCACTCGTCGTTACCAATGGCAAGTTCTCGTTCCAGTGGTTCGTCGATGACTGGACCGATGAGAAATCACGCGCGCCGAAGGCCATCAAAGTCGGGCGCGTCGACGGCACCGTTCACGCCGACGGCAGCGCCGCCACGATGGTCACGTTCGGCGAGCCGGTGCTCAAATCGTCGGTCATCAAGACCGTGAAGACCAAGCGCGAGCTCGACGCGGTGAAAAGCGTGCCGATCAAGTTCACTCGCGGTCACGGCGGCAGGGTCGCGAAGCTCGACGCAAAGCTCTTCGGCGCTAGCTGCGAGGCAGCGTGGGAATTGCCGGATCCAACACCAAAGCCAACGGCATTGCCATCGCGCCCGACGAACGTCGCACCGCGTCCAACGAACGCACCGCGTGCGGACGTCGATCGCCGCGCAGAGGAAGAGCGCGAAAAGAAGTCTCGCGAGGATATGGAGCGTTTCGCTCAGCGCGCGCGCTGCCACGCTAGCTGCGAGACAAAGAACGACCAATGCCGCGAGAACCGGTGCTACGCACCCCGGGAGTCCTGCAGGACAAGATGCGATTCGAATAGCGATTCGGACGCCAAACGCGACTGCTATTCGGACTGCGGCGACGCCTACGGCCTCTGCAAGTCCGGCTGCTCCGACGAGGACCGTACCTGTCACGCTGACTGCAACCGATAATCAGAACGTTCTCATCGCGCGCCATCAGCTTCGCGATTCCGAAGTCGAGCAGCTTGTCCCTTTTGCATGCGCGGCATCGAGCGCGCGTGCGAGCGCACGCAACATCGGCAGCGCCTCCGCAAGCGACACTCTACAGATTGACTTACGGGACAGTCTTTAGGCGCGTGCGAGTTGGTCAACTCTACGAAGTTGCGTGGGCACGCGAAACGCGCCGTGCATGTCGCGCGCGTGCTCGGCGGCGCGCTCTGCATCGATGCCAATCGCCGTGACATACAACGGTCTCGCACTTTCCCCGCGCACGACTTCGAGCGCTTGCGCGCCCGCGAACGGGTTTTTCGCAACGCCGATGACCGGTATCGCAAGCGCATCGTAGAGATGCGCGCCGAGCCCGGGGCGATCCGGTGCGAGCCACACGTAGCCATCGACGATGATCACATCGGGCGGCGGATCGACGAGAGCGAGCACCGCGAGCAGGTGCGGCAGCTCGCGCTCGAAGAAGCGACCGGGCACGTACTCCGCAGCCGCGGTGTCGGAGCGCACGACAAGCTCGAGTGCCGGCGTCGCGTCGGTCCACGCGACAAATCCCACACACGCTGCCACGACAGCATCGGCGCGATAGTCGACGTCGACACACACGATCACGCGCGCGATGGTAAGCTCATGCAATGGGGCCGCGTGTGGCGATCGTGGCGATTCTCGCGTTCGCGAGCGCAAGCCGCGCGCAAGGCGACGACGTCAAAGCGCGCGCCGATGCGGCATATAGCGAAGGCCGCCGCCTCTACGATCTGCGCGAGTGGGACCGCGCGATCAAGAAGTTCAAAGAAGCATACGAGCTGCGGCCCGACGCGCCATCGCTGTTCAACATCGCGCAGTCGTATCGCCTGAAGGGCGATTGCGGCGAAGCGCTCGGCTTCTACCGCACGTACAAACGCAATTATCCCAGCGCACAGAACATCAGCGTCGTCGACAAATTCATCACCGAGCTCGAACCGTGCGCGAAGAGTAAGCCAGCCGCGCCCGAAGAGCCACAACCGGTGGCACCCGCAGCGCCGATCGAGCCGGAGCGCGCCGCCGAGCCCGCGCCGCCCGCGCCCGCGCCCGCGCCCGCGCATCCCGGTCGCACGCAACGCATCGTCGGGCTGTCGCTTGTCGGCGGCGGCGCGATCGTCGTCGGTGTTGGATTTTACTTTGGCCTCGAGGCGCAGGCGCGCGCTCGCGAAGCCGAGACGAACGGCTGGTCGCTCGAGCTCGAGCAGCGCGGCCGAGCCGCTGATCGCAACGCGATCATCGGGTGGGTCGCCGGAGGCGCAACGATCATCGCCGGCGGCGTCGTGTATTGGCTCGGACGACGCGCGGGCGCAGAACACGTCGCGATCGTTCCGCGCGGCGACGGCGCGACAATGGTGTGGTCATGCGACTTCTGATCGCGCTTATCGCGTGCGCCGGCTGCTATCGGCCGCACTTCGCGAATTGCGAGTACTCGTGCCTGGACCAGCCGTGTCCAGCGGGCATGACATGCAACGCGTCCAAGCAATGCATCAACGCGCCGGGTGAAACCTGCGAGACAGGCAGCAACGACGGCCGTCTACCCGACAACGGCATGTGCAACGCCCCCGGCTGGAGCTTCATCCCTTCGAACGTTCCGTGTGAAGCGCTGGAGACGCCCACTGATGTTTGGAACTTCCAAGGCGATGGGACGCTCGTCGCAACGGACCCAGGACTCGCGGTACCAGGCACTCCTCCTGTGCAGAAGGTGGTCAACGGCTACGCCGTGATCCTGGCGACCGACGTCAACATCGCTTTGAGCGCGAATATCTCGATCGTCGGCGGCGGCGGCGGTCCGCCACTTCCTGTCATCATCGCTGCCACCAGTACGATAACGATCAAAGGCACCCTCTACGGCGTGGGAGGCAATCCCGCAGCGTCGATCGTGCCGCAATATTGCATGGGCAGTCCAGGTGGCGTGGGTGGTGACGCGCCTGCGTGCGCCGTAGGCGGGTACGCCGGCGGAGGTGGTGGTGGTTTCGGTGAGACGGGCGGAACTGGATCACCGTGCACGACCACGGCTACGCCCGGCGGTTCACCGGGCGTATTCGACAGCAACACGTCGCTCGTGCCGTTGCGACTTGGCTGCCGCGGTGGGAAGGGCGTTGGCGCCGACGCGGCGGGATCCACGTCGTACGGCGGATACGGCGGCGCCGCGATCCAACTTTCGGCGCCGAATATCCTGATCGAAGGGACGATCGACGTTAACGGAGGCGGCGGCTCGTCGGGCGCGAGCGGCGATGGCGGTGGTGGTGGCGGTACCGGCGGCGCGATCTTGATCGAGGGCTCGAGCGGCACGATCGCCGGCACAGCTCGCATCTGTGCAAACGGTGGCGGTGGTGGCGGCGAGTCGAACCCCGGTGCCCGCGGCACGTGCCTGCTAGACATCCCGACGGGCGGTGTTGATGGCGGCACGCAGCACGGCGGCAACGGCGGATACGGCGGCATCGGGCCTACCGCCGGCAACGGTGGCGGCGGCGGTGGCGGCGGCGTCGGCCGCATTCACATCTCCGGCGTCACGACACAGACAGGCGCAGTCGTCACGCCAGCGGCGATGTGATCACTTCGTCTGCTCGCGCGCGAGCATTCGCTTCTGCATCTTCTCTTGCAGCTCTTGCGAAAGCTGCGACGTGCACTTCTGGAACGCGGCGACATCGTTCGGCGGGCTCGCGACCATGCATTGCGTGACGTCGACGGGCCACTTGTCCTGTTCGCACGATAGCTGGATTACCGGAATCATCTTGTCGAGCTGCTCGGTCGCCGAGCCCGCGGCAGAGCCAAGCGCGCTCAGCATGACCTCGCGCATGCGCGCGATCGCTTGTTTGCAATCGCCCGTCGCGGCGCCGGTCGGAAACATACTTGGCACGCACGCGCGCGCGGACCACGTGTCGCGCGCGCCATACAAGCACTCCGCTTCCTTGGTCGACACGCCTTTGCTCGCGCACTGATCGCGATACTTCGCGACGGTCGGCGCGCGCTTCTCTTTATCGGCGTAGTTGCCGAGCTCGAACGATGCGAGTGTCTCGGCGACGCGCTCGCAACTCGCGCGAGCGGTGTTCTTGTTTTGCTCGTTGGCCTGACAGCCTGCGAACAGCGCCACTAGAGCGAGGAGCCGCACTAGAGGTGCTTCTGGATCTCGGCTTCGAGCTTGCTGCGCGGCATGGCGCCGACGAGCTGGCTCACGACGCGGCCGCCCTTGAACAGCAGCAGCGTCGGGATCGACGTGACGCGATACTGCTGCGGCACGATCTGGTGGTGGTCGACATCCATCTTCGCGACCTTGAGGCGGCCGGCGTATTCGTCGGCGAGCGCATCGACCGTGGGCGCGATCTGCTTACAGGGGCCGCACCAGACAGCCCAAAAGTCGACGAGGGTAGGGACATCCGATTTCAGGACCTCAGCCTCGAAGTTGGCATCGGTGAGCTCTTTGACGTTGGGGCTAGCCATCGCAACCTCCGGTGGTTCGCTGTATGTAACCCCTACGAAGCGAGACCGCAACTGGCTCGAAGGGCTGGTACAATTCAACCCACGGATGTCGCGCCTCTTTATCTCGGTCGATCGCCTCGATGCTTGGACTGCCGAAGGCCGCGCCGCCCTCGAGGGTGATCGCATGATCCTGACCGAGCTGGGGCGCAAATTCACGATGACGCCAGCGGTCGTGTTCGTTTCGACGACCGGAAGTGACAAAGATCCGTACGACCTCGTCGGTCGCGTTAAGTCCAAGCCGCAGCTCGAAGAGATGGGCGCCGAGCAGCTCGCCAACTCGGTCATCTACAACGACACGGCGTACGACGTCATCGACGGCTTTATCGGCGAACCGTTGCCGCCGTGAGCGGGCGAGTGCAGGACGACGATGAGTGAGCCGGTTCGGCTCCTATCCGTCGCGCCGTCGCCGGCATTCTGGGTGGCGGTCGCGATGTACGGAGCCGCGGCTGCAGCACTCTTGTTCGTACTCGCAGGCAACACGAAGGCGCGCTCGCTCGCGCTCGGGCTCGTCGCTGTCGCGTTCGTCGCGCACGGCGTCGACATCGGTTGGCGCGGCACGCAGCACGTCCATCCCGCGCAATCAGTGCGCGAAGCGATAGGCCTTCTCGCGTGGATTCTCACCGGCGGCTATTTGCTCGCGAGCACGAAGTACCGGCTGACGCTCGGCGGCGTCGTCGTGATGCCTGTCGCGCTCGTGCTGCTGTTGCTCGCGCGACTCACTCCCGCCGGCCACGCGCCGGAGGATCTTTCGGTGCTCGGGCGCGTGCACATCTCGCTCGCGACGATCGGCGTTGGCGTGTTCGCACTCGCGAGCGCGCTATCGGCGATCTATCTCGCCGAAGATCGCGCGCTCAAGAAGAAGCGGTTCGATGCGATGGCGTTCAAGGGCGGCGGCGCGCCGCTCGAGGCGCTCGATCGCATGTCGCATCGCCTAATCTGGGTCGGGTTTCCGATCTTCACCGTGTCACTCGTGCTCGGCGCGGTCTGGGTGTCGCGCCTCGGCGCGAGTCTCGATCGATTGGAGTATCCGCTCGCCGCGGTGACATGGCTCGCGTACGCGACGCTACTCGTCGCGCGTCAGATCTACGGCTGGCGCGGGCGCCGCGCCGCGACGCTGACGCTCGAAGGCTTCGCGACCGCGCTCGCGGTGCTGTTGATCTATCTCGTGCGCCGGATGGTGGAATGAGCGAGCTGTTCGTCGTCGGCATCAGCTGGCGCACGGCAAAGGTGGCAGTGCGCGAGAAGCTCGCGTTTCGCGAGGAGGAAATCGCCGAGGCGTTGCGCACGATGACGGCGTCGCTGCCTGTCGCCGAGACGCTGCTGATCTCGACGTGCAATCGCGTCGAGGTGTACGGCGTCGCGGCGCCGGGCCACGACACCGCGCCAGCGGTGCGCGAGTTCCTGGCGAAGTCGCGCGGTGTGAAGCTCTCCGAGGTCGCGAATGAGCTCTACGAGCACCGCGGGCCGGCGGCGATTCGCCACGTGTTCCGCGTTGCGTCGTCGCTCGATTCACTCGTCGTCGGCGAAGCGCAGATCCTCGGCCAGCTCAAGGATGCATATCGCGTCGCGCGCGATGCCGGCACGTCGGGCGCCGTGCTGTCGCGGTGCCTCGAGCGCGCGTTTGGCGTCGCGAAGCGGGTGCGCACCGAGACCACGATCGCGCGCGGTGCCGCAAACGTATCGTCGGTCGCCGTCGAGCTCGCCGCGAAAGTGTTCGGCGCGCTCGCGGGCAAGAACGTGCTCGTCGTCGGTGCGGGCAAGATGAGCTCGCTTGCCGCGCGTCATCTGTACGCATCGGGCGCACAGCGGATCGTCGTGACGAATCGCTCGCCGGCAAAGGCCGAAGCGCTCGCCGCCGAAATCGAAGCCGATGCAAAGCCGTGGGAGGATCTCGAAGGCCTTCTCGTCGATGCCGATGTCGTGATCAGCTCGACCGGCGCCGCCGAGCCGATCCTGACGAAGAGCTTGTTCAAGCGAGTCACAAAGGCACGGCGGTGGCGGCCGATGATGGTGATCGATATCGCGGTGCCGCGCGATGCCGAGACCGCGATCGAAAAGCTCGACGGCGTCTACCTGTTCAACATCGATGATCTCGATCGCGTCGTCGCGACGAACATCGCCGAGCGCGAGAAGGCGGCCGGTCATGCAGCGCAGATCGTCGAGCACGAAGCCGGCAGGTTCGAGAGCTGGCTGCGCACGCAGGGTGTGGTGCCGACGATCGTCGCGCTGCGCGAGCGGTTCGCGCAAATCGGCGAAGCGGAGCTGCAGAAAGTGATCGACCAGCTCGCGCGCAAAGATTTCACGCGCGAGCAGCAACGCGAGATCGTGCAGCGGCTCGTCCACTCGGTCGTCAACAAGCTGTTGCATCATCCGACGACGGTGTTGCGCAGCGCCGATCCGATCGACGCGAACGAGCTCGCCGCCGCCGTTGCCGAGCTGTTCGGCCTCACAAGCGACGCCGAGCCAGTTGCAGAATTTCCGCCGCAAGACCAATCTTCCAAGCGGAAGGCGCAAGGATGAGCAATCGTCTCGTCATCGCGACGCGCGGCAGTCAGCTCGCGCTGTGGCAAGCGAATCACGTCAAAGCGCGTCTCGAAGCAGTTGCGCCGGGCACGACCGTCGAGCTCTCGATCATCAAGACGTCTGGCGATGCGATCCTCGACGTGCCACTCGCGAAGGTCGGCGGCAAAGGACTCTTCGTCAAAGAGATCGAACAAGCGCTCGTCGAGAAGCGCGCCGATCTCGCGGTGCATTCGTTCAAAGACGTGCCGGCCGAGCTCGCGCCCGGGCTCACGATCGCCGCCGTTTCGTCGCGCGAAGTTCCGTGGGATGCGCTGTGCGCGCGCGCACCCATCACGCTCGACACGCTGCCGCAGCGCGCGAAGGTCGGCACGTCGAGCATGCGGCGTCAGGCGCAGCTGCTCGCGCATCGCCCCGATCTGCAGATCGCGATGCTGCGCGGTAACGTGCCGACGCGGATCGCGAAGCTCGATGCCGGTGAGTTCGATGCCATCGTGCTCGCCGCGGCGGGTCTGCATCGCCTCGGCATGGCCGCGCGCATCACGCAAGTGTTGCCGCTCGACGTCAGCATTCCCGCTGTCGCGCAGGGCGTGCTCGCGATCGAGATCCGCGATGGCGACACGCGCGTCGCCGATCTCGTGCGCGCCGCGATTCACGACGAGGCGACGTACGCGAAGATGCTCGGCGAGCGCGCGTTCCTCGCGCGCATGGGTGGCAGTTGCCAGACGCCGCTTGCCGCGCACGCGCTCGATCACGAAAACGGCCTGCGCATGCTCGGCATGTGCGGCATGCCTGACGGCACGCGCATCCTGCGCGCCGAAGTTACCGGCGCGCTCGCGCAAGCGACCGAGCTCGGCGAGAGCCTCGCCGACGAGCTCATGCAACAAGGCGCCGCCGAGATCCTTGCCGCAACGAAGCTAGAAATCACACCTCCGTCGCCGAGCTGATCGCTCGCGCGCGATGTGCGTTCACGCCTCAACGTAAGTTGCAGTGAATGCCCTAACTGCGCGATTCGCGCCACTGGCCTTCATGTTGCGAATACGTATGAATGCCGCCGCAGTCTCGGCGGTCAAATCATCAAAGGAATGTTTGAATGCGTTTTGCTCTAGCACTTCTGTTCATGACTGCTTGTTACACGACGGGTCGCGTTGGCTATCGCGCGACGTACGTCGCATCGACGCCGGAGCTCGTCTACGTGAGCCCGGGCGTGCAAGTCGTTGCTGACTACGACGAGCCGGTCTTTTACTCGGATGGCTACTACTGGCGGTACGACGGCGGCGTCTGGTACCGCTCGGCAAACTATCGCAGTGGCTGGGAGCTCTCGTACAACGTCCCGGTCGCGGTGCGCCGGATCGATCGCCCGCATGCGTACGTGCACTATCGTGGCAACGTTCGCTACGCGCGACCCGCACCCGTGCGCGACCACCGCCGCCACTGGTAGGAGGACGCTATGAACAGCGCCAAATACAAATGGCCGAGCCTCGCGGATGCGTCGCTCACCCTGTCGATGCAGCACGCGCGCCCCGAGCCGCGTGAGGACTCGCATGCGCTGATCGCGATCGCGATGCTGCTCGTCGCGTTCGCGCTGTGGCTCTGGGTCTTCTAGGCGCTTATCGAAGTACTTCGATTCGGGCCTGCTTGAAATTTTGCCCGGTTCGCGGCGCCGGCCTACGATCTTCCGCATGCGCGCTCTTTGGGTCGTGCTCGCGACCATTGGTTGTTCGACACCGATGAGCGCGCTGCGTGAAGACAACCGCCGGCTAACACAAACCGTGACGCAGCTGCGTGCGGATCGACGCGCGAAGGATCGCAAGATCCGCGATCTCGAGCACGAGGTCGCGTTGATGAAGACGCAGAGCATGACGGCAGAGCCCGTGCCGGTGTTGCCGGTCGAAGTCGTCGCGCCGCCTGCGTATGCAGACAATCAGCGCCTCGCCGGTGTCGCCGACGATGGCAGCGAGATCATCTATGAAGGCGATGCTGCACTCGGCAGATCCGCCGTCGTCGGAGAGCGCCCGCTCGTCGCCTCACGCACGCCTCGCGCTGCCGTCGTGCGCGCCGCTCCCGCGGCTAACGACAGGGCGGCCGCCGACTATCGCGCTGCCGTCGAGCTCGTCAAGAGTGGCAAGTCGATGGAAGCCGCGACCGCGTTGCGCGCGTTTCTCAAGAATTATCCGCGCCACGAGTATGCGGATAACGCGCAGTACTGGCTCGGCGAGGCGTTCTACGCCCACAAAGACTACCAGCATGCGCTCGTCGAGTTCCGCGCTACGATCGAGACGTATCCGCGAGGAAACAAAGTGCCCGATGCGCTCCTCAAGGTGGGATACTGCTATCAGGCACTCGGCCAGCCTGATAAGGCGCGCGCCGTGCTGGAGCAAGTCGTGAACCTGTATCCGAAGACAGAGCCGGCGGCGCTCGCGGCGAAGCGATTGGAGTCGCCGTGAGAAGGTGGTGGTTTACGTTGCTCGCGATCCCGAGCGCCGCGAACGCCCAACCGACGACGCAACCGCAGCAAGACGCCCCGCTCACTCTCGATCCCGGTGCGCCTGCTGGTCCGCCGAAGACCGCGCCGCCGCCTTCGAAGCCGCGCGCGCAGCAGCCTGCGCCGACCGAGAACAAACCGAACGTCGTGATCGTCGGGCCCGATGGCAAGGTGATGTACGACCCGAACGCGAACAAACCTGCGGCGGCCGGCACCGCGGGCGGTTACTACTACACGCCAGGCGGCGATGATCCGATGGGCGGCTTTGGCTACGAGCCATCGTCCGACGAGCCGGTGTCGCTTCACACCGGGCCCACGCCCGAGCTGCATGTCGTGCGCAAGGGCGACACGCTCTGGGATATCTGCTTCTACTACTTCAACGATCCGTGGCAGTGGCCGAAGGTGTGGTCGTTCAACCCGCAGATCACGAACCCGCACTGGATCTATCCGGGCGACCTCGTGCGCCTGTTGCCGCGCGGCGTGTTCGCACAGAATCAAGAAGCGGTGACGGAACCTGAGGGAAAAGGCAGCGGCGGTAGCGGGCAAGAGAAGCCGGTCGACAAGCTGCCCGCACCCGCGCAGCGCACGAACGTTGGCCTCAAGCAGACCGCGTTCGTGGAGAAATCGGATCTCGACAAAGCGAACAAGGTCGCCGGCTCCGTCGATGAAAAAGAGCTGCTGGCGGTTGGCGACTCGATCTACGTGAGCTATCCGCCGAACAATCCGCCAAAGGTTGGCCAGCGCTACTCGGTGTACAAGCCCGACAACAAGGTCAAGAGCGGCGGCAAAGAGCAGGGCGCGTACGTGCGTATCCTCGGCACCGTCGAAGTCGAGAGCGTCAAGCAAGACAAGAAGGCGCGCGCGCGCATCGTCGAAGCGAATCAAGAGATCGAGCGCGGCGCGAACATCGGTCCGTTGCAGAAGCAGTACAACAACGTGCCGCCGGTGCCGGCGAAGGTCGACGCGCAAGGCACGATCGTCGCGATGCTGACGAAGGATCAATTGATCGGGCAGGGCGAGATCGTGTTCGTCGATCTCGGCAAGGGCTCGGGCGTGCAGGTCGGCAATCGCTTGTTCGTCGTGCGGCGCGGCGATGCGTTGCCGCCAAAGTCCAAAGACACCGTCGGCCAAGACGATCGGCGGTATCCCGCGCGCTCGCTCGGCGAGATCCGGATCGTCGAAGTTGGCGACAAGATCTCGGTCGCGTTGGTCACGCTCTCGGTCAAGGAGATGAGCGTGGGCGACATCGTGATGATGCAGAAGGCTCAGTAGATCGAGCCGGTCCGGAGGAGCGCAGCGGCCGACGACCGCGAGCGAGGACCGGCGAGATCAGGATCGACGGCCGGCGGCTATATAGATGTAGGGGCATCGTGCAAGCGGCTGAAATCGCTTGCGCTGGATCTCTCGCACTTGACGTGACGGTGCCGGGTGGCTAATTGCATTCCCCTTGTGACGACTGCGATGAGCGTTCTTGGACCGGGGCAAGCGGGTTTCCCGCAGCGGCTCTGCGCGCTCGATTGGAAGCGGCCGCTGTATGTGCGGGGCACGCTAACGGAGGATCGCGCGATCGCGATCGTTGGTGCACGGGCCGCTAGCGGCAAGGCGATGGATCGAGCGCACGTGCTCGCGAGGCATCTCGCGAATGCGGGCGTTCGCGTGATCTCTGGTGGTGCGCTCGGCATCGATGGTGCCGCGCATCGCGGCAGCAGCGGCGCGACAACTGTCGTGCTCGGCTCGGGAATTGATGTCGCGTATCCCGCACGACATGCACAGCTATTCGAAATGGTAGTTGCGCATGGCGGCGCACTGGTCAGCATGTTCCCGATGGGCATGCAGCCAAGACGCAGCACGTTTTTGCAGCGCAATCCGCTGATCGCGGCGCTCGCCGATGCAGTGATCGTCGTCGAGGCGGACGTGCAGTCGGGTTCGCTCTCGACGGCGCGTGCGGCGCGCGAACAAGGTCGTGTCGTCGCTGCGTGCCCAGGCAGTCGCGGTTGCGAACGCTTGCTCGCGACGGGCGCTGCGCTCGTACAAAATGTTGATGACGCGTTTGCGCTGCTGCGTGGAACGCCGCGGTATCCAGTGCCGCCCGTGCTCGATGAGATCGCAACGCAGGTGCGCGATGCCATCGCGGCGGGAGCCAATGGTATCGATGCGATCGTGGAGCGCACCGGACTGCCGGTGCGATCCGTGCTACGAGCTTTGCCGCAACTCGAGTCGTGCTCAGCGAGGATGCAGTGACCAAGAAGAAAACACCGCCGAAGAAAAAGCCCGCAGCGAAGGGCCATGCTGGCAAGCCCAAGGGGCCTGCCAAGAAGGCGGCGGCCAAGGCGAAGAAGCCAGAGCCCAAGAAGCCCGAGCCCAAGAAGGCCGAGGCAAAGAAGCCCGAGCCGAAGAAGGCGGCGGCGAAGAAGGCCGCGGCGATAGCGGCTGCGCGTGGCCACAAGCAGACGAAGACGGACTACGGCGACGAGCCGTTTCTCAAGAAGCCAAAGAAGATCAAGCCGGGCTCGGCGCTCGTCGTCGTCGAGTCGCCCGCGAAGGCGCGCACGATCAATAAATATCTAGGCGCGAACTACATCGTGAAGGCGTCGGTCGGTCACGTGCGTGACTTGCCGAAGAAGGTCAAGAAGGGCGACATCGGCGTCGACCTCGAAGGCGGCACGTTCGAGCCCGTATACGAAGTCATCGAGGGCAAGAAGAAGGTGCTCGGCGAGATCCGCAGAGCAGCGAGCTCCGTCGAGACCGTCTATCTCGCATCCGACCCCGATCGCGAAGGTGAAGCGATCGCGTGGCACATCGCCGAAGAGATCAAAGACGTCAACAAGAACCTGCAGCGCGTGCTCTTCAACGAGATCACGAAGAAGGGCGTCACGAAGGCGATCCAAGAGCCGCAGAAGATCGACATGGACAAGACGAACGCGCAGCAGGCGCGGCGCATCCTCGATCGGCTCGTCGGCTACAAGATCAGTCCGATTCTGTGGAACAAGGTGCAGCGCGGGTTGTCGGCGGGGCGCGTGCAATCGGTCGCGGTGCGACTCGTCTGCGAACGCGAAGAAGAGATCAAAGCGTTTGTGCCCGAGGAGTATTGGTCGGTCGACGTGAAGTGCCACGCTTCGCAGCCGCCGCCGTTCGAGGCGCGCATCTGGCGATGGAAGGGCGAGAAGGCCGAGCCAAAGACGCAGGCCGAGGCGGAAGAGATCGCGAACGAGCTGCGCGCCGGCGATGCGACGGTTGCATCCGTCGAGAAGAAGGAGCGCCGCAAGCGCCCGCAGGCGCCGTTCATCACGTCGCGGCTGCAGCAGGATGCCGCGCGCAAGCTGCGCTTCACCGCGAAGCGCACGATGGCACTCGCGCAGCGCTTGTACGAGGGCGTCGACCTCGGCGACGAGGGCCCGACCGGTCTCATCACGTACATGCGTACGGACTCGACGCGCATTTCTGACGACGCGCTGACGGCCGTGCGCGAGCACATCACGTCGCTCTACGGCCCGGAGTATCTGCCCGAGGAGCCGAACACGTACGGCAATAAGGATCGCGCGCAAGATGCGCACGAAGCGATCCGGCCAACGCTCATGGAGTGGCCGCCCGATCGCGTTGCCGAAGCGCTCAAGGAGCACCCCGAAGGCAACGAGCTGACGAAGCTGTACACGCTGATCTGGCAGCGGTTCGTCGCGTCGCAGATGGTGCCGGCGGTGTACGACCAGACGACGATCGACATGGATCGCGGTCAGGCGATCCTGCGCGCGAACGGTCAGATCATGAAGTTCGCAGGCTACACGAAAGTGTACGAAGTCGCCGAGACCGACGACGCGAAGGCCGAAGCCGCGGAAGCCGCCGACAAGGTGCTGCCGCCGGTCGAGGTCGGCGATGCGGTCACGCTCGACGAGATCAATCCGCAGCAGCACTTCACGCTGCCGCCGCCGCGATTCTCCGAAGCGTCGCTCGTCAAGGAGCTCGAGGAGCGCGGGATCGGTCGGCCGTCGACGTACGCGTCGATCATGTCGACGATCGTCGATCGCGGTTACGTCGAGAAGCGCGAGGCGCGATTCTGGCCGACCGAGCTCGGCATTCTCGTCAACGGTCTGCTCGTCGATAGCTTCCCCGAGATCGTGAGCTCCGACTTCACCGCGAAGATGGAAGCGGATCTCGATCACGTCGAAGAGGGTCGCGAAGATTGGCGCAAGCTGCTCGCGACGTTCTACGGCCCGTTCAAGCTCGAGCTCGAAAAGGCCGAGACCGAGATGCGCGACGTCAAGCGCGAGGAAATTCCGACCGACTGGACGTGCGAGAAGTGCGGCAAGCCAATGGTCGTGAAGTGGGGCCGCAACGGATCGTTCCTCGCGTGCCAGGGCTATCCCGAGTGCCGCAACACCAAAGAGGTCGTCAAGAACCTCGATGGAACGTGGGAGCTCGTGCCCGAGCAGACGACGGATGAAATCTGCGAGACGTGCGGCGCGCCGATGACGATCAAGCGCGGACGCTTCGGCAGCTTCCTCGCGTGCACGCGGTATCCCGAGTGCAAGACGACAAAACCGATCTCGCTCGGCGTGAAGTGTCCGCGCCCGGGCTGCGGCGGTTTCATCGCGGAGAAGCGCTCGCGTCGCGGCAAACCGTTCTACGGATGCTCGAATTGGGCGAAGAAAGGCTGCGATTTCGTCGCGTGGGACAAGCCCATTCCGCAGCCGTGTCCGGTGTGCCAGGCCAAGTTCGTCCTCAAGAAAGAGACGAAGCGCGGTACCACACTGCGTTGCATGGAGTGCGATTGGCGCAGCGAAGGTGCGGACGAGTCAGAGGAAAACGCCGCGTAATCATTGGTGTTTCCGGCGGACTGTCCGGCCGCCGCACTGCGTCCGCGCAGCCGATCAAACAGAAGTGATCGCCTTGCAGATCGCCTCTCCCCGACGAGGCCCGACTTCGGTTAGGGTCTTTGGCCATGGCAAAGAAGAAGGCGAAAGCGAAGAAGGCGGCTGGCAAGGGCGCGAAGAAGACCACCGCCAAGAAGTCGGCGAAGCCGGCGAAGAAGGCGGCGAAGAAGCCAGCGATGAAGGCGAAGGCGGCGAAGGCGAAAGCGAAGCCGAAGAAAAAAGCGGCGCCGCGTAAGGCGCGTCCCGCTGCGCCTCCGTCTGCTGCCGAGCCGGAGACGGACACGGAGACAGAGACGGAGACCGAATCGCCGACCATGATCGCATCCGATGAAGACACGATGGCGCCGCCGTCAACGATGGACGAGACGCCACCGCCGTCGGAGCCGGCGGATGCGGGCTGGGACGCCGAGCCGCAAGCAAGCTGATCGCACGATTGCCATTTGTCGGTACGGGGACCGACGTCATCGCGCGCTGTGCGATGCCGCGTTCGTGCGGCATTCGTCAGTGCATCGTCGAGTCGCGTGGCGATGACGTCATGATGGGGACCGTTTTAACTTGCGTAACTTGCGGCGCCCAAGCGCGTGAAACCGCTGACGCGAAACGGGGACGGATTAACTTGCGCCGGAGCTGCGAGCACCGACGCCGTGGTATTTCGATCGCATGATCGACGTCGTCGTTGTCGGCGCCGGCATGGCGGGCAGCGAGGCTGCGTGGCAGCGATGCCGTGGTGGTGCGATCGCATGAGCGATGTTGTGGTCGGGATGGCGGGCAGCGAGGCTGCGTGGCAGCGATGCCGTGATGGTGCGATCGCATGAGCGATGTTGTGGTCGGGATGGCGGGCAGCGAGGCTGCGTGGCAGCGATGCCGTGATGGTGCGATCGCATGAGCGATGTTGTCGTAGTCGGCGCGGGGATCGCAGGCAGCGAGGCCGCGTGGCAGCGATGCCGCGATGGTGCGATCGCATGAGCGATGTCGTCGTAGTCGGCGCCGGGATGGCGGGCAGCGAGGCTGCGTGGCAGCGATGCCGCGATGGTGCGATCGCATGAGCGATGTCCTCGTAGTCGGCGCCGGCATGGCGGGCAGCGAGGCGGCGTGGCAGCTCGCCGAAGCGGGGCTGACGGTATCGCTCGTCGAGATGAAGCCGTGCGCGCTATCGCCGGCGCATCAAACGCCGCTGCTCGGCGAGCTCGTCTGCAGTAACTCGCTGCGCAGCGATGATCCGGTCACGCCGGCGGGTCTGCTCAAGCACGAGCTTCGTCGCGCGGGGTCGCTCGTGATCGCGTGCGCCGACGCGCATCGCGTGCCGGCAGGGCAGGCGCTCGCCGTCGAGCGCTTCGGCTTCGCACGCGCGATCACGCAGCGTCTCGCGCTGCATCCGCGCATTCGCATCGAGCGGCGGCGCCTCGACGAGCTGCCCGATGGGCCTGTCATCGTCGCGACCGGCCCGCTCACCGAAGGCGCGCTCGCCGATGTCATCCGCGCCGAGCTCGGCGGCGACCGCATGTACTTCTATGATGCGATCGCGCCGATCGTCGCGGCCGATTCGATCGACTTCGATCATGCGTTTCGCGGCTCGCGCTGGGGCCGCGATGCCGATACGCCGGATCGCGATGGCGGCGGCGATCGCGCGGCCGGTGGCGATACGGGCGTCGGCGACTACATCAATTGTCCACTCGACAAAGCGCAATACGAAGCGTTCGTCGCTGCCGTCAATGCGGGCCGCAAAGTGCTACCGCACGATTTCGAAGAGCCGCGCTACTTCGAGAGCTGCATGCCGATCGAAGTGATGGCGGAGCGCGGCGACGAAACGTTGCGCTTCGGCCCGATGCGGCCGATCGGCCTCCGCGATCCGCGCACGGGGCATCGCCCGTGGGCAGTCGTGCAGCTGCGCCCGGAGAATCGCTATCAGACCGCGTACAACCTCGTCGGCTTTCAAACGCGCCTCGCGTATCCCGAACAGCAGCGCATCTTCCAGATGATCCCAGCGCTCGCGCGCGCAGAATTTCTGCGCTTCGGCTCGATCCATCGCAACACGTACATCGACGCGCCGTCGCGCCTCGGCCCGCACCTCGAGCTGCGCGATCGGCCAAACGTGCGCTTCGCGGGGCTGCTCACCGGCGTCGAGGGCTACATCGAATCGTGCGCGATGGGCATGCTCGTCGCGTGGCTGCTCGCCGGTGAGCTCACGGGGCGCGCCGCATCACCGCCACCGCCCACGACGATGATGGGTGGTCTCTATCAGCACGTCACCGCGCCGCGCGAAGGCGTGTACAAATACGGCCCGACGAACGTCAACTACGGTCTGTTGCCGCCGCTGCCGGGCACGCGCAAAGACAATCGCAAGCAGCGCATGGCCGAGCGTGCGCGCGCCGACTTCGATGCGTGGCTCGGCAGCGTCGCGGTGCTCAGTCTTTCAGCGTGACTTCGCACTTCGCGAGCACCTGCTTACCGAGCATCACGCGCATGACGTAGGTCTTGTGCTCGAAGTTCGCGGCGACGGTCGCCTCGACGTGCGCGATCACGATCTTGCGCTTCGCGTTGAGCTCCATCGCGTGCATCGTCGTGAGCTTCTTGTCGGCCTTGTCGGCGAACACGAGCTGCACCGGCTTCTTGCCGGGATCCTTGCTGAGCACCGCGACAAAGTTGATCTGCCACGGCGGGCCTTTGAGCACGTCGTATTCGTTGTCGGCTTGAAAGTTGATCCGCAGGAAGCGCGGAATCTCTTCGAAGATCGTTGGCGGCGTGTCGGGTGATACGACGATCCTGCCGGCGTACGGCTTGAACGCCTTGTCCTCGGCATGCGCGACGCCAGTGGAAACCACGATCGCGACCATGATCCCGAGGAGCCTCATCACCCCCCGAGTATACTGCCGCGCGTGAAACGACTGCTCGGTAAATTCGCGCTCGTCACGGGCGGCTCGAGTGGCATTGGCCTCGCGTGCGCTCGCGCACTTGCCGACGAAGGCGCCGCGGTTGTTGCGTGCGGCCGACGGTTTCCGGCGGGCAGCGTCACGCCGCCGAAGCTCGGCGAGGTCGTGTTCGCGCACCTCGATGTCACGGACGAGGCCGAGGTCACGGCGCGCATCGCGGCGCTGCCCGACCTCGATTTGCTCGTGTGCGCCGCCGGCGTGGGCACGTTCGCGCCACTCGTTCAGGAGACGGCCGCAAACCTGCGCGCGATGCTCGAAGTGCACATCGTCGGCTCGATGCTGTGCGCTCGCGAGGCGCTGCGCCGCATGCAGCCGAAGCGCAAAGGCCACATCGTGATGATCGGCTCGCACGCGGCGCATCACGCGTTCACCGATTGCGCCGGCTACACGGCGGCGAAGGCCGGGCAGCTCGGTCTCACGCGCGTGCTCGCTGCCGAGGCGCGCCCGTACGACATTCGCGTCACAGCGCTATTGCCGGGCGCGACCGACACGCCGATTTGGGATGACCGGCCCGGTTTTGATCGCACGAAGATGATGCAGCCTGCGGATGTCGCGAGCTTCTTGATCGCGATCGTCGCGCGGCCAGGCATCTCGGTCGAAGAGGTCACCGTGACGCCGCCGGCGGGCGTATTGTGAAAACTCGCGCGCACCGCTGACGAGCGCGATGCTCGCGACGTGGACTGGGACGCTGCGCTGCCGGCATTTCGCACGTACCTCGCGGTCGAGCGCAACTACTCGCCGAAGACGGTCGAGGTCTACCTGCGCGACGTCGCCGCGTTGCGCGCGCACTTGCGCGAGAAGCGCGGCAAGGATGCGCCGCTCGCGCGCTTGTCGGCGATCGACGTACGCAGCCAGCTCGCCGCGCTCTTCGGCGACAACGGCGCGGCGACGATCGGTCGCAAGTTGTCGAGCGTGCGCGCGTTCTGTCGGTTCCTCATCAAGCGCGGCGTGCTCGCGGGCAATCCCGCCGCCGCGATCCGCGGCCCGAAGAAGCCCAAGAGCTTGCCGCGCGCGCTCGATGTCGACGATGCGTTCCGACTCGTCGAGGCGCCAACATCGACGGGCCGCACCGCGCATCGCACGCTGTCGGTGGCGGAGCAGGCGCGCCACGAGCTCTTGCGCGTGCGCGACCAAGCGCTGCTCGAGCTGATCTATTCGACGGGGCTGCGCGTCGCCGAAGCATGCGCCCTCGATACGACCGACATCGATCGCGATCGCTATGGCACACCGATCGTGCTCGTGCGTCATGGCAAGGGCGGCAAGTCGCGCGAGGTCCCGCTCGGTGGCGCCGCCGATCGCGCGCTCGCGACGTATCTGCCGGCGCGGCACGCACTGCACGCCAGCGACGCCGCATTGTTTGTCAACGCGACGGGTGAGCGCCTGACGCCGCGCTCGGTGCAGCGCATGGTCAAGCGTTGGACGATCGCCGGTGGCGTCCACGCCGATGCGACACCACACGGTCTTCGCCACTCGTTCGCGACGCACCTGCTCGACGAAGGCGTCGACCTACGCTCGATCCAGGAGCTGCTTGGCCACGCGAGCCTGTCGTCGACGCAGATTTACACGAAGGTGTCGCTCGACCACCTGATGAAGGTCTACGATGACGCGCACCCGCGGGCGAAGCGACGTTAAGATCGCTGCATGCGGGTCGTCGCCCTCGTAGGGCTGCTCGCCGGATGCGACGGCGTGTTCGGACTGATCGAGATCCGCACGAACGAGGATGCGCTCGACACCGCGGGCCTCGTCGCGCATTACCGATTGGATGAGACGAGTGGCACGATGTACGCGGATTCGAGCGGGCTCGGTCACATTGCTACGTGTGTCGATCCTCGATGTCCCGACGCGGTGCCCGGTCATGTCAGTGGCGCAGCTCGCTTCGATGGGACCGATGATCGGGTCGATGTTGCCGGCGGTGTCGACTTCGACGGTTCGGCAGCGTTCACCGTCGCGCTATGGATGAACGCCGAGCAGCTCGCCGGCTGCCCTGCAAGCAAGGTCAGCGGCACGGCTGGCGACAACAGCTGGCAACTTTGCCTGACGTCGACCGGGCTGCTCATGTTTTGGGCAAATAGTCCAGATGGCATTCCGCTCGCCGCGCGAGCGCCGATCTCGACAAACAGCTGGCATCACGTCGCGATGCGCTGGGACGGCCGTGCGCGCGTGCTTTCGATCGACGGCGTCGATGCAACTGAGCTCGCGACGACGATGATCACGTTCGACGGCGGTCCGATCTTGATCGGAGCCGATGCGGATATGGGGGTAACCCTCGATCCGTTTCGCGGTCTCATCGACGAAGTACGCATTTATAGTCGCGCGCTCTCGACGGCAGAAATCACGATGCTCGCGCAGCAGTGAAGCTTTTCTTGCTGCCTGCGTGGTGCTACGACCCCATCGTGAAGCACCCGGAGATCCACTCCACCACGATCCTGTCCGTGCGCCGAGGTTCGCAAGTTGTCGTGGCCGGTGATGGCCAGGTCACGCTTGGCAACCAGGTCGTCAAGGGCGGTGCGAAGAAGGTGCGCAGGCTTGGCGATGGCCGCGCGATCGGTGGCTTTGCCGGCTCGGCGGCAGATGGCATCGCGCTGTTCGAGCGCCTCGATGACAAGCTGCGCGAGCAGCGCAGCCCCTTACGCCGCGCCGCGGTCGAGCTCGCGAAGGAGTGGCGCACCGACCGCGCGCTGCGCCGGCTCGAAGCGATGCTCGTCGTCGCCGATGGCGAGAGCACGTTCATCATCTCGGGCGCGGGCGACGTGATCGAGCCCGATGATGGCCTGTGCTCGATCGGCTCCGGCGGCGGCTTCGCGCTCGCGGCCGCCCGCGCTCTCTTGCGCAACACCGAGCTCGGCCCGCGGCAGATCGCCGAGCAGGCGATGGCAATCGCCGCCGACATCTGCATCTACACGAACACGAACCTCACGATCGAGGAGCTGCCATGAAGACGGACGCCGAGCTGACGCCCGCGAAGATCGTCGCAGAGCTCGATAACTACGTCGTGGGGCAAAACGAGGCGAAGCGCGCCGTCGCAGTCGCGCTGCGCAATCGCTGGCGGCGCCTGCAAGTCGAGGGCGATCTGCGCGACGAGATCGCGCCCAAAAACATCATCATGAAGGGCCCGACCGGCGTCGGCAAAACCGAAATCGCCCGCCGCCTCGCGCGCCTCGCGCGCGCCCCATTTCTCAAAGTCGAGGCATCGAAGTTCACCGAGGTCGGCTACGTCGGTCGCGATGTCGACTCGATCGTTCGCGACCTCGTCGAGGTCGCAGTCAAGCTCGTGCGCGATGAAGAAGCCGGCAAGATCCGCCCGCGTGCGAAGGAGGCCGCCGAAGAGCGCCTGCTCGATCTCCTCCTCCCGCGCGGCGGTCGCGCATTCACCGATCGCCCCGGCGAGCCATCCACCGACGCAACGCGCGAGAAGCTTCGCTCCATGCTGCGCGAGGGCAAGCTCGATGACCGCGAGGTCGAGGTCGAGCTCACCGACGAGAACAACCCATTCATCTCGGTGCTCGGCGGTCAGCCCGGCATCGACGAATCGGCACTCTCAGGCCTCAAGGACATGTTCGGCTCCTTCGGCCGCAAGACGCGCCGCCAGAAGCTCAAAGTCCCCGCCGCGTGGCGCGCTCTCACCGAGCAGGAGGTCGACAAGCTGATCGATCATGAGGCCGCGACGCGCGAGGCCGTCCGCCGCGCCGAAAACGCCGGCATCGTGTTCATCGACGAAATCGACAAGATCGCGACCAAATCCGAGCGCCATGGCGTCGACGTCTCGCGCGAAGGCGTCCAACGCGACCTGCTACCGATCGTTGAAGGCTCGACCGTCACCACGAAGTACGGCCCGGTACGCACCGACCACGTCCTCTTCATCGCCGCAGGCGCGTTCCACATCTCGAAGCCAAGCGACCTCATCCCGGAAATGCAGGGCCGCTTCCCGATCCGCGTCGAGCTAACGCCGCTGACCGCGCAAGACTTCGTGCGCATCCTGACGGAGCCGACGAACGCGCTCACGCGGCAATACGCGGCGCTGTTAGCCACCGAAGGCGTGACGATCGAATGGACGGCGGAGGCCGTCGAGGAGCTCGCGCACATCGCCGCGGACGTCAATCGCACGACCCAGGACATCGGCGCGCGTCGCCTCCACACCGTGCTCGAGCGCCTGCTCGATGATCTGCTCTACAACGCGCCCGATATCGGTGTTCAGACGATTCCGATCACGAAGCAGTACGTGCGCGAGCGTCTCGGTGCGCTGCTCGCGAACGAGGACCTCGCGCGCTATATCCTCTAAGCGCTCTACCAAGCGCAGCTGCGCGACGAGTGGAGCTGACACCGGGCCAGCGGGTTGGCGAAGTCGTCCTGCGTCGCGACGCAAGCGAATGGCTTGCGCCGGCCGCGATATCGTTTCGGGTCTTCGTCGGCGCGGCCTGCAACGATTGTGACCCCGTGGCGCGACGGGGCAGGAGCCGCCTAGACCGCGATAAGGAACGAATGTGTTGTCGCGCGATGCGAACATCGAGGTCTTCTTCTCTTCCGAAACCAAAAAAATCCTCTGCGTTAGTAGCGGTAGGCCCTGTGGGTCCTCCAAGGGCTGAAAGGGCTGAGGGCAACTGCCTAGCGTCACGCGGTCGTTCGTCTGGTCTAGCGATGCGGGGCAGTTGTCCTCAGCCCGTCAGGACGCACAGGGCTCTGGGAGAACGCAGCGAGCGTTACGCGCAGCTGCGGAAGCTAATGGCGGCGCGTGGCGGGAATCTCGTTGATCGAGATCAGATCGCGTTTCGCTCGCCGCCATACGACGCGATAGGGCGCGAACATGTGGATCACACGCGGGCCGCATTAGCGTTCGCGGAAGCGTCGCGGCGGCTACAAGCGAACCAGCGCGCGGCCGACTAATAGCGTTCACACGCTTTGCGCGTTCGCGCGCGTGCAGCGCGGCAGGCTCCGATAGGGGCTGCGAACATGGGGAGGACGCGGGCCGCATTAGTGTTCGCGCAACCGGCGCGCGGCTATTAGCTCTGCCACAAGCGGCGTTGTGTTGGTGCGCGACGCCGTCGAGGAACGTCCGAGTATCACGCTCGTTCCGACGAACGCATGCGCAAATTCAGTCGAGGTTAGACACATTCTCCGTTGACAAAGCTTATCGCTATCTTATAATCTCTGCCTAATCATGGCGAGTGTCATCAACTCACAACTGGAGCTCGGGCTTTCGTCAACGCAACGACAGTCGCCCCGTGGTGGCTACCGAGAAGGCGCCGGGCGTAAGCGAACTCTGCCGGGGAAGCCTCGCGTGAAGCATCGCGTGCGGCCAGCGATGGGCGATCGCTACGCAGCGCACGTGACAACGCGGATGCGTCCGGAGATTGCGCGACTACGAGGCTGGGATATCGGTCGCGTCGTGCGCCGCGCGTTCGTTTACGGCTGCCGCTTCGGCGCCGTCGTCGATGGCGATCGCATGCTCGAGTTCCGCATCTGCCAGTTCTCGATCCAGGGCAACCACATTCACATGATCTGCGAGGCCACCGACAATGAGGCACTCGCACGCGGCGTGCAGGGTTGGGCCGTGCGCGTCGCGCGCGGCCTCAACGCGTTTCTCGAGCGCGAAGGCAGCGTGTTCGTGGATCGCTATCACCTCGAGGTCCTGAGGAATCCGACGCAGACTCGAAACGCGCTGTGCTACGTGCTGCAGAACGCGCTCCATCACCGCGAGCGGCTGTCACCACGCTACAACGGCATCGATCCGTTCTCGTCGGCGTGGTGGTTCGACGGCTGGCTCGATCACTCATGGCGCGAAGGCGTGTCGCCACCGGAAGATCGCAGCGTTGCCGAGCCTCGCACGTGGCTGCTGCGCGTCGGATGGCGGCGAGCGAAACGCGGTCTCATCTCGATCAACGAGATTCCCGCCACGCGCCGGCACTAGCGTTCGCAGCCGCGCCTATTCGCGCTCGCTGCGCTGACTCAGAGCCCTGTGCGTCCTAGCGGGTTGAGTGTCGGCGATGACATCGTGCCGCCCATCGACAGGCGCTCGTAGCGGGAATGCGGCATGTGGAGCAGCGGCGCGCCGGAAGGACAACTGCCGGAGCCTGCCCGCGCTGCACGCGCGCGAACGCGCGCACACGCACACCTATCGATCGCGTCGTACCCGCCGCCGCAGACGCCGGCTCGCGCCGGTGGTAAACCCGGCCGGTGCTGACCCAGGCCGACCTGCTCGCTCTCGCTGATCAAGTCCTCGTCAAAAACTACCGCCAGCAGCCCATCGTGCTCGAGCGCGGGCGAGGTTGCGAAGTGTGGGACCGCGCCGGCACGCGCTACCTCGACATGACGGCGGGAATCGCCGTCTGCGGGCTCGGCCACAGCCACTCACTCTTCACCGCCCGCGTCACCGAGCAGCTGCTCAAGCTCGTGCACGTCTCGAACCTCTTCTTCAACGATCAGCAGATCCTTGCCGCGAAGGCGATCACCGAGCGCTCGTTCGCGAAGCGCGTGTTCTTTTGCAACTCCGGCGCGGAGGCAAACGAAGGCGCGATCAAGCTCGCGCGGCGATATCAGGCGGTAATCGCCGGCGCGCCGCAGCGCACGACCATCGTCTCGACGATCGGCAGCTTTCATGGCCGCTCGATCGCTACCGTCTCGATCACCGGTCAGCCGAAGTATCGCGAAGGGTTTGGCCCGCTGTTTGGGCCCGTCGAGATGATTCCGTACGGCGACCTCGAAGCGGCCACGCGCGTGCTCGAGACGCACAGTGCATGTGCGATCATCGTCGAGCCGATTCAGGCGGAGGGCGGCATCATCGTCGCGCCGCCGGGGTATCTCGCGGGACTGCGGCGGCTGTGCGACGACACCGGCACGGTTCTCATCTTCGACGAGGTGCAGACCGGCGTGGGTCGCACCGGCCGCTGGTTTGGGCACCAGCACGACGAGATCGTGCCCGACGTCATGACCCTCGCGAAGGGACTCGGCGGCGGCATTCCGATCGGCGCGGTCGCGTGCAGCGAGAAGGCGGCATCGGGCCTGGCCGCTCAGCCCGGCGGTGCGGTGCCGCATGCCTCGACGTTCGGCGGAAATCCACTCGCATGCTCCGCCGCGGTCGCGATGTTCGACATCCTCGAGACGCAAGGCCTCATCGATCGCGTCGTGCAAGCGGGGCAGTACCTCGGCCAGCTGCTCGATGATCTCGTCGCGAAGTATCCGGGCCACGTCGTCGATACGCGCGGCCGCGGCCTCTTGCGCGGCGTTTCCGTCAGCGGCGCGCCCGGCACCGTCACGGCGAAGTGCCGCGAGAAGGGCCTTTTGCTCTCGGTCGCCGGCGACAAAGTGGTGCGGTTCGCACCGCCGTACATCGTCGAGCGTCATCAGCTCGACGAGGCGGTCGGCATTCTCGACGCGGTACTCGCACAAGGAGTTGGCAAATGAGGCGCGGCTTTCTGACGCTCGCGGATGTTCCCATCGATGCGTGGACTCCACTGTGGGACCGCGCGGCGCACCTCAAGCAGCACCGCGTGCAGACGACACTCGCCGGCAAAGCGATCGCGCTCGTGTTCGAGAAAGCATCGACGCGCACGCGCGTGTCCTTCGAGGTCGGCGTGTTCGAGCTCGGCGGCCACGCCGTCGTGTTGCAAACGCAAGGCAGCCAGATGGCGCGCGGCGAGCCGATCGAAGATACGGCGCGCGTGCTGTCGGGCTACTGCCACGCGATCATGATGCGCACGTTCGGCCAAGAGCGCGTCGCCGAGCTCGCGCGCGCCGCGACGGTGCCCGTGATCAACGGCCTCTCGGATCAACATCACCCGTGTCAGGTCGCGACGGATCTGTTTACCGTGCGCGAGCGCTTCGGCCGCATCGAAAAGCTGCGCTACGCGTGGATCGGTGACGGCAACAACATGGCCAATTCGTGGGTCGAAGCGGCGGGGCTGTTCGGGCTCGACCTCGCGATCGCGTGCCCCGAGGGCTACGCACCCGATCCGCTGCTTGTCAATGCCGCGCGCGATGCGCAGGCCAAGCACGGCCGCGGGTCCATCACGCTGACCCGCGATCCGAAGGAGGCGGTTGCCGGCGCGCACGTGTTGTCGACGGACGTGTGGGCATCGATGGGACAGGAGGACGATGCAGCACGTCGTCGTACCGCATTCGCCGGCTTCTGCATCGACAATGCACTCCTGCTCACAGCTGCAACAGATGCGATCGTGCTGCACTGCTTACCCGCACACCGCGGTGAGGAAATTACCGGCGACGTACTCGACGGTCAGCACTCGCTCGCCTGGGTGCAAGCGGAGAATCGCTTGCACGTCGGCAAAGCGATTCTCGAGCACGTCATCGCAGCTCCTGAGTGATAGGATTTTAACGTGAGTACCGTGCCGGCCGAGATCGCCGGGATTGGATCTTCAGCGATGAAGCTGCGGGTCAGTCCCGGGTTCGATCCGCTCAAGGCCCAGGTCGGCCCCGACGAATACTTCGTGCTGTCGCGCATCGACGGCAAGCAAACGATTCGCGAGATCCTGCTTTCGACCGGTCTGCCGATCGAGCGCGGCATCGCGATCGTCACGAAGCTGCGCTCGATCGGCGCATTGCTCTTGCCCGGCGAAAGCTCCGTTCCACCGCCGGCATCGGCACCTGCCGGAAAGCCGCGCACGGGTAGCCTGACGCCGATCGCGCCGATGACACCGGCGACCGGCATCCCGACGGTTCCCGACCTGGGCCGCGCAGCGACGGTGCAAGTGGCGCCGCCGCAAGGCTCGGGCCCGACGGTGACGCGCTCGCCAACGCCGCGCGTGCCGATGCCAGCGCAGGTCAGCGTTCCGCGCACGACCGCTAAGCTCGATGCGCCGACAAACCGCACGTGGCCCGCAGGCACGGGCCGGCCGCCCGCAGTCGACGCCGCCGCGCTCGACGAACCGACCGTGCCGCGTGCGTCGGCCGCCGACATTCATCTCATCCTGCCAAACCCGACCGCCGCCGAGCGCGTCGCGCTTGCCGAGCAAAATGAGCTCAGCCCCGGCGAGCGGCTGCGCCTCTTGCAGATGGCTCGCCTCGTCGATGCAAGGGATCCGTGGGCGCTGCTCGGCGTCAATGCCGGCGCCGCGGCGAAGGATGTCAAGCGCGCGTACTTCAAGCTCTCCAAAGAGGTTCATCCCGACCGCTACTACGGCCGTCAGCTCGGCAGCTTCGCCGAGCGGCTGGTCGCGATCTTCGAGGCGGTCAACCGCGCCTACGCCAAGCTCACAGCACCCGACAAGGCGCGCGCGACCGGCGCGCACCACGCGGTGCAGGCAGAGCAGCCGCAGACGCCGCAGGAATATGCTGCCGAGCTCTTCGATCGCGCGTGCGCGCTCGAGGTCGGCGGCGATCCGCTCGGCGCGATGAAGCTGTTTGCCGCCGCTGTGCGCATCGATCCGCAAACGCGCTACCTGCGGCGCGCGGCGACGTGCGCGCTTGCCGCCGAACAGCCCAAGACCGCGCTCGAATATGCGAAAAAGGCCCAGACCCAGGCGCCGACGGATCCGTCGAGCGCTCGCCTGCTCGCATCGGCGTTCCGCGCGACCGGCAAGCTCGCCGATGCCGAAGAAGTGCTCATCATGGCGATGGCGCTCAAGAGCGAGAACGATGTGCTGGCCGCCGAGCTACGCAACGACCTCGCCGAGGTTCGGCGCCTGATGTCTGGCTGACGGCGGCGAAAGCAGCTAACCTCCGCAAATAGGTCGCACTAACTGGCGATCTAGCTGATCATTGGGGAAAGCTTACCAGCGCCATGCCTAGCGATAAGGTGATCGGGATCGACCTCGGCACGACAAACTCGTGTGTCGCGATCGTGGAGGACGGCACGCCTTCGGTCATTCCCAACCGCGGCGGTTACAAGACCACGCCATCGATGGTCGCGATCGCCGAGAACGGCAAGCGTCTCGTCGGCCACATCGCGAAGCGTCAGGCAATCACGAACGCGGAGAATACGGTCTACGCGGCCAAGCGGCTGATCGGCCGCAAGTGGGGCTCGGCCGCGGTGCGCAGCTCGCTCGAGATCATGCCGTACCGCATCGTCGAAGGTCCGCACGACGACGTCCGCATCATGCTGCGTGATCAGGTGTTCAGCGTGCCGGAAGTCTCCGCGTACATCCTGCAGGAGATGAAGCTGATCTCCGAGGAGTACCTCGGCGAAGAGGTCGGCAAGGCCGTGATCACGGTGCCGGCGTACTTCAACGATGGCCAGCGCCAGGCGACGAAGGATGCCGGCCGCATCGCCGGCCTCGATGTCATTCGCATCATCAACGAGCCGACTGCGGCCGCGCTCGCGTACGGCTTTGGTCGCAACATCGAGCGCAAGGTCGCGGTCTACGACCTCGGCGGTGGCACGTTCGATATCTCGATCCTCGCGATCGGCGATGGCGTGTTCGAGGTGATCTCGACCGCCGGCGACACGTTCCTCGGCGGCGAAGATTTCGATCGCCGCATCATCGATTGGCTCGTGTTCGGCTTCGAGAAGCAGCACGGCATCGATCTGCGCAAGGACAAGATGGCGCTGCAGCGGCTCAAAGATGTCGCCGAGAAGGCGAAGTGCGAGCTGTCGAGCGTCAAGGAAACCGAGATCAACCTGCCGTTCATCATCTCGACCGGCCGCAACGAAGCGCTGCACCTGCAGACGATGCTCACGCGCGACAAGCTCGAAGAGCTGACGAGCGATCTCGTCGAGCGCACCGTCGAGATTTGCGCGCGCACGCTCGAGGAAGCGGAGATCGCGAAGAAGGAGATCGAGGATGTGATCCTCGTCGGCGGCATGACGCGCATGCCGCGCGTGCAGCAGGCGGTCGCCGAGTTCTTCGGCCTCGAGCCGTGCAAGGGCGTGCACCCCGATGAGGTCGTCGCGCTCGGCGCCGCGATCCAGGGCGCGGCACTCACCGACGAGAAGAACGACATCCTGCTGCTCGATGTCACGCCGCACTCGCTCGGCATCATGATCGTCGGTGGCTACTTCCATAAGCTCATCGATCAGAACACCACGGTGCCGACGTCGGAGTCGCACGTGTTCACGACCGTCAAGGACAACCAGACCTCGGTGAAGATCCTGGTCCTGCAGGGCGAGAGCGATCGCGCCGAGGAGAACGAGCTGCTCGGCGAGTTCGTGCTGACGGGCCTGCGTCGCGCACCGCGCGGCGAGGTCGAGATCGAAGTGCAGTTCCACATCAGCGCAGACGGCATCGTCTCGGTGAAAGCGAAGGATCTGGAGACGGGCCTCGAGCAGTCGATCACGGTGACCGCGACGTCGGGGCTGACCGAAGACGAGATCAAGAAGATGATCGATGCGAACAAGGACTACATGGTCGAGGTTCGCACCGGTCAGGAATTCGACAAGGCGCGGCACCAGGCGGAGAAGTCGCTCGAAGAAATCGAGGCGCTGTTCCCGCAGGTCTCCGATGCGATCGCGGGCTCTGATTTCGGCCAAGACGCAGTGAAGAAAGCGCGGGCCGTTGTCGAGCGCACGCGACAAGCAATCGGCGCGAAGGATTTGACCGCGCTCGCCGACGCGACCGAGGCACTCAACCGCACGCTGAACATGTTCCGTGGTGTGGTGTCCAAGACGCGTGGGTAGCGCTACGTGGGAGCAGCGTCGGATACCGTCCGGGTCGATCGCCTCATCGAGCTGGGGCTGAACCGCTACGGCGCCGGCGATCTCGACGGCGCGATCTTGATGTGGGAAGAGGCGCTCGCGATCGACGCCGACAACGTTCGCGCGACGAGCTACCTCGCGTACGTCAAAGACAACTACGACCTGCTGACGAGCTCCGAGCCATCGCTAGCGCCCGGCGACGACGCATTCGGTATCGAAGAGGAGCCCGAATATCAGATCGAGATCCTGCCGGGCGAGCTCGCGCCGGCCGAGGCGAGGGCGTCGGTCGAGCAACTCGACAGCGGTTGGTTCGAGGAAGCGACCGACGAAGACGGCGATGGCCGCTCGAGTCAGCCACTGCTCGAGCTCGACGCCGAGCCACCGCCACTACCACCGACGATCGAGGCGCGCGAGCCCGACGAAGATGACACCGAGACCGAACCGGGCGCCGAGATCAGCTTCGAGGATCGCACGCAGGAGTATCAGAGCGCGCGCCAGGCCGGCACGGTGCCCGCCCTCGGAAGGTCGGGCACCGCCTCATCGGTTCCGGCCTCGGCGCCGCTGATGCCGCCAAAGCCCAGCGACTTTCAGGATACGGGCACGGGCGAATTTCAATCGGAGGAGACGACCGGCGGGTTTCGCCACGAAGCGACGCCACTCGGCTTTGCCTCGGAGCTGACCGAGGTCCGCAAGCGCGACCTCGGGTTCGTGCAGCCGATTGGCGACGACGACGCGACCAACGCACTACCGCGCGACAAGGCGGCCGAGATCACCGGCGAGAAAACGTTCGAGCGCAACGCGTTCTCGTTCGAAGCGACCGAGGATGATCTGCTCGCGACGAAGCCGCGCCTGCGCCCGCGCACGCCCGTATCGCAGGCCGACATCGAGACGCAAGACATTCCCGTGTTGCGCGAAAAGGTCACGAAGCGCGAGATGCCCGAGCCGCGACCGCCGGCCTCGCCGAGCTCGCCACCGCGGCGCGACAGCGCCGAGCTCTCGCAAGCCGAGGTGATGCTCACCGCACAGAAGACGCGCAAGCTCGACATCGATATGGGCGCGCCGACGCGCGACCTCGGCCTGCGCCCGAAATCGTCGGAGCTGTCGGATCCACATGATGAAGAGCTGCCGACGAGACAATCCGACGCGCGCGCGATCCGCGAGGCGCAGGCGTCGTTCGATGATCGTCCAGAGACGCGGCAGGACATCGTGCTGGCGTTCGATCCGATCAACGCGCGCAGCGAGCAGATCATCGAGGAGATCGATAAGGACGCGCCGCCTGACGAGCAGATCGACGATCAAACGCGCCGCCGAATCGGCGCGTTGCTCGACCACGCGCTCAAGTGGAGCCAGGCTGGCGATGTCGATCGCGCGGTCGCAGCCGTCGACCTCGCGCTATCGGAGGATCCGAACAGCGTGCTCGCGCAAAAGCTCATCACGCGCAATCGCGACACGATCATGACGATCTTCCAGAGCTTCGTCGGCGATATGGAGCGTCAGCCGCAGCTCTCCAAACCGTTGCACGAGCTGCAGAACGCACCGATCAGCCCGCGCGCGGCGTTCCTGCTGTCGCGCGTCGATGGCACGCTTACCGTCGACGAGCTGCTCGACGTCAGCGGGATGCCGCGGATGGAAGCGTATCGCTACCTGTGCCAGCTGTTCTTGCGCGGCATCCTTCGCTAGCTCACTGCTTGAGCTTTTCGATTTCGTCGATCACCTCGGGTTGACCGATCGGCGCGATGATCCACGATGGCTTCTTTGCGACGAGCGCCGGGCATGTCAGAAACGCGCGGTCCTTCAGCGATTTTGCCGCGAGGATGCAATCGCGTTGCGCGTCGGAGAGACCCTCTGTGTTGCAGCGCTCGATCGATGTCTTCGCGATCTGATCGATGACCGACTGCTCGTCGGCGTGCGGCTTCGAGCCGGGCGGGCCGGCCGTCGTGAGCGTGACAACGTGTTTGACCGCGCGCTCGCAGTTGCCACTCGGCGTGTCACGACACGCAGCGAGAAACGCGATGACGAGGAAGAGCCGCATCCGGCGAGGATACGCGCTAGTCTCCGCGCATGGAAATCAAGAAGGTCGTGCTCGCGTATTCGGGCGGCCTCGATACGTCGGTCGCGGTTCGCTGGATCGCCGAGCGGTACAAATGCGAAGTCGTGTGCTTCTGCGCCGACGTCGGCCAGGACGAAGACCTCGAAGCGGCGAAGCAGAAGGCGCTCGCGGTCGGCGCGAGCAAGGCGATCGTGCGCGATCTGCGCATCGAGTTCGTGCGCGACTACGTGTGGCCTGCGCTGCGCGCCGGCGCGCTTTATGAGGGCCAGTATCTGCTCGGCACGTCGCTCGCGCGGCCGTGCATCGGGCGCGGGCTCATGGAAGCGGCAGAGGCCGAGAAGGCCGACGCGATCGGCCACGGCGCGACGGGCAAGGGCAACGACCAGGTTCGCTTCGAGCTCACGGCGTATCACTTCCGGCCGGGCATCAAGATCATCGCGCCGTGGCGCGAGTGGGAGTTCCGCGGCCGCCGCGAGCTCATCGAGTACACGAAGCAGCACAAGATTCCGATCGAGGCGACGGCGGATAAGCCGTATTCCGTCGATCGCAATCTGCTCCACACGAGCTACGAGGGCGGCGTGCTCGAGGATCCGTGGCGCGAGCCCGATCCTGAGATGTTCCAACGCACGCGCGATCCGCAGAAGGCGCCCGATGCGCCGCGCGTGATCGAGCTTTCGTACGAGAAGGGCGATGCGGTGGCGCTCGATGGCAAGCGGCTCGGTCCCGTCGAGATGCTCGCGACGCTCAACCAGATCGCCGGCGAGCACGGCGTCGGGCGCGTCGACCTCGTCGAGAATCGCTTCGTCGGCATGAAGTCGCGCGGCGTCTACGAGACGCCCGGCGGCTCCGTATTGCATGTCGCGCGCGCGGCTGTCGAGTCGCTGACGCTCGATCGCGAGGTGCTGCACCTGCGCCAGGATCTGATGCCGCGCTACGCGGCGCTCGTCTACAACGGATTCTGGTTCGCGCCGGAGCGCGAAGCGCTGCAGCGGATGATCGATGACATCGCGCAGGCGATCACTGGCACGGTGCGCCTGAGGCTGTACAAGGGCAGCGTCACCGTGCTCGGTCGCAAATCGCCGCGCAGCTTGTATCGTCCCGACATCGTCACGTTCGAGGAAGACTCCGTGTACGACCAGCGCGATGCGCAGGGCTTCATCAAGCTCAACGCGCTCAGGATCCGGATCAGGAGCGAGCTCGACAAGTGAGCATCATGGTCACGCGCGTCACGAATGCGCTGTCGGCGCGGTCCAACGTGCGCGCCGCGCAGCTGCGCGTTATCGATGGACCTGATCGCGGTACCGAGATCGATCTGCCCGCCGCCGGCGTGGTGCTCGGCACCGAGCGGTCGTGCGATGTGGTGCTCACCGATTCATTCGTCTCGCGTCGGCACTGCTCGGTGATGCCGACGCCGCAGGGATTTCAGATCACCGACCTCGGCTCGCGCAACGGCACCGTGATCGACGGTGTCGCGGTAACGAAGGTCGTCGCGCCACCAGGTGTCGCGTTGCGCATCGGCAAGACGCTCGTGCAGCTGATGCCGGCCGACGAGGTTGTCGATATTCCGCCATCGCAGAGTGATCACTTCGGCGCGCTGTACGGCGGCTCGATCGCGATGCGCCAGGTATTCGCGATCCTCGAACGCGCGAGCAAGTCGAACGCGCCGATCTTGTTTCTCGGCGAGAGTGGCACCGGCAAGGAGCTGATGGCGCGTGGCGTGCACGATAACTCGCCGCGCAAGAACGGGCCGTTCGTCGTCTTCGACTGCGGCGCTTCGACGGAGACGCTCATCGAGAGCGACCTGTTCGGTCATACGAAGGGCGCGTTCACCGGCGCAGCGAGCGACCGCATCGGCGCGTTCGCCGCGGCACACGGCGGCACGCTGTTCCTCGACGAGATCGGCGATCTGCCGGTGGCGCTGCAGCCGAAGCTCTTGCGCATGCTCGAGGCAGGCGAGGTCGTGCCGCTTGGCGGCCGCAAGTCGGAGAAATATGACGTGCGTATTGTCGCGGCGACGCACCGCGATGTGTTCGGCGAGGTCGCGCGCGGCGGCTTTCGCGGTGACCTGTACTATCGGCTCGCTGTCGTCGAGATCCACGTGCCGCCGCTGCGCCAGCGCATCGGCGATCTCAAGCGGCTGATCGAGATGTTCTTGACGAAGGCCGGTGCGCCGCAGCTCGCGTCGCAGGTCGGAGGCGCGGCGCTCGAGCGGCTCGAGCGCTATCACTGGCCCGGTAACGTCCGCGAGCTGCGCAACGTGATCACGCGCGCGGTCGCGCTCGCCGGGCCCGACGACGATTTTCAGTCGATGCCGTTCGTGTTGCGGCCAACGACAGCAGCGCCGGATGTGGCGCCATCGTTCAAAGCCGACCGTCCGTTCCACGAAGCAAAAGACGAGCTCGTCGCGCGCTTCGAGCGCGAGTATCTGAGCGATCTCGTGCAGCGCAACGACGGCAATCTGTCGCAAGCGGCGCGCGCGGCCGGGCTCGAGCGCAAGTTTCTCTACAAGCTCCTCGAGCGCGCGGGCCTACGCCAAAAGGCCGACGACGAAGCGGACTAGCTAGGGCCAATACCACTCACCCGCTTTTGCATCGCCACGTGCTTTTGAATCGCCAAGTCGCCGCGGAGCCAAGACCGCCAGACAGAGGGGTTTAAAGACTGCGCTCAGCAGGTCATCGGCAATGTCGCCGTACTAATGTGCGAGCAGCTCGAAGCGCCGAAATTGCCGCGGCTTGATTCGGCCCCGACCCCTCTCTTTGTGGCGTGCTTGGCTCTGCGGCGCCTTGGCGATTTCTGGGAGATTCACGTCGAAGTTGACGACAACGTCAACGTTAGGTGAGTGGCATGGGACTAAGGCGCGATGAACGCGCCTTTGACGAACGTCGCGCCGAAGCCAAACGAGAGTGCTTGCTGACCCTCGAGCGTCACGTCGGGCGCGAGCAACGACACGATGAGCGAGTTGTTGCGGACCTCATCGACGCTGATATCGCAGTTGCTGTTGGTATCGAACAGCCCGATGTACGTCTTGCCCGTGGAGTTGGCCGCGCAGCCGCATGCCGGTGGGCTCGATAGCATCGTGCAGTCCTGCATGACGGTCGCCATGAAGCCCTCGCGCATGGCGGGGATCACCTTCATGTCGAGATCGGTTGTCGAAATGCCACCGGCGATCACGGCGCTTTGCACCGAGGCCTCGCTGATGTTCGCGAGCTTCGCGTGCGCGCCGAGCAGCGTGACGCGCGCAGCCTTCGACGTGCCGATGACGAACTGAACCGTGAGATGCCCGGGTCCGCCGTCGTATTGCATGCTGATCGTTGAACCCGACAACGGCGGATCGACGGGTGCGGTCGCATCGATGTCGAACGCGGCATTGCCGTTGAGGTGTTTTCGACACGTTGTATCCTGCGGTCCGGCACACGCCGGTGGCGTGGGATGCATGCCCTGAAAGAGCGTGAACGTTGCCGGGATGCCGTTGCTCAGGTCGAGCGAGTAGAGATCGCCGAGCATGATGACGGAGCCGCTGTCGATCGCTTTGGTCATCATCGTCTGCGATGAGACGCCCATCCCCGCGAAGGTCGCGATGACCATGCCCATCTGATTGTCGACATAGGAATCCATGTCGAGGTCGAGCCCGTAGCTTCGCGCTTCGTTGTTCGTCGACGGCAGCATCACCTTGTCGATCACGTAATGGTAGTGACCGGGCGGCGCCGGCGGCGTGTCGATCGCCACATCGACCGCAGCGTCGACGTGCGTGTTCATGTTGTCGTCATCGCCACACGCAGTGACGACCAGGAGCAGCGCTAGGCATCGCATGGCGTGCTCTTTACCGAAGCCACTACCGACGAGCAACAGTGATATTCTGGCAGACGTGCGCTTGTTGGTCGTTGTGATCGCGGGATGCGGCTTCACGCCGGGCACGTTGCTCACCGACGGTGCCTCCGGCGCAGATAACGCCACCGATGGCCCACAAGACGCCACGTCACAAACGTGTTACGCGCAGTGGATCGATCACACCGTGCGGCTGCAGTCGCCGCAGCCGCTGAGCACGTTGAACATCGTTGGCGGCTACGAGCGTGACCCATTCCTGACCGACGACGAGCTCACGATCTACTTCAGCACGGACCGCAGCGGCGTCACGGATGTCTGGACCGCGACGCGCGGCAACATGACGGACCAATTCGCCGCCGTCATGGAGGCGAGTGCGTTCAACTCGACCGCCGGCGAGAGCAAGCTCTCGATCACGCAGAACGGGCTCACTGCCGTCGTCGGCAGCGATCGCGTCGGTGGTGCCGGCGGCCTCGATGTCTGGGAATCGACGCGGGCCACGACCTCCGAGCTATTCCCGGCGATGTCGCGTACGAAGGTGATGATGGTCGAGACGTCAGGTAATGATCACGATCCGACGATCAGCGCGAGTGGTCTGCATCTCTACCTCGCGCCCGATGCCACCGGCTCGCAGCACATCGTGATGGCATCGCGCAGCAGCCCGGGCGGCAACTTCGGCGTGCCGATGACGCTCGCCGAGCTCGACAGCGGCACCGGAGACGCCGATCCATCGCCGACGCCCGACGAGCGGATCATCGTGTTCTCATCGAATCGCAGCACGCCATTTGTCACCGCCGGCGGCAACATCTGGTACGCGACGCGTGCTGGCTCGACGGGCGCGTTCGAGATGCCGCGTCCCGTGCCCGACGTCAACACCGACGCAGCCGAAGGCGATCCGCATCTCTCCGCCGATGGCTGCCGGCTGTACTTCGCGCGCTTCGGTGGTACTGGCGTCGATTGGGATCTCTACGTCTCTGCGGTGCAGTGATTAGTCGAGCGGATCCGCGACCTCTTCGAGCTCCTCGGGCTCGAGCGGTGCGCGCGCGACATCGAGTACATGGCGCACGAGCACCGGAAGATAATCAGCGAGCGGCGGGCAGCGCAGCGTGCTGCCGGCGAGCGCTTGCGCGGTGTTCGTCTGATCGTAGTAGACGGTGTGATCGATCATGTCGAGGAACGTCAGTGGGCCGCGGCCGAGGCGGGCAAGACCCGGCGTGCGGAGCACCGCGCGCGCGAGCGGACGTGGAATGTGGCCGCGCGGCTTCTCGGTCTTTGCATGCTCGGCCACACCTTCGAATACCTGGAGCGCCGTCATCGGGTTCGGATCGACGATGTGGAATGTCTTGCCTGCGGCCTTGTCGGCACGCGCGACATGCCACGCCGCTTCGATCACGTAATCGATCGGGACGAGGTGCAGCGGCGCATCACCACGCCCGACGATCGGCAGGCGCAGGCCCGATGCGTTCGTGGCGATCAGCACCATCAAGTAGTAGGGGCCGTCGAGGCGATCGATCTCGCCGGTCTCGCTATCACCGACGATGATCGACGGCCGCAGGATCGTGACCGGCATCTGGCGCATCGCGCCGCGCACCAGGCGCTCGGAATCGTACTTCGTGCGCTCGTAGCCGTTGTGGAAGCGCTGGCCGGCCTCGAGGTCTTCTTCGAAGACGGTGCCACCGCGGTTGCCCGAGACGGTGACGGTCGACCAGTGGACGAGACGCTCGAGCCGCGCCGAGTCACGCGCGAGATCGAGGACGTTGCGCGTACCGCCGACGTTGACCCGCTTCATCGTGTTCTCGTCGACACCCATGAAGTAGATGCCGGCGAGGTGATGGAGCCACGTCAGCTCCTTGCAGAGGGCGCGGTACTCGATGCTCGAGAGCCCGAGGTCCATGTCGCAAACATCGCCGACGAGGACCTCTGCGCGATCGCGCGCGCCGTGGAACGTGAGGAAGCGCTCGGCTTCGGCGGCGAACTTGTCGCGCGCGAGCACGAAGAGCTTCGTCTCGGGCTCGGCGGTGATGAGCTTTGCGAGCATGCGGCGCGCGGTGAACGCGGGGTAGCCGGTGATGAGTGCCGTCTTGCGCGTGCGTTGCGTTGGTGCGGGGCCACCCGTTCGCGGCTTCGGTACGCGCACCGCGCCGTACTTGGCCTCGATCTCGGCGACCACGCGATCTACCTCGCGCGCGAGCTCGTCGAGATCGCCGGTGTTGTGGATCACCCATGTCGCGACGGCGAGCTTTTGCTCGAGCGGTGCTTGCGCGGCGATGCGGGCCTTCGCCTCCTCCATCGTCAGGCCATCGCGCGCGACGAGGCGCGCCTCCTGAACCTCGGGCGGCGCGGCGACGACGATCAACCCCGACAAGCCTGTGTGCGCGCGATTCTCGACGAGCAACGCCGCCTCGTAGAACACGACGTTCGCGCCCGCATCGGCCCAGCCCGCGATCGCCTGCGCGCTCGCCGCCGCGATGCGCGGATGGGTGATGCGGCCGAGGTCGCGACGCGCCGATTCGTCGGAGAACGCGAGCGCACCGAGGCGTTTGCGATCGAGCTGGCCATCGGCGGTCAGGATCGCGGCGCCAAAGCGCGCGACGAGCTCGGCGAGCGCCGGCTGGCCCGGCTCGACGATCTTGCGTGCGAGCAGGTCGGCATCGACGACGGCGGCGCCGCGATCGACGAGGAGCTTCGCCACCGCGCTCTTGCCCGATGCGATCCCTCCAGTCAGCCCGATGACGTGCGCCGTCACGTGCTCCGATTACCACGCCAGCTCAGGCCGAGGTAGCCTCGGGCCGTGAAGCTGCTCGTCGGCGTGCTCGTTACGGTGATGGTCGGTGGCGCGTGGGCGTCACGTCGTGACTGGGTCGGCAGCGCGGAGTGCGGAAAGTGCCATCCAAAGCAGCTCGCAGCGTGGCAGAGCACGCCGCACGCGAAAACGCGCGAGCGATTCGGTGCAAAGCCTGAAGCGAGGTGCCTGGGTTGTCACGGCACCGGCGAAGCACCGGCGGGGCCGGCGGTCGCGGTCGAAGTCGGCTGCGAGGCCTGCCACGGCGCCGGCGCGAGCTACGCGGCCGAGGACATCATGCGCAATCGCAAGGTCGCATTTGCCGTCGGGCTTCTCGATCTCACTACGCCAAAGGCACGCACCGCGCTATGCATGCAGTGCCACGCGCGCGCAACGCGGAGTCAGCCGTTCGACCCGAGTGCGCCGGTTCACTTGGTGAAGCCATGAAGGTAAAGGCGAAGTTCATCACGTCGGCCGCCGACGCGAAGCAGTTTCCGGCCGAGAGTCTGCCGGAGATCGCTGTCGTCGGTCGCTCGAACGTCGGCAAGTCGAGCCTCATCAACGCGCTCGTCGGTCAGCCCGGGCTTGCACGCACGTCGCGCACGCCGGGGCGCACGCGCCTCATCAATTGGTTCGAGATCGACGGCAAGTTTCAGCTCGTCGACTTGCCCGGCTACGGCTACGCCGAGGTCAGCCGCGCGATGCGCGAGAGTTGGCGTCCGCTGATCGAGTCATACCTCGCCGAACGCAAGACACTCGCCGGCGTATTGCTGCTCATCGATGTGCGGCGCGGCGTCCTCGACGAAGAGCTCGATTTCGTGCCGTGGCTCGAGGCGCGGCAGACTCCGATCGTCGTCGCGCTGACAAAATCCGACAAGTTGCCCAAGAACAAACGCATGCTCGAAGTGCAGAAGACCAAGAAGGCACTCGGGCTGCGGCGCGATCCATTTGCCGTGTCGGCGCAAAGCGGCGATGGCGTCGAGGCGCTATGGCGTGCGATCGTCGGACTATTGAAGTGACCGACCTTATCGTCGAGTCGGCGCGCGAGGGCGACCTCGAGGCGATCGACGAGATCGAGCAGCACTCGTTCAAGACGCCGTGGCCGCGGGGCACGTTCGCCGGCGAGCTACTGCGCGAGTGGGCGCGCATCGATATCGCGCGCATCGGCGAGCGCGCCGTCGCGTTCTGCAATTACTGGCTGGTCACGACCGAAGTCCACATCCTGTCGATCGCGACGCATCCCGATTACCGCGGGCGCGGCATCGCGCGCGCGCTGCTCGCGCACGTGCTCGACGTCGCGCGCACCGCCGGCTGCTCGCTCGCGACACTCGAGGTGCGTCGCTCGAACCAACCGGCGATCGCACTCTACGAACGCGCCGGCTTCAAGACGGTGCACGTGCGCGCGCGCTATTACCAAGACGACAACGAAGACGCGCTCGTCATGCTGCGAGGACTGTCGTGACTCGCGCTGCGCTAGTGCTGCTCGTCGCGTGTCATCCCGAACCGGTTCGCGTGCCGGGCTACTACCCGAAGCCCGCGCCGTCGTACGCGCAGCCGCAACCCGCGCAACAGCCGCGCGTCAGCGAAGCGCCATCGCCCGAGCTGATCGGGATGTGGAGCTTTGGCAACTGGAGCGGCGAGTTCTACGATCCCTCGACAGGCACGTGGACGAAGACGAGCGGCGATGGCGCCACACTCAACCTGCATCGCGATGGCACCTACGAGCACGGCAGCGTCTACACGCAGACCGCGACGGCGTGCGCGAAGCTCGTCTTCGAGTGGCAACAAGGCGCGTGGTCGAGCGCCGGCAACACGATCACGCTGCGCCCGCAGCGCGCGCGTTCGCACGTCGAGGATCGCTGCGATGCGAGCAAGAACACCGACGAGCACACGAAGGCATCACCGCGAAGCTTCAGCATCAAGCGCGAAGGCGACACGCTCACGCTGTACCTGCCGAACGGCGAGCTCTACAGCGGCCCGTACTATCGCGTGCGCTGACTACTTGAACGTGCCGCTGACCGGCACGGTGTCGGGCGGCTCGCGTGTCGCGATGTAGACGCCGCCGCCGACGAGCGCGGCACCGACCGCGATGCTCGTCAGCACCCACCACTTCTGGTACCAGCGCGTCGCGCCGCGCTGCGAGAGCTCGGCCTCGACCTTGATCTCGCTGTCGGGTGGCAGCTGCACTTTCGTCGTGAACGGCACGTAGCCGGTCTTTTCGACGCGGATCGAGTACGTCGCGGGCGCGTGCAGCTTGAGCGGCTCGATCGGCGTGACGCCGCGCGCTTCGCCACCGACGGTGACCGCCGCGCCCGATTCATTCGCGACGATCGCGATCACACCGAAGCGCAAGAAATCCGTCGGCGGCAACAGACGCGTGATGTACGAGCCGAGCTGCTCCGGGGTCGGCGTCGCATTCGCGCCGAACGAATCGGCGATGCGCGCGCTCACCGAGTGCGTCTTCACGTCGATGCGCTGCATCGTCAAGATCACGTCGCCGAGCTCGCTGATGCCGACGAGCACGACCTCTGCCGCGCCGACCTTTTGGCCGATCTTCGCGACGCAGTCCGCTTCGCCGGCGCACTTGACGATCGCGTCCTCGAGCTTTTCGCCGTAGAGCGTGCGCGTCTGCTCGGGGCCGAGCACCTGCAGCGACGTTTGCTTCGCCATCGCCTGCACGAGCTGGCCGGCGACCTTCGGCAGCGCCGACGAGCCGGAGCGATACTCGAGCACGCATACCTTGCGCTTCGGATCGCTGTCGGCGTGAGCGAGCGTGCACAGCGCGAGCAAGATCGTGAGCGCTCTCATCGTGCTCCAAACAACGCGCCGACCGACGTCGGAATGTAATCCATGCCCTGCAGATTCCTCTCGCCTTCGGGCGCGTCGTCGCACGCCCAGTTCGGGAAGTACACGTTCGTGCCGGTGCGGATCGCGGTGATCATGCAGCTCGTGCGCACGCGCTGCGCGATCGACGAGCTCGTCGTGTCGATGAGCAGCCAGTCGGCACTCGTCGACTTGATGCACGGCAAGATGTAGAGCGCGTTGAGCGAGTCGTAGAGGCTCTCGACGTAATAGAAGTTCTTGATCGCGATCGACACGTACTGATGCGTGCCACCCGCGTTCTGGCCGCCCGGCAACACGACGAGATCGAGCGGCACCGTGCCGAGCGGATGCATGACCTGTGCGTGTGACTTCGCATCGTCGTCGGTGTCGACCATCGTCTCGCGGCGCTCCGGCAGCTCGTACGTCTTCGTCACGCCGCCGGAGATCGGAATCGATTGCAGGATCACGTGCGCGCCAACAGCGACCCACGCGAGCTTGTTACCGGTCATCGGATCGGGACACGCCGTCGACGATGTCGACGTGCAGCCGCCGCTGCACTCGGGAACCGATGGCTTCGTGCCGGCCGCGAACACACGATCGCCGAATACGGCGACGACGGCCGCGTTCTGCAGATCCGAAACCTTCGTGAGCGTGAGCTGCGCGACCTCGCTCGATGGATCGCCATCGATGCGTGCGACCTGGCTCGCGCAGGGCAGGGTGGCGAACACCGCCGCTTGCGACGGCGCCGACGCGATCGCCGACACTGCCATGCCGAGTGGCTTGGGCGCGACGGCGGTCGGCGAATCGACGAACACCGCGACGATCGACGACGCGCCGCTGCACGGAACGAGCGGCGTATCGGGCGGCGCGACGCGCCCGACGAGCCCATACGCGACCATGCGACCATCCGCCGCCGGCCCCACCGTCACGCGCTCGATCGCGCCGACGCTCGCGTTTTGCACCATCCCCGAATCGAGATCGACGATCGCGATCCCGGCCGTGTGCGCGACCGCGACTTTCGCAGCGCTCGGCACGGGCGCGATGTCATTGATCGTCGCTCCCGACGGCATCGGGATCGGCGAGCCGATCACCTTGTGCGTCGCGGTCTCGACGATCTGCACCGCCGACGCTCCCGCGACGACGAGGCGATCGCCACCGACCGACACCGCGGCGAGCGGCGACGTCAGCCCCTGCAAGCGACCTTGAAACTTCGCGGCATCGCGCACCGGATCGAGGGTCGGATCGAACGTGTAGAGGTTCGTCCCGCTCGATGCATAGATGAACGGCTTGCGCACCTGGATCGTCAGCTTCGTGTTCTTGTCGCCCGCGATGTCGACGAGCTCGGGCGCCTCGCCCAGGCCGACGAGCCGGTTCGACACGTCGTTCAAGAGCACGTTGATCTGCACCTTGTCGGCGACCGGCAGCTCGCCGGCCTTGAACGAGCCGTTCGTGATCACCGAGCGGTTCTCGGTCGGCGCGATGTCGGGAGCCGTCGCCAGTACGGTGACCGTGGTCATGTCGACCGGCTTGAGATCGGGCTCGGTGGGCATGACCAGCTCGAGGTCCAGTGACCCCGTGCCAATGCACCCGGCCATGAACCAGGCTGCGATGAATGCGGAGCGCATCCCCTGGGCGAAGCTAGCAGACCCGCCCGTGACCCCACAACCTCCGGCTTCACCGGGACTTGCATATTCCGCTGGTGCGCAAAATGCGGGCGTTGTATCGAGGGTGCACCGCGATAGGATTGTCGAACTTGATACCGTCCACCGAAAAGGGGCAGACCGGACCGCTCGGGCGTGTCGATCCGAACCTGCCGCAGGTATTCGGAAGGTACTTGCTCGTGCAGCGGCTCTCGCGCGGCGGCATGGGCGAAATCTTTCTCGCCAAACACGGCCTTGCCGGGTTCGAGAAGCTCGCGGTGATCAAGAAGGTGCTCCCGCACCTCGCGGCAGACGCGCAATTCATCTCGCGTTTCGTCGATGAAGCGCAGGTCGCGATCAAGCTCCAGCACGTCAACGTCGCGCAGGTGTTCGAGGTCGGTCGCGTCGGCGACGAGTATTTCCTCGCACTCGAGTACGTCGAAGGCCGTGATCTACGTCGCACGCTCGCCGTGCTGCAGCAGCGCAGCCTGCGCTTGCCCGTCGATCTCGCGCTGTTCATCGGCCGCGAGCTCGCGAACGGTCTTGCCTACGCGCACCGCCGCACGAGCTCCGACGGCGCGTCACTCAACCTCGTGCACTGCGATATCTCGCCGCCGAACGTGCTCGTGTCGTTCGAAGGCGAGACGAAGGTGATCGATTTCGGCATCGCGAAGAGCGCGCTGCGCGGCACCGCGACCGATCCGAAGATGGGCTTTGGCAAGTTCGGCTACATGGCGCCCGAGCAGCTCATTCGCGGCGGCATCGTCGATCACCGCACCGATATCTACGCCGCAGGCGTCGTGCTGTTCGAGCTGCTCACCGGGCAACGGCTCTACGAAGCCGGCCCCGAGCCCGATTATCGCGCGCTCGCGAAGAAAGTCGCCAAAGGCGAGCACAAGCTGCCATCGCAAGTCGATCGCGCGCTCGCACCGTACGATCAACTCGTGGCGACGGCGCTGCGGCCCAAGCCCGACGATCGCTATCAAACGGCCGCCGAGTTCCGCGATGCGATCCAGCAAGCGCTCGTCAACGTGAACCCGACGATCTCGACCGATCAGCTCGGCTCGTACATGCGCGATTTGTTCTCGTTCGAGATGACGGCGCAGCGCGAGCTGCACGAGCGCATCGCGAAGACGCACCTCGAAGACTTCCACGATCAACTCACGACGCAGGTCGGCTCGACGATCTCGTTCGCGCTCGCGAACCTTCCGCTGCAGCCACCGCCCTCCGAACCGGGCGGCCCGGTTCGGAGGGGTCATCCCTTGGCGGAGCCCGGCAAGCCGCCGCCGATTCCGCGCACGCCGAGGCCGCCGACGGCGCAGACCGAGATCTTGAAGCAACCGCCGGCGATGCCGACGAGCGTCGTGCCGACGACCGAAGTGCTTCTCGCCGATGGCACAGGCGCGGTTGCGCCCGAAGACATCAGCATCCATCCGATCAAGTCGCGCTCGAAGGTGCCGCTCGTGATCCTGATCTGCGCCGCGATCGTCGTGATCGGCGGCATCGCGTTCGCAGTCACGCGCAATGGCGCCGAGCCCGAGAAGAAGCAGCAGCCGCCCGCACAAGTCGCCGCCGCCAAACCGCAGCCAAACCTGCAGGTCGAAGAGATCCAAACGCCGGAGCCGCCGAAGCCCGTGGCGGATAAACCCGCCGTCGAAGAACCGAAGAAGGTCGAGCAGCGCCCGAAACCGGAAAAGAAGCAGACGAAGAAGCACGAGAAAAAAGAGGCGAAGAAGGAAGTGAAGGCGGCCGCCGAGCCGCCGCCAACTCCCGCGCCCAAACCCGAGCTCACGCGCGACGCGGTGATCAAGCAGTTCCGCGCCGCGCGCGCCGCCTACGACCTCTACAAGCAGAAGAATGGGCCTCGGTACGACGAAGAGTGGAACAACCTCGTCGCGTATCAGCAGTACCACCCCAACGAGCTCGAAGAGATCGCGCACAAGATCGAAGCGTTCAGGGCCAAGCTCCGGGAGTAATGGTTATCGAGCGGGTCCGGAGGAGCGCGGCGGCGCCCGACAGGGGAACCGGCGGGGCCGGGCCTCCCGGACCCGCCGGCGCCGCGAGCGAGGACCCGCGAGATAATTAACGTTCGCCTTTTTTCCGGCTCGGAAACCCACTCGAAACACAACGTGGGCTATCGATCCCGGAATGAAGAAGGTCGAGGCCATCATCAAGCCGTTCAAGCTCGACGAGGTCAAAGAGCGCCTCGCGGAAATCGGCGTGCACGGCATGACGGTCACCGAAGTCAAAGGCTTCGGTCGCACCGGCGGCAAAAAAGAGGTCTACCGCGGCTCGGCCTACGTCGTCGATTTCGTGCCGAAGGTGAAGATCGAGATCATCGTGCCGAACGACAACGTTCAGCAGGTGGTCAACGTGATGACCGAGGCTGCGCGCACCGGGAAGATCGGCGACGGCAAGATCTTCATCACCCCTGTCGATGAGGTCATTCGCATTCGCACCGGCGAGACCGGCGAAGACGCGATCTAAGAGGAGACATACGAGAAATGACGCCCACGGATCTGAAAGAGTACGTCAAGAAAAACAACATCAAGATGATCGACGCGAAGTTCGTCGACTTCCTCGGTCAGTGGAAACACCTGACGTATCCGATCGAACGCCTCGAAGAAGGCATCGAAGAAGGCTTCGGCTTTGACGGCTCGTCGATCGCCGGCTGGAAGGCGATCAATTCGTCCGACATGCTGATGAAGCCCGACCCGTCGTCGGCGGTGCTCGATCCGTTTCTCAAGACGCCGACGTTGTCGATCTTGTGCGACGTGATCGATCCGATCACGCACGAGGCGTACTCGCGCTGCCCACGCAGTCTCGCGAAGCGCGCGGTCGCGTATCTGAAGTCGACCGGCATCGCCGATACCGCGTACTTTGGTCCCGAGGCCGAGTTCTTCATCTTCGATTCGATCCAGTACTCCGAAGATCCGAACCACTCGTTCTACAACATCGACTCCGACGAAGCGGGCTGGAACAGCAAGCGCGTCGAGGCGACCGGTAACAAGGGGTTCAAGCCGCCGACGAAGGGCGGCTACTGCGTCGCCGGTCCGACGGATCAGCTCGCCGATCTGCGCACGCAGATGGTGATGACGATGCAAGCAGTCGGCATCGTCGTCGAGACGCATCACCACGAGGTCGCTTCCGCTGGCCAGGCGGAGATCGACATGAAGTACGAAACGCTCGTGAAGATGGCGGACCAGATCCTCTGGTACAAGCACATCGTCAAGAACGTCGCGCGCTCCGCCGGCAAGACGGCGACGTTCATGCCGAAGCCGCTCTTTGGTGACAACGGCAGCGGCATGCACACGCACCAGTCGCTGTGGAAGGGCGGCAAGCCGCTGTTCGCCGGCGATGGCTATGCAGGCCTCTCCGACACCGCGCTCTATTACATCGGCGGTCTGCTCAAGCACGCCGCGGTTGTCTGCGCGTTCGCGAACCCGACGACGAACAGCTATCGCCGCCTCGTTCCCGGCTACGAAGCGCCGGTCAATCTCGCGTACTCGGCGCGCAATCGATCGGCATCGATCCGCATCCCGATGTACTCGAGCTCGCCCAAGGCCAAGCGCCTCGAGCTGCGCTCGCCCGACCCGTCGTGCAACCCGTACCTGGCGTTTGCCGCGATGATGATGGCGGGTCTCGATGGCATCGAGAACCGCATCCACCCAGGCGACCCGCTGGATAAGGACATCTACTCCCTGTCGCCCGAGGAGCTCGCCGAGGTGCCACACGTTCCGGGGTCCTTGGACGCCGCGCTCGAGGCCCTTCGAAAAGACCGAGCTTTTCTGATGAAGGGAGATGTGTTCTCGAACGATCTGATCGAGGCGTGGATCGCCTACAAGACCGAGAACGAGGCAGATCACGTCCGCCTGCGTCCCGTGCCTGCGGAATTCCAGCTGTACTACGACTGCTAACGCGGTCCGGCTTCGCTTGTAACTCGGCGCTCTCCCTGGCAGAATCTGAGTATCCGGGGGCGTGACCCACACGCTTATCTGGGGGACCGCCGAGTACCCGCGTGGAATTCCGCAAGCCAGGACCCGTCTACTCAGCATTGGTCGGTTTGACCGCGCGTAGACGCCTGCCGGTTCCACTGCGAAGCGCCGCGTACCGAGCGTTCGCACGCGCCGTCGGTGCAAACCTCGGCGAAGCGGAGCTCGACCTGCGCGCGTACAGCACGCTCGGCGATCTGTTCGCGCGTCGACTCCGACCGGGAGCGCGGCAGATCGATCCCGCGCACGACGCGATCATCTCGCCGTGTGATGGCGCGCTCGCCGCGCGCGGCACCGCCGTCGAAGGCGAGCTCATCCAGGCCAAGGGCAAGTCGTACCAACTCGATCAGCTCGTCATCGACGGCGAGCTTGCCGATCGGTTACGCGGCGGCGACTACGCGACGATTTATTTGTCGCCGCGCGACTACCATCGCGTGCACACGCCGATCGACGCGCGCCTCGTGCGTTACGACTTCATTCCCGGCTCGCTGTGGCCGGTAAATCCGCTCGTCGCCTCGCGTCGCGATCGCTTGCTCGTTCGCAACGAGCGCGTCGTCATCGTGCTCGACGCAGGTCGCTACGGATATGTTGCAGTCGTCATGGTCGGCGCGGCGGGCGTCGGCAATATCAAGCTCGAATACGCGCCCGAATCCGTGACATGGCGACAGACGGGCGAGCGCCGGCGCATCGAGCTCGACGTCGAGCTCTCGCGCGGCGACGAGCTCGGCGCATTCTTGCTCGGCTCGACGGTCGTCGTCGTGTTCGAGCCCGGCAAGATCCGCCTCGATGGTGACGTCGGCAGCGTGCTTCGCTTCGGCGAGCGTATCGGGACGATCGGGGGCCTTTCGTGAGCGGCAAGCGCGACGAAGACTCCCAAGGCGACATGGAAGTCGGCATGACGACCGCCGAGCGGCGGCGTCGTCGCCGTCGTGGCGCGGGTCTTCGCGTGCCGTCGGATAACGTGCCGCGCTCGCGCACGCCAACCGCGCCGCCGCCGCCGGTGCCCGAAGATCCCGCGCTCGCGATGTCGATCGCGTACAGCTTCAAGAACGATGCGTCGGGCCCGGTGCCGCGCCCGCGCGGGACGGATCCGGCGGCGACCGATCCGCAGCTTCCGATCGCGCCCGCCGATAGCCCGACGGTGATCGATCCGCCGGTCAACGTCGAGAGTCAGGATTTCGAGATGAAGACGCGCGAGATGAGCGCGGTCGATCTCGAAGCACTCGGCCTCTCCAACGACGGCACGATGACGATGCCGTTCCAGCGGCTCTCGTCGCCTGGCCTCAGCTCGCCGAGGCTCGATAAGACGCTCGAGGTTGACGTCGACATCGAAAACGAGCCGACCGAGTTCATCGAGAAGCGCGCGATCGAAGCCAAGGCAGAACCGAAGAAGGTTCCCGGCGGTCGCCATCCAACCGTCGCGCTGTCGGAAGAGGATCTCGAAGAAGTTCGTGCGGCGATGGAGCCGACGATCGTGCGCCCGCAATCGACGTCGCAGCCGCCGGCAACGCGCCCGCAGTCGACGTCGCAGCCGCCGGCAACGCAACGCCCGCAGTCGACATCGCAGCCGCCCGCAACGCAACCGAAGAAGCTCGACACGAACAGCACGATGCCGCTCTCGGCGCTCGATGTCGAAGCGCTGACGAAATCCGACGAAGAGCCCGTGTCGGTCGCCGAGATCGACGTCCAGGAGCTCGCCGAGCGCGCCGAATCGTCGGGCGAGATCGAAGTCGACGTCGACACCGACGACGATGAAGACATCGCCGCGGCGAAGAAGCCGGAAGAGCCGATCGCGTCGCGCACGACGACGCCGATGCAAGCGTCGCCATCGCCGGCCGCGTCGCAGCCGCTGCCGAAGACGACCATGCCACCTGCAAATGCGCCGGCGACGCAAAAGCCGCCGACGCCGCCCGCGAAGCCACCCGTTCCGCCGGATCGCAAGAGCGGCGTGATCGATGCGTCGCACGCGCAGCCCGCGCCACCGAAGCCGCCGGCGCCGCCGCAGAAGAAGCCGCTGCCCCAGGCGGCAGTCACTGCGGCGATCAAAAAAGAACCGAGCAAGCCAACGAACCGCGCGCGACCGTGGTTCGTCGATCTCTTCGACGAAGATTATCTGCGCACGCTACCGTTCTTGACCCCGCAAGCGACGCAGTCGGAAGCCGAGTTCGTCGTCAACTCGATGAACCTCGCGCCAGGCGCGCAGGTGCTCGACCTCGGTTGCGGCTACGGCCGCCACGCGATGGAGCTTGCCGCGCGCGGGTTCCACGTCGTCGGCCTCGATCTGTCGACGCCGCTGCTCGTGCGCGGCGGCGAAGAGGCGCATCGCCGCGGCCTGACGATCAACTTCGTGCGTGGCGACATGCGCGAGCTCGATTTCGAGGGCCAGTTCGACGGGGCGTACTGCCTCTTCTCGACGTTTGGGTACTTCGACGACGAGACGAACAAGAAGACGTTGCAAAACGTCTGTCGCGCGCTCAAGGGCGGCGGAAAAGTGTGCGTCGAGATCCTAAATCGCGACTACGTGATCGCCGATTTGCCGACGCGCGTGTGGTGGGAGGGCGATGGCTGCGTCGTTCTCGAAGAGGTCGAGCTGAACTACTTCTCCTCGCGTATTCAGGTAAATCGGTCGGTCGTCTTCGACGATGGTCGCCAGCTCGAGCAGGAGATCTCGGTCCGGGCATACTCGCTGCATGAGGTTGGCAAACTCATGCATGCGGCAGGGTTCCGCGTCCTTGAGGTCTCGGGCGGTTATCAGACGCGAGGTCGATTTTTCGGCAACCAATCACGCCACATAATCGTCCTAGCGGAACGGAAGGAAACTTCAGGGACTTAGCCGGAATAACCGGCGGGTGCCGCTTGTCGTCCTTCTGTGCCGCGTGCCGGGACGAAAGACTCCAAAACATTTGGTCCTCTCGCGCGTCTCTACTAGGTAAGCGCCCGCGCGCAGGGAAGGACCGAGATGGCAGCCACTGTCACCAAGCTATCGCCCGTGGACCAACGCCAGACCGCTCGCAAGAGCCGTGTCGCGCGGGTCACGGCTAAGCGCCCGAAGCGCGAGGAAGAACCTGAGGTCGAGGCCGACGCCGACGGCGAGGAAGCCGACGCGAAACCTGCACGCCCAGATAACGGCACGTACCTGTCGATGTACTTCCGCGACATGGCGGTGCTCGATGTGCTGCGCCCCGAGGAGGAATTCACGGCGGCGCGCGAGATCGAGGCGCTCGAGATCATGCTGTGGGAAGCGGTGCTCTCGCACGCGCAAGCGGTCGAGCGCGTCCTCGAAGCGGTACAGGCGGTGCCGGACTTCGTGATGCCCGTCGAGGCCAAGACGCTGCGCCGGATCTCGTGCGAGCGCGATGCGAAGGCATTCGCGCGTGCATCTGCGCGTGCGGCGCGCAAGCTGCGCTCGTCGGATGTCGATCATCTGTTTATCGAAGCGGCACTCGGCGCGATCGATCGCATGACGCTTGGTATCGGCGTGCGCGGCACGACGGTTGGGTCGCTCGGCACGCGCAGCAAAGTCTCTGACTGGTTGCGTCGCGTGCAGTCTGCGAATCGCGCGGCGGCGGATGCGCGCAATGACTTCGTGAAGGCGAACCTGCGGCTCGTCGTCAGCATCGCGCGTCGGTTCAATCATGGGCGCATGGCGCTCGCGGATTTGATCCAGGAGGGCAACCTCGGCCTGATGAAGGCTGTCGAGCGCTACGACTATCGTCGCGGGTTTCGCTTCTCGACGTACGCGAGCTGGTGGATTCGCCATGCGATCAGCCGCGCGCTCGCCGATAAGGGCCGCGAAGTGCGCCTGCCGGTCCATATGATCGATGCGCAGCATCGGCTCACGAAGGCGCGCCGCCAGCTCACCGGCAAGCTCGGCCGTCAGCCGACGACGGAGGAGCTCGCCGAAGCGACGAACATGCCGCTCGACAAGGTCGAGAAGATGCGCAGCTGGCTGCTCGAGCAATCGGTGTCGATCGATAAGCCGGTCGGCGACGACGAGGGTCGCGTGCTCGGCGAGGTGCTCGAGGATCCCGATCGCGAGCCGACGTCGCCGACCGAAGATCTCGAGTGGGAAGCGCTCACGACGGAGGTGCGCGAGCTACTCCGCGAGCTGCGCCCAATCGAAGCCGACATCCTGCGCCAGCGCTTTGGCCTGGGCACCGAGCAGGAGCTGACGCTTAAGGAGATTGGCGACAAATACAATCTCTCGCGCGAACGAATTCGCCAGTTGCAAGAGCAAGCACTTGCGAAGATGCGGCGCGCTCTTGCCCGCCGCGACCTATTGTAGTGAATACAAAATTGTCGGGAGTTGCCCGAGCACGCAGAAGTTAGGTACCTTTTCGGTATGCGCTTCCCTCTGCTCACGATGCTCCTCCTCGTGCTCGGCCTCTCCGCATGCAGCAGCGAGGACAAGAAGCTCAAGGTCACGGGCATTGATCCCGAGAAGGGCTCGACGGAGGGCGGCTCGTACGTGCGTATCAAAGGCAATCGCTTCATTGCCGATGGCGCGCGCAACGCGAAGGTCTACTTCGGCTCGCGCCAGGGCACGGTGATTCGTTTCGCGAGCGATAGCGAGCTCATCGTCGAAGCGCCGGGCGGCAAGCCGAACGAGGTCGTCGACGTGCTCATCATCTTCGAGCCCGGTGGCGAGCTGAAGATTCCGAAGGGCTTCACGTTCGTCGAGAAGACGACGGAGACGCCGCGGGTCGACGATCTCGATACGAGCAAAGTGAAAAAGTAGCTACGAGAAGTTCAGCCGGAACAGCTGCTGGCCGAGTAGCACGAACGAATCGTTGCCGACGCCGCGCTCGCCGTTGACCTTGATGAAGGTGCCGTTCGAGCTGCCGAGGTCGGCGAGGAACACGCGGCCATCGCGCAGCGAGATGCGCGCGTGCAAGCCCGACACGTAGCCGTCGTCGGGGAAGTTGATCTCGCCGCGCTCGCGACCGAGCGTGACGCTCTCGCCGAGGAGAGGGAACGCAGCGCCCGTGACCTCGCGGCCGATGATCACGGTCAGCTTGCCCCAATAGCCAGGATTGGGGCTGCCCATGAGCTCGGTGCCGTCGGCGGTTGGCTCGGGCGTCGGAATGATCTCGAAGCGGAGCAGCTCCTGACCGATGCGAATGATCTGTCCCGACTGCAGCTCCTCTTCTTGCGTCATCTTGACGAACACGCCGTTCAAGCTGTCGAGGTCGCGAACGATCGCCTGCATGCCGCGAATGTCGAGCAGCGCGTGCACGGGCGAGAGGTAGCCATCATTCTCGAACACGGTGCCGAAGCTGCGGCCGAGCTTGTTCTCGCCGGGGCGAAGGTCGTGCGTGCCGCCTTCGCTGCCGTCGGGGCGGATCAGCGTCATCGACAGCCGCGCGCGACCGACGAGCGGTGCGCCACCGACGGGCGCTTGCGGCAGCGGCGATGGCGCGGAGCCTTCATCCATGCGAAAGCCGCACGTGCCGCAAAAGCGGAACGTCGGCGGTACGTCGCTGCCGCACGATGGGCAGCGTCGCATTCCGGTGCCGGCGGCGGCTGCTGCCGGCGGGAACCCCGAATAGGCGGGCACGCCGGGTGGCGGTCCCATCGGCGGCGCCATCGGCGGCGGTGCCATCGGTCCGGGGCCACCGAGCGGTCCCGACGGTGGCATGCCTGGCATGCCCGGGCTTGGCCGCATGCCCGCGCCTGCGCCGGTCGGCGCCGCGTTGCCACCGCGCGGAGCCAGCGGGGCACCCGCCATGGGCGACGGCGAGCCTTGGTCGGCCATCATCGTCTTCATCATCCCCATGTCGCCGCTCTGTTTTGGCGCGGTCAGCTCTGCCCCGCATCCGAGGCAGAACTTGTAGTGGTCCTGGTTTTCTTTCCCGCAACGATTGCAGACGGTCATGGGTGGTCCTTTGGAGTCGCTCAGACGATCTCGACACGAAGCAGCTGCTGACCCAGAAACACGTAATCGCCGTGCTTGAGCACGTGCTCGCCGGCGACCCGCACGAACGTGCCATTGCGCGACCCCAGATCGGTAACAGTTAACACACCGTCGGTCAGTTGCAGCTGCGCATGACGGCCCGAGATGAACGGGTCGTCAGGAAAGTTGATGTCGTTGCCTTCGCGGCCGAGCGAGACGGTTTCGGTATCCACGCGGAACACCCAACCCGTCGAGCCGCCGCGCAGTTGCTGGACGAGCTCGATTGTCGCCGGTCGCATCATGCTCGCGGAGTAGTACGTGCCTTCGGCATCCGGCAGATCATCGAATTGTTTCGCCGCCGAGACGGAGAGCACCTGTTCGCCGACGAGGATTGTCGTGCCGGGCTCGACCGTGACGGTGCTCGTGATGCGCACGAACACGCCGTTGAGCGAGCTTTCGTCGCGCACGATCAGCGTGTTCTTCGAATAGCGAAAGTTGCAGTGGATCGGCGAGAGGTACGGATCGTCGGGGAATGAAATCGGGCACTCGCCGCGGCCTGCGAGATGATCGGTGCCGGCGAGCGTGAACGAAACGCCGTCTTCGCCGTCGCCGCGAATCAGCGTGAGCTTCGCGCGCGCTGCTTGCGCGGGACCGCCGAAGAACAGCGTGCTGCGACTCTGCTTCTCTTGCGACTCCGCCGATGTATCCGGCTGTCGTGGGCCGACGCGCGTCTCGACATCGAAGCTCTGCGCGATCACGACGCGCGTGCCGCAGATTTGGCAGAACTTGAAATTCGACGGCACCGTCGCGCCACACTTGTTGCACGTGTTGCCTGACGCGGATGCGGTTTGCGGATTTCCGTTGGGCCCTGGCTTGCTTGTTCGACGCGGGCGCGGATCGAGGGCGACCGGCTGCCCGCAACGCGCACATTGCGGCACTCCGATTGGAGTCAACGCGCTACACGCGTCGCACACCAAGCCGACGTCCATCGCGTGTGATTCTACCCCCTTGCGAAACGGTGCGTCAAAGAACGCGGGGCTGTCTGTTCGTCTAGGCTAGCGTTTGATCTTCGCGAGCGCGGCGGTGGCAGCCCCACGCACCTGGGCGTTGTCGTCTTTCGCCAGCATCTGAAGAGTCTCGACCACCTGCGCACCGCTGCCGACCATGCCGAGCGCGTCGGCGACGGCGCTTCGTACCCAGCTGTTCGAGTCTTTTGCGGCTTTCGTCAGTGCGGCGAGATCGGTCGTGGGCCCGAGCCGGCCGAGCGCGAGCGCCGCCGTGCGGCGATCTCCCCACGACCCCGACGCGAGCGTCTTCGTCAGCGCGCTCATCAGCTCGGCGGGGGCCGAGCCGCGGCGCTTGGCCAGAACCGCGACCGATAGCATCGCGCTGGCGCGGACCTGATCCGCGGAGTCGCCGAGTGCCTTGAGGATCATGGCGTCGGCTTTCTTCTGCTTGCCGTCGATCTTCGCGAGCACCGAGATCGCGAGCGCGCGGACTTTGGGATCATCGGATTTGAGCTGCGCGGTGATCTGCGGCTCGATCGCGGTCGCGATCGATGCGAGAGCGGTCGTCGTCTTCGCGTCGTTAGCAGTCGGCGTCAGCGCGCCGAGGCCGAGGCGATCGGGTGCGCTATCGAGATCCGCAAGCACCGACACCACGACGTCGCGATGTTCCGAGAGCGCTTGCGTGAGGCCCGCGGAGATGTCCTTGTCGTGATCGACCACGAGCTTCGCAGACGGCGTCGGCACGGGCAGGGCGCCCGGCAGGTCGTGCACCGCTTCGGTGTAGTTGTAGTTACTGCGCTGCGTGATCGGATACGCGCTCGCATTTGGCAGCGGCGCCGGTTGCAGGCCGCTGCCTGTCACGCGACCGATCGCCCAGACGAGCTCGTCGGCAGGCTGACCGGCACGCGCGAAGTACGCGCGGATCAGCGGGCCGAGCGCTTTGCCATCGCCGAGCTGACCGAGTGCCCATGCGGCGAGGCGCTGGGTTTCGCCGCGATTGTCGTCGAGCGCGGCGATCAGTGCAGCGCTACCCGAGCCTGCGCGGCGAGCGCCGAGCGCGTACGCGCATGCGCCGCGAACTGCATCGATCTTGCCGCTGTCTTTGACCGTCGCGATCAGCGCCGGCGCGACGCGCGGATCATCGATCTGCGCGAGGCCGAGGCACGCGAGCACCTGCACGCTCTCGCGACTGTTGTCGAGTGCCTTGACGAGTGGCGCGACGGCACGCTTGTCGCCTGAGCGGCCGAGCGTGAACGTCGCCGCTTCGCGCATTTCTTTTTCTTGGTGATCCATGAGCGGCAAGACATCGTCGATCACCTTCGCATCGCCGAGCTGGCCCGCGGCGACGAGTGCCGTCACGCGCACTTCACGATCGTTGCCTTCGGGCAGCGTGCCGATGTGGCGCTGATCCTTCGGCGGCTCTTGCCGCGCCATATGGACGAGCGGCGCTGCCGCACCTTTGTTGCCGAGGTCGCCGAGCACCTGCACGGCGATGCGCTGCTGCGCGGTGTCTTTCTGATCGCGAAGTGCCTCGAGCAGTGGCCTGAGGCCGCGTGCGCCGAGGCGATCGAGCTCGACGCGTGCCGGCTTGCGAACGTCGTCGGGGCCGCGCCGCGCACGCTCGGCGAGAGGCGGCACGTAACGCAGATACAGCTTGACGAGCACGCGGCGATACACCGGCTTGTGCGCCATCATGAATGACAGCGGTGAGATCACTTTCTCGAGCTCGCCGAGCGTGCCGGTCAGCTCCTCGAGATCGATCGCCTGATTGCCGGCGCGCTCGACGGTATCGTCGTTGTTCGTCGTGCGCAGCACCTTGCGAAGCAGCTCGGCGGCCTTCATCGGCACGCCGCTGTTGACGTAGAGCTGCGCGAGCGCGAACGCGGCCTTGTCGTTGCGCGGATCGAGCTCGATCGTCTTCTCGTATGCCTGGATCGCTTCGGCGGGACGCTGCATCTCGACGTAACGCTCGGCGAGCTGCTCGTACGCCGTCGGATCCTTCGGCGCTTTCTGCAGCGCCTTCTGCGCCCACTCGATCGCCTCGTCGTCCTTCTTCGCCTCGGCCTTGATCTCGCTGATCTGCTTGTAGACCTGACGCTCCTGCGCCGGCCACTTCTTCGCGACGTCGAGCAGCAGCACGACCGCCTGGTCGTACTTGTGGATGTTCGGCTTGCGATAAACCTTCACGAGGTCCATCACGAGCTCCTGATCGTCCGGCGCGAACGTGCGCAGCTTGTCGAGCACGCCGATGAGCTCGGTGTCCATGTTGTTACGACGCGCGTAGTACTCGGCGAGTAGATAGCCGGCTTCGACATCGGCTGGCTTCTTGTTCGCCCAGTCCTTCCAGCGATTGAGCGCCTCTTTTTCGCGGGTCGGCGAGCGCGATAGCACCTGGACGTAGTGGCGGCGCGCGTCGCGACGCGCGAGCCGATCGCTCGGTTTGTTGCCGAGCAGCGACAACACCTTCTCCCAATCCGCGATCGCCTTGTCGATCTTCGGCGGCTTGACCTGCTCGTACAGCATTGCCCGGCCCTTGTAGAAGTCCGGGTTTTTGTCGTCGAGCTTGATCGCCTTGTCGTATTGCATCTCGGCTTCGGTCGTCGCGTTGTGCTCGGCGAGCACCTCCGCGTGCTTTGCGAGTGCCGTCGCCTTGCCGCTCGCGGCGATGCGCTTCCAGGTCGCGAACGCTTTGTCGCGGTTCGCCTTGTCGCCCTTCTGCCAGTACTGCTCGCCGAGCGTGACGAGGTGCGCGGGATCATCGGGCTCGAGCTTCGCGAGCCGCTCGTACTGCGCGATCGCGAGGTCGTCTTTGCCCCAACGCGTATAGAGATCCGCGATTGCCGACAGCACGCCGGCATCGTTCGGGAAGCGGCTCTGCAGCCGCGTCAGCGAATCGAGTGCTTTCTTCTCGTGCCCACGACGCCAATACCGTTCGGCGAGCTCGAGCTGAAAGCGCGCTTCGCCGGGTGCCGCGCGCACGACCGCTTCGTATTGCGCGAGCGCCTCATCATCGCGCCCCGAATTCTCGAGCAGCTGGATCAGCCGCCGCTGCGTCTCGAGCTCGAACGCCGACTTCGCGACCGCCTTCTTGAGCGCCGCGATCGCCTTATCCTGCGCGCCGGTCTCCTCATATAGCCGGCCGAGCGTGTTCCATTCGAAGTGGCCGCGCGAGCCTTCCGGCCATTCCTTCTCGTATTGCGCGAGCAGTTGCGGCAGTGCCTGCTTGCGACGATAGACGTCGACGATGCGCCCCGTTAGCTCGACCTCGAGGTAGTACCCCTTCGGCGCCATCTTGATCGCGCGGCGATACTCGACGACCGCCTCGTCATCCTTGCCCATCTCCTCGAGCGCGCGGCCGCGCAGCGCCACGACCTCGACGCGCTTCGCCGGATCCGAGCCGAGCAACTTCTCCGCGGCCGAGTAGCTTTCGAGCGCGACGTCTTTCTTCCCCGCCGCGAGCATCGCGTTGCCGCGCTCGATCCACAGCTGCGCGTTCTTGGGATCGAGGTCGAGGAACTGCTTGAAGTACTGGTTCGCGGCGTCGAAGTCCTGTTGCGCGAGTGCGAGGTCGGCGAGCGAACGCAGCGCCTTCTTCTGCATGTCCTTGCCGCTCGCGTGCTTGAGCGCCTTGTCATAGGCGGCGCGTGCTTC
>Ga0070698_100000117_pt1 | contig 67940 bp, 63 predicted proteins | sample KBSK1502metaG_FD_65477 | JGI IMG/M metagenome (GOLD analysis project Ga0070698, IMG submission 65477) | Corn, switchgrass and miscanthus rhizosphere microbial communities from Kellogg Biological Station, Michigan, USA - KBS K1-50-2 metaG | ecosystem: Host-associated > Plants > Roots >... | reverse complement strand
CCCGCGCTTCGATCGGAACCGGGCGTCGTCCGGATTGCGGACGCCGCAGCGATTGCACTTCATCGCCCGACCTCCTCTCGAACAGGAAAAGGACCCACCCGCCACCAGAGGCTCCGCGAAGCGTATACCGGTTCCCCTCTCCCGGCGGGAGAGGGTCAGAAAGTGTTTGAACGGAGTCAGTCTTGGTATGTGGGTATATCGGTTCCGAGGTTCGTCCCTGATCGGGACATCCCCCTACCGAGGCCTGTGGTCGGCCGGGGAGAGTAGGCCTCTTCCTGACTCTTCTCCGTCAGATGGTAGGACTCTGTCCTGTCCAGCTGCCGGTTTGAGCCTTGGCGGGCATGCCTGAGATCAGCCGCTTCTTCGGGATCGTGATCCGAATGTTCGTCGAAGCAGGTGCACCACATTCGCGTCCGCATTTTCACGCGTACTACCAGGAAGCCGTCGGCGTCTTTGCCGTGGACACTGTCGAAGTGATCGGTGGCGAGCATCCGGCCCGGCAGAAGCGGCTTGTGACAGCGTGGGCTGAGATTCACCAATCGGAGCTTCTCGAGAACTGGGCCGCTTTGTAGTCCGGACGCCGAGCCTTTAAGATTGAGCCCCTGAGGTTGATCGATGACCCACGAGATTCACGCCGTCACGGCATTCGAGAAAGTGGCTCCCTTCACGTTGCGGGTCCACTTCGAAGATGGAACGGTCCAGACGATCGACTTTCACCCCGTACTGGCCGGAGAAGTCTTTGGACCTCTGTCGGTTTCGACCGTCTTTGACCAGGTGCGCCTCGACAACGAGGGAAGAACGCTCGTCTGGCCGAACGGAGCGGATTTCGACCCGGCGACCCTCCACGATTGGCCTGAAGAAGGCCCGCGGCTCGCGGCTCTCGCCGAGCGCTGGGCAACCGTAAAGTAGTCTTTCCTCGAGAAGGTAGGCTCCGCTCAGCAGAAGATGAAAACAAAACGGCGGGATGCGGCCGACCATCTGCGAAGCGACGCCGATGTTATTGCGTATCTCGAAGCTGCATTCGAGGAAGGCGATTCTGGTGTCGTAGCCGCAGCTCTCGGGGACATCGTGCGCGCTAAGGGCATGACTAAGGTGGCCCGGCAGGCCGGCCTCGGTCTCATCGGTTCGTCAGACGCCAAACTCCAACTGCCGCTAGAGCCGTTGCCAGCAGCAAGAGGGCGGAAATCGAAACCATGGGCACGGACGCTGCCACGGGCGGCCCGGTTCCTTGCGTTCCAAAATAGACATTATCGAAATCCACAGCGGTAGAAGAGACGGCAAGAGAAGAAAGCTGAACTTCCAATAGAACGCTCGCAGCCGTTCCGGGCGCAACGATATCCGGGCTGGCAGTCAGGTACCAGGTATTGGGATTCGCGCTGCCGCCCGCGAGCGAGGGTCCATTCGCGTGCAACAGACTATTTGGACCCGCACATGCGGAATCTGCGAAGAAATCGACTGTGAAAAAAGCGCCAGCATTTTGTTGCGCGGCAAAGTGCAGAAACCCGCCCCACGAGTAGGTCTTGCCGGACTGCACTGGTACACATACATTTGCGAAGAAAGCTCCGGGTCCTCCGGTGAGCGCCGTCAGCCTTGCGAAGCCGACCGCTCCATCGGCGCCTGCTGTTCCAATCCAGTCCAGCCGCGCGGGCAAGGCGCCTCGTGTCCTCCAGGCAGACACTCCGATCGAGAACGTCGGATCGGGGATGAGGTTCTGGGCGGCCACGGATTTCGGGGACACGGCCGCGGCAAGGACGAGAAATAGCCGTAGCTGGCGAAGGGCTTTCCCTGCGATCGTCAACGATTGACGGATCATCGGATTTCCGAGCTCGGCTGAAGTTATATCATCCGCCGGCCAGCCGTTTCGCCGTTTCGGTCCGTCCAGCCTGCACCCTAAATCGAGATGATTGGCGCGCGGTCAGGAGCTGGATTACGAGGACGCGACGAGCGTCAAGCAGCTGCGCGTTCCCAAATAGCGCGGGATTTCAGGACTACCCCTAATCTATTAATCTACCTAATCTAATGACCCCCTAATCTAATCCTACAAACTATCACCGACGATCGGTCAACCTCAGGTACTCGGCTCTTGCCTTAGCGACTTCAGCCGCGATCACGCCGCAGCAATCTCCATCAAGATCCTCGTCGCCGATGCCTTCCCGAAGTGGATCTGGATGGTGCTCGCTTCGAAAGCTGGCGAGATTGTTGCTCTCGATGACTTCGTCATCGTCGATCACGATCGTCGCGTCCGAAGTGATCAGATCGAGATGAATATCGCACTGGTATTGCACCGCGTCGAACCTCTGTTGGTGCGCACCGAGGCCGAGATGCACTCCGGGATGACGCTCGTTGATGTGTGAGTTCAACGGAATGAATCGTTGAATCCCGACATTTGTTCCGAACCCGAGTTCTCCGACGCGATCTGTGTTCTTAGCGTCGAAGAACCGACCGAGAAGCCGGCGTACGGAAGAATTTTCGCATGAATAGCTGACGACTCTGCCGTCTCTGATTTCGATTGTCACGGGGTGATTGGCGAGGCGGGCGTCGATCGTCGTGGAGACTGCCAGATTGAATGCGCCATCAGCGACAAGGACGCCGTTAATCTTTGCAGGGAAGGTGCTCACCTCCCCTGGAGGCAGGATGAGGAAGGCGCCCTCGCGCCGCACGCCGCGATTGCTGAGCCAGCGGTATCGCTTGGAGTCGAGCTCGATGTCGAGCCTGGTGCCGCTCGAGCTGCTGACGTGAATGCCCTTGGCGGGCATCATTCGTGTCAAGAGCGCCCCATTCAGCCCGGACAGCGTCTGGGGAGTGACATTGAGTGCGTACTTGAAGAAGTCCGCCGATGCATTGATCAGTCGAAGCATTGTCCAGGCTTGCTCCGGGTAGAGAGCGAGCGCCGTGCGCAGTAGTAGAGAATGCGACATCGTGTCGCGCTCGACGGTCAGCAATACGATCCGCGACCTCAGCGTTGCCGGGTCCGGAAGCGTTTCATGAAGGCGCTTCGCCAGCGTCTCGTCCTGAAGGGCTTTCATGCGGATAACTGTTGGCTCGAATCCGCGTGCGACGAATTCTGCGTAGATCCAGGTGGCCGGGTCCCTCGCGTCGAGCGTGCAGAGAATGAACACCTCGTCGCCGGGCCGGACGCCGACGTAATCATCGACCAGGTTGGAGACGCCCTGTCGCACGGCATGTTGACGCGGTGCAGCTGTCCTGAGCCACCGCTCGTCAACGCCAGCTTGGATTCGCCGGACGGCCTTCTTGGTCAGGTCCTTGCTCCTCGTCCAGAGTCCGGCTCCCCGGCTAGACCCTCCAGTTAAGCCTCAGCCAGAGACCTTCCAGTTAACCTTGAGCGAGCTGCCGCCTTTGACTCTTCGAGCGTGTTTGGAGTTCAGACGCTTGGGCGGCAGACTCTTCACGACTTTGCGGCTTCCCTTCGCCTTCTTAGCTGCCATTCGATCCTCCCTTATCGCGCGATATCTTCGCATAACGGAGCCGGTTCCGTTGAGGGCACGAACCAAATAGGTTTCATGCAGACGTGGGCAAGCTTTTCGGCGATAACTGGGGATTGGAGTCAGTCTTGGTTTATGGGGTTATTCAGTATCGGGGGCCTAGTCATACCACCGGTCAGGGCAGAATCGTGAACTGGCGGATTCCGCGGGGTCGATAGAGCTCGAAGTCGCGCCGATCGATCGTGAAGATGCGGGAGACTTTTTCACGTTCCGCGACTCGAACGAGGGCGGCGTCGGCCAGATCCATTGGAAGATCACGATATTTGCGCATCAGCTCGCGCATCCGCGGCACGTCGGTTGACTCGAGCGGCAGAATCTTGACGGCTCCCCCTTCGAGAAGACACCAGAGCGCATCCTGAGCTTTGAAAGAGAACCCAAGCAGATACATCGCCTCGGTGACCGCCGGCCAGACGGTGCCGAGGGGTTCGCGGATCTTGTTGAGAGTCTCTTTGCAGCCGACGTGATGGCGGTCATCGGCGTGGATGAGCGCCACCAGCGGCCCGGGGTCGATGAGGGTCAGGAACGATTCCTCTTGGATCGAAGCAGAAGCTCGCGAAAGCGCTTCCCGGTCTGCTCGGAAAGGTCCCTGGGCCCGCCGCGTACAGAGCCGATGATTCCACGGAGGATGTGGTGCGGGCGCTGGGCCCGGAGCGACGTGCTCCGTTCCCTGGCCGCCAGCCTCACCGCCATTCGAATCACCTCCGACTTCGAGGTGCCAGCCTCCTGAGCAAGGCTATCGAGGAGCTTCTCAGTTTCGTGATCCATTCGAACGCTTGTTGCCACGACGCCTCCGTAATACGAAGGCCTATTACATTACCGCTCCGCCAGTCAAGGGTCCGGGGCGCTGTACCACGTGATTGCGCGGGGAAACGAGCGCGCCAAAACATGACTGACCCCAGACCGAAACAAGCGGTACTCCCAATTCGAGGTTCTCGACGACGCTGAAGTGAGGCGGGCGTCTGCTCTTCTTGCAAACGAGCTGGACCAGGTCTCAGGATTCTTCCGATCCCCGGGGTGAGCCTTGCCCGGTCGTTCTGGAGGCTGGGTGGAGCCGGGGATCGATGCGCCGAGACCTCAAGACACCTGGCCACGAACGACGAGCGGCGCGAGCTCGGGATGCTCCTTGAGATATGCGAACACGTAGGGACAGACCGGAACGACCGTCAAGTTTTGACTCTTAGCGAAGTCCAGTGCCGTCTTGGCGAGTCGAGCGGCGACGCCGTGGTGCCGTCGAGCCGGAGGCACTTCCGTGTGGTCGAGATTCAACCGGCCGAGTGTGTCGTAATGGTACTTGAGCATCGCGATGCCTTCCGGAAAACGGACTTCGAAGCGGTGCGCCGGCACATTGTGCTCGATCGGAGGGTCTGCTTGGTCCATCGTGGCCTCCGCGCGCATCATGCCTTGAATCTCTCCTCGATCGACCTGTTCTATCAAGAGACAGTCCGACCAGCGCAGTTCGATAGTCGATCAAAGGGCTCCGCCAATCACCGAGATGCTTTTGGCTTCGATCTGATTCCGCGAGCGAATCCGGTTTCTCATTTGCGGGGGTTGCGGAAAGGAGTGCGAGTTGCAACGCGACTCCTTTCGAGGTTGGATGCGAGACGTGAATGCGGAAGGCCCTACTCCCGGCGCATCCGAGAGAGACATTTTCCCGATCTTGACGGCGGCGCAGATCGAGCGGATCGCGCGGCTCGGGCGCGAGCGGGCGTTTAAGGCCGGCGACATCCTGTTCGAACAGGGCGGTACGAACCGCCCGCTCATGGTCGTGCTCGAGGGCGAGATCGAGATCCTTTCCGACGGAGACACCCTCGTCACGGTTCATCGTCCCGGCAACTTTTCCGGCGACGTCGATCTCATCGCCGGCCATCCAGCCGTCGTTCGAGCGCGAGCGCGCGGCGCGGGCCGTGTCCTCGAGCTGCCGGCGGAGCGCGTTCGCAGCCTCGTCCTGACGGACCCGGAGTTGAGCCAGCTCCTTCTGCGGGCGTTCATCCTCCGGCGCACCCTGCTCATGACGCGGAGCGCGGGAAATATCGTTCTCATCGGGTCCAGGCATTCGGCGGGCACTCTGACGCTGCGGGAGTTCCTGACGCGCAACAACCAGCCGTACTCGTATCTCGACGCCGATCGCGACGCGGGCGTGCAGACGACGCTCGAGGGGTTCGGCATGGGCGTGGATGACGTGCCCGTCTTCATCTGCAGCGGCAAGCAGGTATTGAGGAAGCCGACGATCGAAGAGGTCGCGGAGTGCCTGGGAATCAACCGCTTGAGCAGGGACGTCGTGCGCGACGTCGTCGTCATCGGAGCGGGGCCTGGGGGGCTGGCGGCGGCGGTCTACGGAGCATCGGAAGGTCTGGACGTCCTCGTTCTGGAGGCGACCGCGCCAGGCGGCCAGGCGGGATCGAGCTCGCGGATCGAGAACTACCTCGGATTCCCCACCGGCGTCTCCGGCCAGGACCTGGCGAGCGGGGCACTCCTACAGGCGCAGAAATTCGGCGCGGAGCTCGTTGTCGCCCGGACCGCGGTGACGCTCGAGTGCGACCGCTGGCCCTATCGGATCGGCCTTGGCTCCGCGGTGAGTGTGGCAGCGCGGACGGTCGTGATCGCAACGGGCGTGAATTACCGCAAGCCCGACATCCCGAACCTCTCCCGGTTCGAGGGGGTCGGTGTCTACTACGGCGCCACTCCGGTGGAGGCGATGCTCTGCCAGGGCGAAGACGTCATCGTCGTCGGGGGCGCGAACTCCGCAGGTCAAGCCGCGATATTCCTTTCGGAGGCCAAGCGGCGTGTCTACATGCTGATCCGGGGACCGGGACTTTCCGACACGATGTCGCGCTACCTGATCCGTCGGATTGAGGAGACCCCGAACATCGAGCTCAAGACGCATACCCGGATCGTCGCCCTCGAAGGCGCCGATAGCCTGGAGCGTGTGACGTGGAGCGACGCAGCGGAGGGCAAGCTCACGACGGTCCCCATTCGCCACGTCTTCATGATGACGGGAGCGAACCCGAATACCGGCTGGCTCGAAAACTGCGTGGCGCTGGACGAGAAGGGGTTCGTGAAGGCCGGACCGGATCTCCTGCCGTCCGATCTCGCCGCATCCAAGTGGCCTCTCCGACGCCCGCCGCTTCTCTTCGAGACGAACCGGCCCGGCGTTTTCGCCGTCGGTGACGTGCGCGCTGGAAGCGTCAAGCGCGTTGCCGCCGCCGTGGGCGAGGGCTCCGTCTGCATCCAGCTCGTTCACAAGGTACTCGCGGAGTAGATCAAGTGGTGGGGGCCGGGCGTGGCTTCCTCTTTTTCCCGCATCGATGAGAGGTCATGAGCGCGAGAGCCATCTCGGCGACTCTGTTCTTGTCGTAGACCATAGGTTGCGTCCCTCGTGCGTTCCCACCGCTGCATCGCTCCCGGGTTGGTATATACAGATAGAGATCTGAGAGCGGCCAATGTGCTATCCGTCGTATGTCAAGCGGGCAAGCTCCTCCTTGAGATGCTTCTGCTCTGCGGCATCCGACGAACGCGCTAGTCGATCGATGAGGGCGAGAAAGAGCGTCTGGTCGCGCTTGGGTCCGTGGGAGAGGGAGGAGCGTCGGATGCGGCGTCGGTCACGCGGGAGAGGGTCGGCGCGGCCCGCGCCGTAGCGTTCCGACTGCTCTGACATTTGAGCGAGTCCCCTCGAAGCTGCTAGGGTAGCGAGTACTTGAGCGTTTCAAAGGAATTATCCGCGTCTGGATCGTCGACGCGGATTCCCTCCGTGCCACTCGGAGATCGTATTCCGATTGGAGGCCCAACCAGAGCTCGGAGCTGGTCCCGAAGAGCCGACCCAGTCGCAATGCCGTATCCGCGGTGATGCCGCGCTTACCTCGCACGATCTCGGAGGTCCGTGTCACCGGGACATCGATTCGCCTGGCGAGCGCGTTTGCCGAGAGTCCCAGCGGCCGCATGAACTCCTCCTCGAGGATCTCGCCGGGGTGAATTGGCTCGAGCCGCTTCGCTGCCATCTTCGTCTCCTAGTGATAGTCCGTGATCTCGACTTCGAACGCGTCCCCATCGCGCCAGATTGACCCCCGACCGCCCCCCGGCGAGCTGCTCCGCTCGAGCGATCGGTCACGGGATCGCTCGAGCGGATGTCGAAGTCCAACTGGCTACCGGTTGGGCACGGTGAAGCGGGCGATCGTCCATCGCGTGACGTCTTCCTCCGGCTCGTCACCGACGGCGGGCGTCAGCGGCAGCGCGAGGTTGGTCACGTACATGTGCTCGCCCACGATCACCATGCTCGCCGGAAACAGCAGGCCTTGCGGCGTGCCGTCGCGGTGAATGCCCTCGAACTCGCCCACGCGCGCGACGGGTCGTGCTTTGTCGTTCAACGCAACGATCTGGTCCGCCTGGTTGGCCGCGACCCACAGGCGACCGCTGGCATCGAAGAGCAGCCCGTCCGCTCCGTGGACGCTCTCCGCGAACACGGAGACGGCCTTGGTCGCGATATCCATTTTGAGCACACGGTTGTCACCCGTGTTCGCGATGAAGAGCGCGGTTTCAGCGGCATTGAGAGCCAGACCGTTGGCGCCGAACGGCGGGAAGCCCGCGGTCGCCAGCAGCGGATCGTGCGACACCAGCGTCACCGCGCAGGGTGTCGCGCAAGTTTTCGCGTTGTCGATGCGGAAGATCGCCCCCTGGAACGAATCGGAGACGTAGAGGTTGCCGAGGTGGTCGAAAACCATCCCATTGGGCACCGGGACCCCGCTCGAGCCGAACGTAATGACGTCCGAGCTCCCGTCCGGATTGCCGACGGTTCTCGGGATGGGCGCGCCGATCACCGGAATCGGGGCGACATCTTCGACCGCGGTCGTGTTGTCGAACGCCGCGGCGATGCGCTGCACCTTCGACGCGCCGGCACCGGCGATCGCCCCGACATTGAGGATGAATACTTTGCTGTGCGCGGCGTCGAATCCCAGGCCGAGGAGAGGCGCCTTGCCGAAATCGCGCTGCGCGATGAGCCGGCCGTTTTTCCCGAAGCGCAGTAGCTTGTTGGCATTGGGTCCGAAGTCGAACGTGCCGACGTAAATCTCACCCGTGGCCGGATTGGCGGTGATTCCCTCGGGGAAGCGCACCCCATCCGGCAAGACGGCAAATTGCTCGACGCCGGCTGATTCGGACGGGCCCCGCTCGTCGGCCTGACAGACACCTGCGCCCGTAACCATTGCACTTGCGATGAGGCCCGCGACGATGAGTTGTCTCATGGTATTCCTCCAGTAAATATGTCGCCCGAGCAGGATTCTTCCTGACGCTCGGCGGACCGTCAACCGCTATAAGGATTTCTTGAGGACGAAGTCAGCCGGTGACCGCAGACCAAACAGTGCCGAGTGGTTCGCGATCGGGGTCAGTGTTGCTTGTATTATCCCAGCGCGAGGCCGAAGTTTATAATCTCCATATTGTAGACTCGTTGAAGCGGAGCGTTCGCTGATTGAAACGGAAGCGGCGATTGCTGCACTCTTCAGACAAGCTCGAGCGCGATCGCGAGCGCTCGGTTCAGGTCGCGGAGCCGGGACCCGGTCAGGCTGCCGACGTAGTCGGTCAGGATTGATTTTGCCAGGCTCACCAGCTCATCGCAGTGGATCGCGCTTTCGTGCTTGAGACCCTCCTCGCCGCCGACGGGAACCTGTGTTGAAAGACCGTGGCGCGCGGAGTAGACGGGCGCGCAAGTCACGGTCGAGAAGGCCGACTCGATCAGGGCCGTTCGGCTGACGATGACGAAGACCCGCGAGCGCTTCGGATCGCCTTTAGGATGTCGGACCCGGTAAAGCTCGCCTCGCTTCACCAGTCGGCCTGATACTGAAGCACGTCCATCGCTTCCGAGTTCAGGGCTCGAGCCTTGCGATCCAAAATCCGGCGGTCGCGTGCCTCGCGGCGCCGCTGCTTCAGGAGCGCAATCCGATCCCAGGCAGCGGCCTCCAGAAACTCCGAGCGATTGACGTCCGAGCCGGCGACACGGGTGATCTCGGCGAGGAGCTCGTTGGTCAGGCTGACCGAGGTCTTCGATCTCATACCACGATCATACCACCCAAAGCAGTCGCTTCCGCGTGCTCGGGACCTGTTGAGAGATCGGAGTCGGTCTTACAGGATGGCCTTCCATGCCTGGGCACCGGCAGGTCGAGGCGCTGCCGAACCGTCGTTTGCAACTCCAAAGCGCCAAAGCACAGCACGATGTTGCGATGCTCCTATTCAATGCCCGGTATGACCGGATAACCCATGCTGTCAGTATTTTGCGTCCCTAGTAACTGCGGCCAGGAAGGAGCCTTAAGTCCTCGGACTCCAAAAATAACTTGCATGTGAACTGGTGTTGTAGTTCACTACATCACCTGGTTCTGCCGTGCGTCGTGACGAATCAGGAGGAGGCCCAGTGGTCAATCACAACGAGCACTCACCCCTCTCTCGAGAGGGCTAACAGGAAGACGGGATGGATCGTGAGTGGAATGACAGTCAGCCGATTTATCGCCAGCTTCGAGACCGTGTCGTCGCGATGATCCTCGACGGCGTGCTCAAAGAAGGCGATCCGTTGCCGTCCGTGCGCAACGTCGCGGCCGAGTATCGAGTCAATCCGATCACGGTTCTGAAGGGCTATCAACAACTGGTCGAAGAGCAGCTCGTCGAGAGCAGGCGAGGCCTCGGCATGTTCATCAATGCCGGCGCGCGCGATCTGCTGCTGCGGGCGGAACGCCAGAAGTTCATGGCGGAACAATGGCCCAGGGTCTACGCGACCATTCAGCGGCTCGGCCTGACACCGAAAGAACTGCTGGATGCCGCCGCAACCGGCCGGTCGTCGAACGCCGAAGAGGAGGCGCCGTAGCCATGCCAGCAGTAGAAGCGCGCGGCCTCCGCAAGACCTTCGGCAAAACCGTCGCCTTAGACGGCGTCGATCTGCGCGTCGAAGAGGGGCGCATCCTCGGAATCGTCGGTCCCAACGGCGCAGGCAAGAGCACCGCGCTCCACGCGATTCTCGGCCTCACCCAATATCAGGGAGAGCTCCGAGTGCTCGGGCGGAACCCCTGGACCGACCGCGATCAGCTCGTGCGCGATGTCGCCTTCATCACCGACGTCGCCGTGATGCCGCGCTGGATCCGGGTTTCGCAGGCGCTCGACTACCTCGCCGGCGTGCATCCGCGATTCGATCGCGCCAAGGCGGAAGGCTTTCTCGCAAAGACCGATATTCGCCGCGCCAGCAGGGTCAGGGAATTGTCGAAAGGCATGGTGACCCAGCTGCACCTGGCTCTGGTCATGTCTGTCGACGCGAAGCTGCTGGTGCTGGACGAGCCGACACTCGGCCTCGACATCCTGTTCCGCAAGCGGTTCTACGACTCGCTGCTGAACGACTACTTCGATCACACCCGCACGATCGTCGTGACGACCCACCAGATCGACGAAATCCAGGACGTCCTCACCGACTTCGTGTTCCTCAACCGCGGCCGCATCGTCCTCGAGAGCAGCATGGAGGCATTCGAGTCGCGCTATGTGGAAGTGATGGTGAACCCCGAGCATCTCGCCGCGGCACGGGCGCTCCGGCCGATCCACGAGCGCCCGGTCTTCGGCCGCAGCATCCTGCTCTTCGACCAGGCCGATCGCCAGCAGCTGGCCGCCCTGGGCGACGCGCGCACCCCGAGCATCGCCGATCTGTTCGTCGCCGTGATGGAGGCCGCCGAGGCCAGAGGGGCAGCTGCATGAACACGCCATCGAACGTCCCGCCCGCCCCTCCCCTGGAATCGCGAGTCGCCGCGCCCCCGATCAAGGCGGCGAACGACCTCATGTACTGGTCGATTCGGCGCGAGCTGTGGGAGAACCGTTCGATCACCATCGCGCCGCTGGCCGTTGCCGCGTTCGCCCTGTTCATCCTGCTGATGACCGCGTTCGGTCTGCCGCACAAGATGCGGAACCTCCCGACGCTCGACGCCGCGAAGCGGCACGCCGCGGTCGTCAGTCACTTCAGCGTGGCGCCGACCGTGATCATGGTGACCACGATTCTCGTGGGGATCTTCTACTCGCTCGACGCGCTGTACGGCGAACGCCGCGACCGCAGCATTCTGTTCTGGAAGTCGCTGCCGGTCTCGGATCTGACGACCGTACTCTCGAAGGCGGCCATCCCGCTCGTCGTGTTGCCCCTGATCGGCTTCGCGCTCAGCGTGGCCACACAACTCATCCTTCTGCTGTGGAGCATGGTCGTCCTGATGGGGAGCGGCATGAGCCCCGCGCCGTTGTGGGCCGAATTGCGGTTACTCGAGATGCCCGTGACGGAGGTCTACGGCATCGGCGTATTCACGCTCTGGCATGCGCCCATGTACGGGTGGCTGCTGCTGGTTTCGGCCTGGGCAAAGCGCACACCGATTCTCTGGGCCGTGCTGCCGATAGTTGTGATCTCCGTGGTCGAGAGGGTGACATTCCAAACGTCGTATTTCGGTTCGCTGATGATGTACCGCTTCATGGGCGCCATGACGGCGGCCTTCAACGTCAAGGCGACGGCTAAGGGCCACTACGAGATCATCGATCGCTTCGACCAACTCAATCCCCTCAAGTTCCTGGGCACGCCCGGTCTCTGGCTCGGACTGCTCCTGGCGGCGGCGTTCCTCGCCGCGGCGGTGCGACTGCGCCGCTATCGGGAACCGATTTGATCGGGAAGAAGGAAAGGTGAGGAAAATGCAACTCGACCTCGGAAGACAGATGAGTCTCCCTCTCGTCATCCCAGCGGCGTTCGCCGCCGTCTTTCTGTTCGCAGAAATAACGCTGATCGAGCAAGGGCGCGCCGCGATCAGCCGCGGCGACAGCGACGCCGCCATCGAAATCCTGGAGAAGGCGGTTGCGCAGTCGCCGAAAAGTGCGGAGGCGCATTTCACTCTGGGCAGCGCGTACGGCGCCAAAGTGCAGGCCGGCGGCATGCTCGCCGCCGCCAAATACGCGTCGAGCATCAAAGAGGAATTCGAGAAGGCGGTCGCGCTCGATCCCAAATACGTCGACGCGCGTTTCGGCCTCGTCCAGGTCTACGCGGGCGCCCCCGGCATCATGGGAGGCTCGTACGAAAAGGCGCTCGAGCAGGCGAAGGAAATCAAAGCGGTCGATCCGATCTTCGGCCACCGTGCCTACGCGTTCGTCTATTCGCAGCAGAAGAAGCTCGACCTGGCGCAGAAGGAATACGTCGATGCCATCCACGAGGAGCCGAGCTCACCGAAGACGCACAGTTATTTTGGCCAGTATCTCGCGAACGTCGAGAAGGACTACACCGCCGCAACTGCCGAGTTCGAAACGGCGCTGAAGGTCGATCCGCACTACATGCCCGCCTTCTATCACCTGGGGCGGACCGCCTCGCTGGCGAACACGAACCTGGCGCGGGGCGAGGAGGCGCTGAAGAAGTACGTCGCCTACACGCCGAAGGCGAACGAGCCGACGCTCGCCAGCGCGCACTACTACCTCGGCGACATCTACGAAAAGGAAGGGAGAAAGGCGGAGGCGAAGCAGGCCTACCAGGCGGCGCTCAAGCTGAACCCGACCCTGACGAAAGCGTCGGACGCTTTGAAACGCGTGTCGTGAGGAGCAAGGGAGGGGACATGAGCTCACTCAAAAAGACCGCAAGAACAGCCGGGCTCCTGTATCTCGTCACCTGTATCCCTGCGCCCTTCATCCTCATCTATGTGCCGAACACTCTGGTCGTGCGTGGAAACGCGGCCGCGACGGCCAGCAGGATCCTGGCTTCCGAGTGGATGATGCGGCTCGGGATGGCGGGCGAAGTGATCATCTCGATCGCGTTTCTCTTTGTGGTTCTCGCTCTGTACCGCTTACTCCAGGGAGTGAACAAGCCGCTTGCCTCGCTCATGGTGACCCTGTGGGCGATCTCCATCCCGATTTCGTGCCTGAATGTGCTCAACGATGTCGCTGCCCTGATTCTCGTGCGCGGTGGCGATTTCCTGTCGGTCTTCACGAAGCCTCAGCTGGATGCCCTGGCAATGGTCTTCCTCCGCCTGCATAGCAGTGGAATGCTCGTCGCCCAGGTCTTCTGGGGTCTTTGGCTTCTCCCGTTCGGGATTCTCGTATACAGATCGGCCTTCATTCCCCGCATCCTTGGCGTCCTGCTGATCGCGAACGGCTTCGCCTACCCGATCCAGAGCTTCACCTCCCTCCTTCTGCCGCAGTACGCGGGTGCCGTTTCGCGGATCACGTTTCCCTTTCTTTTCGGGGAAGCGGCGATCGTGCTGTGGCTCCTGATCCGAGGCGTCCGAGATCAGCCGCTCGTCGAAGCCGCCGCCTGAGGCAAGGAGCAGGACAGTCGCATGGACCAAACCCTAAAAGCAGTCGAAGAGAAGACCCATTCCGGTCAAAAGGAGAAAAACGTGCAAGTTCCCATCGACGTCATCAGACCGAGTCGAACGTTTCTGCCCGTGCTTCTGATCTGCCTCCTGGCGCCGGCCGCCGCCGCATTTGCCCAGGGGACCCCGACCCCGCCGGCGCCACCGCCGCCCGCATTCACCCTGCCCAAGGAGAATGCGGTCCCCGCCTGGCACAAGTACATGTACACACGGTTGCAGACGATTCTGCTCCGGTCAGCCGAAAAAATGCCCGAAGAGAACTACGGCTTCAAGCCGACAGACGCCGTCCGGAGCTTCGGCCAGATCCTCGGACACGTCGCCGACGCGCAGTACGGCTTCTGCTCCATCGCGCTCGGCGAAAAGAACCCCGCGCCGAAAATCGAGCAGAGCAAGACGTCGAAAGCCGATCTGACCGCGGCGCTCAAAGACGCCTTCGCCTACTGCGACAAGGCGTACGGCGGCATGACCGACGCGTCCGGCGCCCAACCGGTGAAGCTCTTCGGAAGCGACGCGCCGAGGCTCGGCGTGCTGATCGTCAACACCGCGCACACGTTGGAGCACTACGGCAACCTCGTCACGTACATGCGGCTGAAGAACGTCGTTCCGCCGAGCAGCGAAGAGGGGGCCATGCCACGGCCGAAACAGTAGAGGGCCCGTGGACCGGCGGGGAGCCGGCCCAATCGTCAGGATTCAGCGGGTCCCGAGGAGGAAACATGGAAGCCACGAGCAGCGGTCTCTTGCAGGCGGGCGCGGAGGCTCACAGGGTCTGGGAGAGCATTCTTTCTCAGTCAGCCACGGGCGAGCTGATTGGAATGATGAACTTCGCGAGCCTCGTCGATCTCTACGAAAACGCGGACGACAAGATCGAGGCCCTCGAACACGCCGCTCGAGAAAAAGCGCATGCGCGTTCTTTTCAACGACTGGGCAAGGAGATGGGCCTCTGCGTCACCATGAACGTGAACGCGCCCTACTGGAAGAGAATCCGGTCCGCTTTCGTCAAGAGCGCCGGGCGCGGCGATTTCACGGCGTGCCTGATCATCCAGGAGCTGATGCTGGAGTCCTTCGCTGTCTCCATGTATGGCGCCGTGGGACGCGTGGCCCCCGGCAGGCTCGGAAAGGCCTACAAGACGATTGCAGCCGAGGAGACCGATCACCTCGAGCATGCCATCGAGCTCCTCCAGGAGATCTTCGAACGTGATCCGGCCGCACTCCAGCAGAAGGTTGCGGGTGTTCACGAAGACGTCATGTCCGTCCTGGCAGAAATGATCGCTCGGGTGGACATCCGCGGAGATTGCGAATTGTGCGGGAAGACTTGCATCAAACCTTCCCTGCCGGAAGTGAGCCTCGACATCGTCCAACTCCGCGGCGGGGCGCTGAACCTCTACCTGAAGTCTCTCGACCGAGTCGGCCTTCCCGGAGAGGAGACGCTCCAATGGATCACTCGCCTGCCCGTTTGAGCTCCACCGGCGCGTTCGTGGATCGGTGCCCGGCGAAAGCACGGTTCGCGCTCATCGGACACCTCGACAGCTGGGAAAAAACGGCCGCCGTGGTCCAGTCGCTGAGAGGCGGTCTGCGCAGCCCCATCTCTGCGCGCGATGTCCGCGAGATCGTCCCTTTTCTTCCTCCTCGCACCGTCTGCCGCGTCACGGTGTCTTCAACGGATGGATCGTGCGCCCACGGCGTCTACGTGGACGCCTTTCTCTCGCCAGACCGACTCGGCGAAGGATCTGTGCGGGAGAACATCCGACGGATTCGGGAGGCGGCCAGCTACGCTCATCGAGAGGGAGCTTCCGTCGCCGCGCTCGGCGGCTTCAGCTCGATCGTTCTGGAAGGAAAGGTCGACCTTCTGCCGTCTCACGACGAGGTGGCGTTCACGACGGGGAATACTCTGACAGTCGCTTACATCGTGAGGGCGGTCGAGCAGGCCTCGACACTCGGGGGACGACCCTTACGCTCGCAGACCGTCCTCATTCTCGGCGCGACCGGGGACGTGGGTTCCGGCTGCGCGCGCTACCTTCTTGGTCGGGCCGGTCGCCTCCTCCTCTGTGCTCGCAACCCCCACCGCCTGCGGAGGCTGCAGCGATCGCTCGTCTCCGATGCGACGCCCGTCTCGATTTCGACCGAACCGGAGGAATTTCTGTCCGAGGCCGATTTCATCGTCGCAGCGGCGAGCCTGGCCGCGCCTCGCTTTTCGCTGCGCTCTGTTCGCTCGGACGCGATCGTCTGTGATGCCGGCTATCCGAAGAACATCCTCTCCGATGGAACACCGGGCCCTGTCGTCTTCTTCGGAGGAATGGGGCAGGTTCTCGGGGGACTGCGACTCGCCCCGGACCTGATCTCCGTCCTTGCCCCTCATCCAGCGCCAAACATCGTTCAAGGTTGTCTTCTCGAGGGGATGCTCCTGGCGCTCGAAGGCCGATTCGAGTCGTACTCTCGCGGGCGCGGCAACATCCAGCCCAGCCAGGTCGATGAGATCTGGGGTCTCGCCGAGAAACACGGATTCGCTCTCGCGCCTTTCTTCAATGACCAGGGACTCTGCGGCGACCGCATCGCAGCGCTCAGGGTTGAGTCGGTGGCCTGAACCTCATTCCCGCGACCTCCGTTTTTCGTCCTGTGAGGAAAATGTGAAGGAGCGCTGTCATATGGGACTCTGGCCTCGGCCACCAATCTGACGGAGACCGCGGCGTCTGTGGGCCCGGCTTCCGGTCTTAGGAAAGGAGATCGCCGTGAGAAAGTCCCTTCTCAGCCTTGCCCTGCTTCTCGCTTTCGCCGTTCCGATTGCCGCTCAGGCTCCCCCGCCTCTCGGAGGCCCGCCGCCCGAGTATGTCCTCAAAGAGATTCTCGGGCTCAGCGATCAGCAATTGGCGTCCATCCGGGACCTTGCGCAGGCACGAGCCAGCGCTGCCGATAACCTGCGGCGTCAGCTCGAGGACCGGCAGCGGGCATTGTCCGATGCTCTTTCATCGCCCACGCCCGACTCCAGCACCGTCGGCAATCTCGTCATCACCATCAACTCGCTTCAAAAGCAAGTTGGTCAGATCGAGGCCGGTTTCCGAAACGGCTTCCTCGCACTCTTGAGCGACGAGCAGAAGTCGAAGCTCGGGTTCATTCAGTCAGTCGGAGCGGCGCTTCGGGCGGCCGGGGCGCTCCACGAACTCGGCCTTTAGTCAGTAACGGAGAAGAATTAGGGTCAGTCATGCTTTGGGCGCGTGAGCCTCGGCGGTCTCTCCGGACGTACCCGCATTCACTCGGTTCTTCCCCGGCCCAAGTTCGGCTTTGACGCCAGCGACGTAGCGGACCTGATCGATCAGATCGAGGCTGAGAGCGTGCGAGTGATGGCATCCCCCATCGGGATTTCGCTTCCCGATGAGACGGACCTTCCATTTCTCGAGGTGGCGCTTGCCGGGGAGGCTCAAACCCTCGTGACCGGCAACGCACGCAACTTCAAGCTGCCGAAAGGAACGTCGCTCGCGATCGAGAGCCCGGCTCAGTTCGTCCGGAGATGGCGGGAAAGCACCTAGCTAATCGGGAGATGTTGAGGGCGGGGTCACTGAGAGTTGAACGAGGTTAGTCTAGAACACTCCCCTTTGTTCTGGCACACAACCCGGGCGGCGACGTGCAGAGCCAGGCGGGCTGGCGGATCAGGCCTATGGCAAGGGAAACTTCATGCACTCGCCCCACCAGGACACCATCACTCCGAACGTGCCGCCGAGGGAAGACCCCAATCTTCCGGAGCATCCCGGCTGGGCCTACGGAGTGTTTATCCTCAACCGGTTCACTGAGTGGAGCGCAAGAACACAGGAACTGGGGATTTATTATCTGCTCTCCCCCAGCTCCACTTACCAGGTGCAACTCATGTATACCCGATTGCGCCTGTAGTCGGCTCCGCGGCGTCGGAGAGTCGGGTCGGCTTCATGCACGGAGCCCGTCGATCGACCGGTTCCCGCCGGCCTTCTCCGTCTGCAGATGGGACGCCGCGGTCAGCGCAGCATCATCCAGAGGTAGGAGTATTCGAGCGCCGTGACCGTCGCGGTCTGCTTGTTCACAGCCCCGCTCCCGTGGCCTCCCTCGGTGTTCTCGAAGTAGTAAACGGGGTGTCCCTGCGCCTCCATCTTCGCCACCATCTTCCGCGCGTGCGCGGGGTGCACGCGGTCGTCGCGCGTGTTCGTCCAGAAGAAGGGCGTCGGGTATTTCGCGTCCTCCTTCAGGAGTTGATACGGCGACCACGTCTGGATGTAGGCCCAGTCCTCGGGCTTGTCCGGGTCGCCGTACTCGGCCATCCAGCTCGCGCCGGCCAGGAGGTGGCTGAACCGGCGCATATCGGCGAGCGGCACCTGCGCGACGACGGCGTGAAAGAGCTCCGGGAAGAGCGTGAACGTCCCGCCGACGAGGAGGCCGCCCTGTGAGCCGCCCATGATCCCAAGGTGGCGGGGAGAGCTGATCTTCCGCGCGATCAGGTCCCGGGCGACCGCAGAGAAGTCTTCGAAGTTGTGAATGTGTTGCTCCTTCACGGCCGCCTTGTGCCAGGCGGGACCGAACTCTCCCCCGCCTCGGATGTTCGCGAGGACGTACACGCCTCCCCGGGCGAGCCATGCGGACCCGAGGACGCCGCTGTACCGCGGCACCTGGGACGACTCGAAGCCGCCGTAGGCATAGAGGAGCGTCGGCGCCGAGCCGTCGGCCTTGAACCCCTTCGGCGTCACCACGAAGTACGGGATCTTCGTGCCGTCTCGGGACGTGGCCTCGAACTGCTCGGTCTTCAGCCCCCGCGCGTCGAAGTACTCCGGCATCGTCTTGACCCTCGCGGGCGGCGCGCCGCCCTCGGCGAGCCAGAGCGATACGGGAGTCGCGAAGTCCTGGTAAGTGAAAAAGAACGATTCCGTGAGATCGCTCGTGGCAGACAACGATGCCGTGCCGAGCCCCGGTGTCGGCACCTCGAACCGCTTCCACGCCCCTCCTTCCAGGGAAAGCGCCGTGATGCGGCTGCGCACGTTATCGAGCGTCTGGAGGAGCACGCGGTCACGCGTGCGCTCGACTCTGGCCAGCGAGACGCGCTGGCTCGGCTCGAAGATCACCTCGAACCGGTCGGCTCCGCGCAGGAGGTCGTCGACCGCGGTCGAGACCAGAGAGCCCGCGCGGTACGTCTTGCCGCCGACCATCCAGTCGCTTCGCAGCGAGAACAGGAGCCGGTCGTGGAAGAACGCACGCAGCTGGGAGTCCTCCGGCAGGCTCAGCTTGACGGGGCGGTCGCCGAGGATGAGGAACGACTCGTGGCGGTAGAACGCCGGGGTCCGAGTGATGAGGTCATACCGGCCGTCGCTCAAGATTTCGCTGCTGCCGCTCGAGGCGACGTCCTCGCTCTTGCCCTCGAAGACCGTCCGGGCCGACGAGAGCGGAGTGCCGCGCTTCCAGAGCTTCACGATCCGGGGATATCCGGAGGTCGTCAGCGATCCGGACCCGAAGTCCGTTCCGACCCAGAGGGTGTCCTCGTCCCGCCACGCGACGCTCGATTTCGCCTCCGGCAGAGAGAAACCGCCAGAGACGAATTGCTTCGTCGCCGTGTCGAACTCCCGCTCCACCGAGGCGTCGGAGCCTCCGGGCGAGAGGTTGACCATGCACCGCACGTAGGCCGGCGGGAGGCAGTTCGCGCCGTGGAACACCCAGGCCTTGCCGTCCGACTTCGCGAGCGCGTCCACGTCGAGCACCGTCTCCCACCGGGGCGCGGGCGTGCGGTAAGAGGCGAACGAGGTGCGCCGCCAGATGCCTCGCTCGTGCGTGTCGTCCCTCCAGAAGTTGTAGACGGCCTCGCCGAGGATCTCGGGTGAGGGGATCTTCTCCTTCGAGTCCAGGATCTCCAGCGTGCGACTGTAGATGGGTTTGTACTCCGCGCGGGCCTCCAGGAGTGCGGTCGTCTTCGCATTGTGCTGCCGGGCCCAGTCCAGGGCCTTCTCGCCCTGGACATCCTCGAGCCACTGAAACGGATCGTCGCCGCTCTGCGCGGCCGCCACTGATCCCGCCACGGCAAGCGCCACCGCCGCGAGCCCTCTCGTCAACGCCCTCATGTGTCCTCCTTCTCCCGCGGATCGAGATAATAGGCCCGATCTGACGTCCATGTCCTTGCCGAAGAGATTCCGGGGGGGCGCTCATCAGCAAGAGTCAAGGAGCTTCTATGGAAAAGTCTCTCGGGAGGTCCCGATTCACTCTCGTCGCTCTGTTTGGTCTGGTCGTGGCCGCTGTCGCCTCCGGCCAGAGTTTCACGGAGTTCGTGATTCCCACCGCCGGCAGCGACCCCGTCGGGATCGCGGCCGGCCCGGACGGCAACCTCTGGTTCATCGAACAATTCACTAACAAGATCGGGCGGATCACCACCGCGGGCGTCTTCATGGAGTTCACCATCCCCACCGCTGGCAGCTTTCCTTACGAGATCGTGACCGGCCCGGACGCCAACCTCTGGTTCACCGAATTCGACATCAGTGCCAACAAGATCGGACGGATCACTACGGCAGGGGTCTTCACGGAGTTCCCGATCCCCACCGCCAACAGCGGCCCTGTCTGGATCACCGCCGGCCCGGACGGAGCTCTCTGGTTCACCGAATTCAACAGCAACAAGATCGGACGGATCACCACCGGTGGCACGATCACCGAGTTCCCGATCCCGACGGCCAGCAGCGACCCTTACCGAATCGCCCTCGGCCCGGACGGCAACCTCTGGTTCGTTGAAGGGAATCGGGGCCAGTCTTGCTGTCTTGTATGATTCGGCCATCGACAGCGAATAGAAAGCGGAACAAGCTTTAGGTTGTTGATCAGTGACTGAGAGGCGCGAGGATGGCGCCAACCGAAAGGAGTATCGAATGACGAAGGCAGTGTTCTCTTCTGTCGTTTTTCTCCTCGTGACCGGCATCTCGAGCGCGCAGAGCGCATCCAAGGCCGCTGGAGCCGCGAGCCCGGACGAGATTCGCCAACGATGGGCCGCGGCGGCTAACGCGAAGGACGCGGCCGGGATCGCGGCCCTCTACGCGGACGACGCGATGGTGATGCCGCCCAACGCGGCGGCCGTGAAGGGCCGCGCGGGCATCCAGAGCTTCTGGAAGGGCATGGTCGACCAGCTCACGGGTAAGGTCACCCTGACGAGGGTCGGCGGCTGGCAGGGCGGCGATACGGGGTACGAAGCGGGAACTTACTCTGCGATGATGGGAACGGGGAACGACACGGGAAAGTATCTGTTGACGCTCAAGAAGGGCGCCGACGGAAAGTGGCTCATCAACAACGACATCTTCAACAGCGACTTGCCCTGCCCGCCTCCGGCTCCCGCGAAGTAGCTTCGCGAAGGACTGACGCCGCGACTCTCGGCCCCCTCAAAGAGCTCGCCTCAGATGGCGTTCGAGTGCGGGCGCCGGGCGCGGCCGGGAAGGTTGCGAAAGTACCCCCTTGTCAGGAGAGGGCAGTTTTCGGCAAACTTCGCGGAGATTTATGAAACGGCTAACCGCTCTCCTCATGGGAACCCTGTTCTCCGCGAGCTCTGCCCTGGCTGCCGAAACCTCCTGGTCCGGGAGGACCCCCGACGTCACACGCAGTCGATCGCACAAGTCAGGCAGGACTGGGTCGCGTCCTCGCCGGCGCGCAACGGGAAATCCTTTGACGGAGAGGGTCGGGCTCGACGTCGATTCGATGCCCGCTGGCTTCGCGATGGACCAGCTCGTTGCTCGAGAGGTCATGGGCGAGCCTCTGGATCCTGAAGCACACTCAAGCCGGCACGTGAGAGCCGACGGAGATTCCAACCGTCCGTGGTCGCCTTCGACGGAGGACTCGGCTGCTTATCGGGTCATCGGCGCCGTCTGGAAACGATTCGGCCTGAACTTCGCGCACGGGGGAGATCAGACTTGTCATATTGCGTATTTTTGCCTGCCGGACAAGAATGAGTCGGCCGTTAAGGGTACGGCTAGAGCGGAAACTTTCGCTCTCGCGGTTTGCCGGGCGGCACTCAAGGCAGCGCGGTCGGGCTGAAGATCGCGTCTCCGGTGAACGGGCAGGGCGATGTTTTCTGAATCGGGATTCTTGTGTGACGCGACCCCAGGCCTGGAGCGCCCGCCATTCATGACCTCCGGATATGGCAGCCATTGGTGATCTCGAAAAAAAAGCAATCAGAGAGGAGAGCGGATCCTCGCCGGAGGGCGGAGATCCCGGTCAGCTTCGAGATCAAGGGGTCTCGAACAACAGGGATGACCTTGGACCTTTCGCGTGGCGGCCTCTTCGTGCGGACAACCAGACCACCGGACGCTGGTTCGATCATCACTGTTCGTTTGAGCCCACGGAATCGCGCGATGACGATTGTCTTGCGGGGAAAGGTTGTTCACACGAGAGAGTCGTCGGCGGCACCCGTCCCATCGTTGTCTGGAGGCTTCGCAGTTCGGGTCTTGGAGGCCGCTGAGGAATACTACGAGCTCCTCGCTCAGATCCGCCGCCGGTCCACGGATCGGATCCGCTAGGTCGGGTGCTCCGACAGGGACGCGCGGCATGCGAGGAGAGAGATCGAGAGTCGAAGGGCGACGGGACGCAGAGCCTCGCGAGCGCGGGTCGCATCCAGGCGGGCTGACTCAAATGGTCCTTTTCGACGACTCCCCTGCGGCTCCGCGGCTGAGAAGAGGTTTCCGGAGGGTCGTTCTCGCGCCGGCCGCAGGCCTGGTGCTCGCTTGCATCCTTTGTCCGGGCGTCGCGAGCGCCAACCCGTGCAGCTCACCGCCGCCGCCGCGTTTCCTGCCGGGGCAGGTCGATCACTACCCCAACGGCGCAGACGTCATCACCTGCACGGAGCCGACTCCCGGCCACGAAGCCTGGCATATCGAGTATCCGTCGGTCGAACGGAGCCTCACCGACTATCCCGCGATCGCCTTCAACCCGAGCGACGTCGTGAGGTTGTCGGCCTCCGGCTGCGTCCAGAGCGGCGGCTTCGGGCAAACGTGGAAACGCTACGTCGACCCGGATGACGGCGACGGCCACCTGGACTCGCAGTACTACGGGACGGTGCAGATCCGCGGAGTCACCGGCGACAACAACCCGCAATCGATCAAGCACTGGATCGGCCCGCCCATCATCGTGCCGGTCGCCGGGCACCTCGCGCTCGGTTACGTCGATGATGGCGGCATCGGCGACAACGGCTATTGGAGTCACGACGACGGCATCAATAACCAGTGCGTCGGCGTGAGCAAGGCCGTCGTCGACGTCGTCATCGATCGCCACGCGGCCCACCTCCTCGACTGCAAGAAATGCGTCAGCTTCACGAACACGCCGGTTGCGCCGGCGGTTCCGGAGCTGGCGCGGGTCGCGACGCTATTGACCACGCAAGCGGAAGTACCCGTCGGGCTGCCGATCACGAAAGATGCGCAGGGCACCGGCATCAGCCATTTCCAGGTCTATCAGGACGGGAAACGCGGAGACCGGACGACGAAAAGTAACCGGCCTCTCAACTCCGCCGAGATGCACGGGGATCGCTGCATCTACTTCGCCTTCACGCCGACGACCAGTCCCATCTGGTACCCGGCGGATCTCGCCTTCGACAAGAGTCCTCAGAGCAACTGGCAGGCGAGGCCGTGGGACATCCCCCGCGCGAACGTGGGTTTCTTCGACATGGAGGCGCTCAACCGCGATCCGGCCTCCTGGCTGCCGACTTTCCTTCCCGGTTATTGCTCCGGCGCGGGAAACTCGTGGAGATCGAGCGCTCCGCGCTGGATCAAGGTGTGCGCGCCGCGGCGAATTCCGCCGAGCGCGTGGACGCCCGGCAACCTCGCGGACTTCCCGCTCGCGGAGACGGTCGACTCGGAGCTCGCGCAGTCGGGAGCGATCTGCCAATGGGAGATCAAGCACTCCCCCGACCTTTCCGACGGGTGCGTTCACTTCGACGATCCCGAATGGAGGATCGTCACGGACAGGAATTTCCGCACCGCCGAAGGAACGGTGAGCAACTCATTCCTTTCGGGCGGCGACTGGAGCGGCGATCACAACGGCATGCCGGACGGGCACGACGTGGGCGTGCACACGGACGTGATGACGCACGACGACGCCGTCCAGAACTGTCCGGATCTCTCGACCGCGGACAACGGCCAGCACTGCGCGGACTGGGAGCTCAACCTGGTGACCGACGCCAACTTCCGGCACTTGCTCGCGCGGGACGAATCGATGTTGAACGATCGCGACGGGGGCGACTGCCAGTCCAAGCACGCCGATGAGTATCGACACGGCAATCAGGTGAAGGATCTCGGCGGCGCGCTCGGGGTCGAAGGAGAGCAGTGGTACTACCCGGTCGGGTTCCGCCCCGAGGCAGGCGATCGGGCGGTGGCGCGAGGACTGTGGGTCGTCGACTGCGGTCACCCCGACTGGCACGCCGAGCTCCATCCGGCGAGCCTTCTCGCGAGCTCGTACTTACAAAACAGCGACTTTGCGCCCATGCTGGGAACGACGTGGAACAGGCCGCTGCGTCTGACTTCGAACTGGCGCGCGCTGACGAGCGGCGTCCCCGCGGTCGTGACGAAGATCGTCGCGTCTCCGGTGTTCGCCGAGGGCACGCTGGAGGTCGATGTCTGGCCGCCGGCGCGCCCGAACGCCTGTGCGCGCCTGGTCATCGCGCGAGAAGACGAGAGACCGAACCCGTTGTGGTCCGGCGTGCAGTTCACCGAGAATCTCCTGCCCGCCGACGGAAACCCGAATCACCTGCACTTGACGATCACGCGGAAGCCGTTCCATCTGGACTTGGGAGGCGACGGCGACGTGCAGAACCCCGACGAGCACCTGAACTTCTTCACCGCCTACATGGCCTGGTGGGCTGCGGACGCGTGCGCGCCGGGCGGCACCGGGAAGGGCGGCACGAACGGCAAGGGCCCGGCATCGGGACGCTCCGCGAGGTAGACGTGGCAGTCAGTTCTTCTGCCAGACGCTCAGCTCGCCACGGCTGATCAGAGTTTTCATCCGATCCCGGACCGCCGCGAATTCGGGTGATTCGAGTCGGATCTTCAGATTGCGCTGACGCGCGGCCTCGTCGGGGAATTCGATCTGCCACATGACGTCGGGAAGTGTGTCCGAGTTTCCCTGGCGGCGAAGAACAACGCCTCGCGGGAGTCCGAGTTTTTCGAGAACATCGCAGGCTTGAATCCTCGTCTGGTACACCTCGTCCGCCTTGCCCGGCAGTGCGAAATACCCGGCTTGCTCGATGACAGCGGTGCTCGCCTTCGAATCCGTCTGTCCGCCCGCCATCAAGGTCATTAGGCTGGCAATGACAATGATCCAGGCAATGGTAGCGGCGTTGGTCTTTATTCTCTTCATGAAACGCGGTTCTCCTTGCAATTTTTCGTTCTGCCACGGCTGGTCAGTACTTTTCTCCCTATCGTTCGCTCGCTTTAGTCAGGCGTGCAAGGCGGATTTCAGTGAACTCGAACCGGATATCGGCGCCTTGCGATTGACCGAAACCGATATTCTACTGACAGACCTTTTTTGGAGGCACTTCGATGCCCTGTAATCCCGAGGTCCTGCGGCAGGTCCCGCTGTTCGCTCTGCTCGACGACGACGAAACGGCCGTTCTGGCGGCCCAAGTGGAGCTCCGGACGTTTGCTCCACGTCAACGCATCTACAAGATCGGCGACGCGGGCGAGAAGGCCTACGTGATGGTCTCCGGAGCGGTTCGCGTGACCACCATCGATGAAGATCACCAGGAGCTCGTCGTCGATGAGCCGGCGCGCGGGGAGTTCTTCGGCTTCGCATCGATGCTCGCGCAGACACCGCATCAGACCACCGCGACCGCGACCGAAGAGACTGTTTGCGTCGAAGTGGAGCGGCACGACATCTCAGTCCTGCTCGAACGCAAGCCTCACGCCGGTATGGACATGCTCGCGGTGCTTGGCCGCCAGTTTCACGCCGCCCAGCAACTGGTGCGCTTGCGCGCCGCCCGCAATCCGAACGAAGTCATCGAGGAAAAGGAAACGTCCGCGGAGCGCATCGCCGATGTCGTCGCCAGCTTCGGCGGTTCGTGGACTTTCATCCTCACGTTCGCAGCGGTTCTGATTTCCTACACGGCATTGAGTGTTGGCCTCAAACAGCGGTCGTGGGATCCGTACCCATTTATCCTGCTGAATCTTTTCCTCTCCATGCTGGCGGCGATCCAGGCGCCGGTCATCATGATGAGCCAGAATCGCCAGGACAAGAAGGATCGGTTGCGCAGCGAAATGGATTTCGACGTCAACCGCCGCGCGGAAGCGGAGATTCAAGGGCTCGCGAACAAAATGCACCTGCTTGGCGACAAGATGGACGACGTCGAAGATCTGGTGCGCAAACAGCTCGAGAGGAAATAGTCGAGCCGTCCCTCATCCGTGGTTCCCGAGTCGAGAGCCCCGAATCGGAGCTGGCTAACCCGCCTGGCGGCGAATGGCTTCGATCGCTCGCTCGCGATCGTCGGTTATGCGCTGGCAGTCGAGCTGGTACTCGCGCTCGGCCTTTTCGCGCTCGGCTGGATCGCCTGTCTTTTGAATCGCGTCCCGGAAGAGAATCTCCCGCTCCGCGAGGCGTGAGGTGGCGATGCGTCGGGCCTCGGCGATCTTTTCCTTCTGCGCCGGGCTGAGCTTGGTCTCCCCGACACCTTCTTTGCGATCGTTCGCACGCAGGCGTTCCATCGCGAGCTCGAACGAAGATTTCGGCGCCTTACCCATGAGAAGAATTCTACACGGCGCGCCCTCCTCGTCGGCGGGAGCTACCGACAAACGACGAGCTGCGACAAGGCCTCCGATTGTGTGTTCTTTACCGAAACCAACGGACAGTTCGATCTCAAGCTGATGGATGCATCCAAAGCGCCCTCGAAGAAGTACAAAGGGGCGACGCTCGGCCTTTGGGCGCTCGAGCGTGATAGTGTCCGCGAAAGACTCAGCTGTCTCCAGGCCTCGAGAGCGTCCCGAGGACGCCAGGAGAGACGCACAGCGCACGGAAGGGACATATTTTCCGTCTTTGCCGAAGAGGTTCCTGGAGTGCTCACCGGCGAGAGTCAGGAGCTTCTATGGAAAAGTCTCTGTGCGGGTCCCGACTCACTCTCCTTGCTCTGCTTGGTCTGGTCGAGGCCGCCGTCGCCTCCGGTCAGGGCTTCAGGGAATTCCCCGTCTCAACGGCCGGCAGTAACCCTGTCGAGATTGTCGCTGGCTCGGACGGCGCCCTGTGGTTCACCGAAGGGTTTGGCAACAAGATCGCGCGGATCACCACCGCGTCATCACCGAGTTCACGGTTCCGCTCGCAGGCAGCGAGCCTTTCGGGATCGCCGCCGGACCGGACGGCGCCCTCTGGTTCACCGACTTCTTTGGCAACAACAAGATCGGGCGGATCACCACTTCGGGCGTCATCACGGAGTTTACGGTCCCGACCGCCTCGAGTAACCCAATCGGGATCGCTGCCGGCCCGGACGGCGCCCTCTGGTTCACCGAATACAATGTGAACAAGATCGGGAGGATCACCACCGCTGGAGCTTTCACAGAGTTTGTCATCCCGACCGCCAGCAGTAGCCCCAACGGAATCACCCTCGGCTCGGACGGCGCTCTCTGGTTTGCCGAACAGACCGGGAACAACATCGGAAGGATCACCACCGCAGGCGGTATCACCGAGTTTGCGGTTCCAACCGCCAATGGTCAGCCTTACGGTATAACCGCCGGCCCCGACGGCACCCTCTGGTTCACCGAAAGCAACGGCAACATGATCGGGAGAATTACGACCGCGGGAGTTGTCACCGAGTTTCCGGTCCCGACCGTGAGCCAGACTGTCGCGATCACCGCCGGCTCGGACGGCGCCCTCTGGTTCACCGAAACGGGTGGCGACAAGATCGGAAGGATCACCACCGCAGGCGACATCGCAGAGTTCACGGTCCCGACCGTCAGCAGTCAGCCTTTCGGGATCACGGCCGGCCCGGACGGCGCCCTCTGGTTCACCGAATTGATCGGGGACAAAATCGGGCGATTCCCTGCAGGAGCAGCCTTCTTCACGCTGACGCCTTGCCGCCTGATCGATACCCGCAACCCGGTTGGACCGCTGGGAGGTCCGGCGCTTCAGGCGAGCGCAGCCCGGACCTTCGTTCTTGTGGGGCAATGCGGTATTCCCGCGAACGCGACTGCTGTGGCGGCCAATCTGGTCGACGTCCAACCCACGAGCCCGGGATTCTTCACGGCCTATCCCGGTGGGACAGCGCGACCCTTGACTTCGGCGCTCAACTACAACACGGGCCAGATTCGCGCCAACAACGCCATCATCCCTATTGGCGTGGCCGGCGACGTGTCGGTCTTTTGCGGCCAGGGCCTCGGCACCGCCCACCTCATTGTCGATGTCAACGGTTACTTCCAGTAGCACTTCCGGCGAAGAGAGGTGCTTTGATCGACGGGTAGACGCCGGCCGGATCAATCCCAGAGTGAGTCCCGAGGGTCCTGCAGGGTCAGCCCTTCTGGGGTGAGGACCGGCGACATAGAATCGAAAGCGCTCTCGGAGGATGAAATGAAGACTGCCGGATGCCTCGCTCTCCTGTTCGCTCTGACCTCTCTCCCCTGTCTCGCCGACGAGCCGCATCAGCACGAGCACGGTAGTCCTCCGGAGCGGCTGGGCAAGGTCGACTTTCCCACTTCCTGCAGCGTCTCGACACGCGAGCCATTTCAACGCGGCGTGGCGCTTCTCCATTCTTTCTGGTACGACGCGGCGGAGAAGACTTTCCTCGAGGTCGCCAAGGCGGACCCCGGGTGCGCGATGGCCTCCTGGGGGGTCGCGATGACGAACTTCCATCCCGTCTGGGCGGCAGGCAATCCGGGCGGGGAGCCGAGTCCCGCGGAGCTGCGAAAAGGAAACGAGGCGGCCGCGAAGGCCGTCGCGGCGAACGCAAAAACCGAGCGCGAGCGCGACTACATCGCCGCCGTCGAAGCCTACTACCGAGACGCGGACAAGCTCGATCACCGAGCGCGCTCGCTCGCCTTCGAGGCGGGAATGGAGCGCGTCTACCGGAAGAATCCGAACGACCGCGAGGCGGGAATCTTCTACGCGCTCGCGATCCTGGGCACGGCTTCGCCGGCGGACAAGACCTACGCCGGCCAGAAGAAAGCCGCCGAGATCCTGAACCGGCTCCTGCCCGACATGCCGGAGCACCCGGGCATCGCGCATTACCTGATCCACAGCTTCGACTATCCGTCGCTGGCGGGGTTGGCGCTGCCGGCGGCGCGCAGCTACGCGAAGATCGCCTCCGACGCGCCGCACGCCCTCCACATGCCGTCGCACATCTTCACCAGGCTCGGCCTCTGGGAGGACTCGATTCAATCTAACCTCGCCTCGGCCGCGGCCGCGCAGAAGTACGTGGCGAAGGCCGCGCCGGGTGCAACCGCCTTCGACGACATGCACGCGGAGGACTACCTGGAGTACGCCTATCTCCAGCTCGGGCGCGACTCGGAAGCGGGGAGTGTTGTCGAAAAGGTCGGGCGGGTCGATCGGCTGGATGTTCCGAATTTCGCCGCCGCCTATGCCCTCGCAGCCGTTCCGACGCGCTACGCGATCGAGCGGCAGAAGTGGGCGGAGGCGGCGAGGCTCGAAGTCAAGCCGGCGAGCTTTCCCTGGCAGAAATTCCGCAACGCGGAAGCCATCCTCTGTTTCGGGCGCGCGCTCGGCGCGGCGCGTTCGGGCGATCTCGCCGCCGCGCGGGAGGCGCTCGGGCGGCTCGAGGCGATCGAAAAGGAGCTTGACCAGAAAGGAGACAAGTACTGGTCCGGCCAGGTCGCGATCCAGCGACTCGAAGCGGCTTCCTGGATCGCGCGGGCCGAAGGAAAAAGCGAGGAAGCGCTGCGCCTGGCCCGATCGGCCGCGGAGCTCGAGGCCTCCACCGAGAAACATCCCGTCACGCCCGGCACGATCGTGCCGGCGCGGGAGCTGCTGGGAGACCTCCTGCTCGAGCTCAAGCAGCCGGCCGCGGCGCTCCAGGAGTACGAGGCCTCGCTCGCGACCTCCCCAAATCGCCTTCACGGCCTTGCCGGCGCGGCGCGCGCGGCGAGCGGCTCGGGCGATCGCGACAAGGCGGCCGGCTACTACGCCAAGCTGCTCCTTTCCACCGGCCGCGCCGACGGACAGCGCGCCGAGATCGCGGAGGCCAAAGCGGCGCTCGCGCGACAACCGTGACGCCTTGGCTCGTCAGGTCCTCTGCCGCCCAATAGCGGGGCCTGCGGAGGAATTGTGAAAACCCGAGCGCCGTAGAATTCCGCACAATGAGCGAGCCGGATTCTCAGCGCAGGCGGATCAAAGAGCTCGAGGTGATGGTCGCGGACGTCGTGCCCGAGACGCCCGACACCACGACGCTCGTCTTGTTTACCGGGAACGATCGTCTCGATTACCTGGCGGGCCATTTCCTGACCATAGACCCGCATCAGTTCGACGGGCTGGAACGTTTCATCGCCTTCTTCGAAGATGTGAAGGGGCGCAAGGAACCGCCGCGGGCCTATTCGATGGCCTCGGCGCCGCACGAGAAGTACCTCGCCACCACGATCAAGGAGGAGCGGTACGTATCGGGTATGACCAAATATCCGCCTCTTCTTTCACCCCTTCTCGTCAAGCGGATGGCGCGCGGCATGCGCCTGGTGGTCACCGGATTCACCGGCCCCTACACTCTGCCCGAAGATATCGAGTCCCGGACCGACCACGTCGTTCACGTCTGCGCCGGATCCGGAATCGTCCCCAACTTCAGCATCCTCAAACACGCGCTTCTCCACCACCCGAAGGTCCGTCACACGCTCGTCTACTCGAACAAGACGTGGGGGGAGATCATCTTTCGCGACGAGCTCGCAAAGCTCGAGCGGCGCCACCCGAGCTCCTTAAAAGTTCTCCACACGCTCACCCGCGACGAAGAGAAGCCCGGCCGGCATCCCGGCGTGCGGAGCGGCCGCATGAAAACTGCCCTTCTCCGTGAGGCCATTCCCGATCCTTCCGCCTGCATCGTGTACGCGTGCGGGCCGGCCATCTCCGGATGGGACCGCAAGGCGGCGAGGGAGGCAGGCGTTGCGCCGGCGGCTCGCTTCCTGGAGACCGCGGTCGCATCGCTGACCGAGCTGGGAGTGCCTGACGAGCGAATCAAGAAGGAAAGCTACGGGTGAAGGTGGAGTCTTGCTATCTCGTGTGACTTGGGCGCGCTTTGTCAGGTTTGTCCTGGACTCGTGTGTCTCTCGCGATCCAGTTCACTTCCCAAGTCTTGCCCCCATCATCCGAGAATGCCTGTTCGAAACGGCACGAATTCGGAGTGATGTCTGAGATCACAAATCGGACGAAGATGGCTCGGCCATTGAACGTCTCCTGATCGAAGAACTCGCCGCGTCCGTTCTTGAACTCGCCGATTGTCGGCTGACTCAGGGTGCCGCCGCTGCTGCTGGCAAAATTGAGGCTCCACTGGCGGGACTGGGGATTGTAGAGACGCAGGTTTAGACCCTCGAAGTGACCTGCCGAGCCATCGGCCACGAGCTCCACCAGATTGGCGCGGCCGTTCCAGGCCTTCCAGACGACGGAAGTGCCCTCATATTCGACCCAGGACTTGGAGCCCGTTAAGGGATGCAGGAGACGCGAGAGGTGGGTCTTCCAGGTGCCGATCTCGAAGTCGAAATCGTGCTGCCCGTCCCGTTCCGCCGGAGTCTGTTGAGGGTTGGTTTTCGATGCGTCTGGCTTTTTCTGCGCGAGTCCCTGAAGGGGCAGCAAGATGAGGACCAGGCTGCTCATGCGAAGAAAAGTTCGAACCTGTGCGGGCGCATTCATCGCTTCCTCCATCTGCCCGTCCCGCTCCGCCGGCTGCTCCGTCACGATCCAAGGCGCGCAACGCGCATCCGAAGGAACCCGGGAGCGCTCAGCGCCGCCGGCGATAGTCGATGACCCAGTGGAGCTGCCAGGTTCTTCCGTCGTCGAGGGACCGGGCGCTCTCCCAATGCGCGGAGTCCGCTCGGATGTCCGACCAGGTGAGGCGCGACCGAATTTGTTTGCCGTTCTCGTCGCTCCATTGCGCGAAGAGGTCGATCTTCCCGTCATGAAAGGCGCCTTTCCACACGTGGAAGTGGCCGGGCTCGAGGCTGTCGGTCCATGTGTGCTCCCATTCGCGGCTTTCCCGGTTGAAGGCTCGCAGGCCGAGGCCTTTCAACGCGCCTCCGTGATAAATCCCTTCGAAGCGCTCGAGCGAGACCAATCCATCCAGCGTCCGCGAGGCGGTCAGCGTTCCCGGCGCTTCCACCCAATCCTTCTCCGAGGGAACGCGGCAGACGGCGTCCCACTCTCCTTCCAGAAAGTCGAACCCGCGTTCCGCTTCCATTCTTTTCTCCGATCGATCGACGGACCACCATCGCGGTCTCGCCTAAAATAGCGGGTCGATGTCCGCGCACAAGAACGCACCTCGAGGTGCGTATCCGAGGCCCGCTCGCCGCAATCCGGTGACCGATTGTCCGTTGACCGCCGCGTTCGCCGCCGTGGGTGGGAAGTGGAAATTGATCATCATCTACTGGCTTTCGCGGGAGGACGTCCATTTCGGCGGCCTGCAGCGCCTGATTCCGTCGATTTCGCACAAGGTCTTGACCGAGCAGCTGCGCGAGCTCGAAACCGATGAGATCGTCCGGCGTGACCCTCGCGGATCGGTTCCGGCGCCGGTGATATATCAACTGACCGAATACGGCCGTTCGCTTCTTCCCCTCGTCGAGACCGTTCGCACTTGGGGGCAGGGCCACATCGATCGGACGCTCAATAGGATCTCAAGAACAACAAGGAGGGCTCCATGAGGGCAATCCTGGCGTTTGCGATGACGTTCGCACTGGCGGCTTCGGTTATGGCGCAGGGATCCGCAGAGGCGAAGGCAAAGAGCGCTTCCAAAGGCGCGGCAAGCCGACTCGTCATCATGCCAGCCGGTGAGTTGAAATGGACCGACCTGGATCCGCAGGGCGCCCCGGGAGTCAAGGTCGCGGATCTCTGGGGCGACCATGCGAGGGGAGCGTTCGGCGCGTTCTTCAAGCTTCCGGCGGGATTCGCCGCTCCCCTCCACACGCACACCCACGATATGAAGGTCGTGATCGTGTCGGGGACGTACATTCAAGCCCCGGAAGGGAAGCCCGAATTCCGGCTGGGACACGGCTCTTACTTCATGCAGCCCGGAGGGAACTATCGCCACACGACGACATGCGACAAGGCCTCCGATTGTGTGTTCTTAGTCGAAAGCGGCGGCAAGTTCGATCTCAAGCCGGTCGAGGCGGGCAAAGCGCCCGCGAAGAAATAGAAAGAGTGGATCCAATCCGCGCTCTGCCGGACGCGCGTCGGAGGCACTCCGGTTGGCGTGGGCTGGAGGTCCGTATGCGTCAGACCATCCGTCGTCTCCCGTGGCTCGCGACGCTGGCCGCCGGAATCTGCGTCACCGCGACCGCGTGCTCCCATTCCGGCGCCGCTGCTTCGAAGCCGGCGGATTTCGAGCAGCTGCGAGGCACCGATATTCGGATGCTCGAAGCGTTCGTGCGTTCCGTCGCGCCCGATGCCAAGGGCCAGACAGGACACTGGACTCTGCGAAAGGACGAGGTCGAAATCGCTGTCGTCGCCGACGCGCCCCACGACCGGATGCGTGTACTCACGCCTGTCGGCGACTCGAGCAAGCTGGCGGCCGCTGACCTCGTGACTCTTCTCGACGCCAACTTCGATCGCGCTCTCGACGCGAAGTACGCGACCCGGCAAGGCGTCGTCTGGGCGGTCTACGTTCACCCGCTCTCTTCCCTGACAAGAGAGGAATTCGAGAGCGCCGTCAAGCAGGTCGCCGCGCTGCGGAAGAACTTCGGAACAACCTTCTCGAGCACCAACCTCGTGTTCGCGCCTCCCCGATGACGCCCGGCTGATTTCGTCGGGAAGCGGAGAGCAGGATTCCCACAGGTTTCTGCGCGCAGCGCGTCGCCTGAGAGCGCAAGTCTGATCGGAAGTCCGCGGCCGTCTCGAGCGCGCGGCGATGCGGTTCGCTGCCGGGAGCGGCCCCGTTTCGCCGCTTAAGAAGAGATGAGCAGTGGATTGAGGAAAGCTAAGAGCGAGGTGGACGAAAACTAAACGCAGGAATCTCTTTTTCGGCGGCTCGTTACTTCCAGTCATGAGTACGAACGCATTCCCCCAGCGGATGTCTCGGACAGGTCTTCTTTTCCTTTCTCTGGCGTTGCTCGGCCTGCCTCTTTTCATTGCGAACGCCGAGACCCTGACGCTGCCCGTTGCGGTCTCGGCGGTGGGACGTGGAGGCGTCCCGTTCGTTTCGGATGTGCGGGTGTTCAACACGTCCTACACCAACGTATTGAACGTGACCGCCATCTTTCGATCCGGCGGGCAGCAGAGCTCTTTTCAACTGGGCCCGCGGGAGGCGCGGGCGTTCGACGACATCTGTGCCAATCTCTTCGGAGCGTCGGGCTCTCTCGGAGCGATCGACTTCATCACCGACGGCTCCGCGGGAGAGCTCGCGGTGACGTCGCAGTTGAGATCACCGGCAAGCACAGGCGGGCACGTCGGGATGTTCGTTCCCGGACTGACGGCTTCATTCGCACATCCGGTCACCGTGCTGACGAGCCTCGTGAACGGAGAGTCTCGGACGAACGTCGGCGTCTACAACCCGAATCCCGTCGCGGTGACGGCGACGATCCGGCTCTTCGATGGTCCCGTCTTGCTCGGAAGCGTTCCCGTGTCCTTGGGCCCGCACGCCGTCAACCAGTACAACGACATCTATTCGATGGTCGGTTTCGGCACGCTCGTGAGGATCGACGGTTACGCGACCGTCGAGAGCGGGGACGGTCAGAGCCCCCTGTTCACGTACGCCGCCGAGGCGGACAACACTTCCGGCGATCTCATCCTGATCGTCGGCACACAAGACGTTCCCGCGCCGGCGGGCTTTGTCTTTCCAACCCCTGTCGCTTCCCCGACGGCGCCCGTGCCCACGGCGACACCCACGGCTCCCGCCGCGACGCCCACGCCGACGCCGACTGTTCGTCCGACGACCGTGGTCAACCTCGTTGCGACCGATTTCCAGTGGTCATTCAACGGCGGCGGCAGCAACTTCGTGATGAAGGTCGGGCAGACCTATGAGCTTCACATCAGCGACGGCGACCCGACCGGCCGAGCCAACCACGGCTTCGGCGGCATCCCGGCGCTCGGCCTTTCGTCGCAGCCCCTTTCGCCCGGTCGCGCTCCCGCCGTCGTTCTGTTCACGCCCACGGCGGCTCAGGTCGGGGTCTTCGGATTCTCCTGCGACATGCCGAGCTGCGGCAGCGGCCACTCCAACATGATTGCGACGATCCAGGTCATGCAGTGACTCGAGGGTCGCCACAGCGTTAGCTCGGACAGTCAGGCGACGATCGAGCCCAGAGAGAACTGATCGGAGCGGAAGTCGACCGGTTTTCCGCTCGCCTGCTCGGGCGACATGTAACCGATCGTGCCCATGACGGTTCCCGGCTGCGTCTGCTCGATCGCGGTGGCGCTGTCGGGGCCTCCCGTGGCCTCGCGCAGCAGCAGCTTGGCGAGCCCGAAGTCCAGGATCTTGACGACGCCGTCGCGCAACACCATGACGTTTTCGGGCTTGAGGTCCCGTTGAACGATGCCCGCGGCATGCGCTTTCGCCAGCCCGTCCGCGATTTGAAGGGTGATGTCGATCAGCTTTCGGGTCGGGAGGAGTCCCTCCTGTTGAAGGACCCGCAGCGTCCGGCCGTCGATCAGCTCCATGGCGATGTACACCATCGAATCGGCCGACCCGATGTCGTGAATCGTAACGATGTTCGGATGGTTCAGGGAGGAGGCCGCCCTCGCCTCCTGCTCGAAGCGTTGGCGCCGGCCAGCGTCGGAGGAGAACTCGGAGACGAGGACCTTGACCGCGACGTCGCGCCGCAACCGCTCGTCTCGCGCCCGATACACCTCACCCAGCCTCCCGCCCCGAGAGGCGCGAGGATCTCGTATGGGCCAAGACGCGAGCCGGTTGAGAGTGCCATGGAAGAGACGGCGGAATTGTAAACCGGGCCGGCACGCCGCTCCGGCTTGCTCGGGACCCGCGGACGGGCCGCGGCCGAGACTCACCTGTTGACATTCTAAATGAGCTGTTTCATGCTCCTGTTGGATGTCAAAAGAAGTACTTCAGGGAACGCTGGATCTCATGGTGCTGCGGACGCTCGAGAGCATGGGGCCACAGCACGGCTTCGGCCTCGCCAGGCGCATTCTCCAGGTCTCCGGCGGCGTGCTCGAGCTCAATCAGGGCACGCTGTACCCTGCTCTTCTTCGGCTGAAGCAGCGCGGTTGGATCAAGTCCCGCTGGGGAACCTCCGACAACAACCGCAGGGCGAAGTTCTATGAGCTGACCGCTCGGGGGCGCAGGCAGGTGACCGCGGAGGCGGCGAGCTGGGAGCGCACCGTCTCTCTGATGGAGCGGTTCCTCCGGAAGCCCGCGGTCGAGGAAGAGTGATGCTCGGCCGGCTCTCGAGTCTCTTTCGCAGACGCCGACTCGATGCAGACCTGGACGAGGAGCTGCGCTACCACCTCGAGGCGCTCGAAGAGGAGCACCGCGGGCGCGGGTTGTCCGATGACGAAGCCCGGTACGCCGCCAGACGCGATCTGGGCGGCATCGCCCAGGCGAAAGAGGCCTACCGCGACCAGCACGGAATTCCCAGCCTCGAGAGCCTGTGGCGGGACGTTCGCCTCGCATTTCGGTCGGTGAGGAGCACACCCGGAGTCACGGCCGCCGTGGTGGCGACACTGGCAATCGGCATCGGCGCGAGCACCGCGGTCTTCAGCGTGATCAACGGCGTTCTGCTGAAACCTCTCCCCTATCCGGACCCCGACGCCCTCATCTCTGTCTCCCACATCGCGCCGCGCACCGGAGACGAGCTGCCGTCCGCTCCCTACCTCTACTTCACTTATCGCGAGGAGAATCGGACGTTCACGGGCGTCGGACTGTGGGGCACCGGCGCCTCCAACGTGACCGGCGTCGGCGCTCCCGAGCAGGTGCAGGTCCTGGCCGTGACCTGCGAGATCCTTCCGATCCTCGGCATCGAACCGCTGGCCGGCCGAGGATTCTCTCGCCAGGACGATTCGCCCAACAGTCCGCCCACGGTCATTCTGACCTACGGGTACTGGCAACGCCGGTTCGGGGGAGACCGTTCGGTGATCGGGCGCAAGATCGTCGTCGATGGCGCGGGGCAGGAGGTGATCGGAGTGATGCCTCGGCACTTCCGATTCCTCGACCGGTCCGTGGACATGATCGTTCCGTTTCAACTCGATCGGAGCCAGGTGACGCTGGGACGCTACCGGTTCCCGAGCCTGGCGCGGCTTCGCCCCGGCGTCACCCTTGCGCAGGCCTCTGCCGACACCGCGCGCATGGTGCCGATCGCGATCGACGCGTTCCCGCCGCCGCCCGGATACGCGCGGGAGCAGTTCCGCGCGACGCGACTCACGCCGCACATCCAGCCGCTCAAGCAGGATCTGGTCGGCGATTTCAGCCGCATGCTCTGGGTGCTGATGGGCGCGCTCGGGATGGTGCTTCTGATCGCGTGCGCCAATGTGGCGAACCTCCTTCTCGTGCGTGCCGATGGACGCCAGCAGGAGCTTGCGGTCCGAGCCGCGCTGGGAGCCGGGTGGCGCCGCATCGCGAGGGAGCTGCTGATCGAAAGCATGGTTCTGGGCGTGCTGGGCGGCACGGCCGGAGTGGTCGTCGCGCTCGGAGGCTTGAAGATGCTGGTGGCATTGCATCCGGCCAATCTCCCCCGCCTGGACGAGATCGTCATCGACGCCCGGGTGCTGCTCTTCGTGTTGGCAGTCTCGCTCGCCGCGGGCCTGTTGTTCGGTCTGCTGCCCGTCGTGAAGTACGCCAATCCGCGGCTGGCGACAGGTTTGCGCAGCGGAGGACGCTCGATGACCCGGAGCCGCACGCGGCAGCGCGCGCAGTCCGCGCTGGTGATCGTGCAGGTTGCGGTCGCGCTGGTGTTGCTGATCGGCTCCGGACTGATGATCCGCACGTTCCGGGCGCTCAGTCACGTCCATCCGGGCTTTACGCGTCCGGAGGCGGTCCAACTGATTCACGTGGCGATTCCCGGCACCGAACCGACGCAGCCCGAGGCCGCGACGCGAATGCAGCAGGACATCGCGGGGCGCATCGCCGGCGTTCCCGGGGTCGAATCGGTGGCCTTTGTCGACGTTGCGCCGCTGGCCGGAAACAGCGCCAGCGATACCGTCCTGCTCGCCGAGAGCACGAACTCCCCTCCCGGGCGCCTCACGCCTCTGCGCCGTTTCGAATTCATTTCGCCCGGGCTCTTTCGAACCCTCGGCATGCCGCTCGTGGCCGGCCGGGACCTGACCTGGGAGGATCTGTACGGAAAGCGCACCGTCGCTCTGGTCTCCGAAAACCTGGCCAGGGATGGATGGGGAACCTCGTTGGCGGCGCTCGGCAAGCGCGTTCGAGCATCTCAGGACGACCCGTGGCGCGAGATCGTCGGCGTGGTCGGAGATCTCCATGATGACGGTGTGAGCCGGCGGCCTCCACCCATCGTGTACTTCCCGGCGCTGATGGATCGGTTCTGGAGCCAACCGACGGTGGTGTTTCGTTCGGTGACGTTCGTCATCCGAAGCCCGCGCGCCGGCAGCGAGAGCTTCTTGAGTGATGTCCGCCAGGCGGTCTGGAAGGTCAACGCGAACCTTCCGCTGGCCCAGGTCCGCACGCTGCGCGAGGCCTATCAACGATCCCTGGCTCGAGCCTCGTTCACCCTGGCGATGCTGGCGACGGCCGGCGGCATAGGTTTGTTGCTGGGCCTCATCGGCATTTACGGCATCATCGCGTACTCCGTTTCGCAGCGGAACGCGGAGATTGCCATCCGTCTGACGCTCGGGGCGGCGGCCCGCGAGCTCGAGCGCATGTTCGTGTACGAGGGCGTCGTCCTGGCCGCGATCGGGATCACGGCGGGACTCGTGTCGGCGACGGCGCTGACTCGGTTGATGTCCTCGTTGTTATTCGGCGTCAGTCCGCTGGACCCGGCGACGTACACCGCGGTGGCCTTGCTCCTGATTTCAGTGGCGATGCTGGCGTCGTACCTGCCTGCTCGCCGGTCGGTACGGGTCGATCCGGTCGAGGCGTTGCGCGGATAAACCGCGGCGCGCCGCGACCGAAACAGCACCAGGACCCGTTACCTTGTGGTGATCCGGTTGATCGAGCTTTCTCAGTCAGTTAGGAGAGCCATCGGGCGTTGATCCCGCGGAAAGGCGGCCTCGTCATTCGAAGAAGGGTTGTCGCACCGACGTCTCTGCCGTGGGCCGGCCACGCAACATCGAGAAGCGGTATTCGTACTCACCTTCGGTAAACCGCCGCTTCCATATGCGAAGGAGGACACGATGCGGACGAACCGATCCCTGACTCTCGTTTCGGTCCTTGGAGTTGCCGTTGGGCTGGCGGCCGGCGGCTGCGCGAAAAAGGAGACTTCTCCCCCCGAGGTCACGAAGCAGGCCGCAGCCCCGACGCCCGCGGGCAGCGGAAAGATCCCGGTGACCACTTCGTCGGCCGAGGCCAGAGCCGAATTCCTCCAGGGCCGGGATCTGGCGGAGAAATTGCTGGTCACCGACTCCAACGCCCATTTCGCGAAGGCGGCCTCGCTCGATCCGAGCTTCGCCTGGGCCGAGCTCAGCCTGGCCACTTCAGCGCCGACGGGCAAAGAGTTCTTCGAGCATCTCAACAAGGCGGTGAGCCTGGCGGACAAGGCTTCCAACGGGGAAAAGCTCCTCATCCTCGCGACGGAAGCCGGCGCGAACAACAACCTTGTCAAGCAGAAGGAGTATCTCGATCAGCTCGTCGCGGCGTACCCGGACGACGAGCGGGCGCACTTCAATCTAGGCGGCTACTATTTCGGCCAGCAGGATTTCGCCAACGCAATCGAGCACTACAAGAAGGCCACGGAGCTCGCGCCGACTTATTCGACCGCCTTCAACATCCTGGGTTATGCCTACCGGCAAAACAACGACTACAACAATGCCGAGAAGGCGTTTCAGAAGTACATCGAGCTGATTCCCAAGGACCCGAATCCCTACGACTCCTACGCCGAGCTGCTGCTGAAGATGGGACGATTCGACGACTCGGTCACCCAATACCGCAAGGCGCTGTCCATCGATCCCAATTTCGTCAACGCGCACCAGGGCATCGCCATGGACCTGCTGTACGCCGGTAAGCCAGATCAGGCGGCCGCCGAGCTGCAGAACATCACCAAGAAAGCCAGGACGGACGGCGAGCGCCGGACCGCGCTGTTCGCGCTGACGGTCGTACACCTCGACGGCGGCAAGATGGCCAAGGCGCTCGAGGACGTGGACAAGCAGTACGTCCTGGGGGAGAAGACCAACGATGTTCCAACGATGGCTTTCGACCGCCAATTGAAGGGGAACATCCTTTTGGAGATGGGTAAGCCCGACCAGGCCAGGGGTGAGTTCGAGCGCGGCCTGAAGCTGACCCAGGACTCCAACCTCTCTCAAGCGATCAAAGACAACGCCGCGCTCGTCTCCCACTACAACCTCGCGCGTGTGGCCGTGGCGAAGAAGGACTTAGCGGGGGCGAAGAGCCATGCGGACGAGTTTCGGAAGGGCGCCTCAGTCTCCAAGAACCCGGCCCAGGGGAAACAAGCCCACGAGCTCGACGGCATCGTCGCGCTCGCGGAGAAGGACTACGACAAGGCCGCGGCCGAGCTGCAGCAGGCGAATCAGCAGAATCCCCAGAACCTCTATCGCCTCTGCCAGGCCTATCAGGGAAAGGGAGCCGCCGCAAAGGCGAAGGATTCCTGCGCCCGGGCCGCGAACTTCAACTCGCTGCCGCAGGTCAATTACGCATTCGTTCGAACGAAGGCCAAGGCCGGCGCCTGAGCCGTCGCTTCCGCTTCCTCGGGATCTGCGCCCTCTGGGCGCACCGGCTCGCGGCTCGCCCAAAGGGGCTCGACCGCGAGCCTGGTCCCTCGCGCGCTCACGCTCCCGCGGCGCGCGCCTCCTCCCCTCTGGGAGACTACGCGCGCCGCGACCGAGACTTTGACCGGGTCGACGAACCAATAGGGCTCGCGGCTTAACTCTCTCGGCCCCCTGGTCGCGCAGCGACCGCCGCGGCCGAAAGCCTCGACCGCGCGCCTGGTCCCTTCGCCGCGCTCTCGCTCCCAAGGCGCGAGCCTCCTCCGCTCGGTTACTTCGCGGAGACGACTCGCGCGGCGACCAGATCGGGTCACCAGGACGGATGCTGCACCGAATCCTACGGCAGTGACTTCAGTGCATCGGCCGCCCGCTTGTGGGTTGGGTCCAGCTTCAGCGCGCGTTGGAATTCTTCCCGCGCCCTGGGTCTGTCGCCGGCGGTTTTGTAGGCGCGGCCGAGGCCAAACGCGGCGCCGGCTGCGAGCGGGTAATCTTTCGCGTTTGCCTCGAGCAGCTCGACCGCCACGGCGACGTCTCCCATCTTCAGCATTTGATAACCGATCATCTCGATTCCTTCCCGCGAATCGACACTTGGAAACCCACGCCGAAAATCGGCGTAGCTCCACATCACGGCCTGCGCGTCCGCCCGCTCGGCATAGAGCTGCTCCAGCACTCTTTGCAGAGGCGTGCGTACGAATTCCGGCGGCGAGAACGTGCGCGGGTCGTAGTCGTGATTCGCTGTGATCGACTTCGTCCGGAACTCGTTCAGGACGCGCCCTGTTCCGATTTCGACTTCGGTCGACAGATAAGAAAAGAGCACGCCTTCCACCGGTCGATAGTCGGCAAAGCGTGTTTCTGTGGTGACCTTCTCGCCGAATGCGTGAATCGGCGCGGCCTTTCTCTCGGCAAGCAGGAGGAAGGTCTGCTGGTCGATCAACGCCTCCTCGCGGAAACCGTCCTGTAACGTCATCAGAAGCCGGTACGCCGGGCGCTCGCCAACCGTGGCGGTTCCGAGAAGTCGGACCTCCGTGCCCTGCCGGCGATAGTCGATGAGCGGATGATCGAAGCGCGCGCGGTGACGGCCCGCGGCCGATGCCGCGCCGACGGTTCGCAGCACGACGCCGGGGTCTGCGTAGTATTCCCATGCGCTGCCGTCATACCCTTCCGCGAAGTCGCCGATCTTCTGGTCGGGATCGCCAACGAGCTTGTAATAAGGCCGCATCAACGCCATCGTTGCGGTCGGCGACACGTAGCCGCCTTCCCGGTACTCACCACGTATGACGATCGATCTCAGCGCGGCGATCTTCTCGCGGCCGCCGCGAGCGGCGATGTGCTGTTCGATGATCTGGTCCGTCGATGGCGCTTGTGCCGAAGCGAAAACGGCCGCGAGGGTGGCTATGGCCGCCAAGAGATGTCTGCGCATCAAAGCTCTCTTTCTCCCTGTCCGGGAACCGGGTTTCTCGAAGGCACGGTTCGAAAAGTCGGACACTGGCCGGCGGTGGTCGGGCAGGCGCAAACCCAGACACATCGGGCTGGTGCCTCCGCTTTCTCTCCGTTAGACGTGATTGGCGGCAAAAGGTTAGCCGGGCGGATTGTGAATTGGGGACGCTCTGAGCTCACGGGTGAATAAGAAAGGGAGCGCCGGGTGGCGCTCCCTTCGTGGGCGCGACTCCGCCAAAAACGAGATCAGTGCGTATGCGGAGTGTAGTCGCAGCCGTAGAAGCTGTACACCTTCGTGCCGAAGGCACGATCCGAGGTGTCCGGCAACTTATCCTTGTCGAACCCCGGTGCGTTCTTCAACCGTTCCTTATCGACATCCAGGATGAATTTCCTCTCCTCAGGCGCAAGCTCCATCGCTTCCAACGGAACCGCGAATCGCTTGTCTCCCATGCCGAGAAATCCGCCGAACGAGAGAACGGCATATTCGACGCAGAAGCCTTGAGGATGAATCGCGAGATCCTCGATCTTGCCGAGCTTTTCACCCTTGCGATTGACGACAGGATCGCCGATCAACATGTTGGCCGAAAGCGCGCCTCGGTAGGGCGCACCACTCGTGCCGCGATTCGGATTGTTGAGATTCGTACTCATGAGACCTCCTGAAACGGGTGATCGTCTGGACACCGGCGGGACCGTGAAAAAGCCTCCCCGGGAATCCCATCCACGGAGCGCGAACGCCTTCCGGGCGCTCGAGCCGGAAACACCCTACCAAGCCGGCCCGGCCTTCGTCAAGGGTCACCCGGTGTGGGGTCTGATCTTTACTTTATATTATGGATTGACCCCCCGAGAGGACCGAATGTGGAGGAATGAAAACTCCGTCCTGGGAGTCGACAGCCACAATCTTTAAATTGTTACTCAAATACCCGCTGGGACACCGGCTGACGTCAATGGCCGGTCATTTGCCGTGCGGGTGATCGCTCCACTTCCGAGGACCGATTTTCCACATGCCGTCCACCCTCGACATTCGCACCGTCCCGTACTGTCCCCGAGCGGTCACGTAGAGCACGGCCATGTTGCCCTTGACATACCCGTCCTCGATTGCCTCCTGACGGAAGAATTCGTGGTACGCCTTCCCCGGCTCACCGCCACCCGCAGGCAGCTTCGTTCCGCTCTTGGCGTCGGGCAGAAGCGCGGCCGCCCGGATGGCCGCATGGAACCGAACCTGGGTCCCGTACGTGTGCTTCAGAAACTCGTCTTCACCCTTCGTCCGCAGCGTGCCCTCGATCCGCGGCGGAGAGAAATCGGAAAGTCGATCGCATCATGCCCTCACCCTCTTATCTGGCGATCGAGACGCGCAAATCGCCGATCTCCCGTGTCGTTTGTTGGTGATCCTAAAGGCCCCGCCGACCGGAACAGCGGCGCACCGGCCGGTGCGCCGCTCGCGTCCGAGGGCACCCAGACACTTACGGGGCTGCCGCCAATCCCGCTACGAACTGCGGGACCTTCGGGCTGCCGAAGCCCGTGGTCAGGTCCCATCCGCCGGCCGTGACCATGCCTGGGATCCCCGTGCCGTACTGCTCGTTGCTGTTGAGCGTCGTCAAGCCGGCGCCGGTCCCGAAGGTCTGAGCAACGGTGTCGTTGAAGGCACTCGCCGGCAGCGTGTACAGGACCGGGTTCAGGTAGCCGATCGGCTGCTTGCCGTTTAGATGTCGGACCTGGTTGGCCAGGGCAACGACGCCGGCCAGCTGCGGACAGGAGGCGCTCGTCCCGCCGATGATGTAGTAGCCGTTGTTGGCGCCGCCCAAAAACCCGATGTAAACCAGCACCCCGCCATCGACGGCCGCGTTCCAGGACAGGTCGGGCAGCCCCCGCGAACCCTGGAGCAGGCTCGAGGAGATTCCCGACTGGAAGCTCGGCGTGGAGAAGAGCACGCTTCGCCCGCCACCGGTAGCGGCCGGCAGCCAGTCCTCCTTCCACACAGCTTCGGTCGTCGACGCGCTGGCGACGTAGTGCAAGTACTGACCGAAGCAGGGAGTCGGGTCGGCGGCCGTGCTCAGGCACGCGTAGAAATCGTTGGCCGAGATCGTCGGATCCCATTTCCACCCATACTGGAGCCACGTGCCGCCGGCTGAGGTGACCAACGGATCTGACGATGGCCAGTTCACGGTGGGATACGGGAACAGGCGGCCCTGCTTGTCGCCGTTGGCGGTTCCGAAGTCGCCCGACGAACCGAGCACCGTCACGCGGGCGGCGACGGCGTCCTGGTACACCTTCTCGTACCTGGCGACCTGCGTTGCCGCGGCAGAATGGAACGATTGCTCCGTCACGGCGAAACTCTGGCTCAGGACCGCGCCCGGGAAGTTCTGGATCGCCCACTGCTCCCCCTTGAAGATGCAGTCGAAGCCCTGAACCCCTTCGGTCTCGGCCGGATTGGCTGCCACCAGAACCAGCTTTGCGTCCGGCGCGATCGCATGCGCCCATTGCAAGTCCAGGCTCGTCTCGAAGGCCCAGCCAGCCTGGACTCCATGCATCGCGTTGCTGAATGTGGGCGTCCCGCAAGGGTAGTAGATCTGCAGGTTCGGCGCGGGGAGGCCGAAGTCCGAGCTGAACTGCTGGAGGTCCCGCAGTGCAGTTGGACTTCCGTAGGAATCCACGATCACGATGGTCTGTCCCGCCCCGGTCGTGCCGGCCGCGTGAACCGCGTCGACCCCATATGCCGCGGTGATGTCCGAGGGGAAGTAGAAGTGGATGTTCAGATCCGGGACGACTCCGCCGCGGGAAGTGATCGCGGAGCTCGGGACGTGCGGTCCCAGCTGGATCAGTGGGACGAACTGCAGCGGGCCGGACGACGATGGAGTTGACCTCCGGGGGATCGGGACGCTCGCCGTCAGCACGATGAGGGCGACAGCCCAAAGCAGCCGCCGATATATCTGCATAGGAAACCTCCTTCCGTTCGTTGAAGCGATTGGCCCGGCGACACTGGAGGATCGAAGATCCCCTATCCGAGCCACGCGATGGAGCTTATGCCCCAGGTCCGTGAAGTCAAGTCCGGGAATCAAACAGGGTCAATCATGCTTCGTGATTTCGGCTGCCGGCCTCGTCACGTGTGTCGCGCGCTCGGCGCCATTTGTGCGGGACCGCGGACATGAAGTACGCCCTATTCGTGAGCTTCGGAATCGCCCGGGCGATCGAGGCCTCTTGGCCGAGTCGCTCGCCGGTGCGCCAGCAGGTCCGAGCACGCGACAGCGACGAGCTACGGATACCTCTTCTGAATCAAGGCGTCCAGGCGGGCCCGGTCGGGGGCGAGCAGGGCCTTGACGTTTTCCGCGCTCACGTCCGCGACGATGATCTGGCCGACCTCGTCGTGGACGTTGCTGAAAAGGCCGTGCGTCTTCATCTTCTCGGCCTGATAACGGTTGTCGTCGGTCGGTGTGACGTAGTGGACCGTGGAGCTCTTGTAGCGGTGGATCAGGAACAGGTGGGTCAGCGTCATCAGGCGCTTCTTGCGCAGGGCGGTGTCGAAGGTGTTCTGATCGCGAATCGAGAGGATGTTCCGTCCCTTCCTGTCCACGATCGGGGCGAAGATGATGTTGGCGACCTTCTCGCCGCTCGGCATGAATAGGGCGAGCTCCAGCAGCTCCGAGCCGGCCGAGTGTGGCCGCAGCCCGACGCGGAGCGTCTCCGAGAGCTGATGGTGCTTCGCCCAGACCGCGAGCCATTCCTCGAGGAGCTTGGTCGGCACCTCGGTCTGAACCAGGTGCTGGTACTGCGTCGAACCCTTACCCATCGCTTTGGTGGCGGCGGTGCCGCCCGACGAGGCCATGAGCGCCGCATCCAACCGCGGGCCTCCCACGAGCGTCTGGGGAGTGCGGTAGGGCGATTCGACCAGGCGGAACTTACGCTGCAGGCGGGCCAGAGACAGCATGCCGTCCTGCCGTAGCGCGGTGGCAAACTCCTCGGCGGCCAGGCCGTCGATCTGATGCCCACCGTAGGTGATGAAGTTGAAGACGAATCCCAGCTTGCCGAGTTCCTCCGGGAATCTCTTCATCTCCTCGTCGCCCATTCCGGTCGTGTCCCAGTTGAACGACGGCGACAGGTTGTACGCGAGCATTTTGGACGGGAATTCGGCGTGGATGGCCTCGGCGAAGCGCCGGGCATCCGCCAGGTCCGCGGTTTTGGTTTCCATCCACAGCAGGTCGGCGAACGGCGCGGCGGCAAGCGACTTGGCGATCGCGTATTCGATTCCGCCCTGGACCTGGTAGTAGCCCTCGGGAGTCTTCGAGGCCTCGCAATCCCAGATGATGTTGATGCCCATCGACCTGGCCGTTGACCGGGCTGCGTGGAAGGACGTCTTGTTCGCGAAGGCCAGCCATTCGTCGGCAGTCATGTCGAAGCGCTCGCCCTCGCCGGCGCGAAACTCGATGACGTCCCCGACCGCCTCGGGATAGGTCTTGAGGTTCGCCTCGGCCTGCCACGCCTCCAGATAGCGGGTCTCGATCTTGTCCAGCATGGCTTCGACCGACGCCCCGTCCGTCTTCTGGAACGCCTTCACACCGTCCTCGAGCACGCGCATGACGCCGGCCCGCGACAGCCAGGCGTTGGCCTCGTCGTACTCCGCCGCCGAGACTTTGAACAGCTGGTGCCCCCGCATGTCGTCGATTCCGAGATCGCGGAGCTTCTTCAAAATGGCGAGGTAGCCGACCTTGTACGTCGGCAGCTCGACGTTGGTGGCGCCGAGGATGAACGGATGATCGCGCTCGTCCCCGCGCCCCTCCAGGAACGTGGCGGATTCCGCATCGGTCCGGGCCACGACGATGCCGGGCACCTTCATGACGTCGAGCTGGAAGCGCGCGGCGGAGAGCCGCTTGATTTGCTCGTCCTCGGCGACGAGCACCTTGCCCCCCTGGTGCCCGCACTTCTTGGCGCCCGGCTTTTGGTCTTCGATGTGGTAGCCCGGGACGCCGACCTCAACGAACCGGCGGACGAGGTTTCGGACGTGTGCGTCGCCGCCGTGGCCCGTGTCGGCGTCGGCGATGATGAAGGGCCGATAGTCGATCTCGGGAGAGGCGGCGCGCTGCGCCTCGCTCATTCGCGAGCGTGCGAAGCGCTGATTGCGGTCCGCCATCAACAGCGCGCGCACGATTGGCGCGGCCTCGTCGGGTACCTGGGAGAGCGGATAGCTCGCCAGGTCGGGCCCCGGGTCTTCCGTGACGGATCCCTTGGCCGACGTGGCCCACCCGCCGAGATAGATGGCCTCGATGCCCGCGCGCTTCAAGGCCACAGCCTGGCCGGGAGAATACGGACCGAATGTCGTGATCTGTTTGCGCTGGCCGAAGAGATCCCGGAGGCGATCGTAGAACTGCTCGGCTGCCGTCCTGGCCACCGTGTAGTCGACCGGAATCGAGCCGCGTTGCTCAACCACCTGACGCGGCGAATAGAGGCGCGTGATCCCCGCAAAGCGAGCACCGGCGAGCCAGCGCGCGGTCTCGGCGACTTCCGACTCGAAGGAGCTCACGGTGAGAACCGGCATCAGGTCTCGATTTATACACCCGCCAACGTCGCTTCCGTTTGCTCGAGACCTGCGCCTCGCGGCGCATCGGAGGCGCGCCCAGATTCTGGAAGTGTCTGCTTACGGACGAGAAGAACCGCCTTTCCCCCGATTGTCCCTGTGTTCGGTCGTCAGGGGTAGAGGCACGGCCCCCATGAGTTGGTCACACCGATGGAATCGTGGATCGCCCGCGTTCCGTCGATGCTCAACGCAGCGAACAGACTGATCTGGGTCTTCAGTTCCGTGGAGGCGAGTCGAGGAGATCCTCGGCCTCGCGATTGAGGATGAGGCTCGTGCCGAAGAGGGAGTGGAAGAAGATGGCGAGCTCCGAGCCGCACCGGGGTTAACTACTCTCAGCGGTGTCCGCCACCATGTCCGCCGCCGCCGTGGCCTCCGCCGCCGTGATGGCCGCCGCCGCCGCCGTGGCTTCCGCCCCCGTGCGAATGGCTTCCGCCGTGATCGTGGTGTCCGCCGCCGCCGTGACCAAAACCGCGATGGTGGAAACGCCCGCCCCCCCGAATCACGACCACTCCTCCCCCGTAGAAAAAGGGCGAGTAGTCATACCAGTAGGGATATCCGCCCCAACCCCAACCCCACCCGCCGTCGACCGGCCCATATGGGTCGGGATCGATCGCGACGTCGCCATCCCCGGGATCGGCGGGGGCGACATCCGAGGATCCACTCGAGTCATACTCCACTCCGGCCTCCCGATCCCGCCGCGCGGGCCGGTTCTCGAGACCGGAGACGCTTGCGATGTACCCGACGACACGATCGCTGACCCCGGCGTGGTGTAGCCGAATGAGGTCATCCGCGGTCACGTCCGTCTCGAGCCGCGCCTGACGGGCCCGGACGAACGCGAGGATGGTGGCCTCGGGCAGCTGAGCACGGCTCATCTGAACGACATCGTCGAGCAGAGGGTTCGCGAACCGGGCTTGCTGTCTGGACTGGCCCAGAGCATTCAACGCAACGAAAAGGAGGACCGCGGAAAGGACGAGGTTACGTTTCATGTTAATCGGAACAATACTCTTTCCCTGCTTTATTCGGGAAACATGCCGTTGAGGCTACCCCTCCCGGGCAGCGACGTCCGAACATCGAGTCAATCGCCCTCAGGGGGCCCTGAGGGCCTGGGCTTTCGCGTCCAACGTACGAGGCCGGACGCGGCAAGGAGAGCCGGAAAACCCTGCATTGGAAGCAGAAATACCATCGCCCCTTCCCCGAAGCCTCTGCGGCTGAGCGCTTCGGCCGTCGCGTTCAACCCGACGAACAGAAGGATCCAACCGAGGACGGACAGGAGGGCGTAAGCCCACCAGCGCCGTTGGAAGGCCGTCGTCCAGGCGGACCAGACCGAGAAAACGCAGACTGCGACAAGGGCGAAGACGAGCGCGGACTTGGGGCTCGCCAGCATGAGGATCACCGCTGCCGCGAAAAGCAGGGCGGCCTGGCCAAGGGGGTTGACGAAGACCCAATCCCGAACTCGGGCGAACGTGAGCCCGCGAAGGGCGAGAAGATCAGGACGTATCAGGAAGAAGGCGCCGATGCCGAAGGCAGCCGCGACGAATGCCGTCGTGAGAGCGCTGCCAACGCTCGAATCCGGCAGCTCGTTGCGGAAGATGCGGACGGAGCCGATCACACAGATCAGGCAGAGGAGGAGCAGGGGCGCGGCTGCGATTCGACGAAGCCATTTCATCGGCGCCTCATCTCCTTCCTTGTGCCGCGGAACGCGGATGTCTTTCCTTATGGTACGTCGGGGCCGATAGCCAGCCTCCCGGTCCTCGTCAACGACGCCTCGAATTTCCTTGTCCGGGAAATCGGCCACACCTCCTCCGGCGGCCCTTCTGAATCTATCCGTGGTTCACGCCGGGAACGAACGGCTATCACTCCGCGTGGCCTTCCCGGACCCGTGGAACGACTTCCGACAGGCAGACCGGTTTTCGCAGACGAGGCCGTGCCGCGAGCCGTTCGGGCCGAACAGCACCTACTGTTCGACGATTCTGAAGGAGACATGCGCGCCGGAACAAGCTCTACATTGTGATCAGCTGCGGATAAGGATTATGCCCAAAAGGCGCCGCCGGCAGACGCAGTGCCGCGGAGGTGTAGGCCCATAAGGCTTCGGGCGGCGGCGCGTCGAGCGGCGGCGAGCCGTCGGGTCGCTGCGGCCCTGCCGTGCCCGTCTTCACGTATTTGCCGATGACCGTGGCGGTGCCGCCCGGCTCGTGATCGGACTTCGGGATGGTGCGGCTGAACTCGCCGACCAAGAGCGTCACCACGTTGTGTCCGGGGAGCGCGAGCGCTCGGTTGAGGAACGTGGCCAACGCCGGAACGATCGGCGCCATGACAGCCCGCGCTTCCACGCCGGCGTCGTCCTCGTGGGTGTCGAACTGGCGGTCAGGCCGTCCCGTGTACGCGGGCTGGGCAAAGACAACACTCGCCCCCGCATGCACCAGCAGCTCGACGCCGACGAATGTCGAACACTGGTCGGAAATGCCCGTGCCGCCGCGAGACATCCCGTACGCCGACCGCACGTCATCGAATCGCTTGGTCTCCAACCGCGGCGTGATCCGCCCGAGGTCGTCGATGCAGTCGAGCGTGACTCCGCTTTCCGCCGGCGGGTGTGAGGCAACGCCCACCGGGAGACCGAGATTATTCACGACTGCGCAGCGAATGGGGCCTTCCGGCATCGCGGCCGCCAGCCGAAGGAGCTGACTGCGCGATCCCGCCTGCAGAACGGCGGCCCGCGCGTGCTCGTGCGGGCGAAGGACGCCATGCCGGAAGTTGATCGAGGCCATGTGCGTCCGAGCGGCCAGAGGCAGCGATCCGAATGATTCGGAGTCGACGTAGAGATCATTTCCAAGCTCGCGGACGTTGCTGTCGGTCACCCCGAAGGCGCCGGTGCGCAGGAACGAGGCCGCACTGTTGAACAGGCCGGCAGGCCCGCCGTTCAACCAGAAGACGACGAGCGTCGGACGCTCGTCGGCCTGTCGGGTCAGCGACCGCGACCAGTTGCCGAACGCGAGCGTGCCGGCGAGTGCGGCTCCTCCCTGAAGCGCTGTCCGCCGGCTGATCTTTCGATTACTCATGAGAGCCTCCTTCTCCGGGTCTCCTGTCCCCTCGAAACGCATCTTGACCAGGCTCCCAATCAAAAGTCCAAGATATTGATCTTATAAGAATGATAAGAAATAATTATCGAATGGAGCTCCGGCATTTGCGCTACTTCCTGGCCATCGCGGAGGCGAGGAGCTTCACCGCGGCGGCGCAGCGGCTCCGCGTGGCCCAGCCCGCGCTGTCGCAGCAGATCCGGGCGCTCGAACATGAATTGGGCGTGATCTTGATCGAGCGTGGGGTGCGCACGCGGGGACTCACGGAGGCCGGAGCGCGGTTTGCCGTCCGCGCCCGCCGCATCCTGCTCGAAGTCGAGAGCGCCGCGGAAGAGATGGCGGTCTTTGCCGGGGCGGGCAGCGGCCGCGTGCGCTTTGGCTCGGCGCTGCAGTCGTTGACGGAAGGCCGCGTGGCCGTGCTTCTGGCGAAGTTTCACCGCCTTCATCCCGGCTTGCGTGTCGCATTCCGCGAAGCGCACACCCGGCCGCTGCTCGACTTTTTGAGGCAGGGGCGTCTCGATCTCGCGCTGGTGCACCTGGGACGGGGCGACGATTCGCCGGCGCTGCAAGTCGACTTCGTGGGTCTGCCGGTCGAGGTCGAGCGTCTCTACGAGGAGCCTTTGGTGCTGGCGGTCGGCCCGCGCCACCGCCTGGCGGGCCGCGGCTCGGTCCGCTGGAAGGACCTGGTGGAGGAAGAGTTCGTTTCTTTCGGCGCGGGTTCCACGGTACGCGAGCTCGTGGAGAGAGCGGCGCGCCAGGCGGGCGTGCCGATCAAGGCACCCATCTCCGCGGCAAACCTCGGAACGGTTCGCGCCCTCGTGTCGGCCGGCCTCGGCGTGGCGATCCTGCCGAAGGTGGCGCTGACGCTGCCTGGACCGCCGCTCTCAAGCGTACGACTCACCGCACCGGCGCTGTCGCGTGTCGTGGCATTGGCGCGCAATCCCGCCCGCTATGAGAGCCCGGCCGCGCAGGCCTTCCGCGGCTTCCTCCGCGAGGGACTCCGTCCCTAGGTTTCCAGAATCGTGATCACGCGCGAAGTGCGCCGGTTCCAGACCGATCCCATTGATCTTCCTTGTCGCTCGATTGTCAGAGGGTTGCGAGGAGCCGAAAATACTCTTCGGGAGGGGGCTCGGAGAACTGGACCCCGAAACCGCTCGGCATGACCCCGGCCAGAGCGGCTGGCCCACGAAAAGACCTCACGACGACACCCCGGAGACCGAGGTCTTCATCTTTCGAACGGCGCAGGATCATGGAGACAACGGTTCCCGGCTTGGGGCTGCGGATGGAGCAAACGAAGATCCCGGAGGTCGACATGTCGTGGGTAAACCCGGTGTGCTTGACTCCCGCCGATTCGAATTCAACGAGAAATCGTCGCTTCACCCGGAGCCGACGCTGACCTTCCGGCACTGACCGATTCTAACTGTTCAAATAGGGTGCAATCAAACGCGACCCTCCGAGCTAGAAGATGCCCAGGTGCGCCGAGGCCGCGCCGCTCCCTTTCCTTCGACTCCTGGCCCGGACGGTTTCGATCTCGCGGGGACGCACACCCAGGAACCGGGCCGCTTCCGAGCCCGCACGCTTCACCAGCGAATCGAGGCGGAGCCGGCTGCCGCGGGGAAGCGCCACGACGCGATGGTCACCCACGATGCGGCCGCCCACTCGCAGGTGAAAGTCGTGCACGGAAAACTTCGAGAAGGGCCGAGGCGGGTCTACGGGCTTGGGAGCAAAGCGCCAGACGAGACCCTGGGAAAAGGCTCTCCCCTGAAAGACCGTCATCCGGAAGCGCACGAACGCGCAGTCAGTGATCGGAAGCACGTTGTTCGTCGGGTCCGGCGGCACATCGACGACGTCGATCAGCGTCGAGCTCTTGAAGCGGGCGTATTCACGGATGTAAACGGCGACGGAGCCGGGCTCGTTTTTCTGAACCCCGACGGAAAACCCCGTCACCGCGGCCGCCGCGACGACATCGCCTCGGGGGACCTCGATCGTCAGGTCCGCAAAGTAGGTTTTGGATCCCGAAACCTCCCCCGCGATCCACCCGAAACCCACCCAATCGATCATCGCGTCCTCCTCGAACGCGTCGAGCCGCGCCTCTCTTCTCGGCGCCGCCGGCGGATGCTCAAATCTTGGGCTTGGGCGGCGGAAGCGAGAAAGCGGCGCTCTCGGCCGCGAAACCCACCTGGACATGCGATCCGTCGCAGAATGGCTTGTTCTGGGATTGACCGCAGCGGCAGAGCGAGATGGCCGTGCGGCCGGCGAGATCGTAGCGGTTGCCGGCCTCGTCGACCAACGTGAGGTCCTCCCCTTCCACTCTCAAGGGACCGTCTTTGCGGGGTGTGATTCTGAAGTCGGCCATCGCTCGCCCTCCGGTCGCGTCGACACCGCCATTCTAACCACCCGCATCACGAAATCTCGGGTTCGGATCGCGGGCACCTAGAGAATCGAATTCCGAGGAAATCCGCCGGCCGGATTGGATGTTCTCCCTCGCGACCGCGCGCCGAACCCTTCTGAGAGAAGCGGACGCGGCAACGGGACGAGCTCCCAAAACCCGGCGCCCGGCGACTCGTACCTACTCGATCGAGCTGACCAAGTCGAGGCGGTCCAACAAACTGGAGAAGAGATAGACCATGACCAAGACCATGACCAGGAACTCCTGGAAACTGACCCTCCTGGCGGCCTTCCTCCTCTCCACCTGTATCGATCGGGTGGGCGCCGCGGAGGCCGCGACCAAGACGCGGGGCACCGATCTCGCGGGCATGGACAAGACGGTTCACCCCGGAGACGATTTCTACCGCTTCGCCAACGGCGGCTGGATGGATGCCACTCCGATCCCGCCCGATCGCTCGAGCTACGGCGGGTTCTCCATCCTCGAAGAAGAAGTCAATAAGCGGACCGCGGCTCTGATCCAGGAGGCAGGCAAGTCGAAGGCGGCCGCCGGTTCGGAGGCCGCCCAGGTCGGCGCCTACTACGACGCCTACATGGACGAGAAGTCGATCGAGAGAAAAGGGCTCACCCCGTTGAGGCCCGAGCTCGACGAGATTCGCGCGATCGCGGACCGGAAGAGTCTGGCGCGCGTCCTGGGACGCGAGCTGCGCGCCGACGTCGATGCCCTGAACAACACCAACTTCCATACCGACCGGCTGTTCGGCGTCTGGGTGGCGCCGGACTTCGCCAACCCAGACATCAACGTTGCCTATCTCATGCAGGGCGGGCTCGGCATGCCCGATCGCGACAACTACACCAACACGGGCGCCAAAGACGTGGAGCTGCAGGCCAAGTACCGCGCTCATATCACCGCCGTCCTGAAGCTCGCCCACATTTCCGAGGCGGACGCCAAGGGCGCCCGGATCTATGACCTCGAGGCCAGGATCGCACAGGCGCACGTCAGCCGAACCGAGTCGGTGGACGTCCTCAAGGCGAACAATCCCTGGCCCCTCGGGGATTTTCCGGTCAAGGCGCCCGGCCTCGACTGGACGAGCTACTTCCAGGCTGCGGGTCTCTCCCGAGTACGGATGATCATGGTCTGGCAGCCGTCGGGAGTCTCCGGCATCGCCGCTCTGGTCGGGAGCCAGCCTCTCGACGTCTGGAAGGACTATCTGACCTTCCACGCCGTCGACCGCGCTTCGCGCCTCCTTCCGAAGGCCTTCGCCGCCGAACGGTTCCGGTTCTACGGCACGGCGCTGACCGGGGCGCTGGAGCAGCGACCTCGTTGGAAGCGCGCGGTCAACGCTACCAACGACGCGCTCGGCGACGCCGTCGGCAAGCTCTACGTCCAGCGCTATTTCTCTCCGGAGGCCAAGGCGAAGGCTCAGGACATGGTCAGGAATATCATTGCGGCGTTTCACCGGCGTATCGACAAGCTCGAGTGGATGTCGCCGCAAACGCGGGCGAAGGCCCAGGCGAAAGTCGAGAGCCTCTACATCGGCATCGGCTATCCCGAGCGCTGGCGGGTTTACTCCGGGCTCGAGATCGCGCGAGCCGACGCCCTGGGCAACGCGCAGAGGTCGGAGCTCTTCGACTACAAGGCGAGTCTGGCCAAGCTCGGCAAGCCCGTGGACAAGTCCGAATGGTCCATGACGCCCCAGACGGTCAATGCGGTCAACCTTCCGCTGCAGAACGCGCTGAACTTTCCGGCCGCGATTCTCAATCCTCCGTTCTTTGACGTCGAGGCGGACCCGGTCGAGAACTACGGCGCGATCGGCGCCGTGATCGGCCACGAGATCAGTCACAGCTTCGACGATCAGGGAGCGCAGTTCGACGCCCGAGGGCGCCTCTTGAACTGGTGGACGCCGGAAGACTTCGCCCATTTCGCCGCGGCATCGGATCGGCTGGCGGCCGAGTACGACGCCTACGAGCCGCTGCCCGGCGTGCACGTGAACGGCAAGCTGACGCTCTCGGAAAACATCGCTGATGTGGCCGGAATCTCGGCGGCCTTTGACGGCTATCGGAAGGCCTACGGGGACAAATCCGCTCCCGATCTCGACGGCTTCACGGGCGATCAGCGCTTTTTCATCGCGTTCGCGCAAGCGTGGCGGGGCAAGGCTCGGCCCGAAGCGCTGCGCAGCGCGCTGATGACGGACGGACATGCTCCGGGGGAGTTCCGCGCCGACACGGTGCGCAACATCGACGCGTGGTACCAGGCCTTCGACGTGCAGCCGGGCCGCAAGCTCTATCTCGCGCCGGAGGCCCGCGTTCGGGTGTGGTGACGCCCGGAGCGGCTCGCGCCGCCCCTGGAACTACGGATCAGGAAACCTGCACGGGGCGCTTGTCGGCTAATCCTCGTCCAGATACTCCTGCGGAACGTCATCCTCGGGGACCTGCCGCGTCCGCACTCCGCCTTTGTCGGCGTCGGGCGCATTCTCGACTCCGCTGACGACTCCCGCCTCGAAAGCCTGACCTTCTTCGAGAAGCTCCTCCACGCTCTCCGAATCGGCGATCTCGGCTCTCGACAGTCCTTCCGTATCGCCGGACTGACCGCCGGCCTCCGCGCCGAGCCCGCGCTGTGCCCACGGCGAGTCGGCGGCGGAGCTCCTGCGAGCCCGGTCTCGATTGGTCGCCGGAGGGAGTCCCTTTCGTTTGCTGGAGGTCTTCCTGATGGCGGCCTTCTTGACGGGCGCCCTCTTGACGGCAGCCTTTCCGCGGGCGGCCTTTTTGCCGGATGCCGCTTTCTTGCGGGAAGTCTTCTTGCTTCCCCGCGTCGCGCGGGACCCGGATGTGCGCTTGGCGGCAACCTTCTTCTTCTGCACCCTACTCTTGTCTTTCCGTTTCTTTTTCACCATGACAGGACTCTACATCCATGAGGAGGAGGCCGGCGAGCCGGCGAACGGACCGTCCGCTTTCGGGGCACGGGTTTACAATTGTCGGATCCGCAACAATTCTGCTCTCGAGGGGCGTCGGGAAGCTGTGAGGTTTTGGGCTGCAGTCGTGGCGGCCGCCGTCTCGAGCCTCGCCGCCGGCACCGCCCACGGCAACACCTTTCTCGTTCACCCTGGCGATCCCTGGTGCACTGTCGTCAATGCGGCCGCCCCGGGCGACACCATCCTTTTCGGGGCCGGGACCTACCCGGACACCTGCTCGATCGTGGCCTCGGGCATGTCCGGCGCGCGGATCACCCTGCGCTCGCAGACCGCGGCTCCCGCCGACCGCGCCTTCCTGGCCTACGCCGGCACGAGCAGCAACATCATCGATGTGTACGGTTCCTACATCACCATCCGCTGGTTGACCTTTGGACCGACCGCGGCCGGCGCGGGCGTCAACCCGCTGAAGCTGCGAAGCAACAATATAGGTATTGTAATCGATCAGAACGTGTTTCAGGGAACCGATATCGCCGTCGCCGCGAATTCCGGCGGCGTCACCTATCAGGACATTTCCGTCACGAACAATGTGCTGACGAATCTGCAATCGACCGGGCTGTACTTCGGGTGTCACGACGGCATTTCCTGCCATGCCCTCAACATCCTGATCCGCGGGAACCTGATCCACACCGTCCAGCCGGGCGACGGCGTGGGCTATGGCCTGGAGATCAAGCTGAACTCCTACGCCACGATCGTCGAGAATACGGTCTACGGCTCGCAGGGCCCCGGCATCGAGGTCTACGGATCCAACCGGGGCGATCCCCCGAGCGTCGTCGAGCGCAACTACGTCGAGGGCGCTGTGACGGATGCCGGCATCAATGTCGGCGGCGGGCCCGCCATCGTGCGCAACAACATCGTGGTGGGCAACCAATACAACGGGATCTGGGCTCAGGACTACAACAGCCGGGGCCTGCAGCAGAACGTCTGGATCGTCAACAACACGATCCTGAACAATCAGACCGGCGGCATCAAAGTCAGCAACTGGCAGACAGGCGCCGGCAATGTGCTGGCGTTCAATGCCATCGCTCCACTCGGCGGCACCCCGGCATTGACTCCGGCTTCCCCGATCGCCGATGTCTTCACCGGCAATACCACGTGTACTCCGGCTACGGGCTGCTTCGACCAGCCGAACACGGCTCCCTACGATCTGTGGCCCGTGGCGGCCGGACCGCTCATCGGGGCGGCGGGGTTTGGTACGGAATCCTGGCGGGTGACCGACGATTTCCTGTGCGCATCGCGAGGAAGTGCGGCCGATGTCGGAGCCATGCAGAGAACTGCGCCAGGCATCGGGCCTTTTCTGGGCGGCGGGAACCCCAGGCCACCCTGCGGCGTCCTCGCCCCGGCGATCTTCTCGATCACGCCGACTTTCGGGCCGCTCGCCGGAGGAACGCTCGTCACGATCCTCGGCGCCAATTTTCAGAACGGGGCTTCCGTCGCCTTCGGCGCCAATGCGGCGACCTCCGTGACCGTCGTGAGCGCCACGACCATCACGGCGAGGAGCCCGGCCTCGGCTGTGCCACAGACTGTCGGAGTGACGGTCACCAATCCGGACACCCAGAGCGCCACGCTCGCTTCCGCCTTCACCTATAACCCAGGGACGGCCTTCTACACCCTGACCCCGTGCCGGGTTGTCGATACGCGCAGTCCGACCGGCCCGCTGGGCGGCCCGGCATTGAACGCGGGAGGGGACCGGATCTTCGTATTCGCCGGGCAATGCGGTACCCCGTCCGCCGCCCGCTCCGTCGCGATCAACATCGCCGTCACGCAGCCTTCGCCGGGCCCTGGCTTCCTGAGCTTCTATCCCGGCGGCACGAGCTTGCCCCTCGTCTCGACGCTCAACTACAGATCCGGGCAGACCCGCGCGAATAACGCCATCGTTTCCCTGGGCGCCGCGGGAGACATTGCCGTGCATTGCGGCCAGGCCAGCGGCACCGTTCAAGTCATCATCGACGTGAGCGGATATTTCCAGTAGCCGCTGTTCGGATTCACTTTCGCGTGAACGCGTCGGACGCGCCGACGCCAGGAAGACAGGACCAAACCGGAAACCGGGCTCGCTGATAGTTTTTCACAGGCGCTCGGACCGGACCAGAGGAGAGGGGTCTATGATCCCGAACAAAAGAGAGGTGTCCATGAATCGCGTGAGATTGAGAATGGTCATGACCGTCGCGATCGGCGTCGTGGTGGCAGCAGCGGGCTTCCAGGGACTGAGGGCTCAGCAGACGTCTTCCGTCAAGAGAACGATCCTGTTGACGCAGGACATGACGATTCCGGGTCGGGAGGCGGTGATGGCCACGGTCGAATTGCCGCCCGGTTCCGCGGAAGTCAGGCACACCCATCCCGCCGAAGTGTACGGGTTCGTTGATGAGGGCGCGGTGGCCCTCGACGTGGAAGGTCAGCCGAGGAAATCCCTCAAAGCCGGAGACGTCTTTTACATCCCGCCCGGAAAGATCCACCAGGGATTCAACAACGGCGGCGCCACCGCGAAATTGTCGGTCGTGTTCGTGGCCGAAAAGGGAAAACCGCTTACGACTCCCGTCCAATAACGGAGCCGAGCTCTTACGGTTCCGGGGTTTCCTCGCTCGCCGAGGCCGTCGATGCCGTCTTCTGGAAGACGCGAAAGACAAACGAGGCCGACCCGATCGTGATGAGGTCGCCATCGGCTAGGTCCACGGCCGACTGAATCTTTTCTCCGCTCACGCGGGTTCCGTTTCGGCTGCCAAGATCTTCGAGGACGGCGCTGGATTCCCCGATCCAGATCCGCGCGTGGCGCCGGGAGACCTGTACCTCGTCGATCCACACGACGGCCTTCTCGTCACGGCCGAGCAGGTTTTCCCCAGGTGTGAGCGCGATTTCCCGGTCCTTCCAGATGATTCGGTAAGGACAGGGCTGGGCGCGGCCGCGCGGCTCGCCGGAGGCGGCGGCGCAGAACGCGTATCCATAGCGCTGCACCGTCCGGATGAAGCGCGGCTTGCGAGCGTTGTCGTGGAGCGCGTCGCGCAGCTCCGCTACGAGATTGGCCAGGCTCGCATCCGACACGAAGGTGCCGGGCCAGAGCCGCTCGTGGATCTCTTCCTTGGATAGAGCGTTGGGCCGATGGGCGATGAGGAGGTCCAAGAGCGCAAAAGCCTTCGGGGAAAGCGCCGATGGGCGGCCGCCTCGGAAGACTTCGTGAGTCCCCGAATCGAAGACACAGTCGCCGAAGATCAGACGCACTCAAACGACCTATGAGGGAAACCGTGAAGAACCGTTAGGGAGCCATTAGGACTTCCCTCTTCGTGATCTTCAATCTTACAGGCGTTCGCCGGCGGGACGCCCAGGGCGCCCGCCTTCCGGCGGCAGGAGGTCACGATGGTCGCCCTCGCCCTTGCCCGGCCAGCCGCGCTCGCTGACGCTCTGGTCCCGTCTCCTCTCGCGCCCGGGCAGGTCCCGCAGTCCCTGGGTTCCGTCGAGAGAGCCGGTTACGTCGAGGGCTCCATCATTCGCGCCCCCCCTAGGGAAATCGCACTTGGAAGAGAACGTGAGTCGTTTCGGGAGCGTGGAAATTTTGTTCATTCGCAAGGATTGGAGTGACAGATGAAAAAACTGATAACCAAGCAAGTCATCCTGGCCGTGGCGATGGCGTTTATAGGCGTTACGGGCATTGCGCAGGCGAACGACGACGACAAGAAGTGCTCGGTGGCCGCCCTGCGCGGCTGGTATTTGTTCGCTGCGACGGGCTACAACATCGTCGGGGGCGTCGCACAACCGAAAGCCATCGTCGAATCCATCGATTTCGAGGGAAACGGCACCCTGACTGTCCCGGCGGCAACGGCCAGCCTGAACGGAGTGATCGTGCACCCGCCGGCCGGTGGGACCGGGACTTACGCGGTCACGCCGGACTGTACGGGCACGCTCACGTTTATCCCCTCGGGTCTAACTTTTGACCTGTTCCTCGCGCCAAAAAGCGAGGACTTCTTCATGATTCAGACCACTCCGGGCACAGTTCTTCAGGGAACAGTCGTAAAGGTTTCTCGCTAACTCGGAAAGCTTGAGGGTCAGTCTTGGCTATGAAACTCGTCGGAGACGACTGCGGAAGTCCAAGAGTCAGGGCTGACCCTCTTCCACCGCTGCTGCCATGACGCCTGTAAACCTGCACCTCATCGATCCACACGCCGGCATTCTGGCCGCGGCCGCGGCGCAGGTTCTCCCTTGGTGTGAGCGCGATTTCCCGGTCATCCCAAATGACCCTGTGAGGACAGGGGTGAGCGCGGCAGCTCGGCTCATCGGAGGCGGCCGCGTAGAACCTCTCTTCAACGTCGTGAGATCATTCCGAAATCCGTTCATGGGGCTTCAGCCCGGAGACCGACTCGGTCCGTATGAAATCCAGGCCCTTCTCGGGGCTGGAGGGATGGGAGAGGTCTACCGGGGCCGCGACACGCGGCTGGGGCGCGAAGTGGCGATCAAGATCCTGCCGGAGCGCCTGGCCGACGATCCCAAGTATCTGGCGCGGTTCGAGCGCGAGGCGAAGGCCGTCGCCGCGTTGTCGCATCCGAACATTCTCGCGATTCACGATTTCGGGCAAGAGCGGGGCATCCATTTCGCGGTCACCGAGCTGCTGGACGGGGAGCCTCTGCGCCAGCGGCTCAACCGCGAGCGCCTCGCCTGGCGAAAGGCGGTGGAGATCGGGATCGCGATGGCCCACGGCCTCGCCGCGGCGCATGCGAAGGGGATCGTCCATCGAGACCTGAAGCCGGAGAATGTGTTTCTCACCTCGGGCGGCCTCGTCAAGATCCTGGACTTCGGTCTGGCGCGTGTCGATGACGATGCCGCGTCGGCCGGTCACGCGACGTCGCTGCCAACCGCGGACCTGGCGACGGATGCGGGAACGATCATGGGGACGGTCGAGTACATGTCCCCCGAGCAGGTCAGCGGAGAGCCTGCCGACGCCCGGAGCGACATCTTTTCCTTCGGTTGTGTTCTCTACGAAATGTTGTCGGGAAATCGCGCCTTCGGCGGCCGGTCGGCGGGACAAACGATGGCCGCCATTCTGCGGGATCCGCCGCCTGAGATGTCGCGCTCCGGCGTCGAGCTGCCCGTCGGTCTCGATCGGATCGTCGCGCGTTGCCTGGAGAAGAATCCGAACGAACGGTTTCAGACGGCGCGGGACCTGGCGTTCGCGCTCCAGGAGATGTCGGGGGCATCGGCAGCGGTTGCGCCGATCACAACGATTTCGACTTCCACGGCCGCCCGTCCGCCGCTGCTTCCTCTGGCCCGTCCGCTCGTGCGGTGGATGGTGGCCCTCAGCGTGGTCATCGCCGCCGCGCTCGCTCTTCTCATGCGAACAGGCTGGCGCGAGAGTCTCTTTCACACCGTCGGGGGCCCGGTTGAGTCGCTGGCCGTCCTGCCATTCGAAAACGCGAGCAAGGATCCGGACTCCGAATACCTGGGCGACGGACTCACCGAAAACCTGATCGGCCAGATGTCCCGCGTGTCGTCTTTAAAGGTGATGGCGCGAGCGACGGTCTTCCGCTTCAAGGGGACCGCCGACCCGCAGGAGGCCGGGCGAAAGCTGGGAGTCGGCGCGGTCTTGACGGGCACCGTCGCCCGCCGGGGTAAGCAACTCGCGATCTCGGCGGAGCTCATCGAGGTCTCGACCGGCGCCCGACTCTGGGGCGAAAAATACGACAGGCCATTCGCGGACCTGCTCCCCGTGCAGGACACCATCGCGATGAACATCTCCGATGCGCTTCGCCTGCGGCTCTCGGGGGAGCAGAAGCGCGCGCTCGGCCGGCACGGCACGGAGAACCCCGAGGCCTACGAGCTTTCGCTGAAGGCTCGCTTCTTCCTCCTCCGGGACACCGAGGAGGGCGACCTCGAGGCGAGACAGCTGTATCTGCAAGCCGTCGAGAAGGACCCAAGATTCGCGGACGCCCATGTCGGGGTCGCCACCACGTACAGCCGGAGTGCCGTGAGCGAATATGCGCGGCCTGTCGAGGCGTGGCCGCGAGCGGAAGAGGAGGTCCGAAAGGCCCTCGATCTCGACCCGGGCAACGTCCTGGCGCGCTGCGTGCTTGCGCACCGCCATTTCTTTTTCGACTGGGACTGGACGCGCTCGATGCAGGAGTACCGGGAGCTGACCAAGGACCCGCGGCTGTTCCTCGGAGAGCAGTTCCGCCCGATCGGCATGTCCCTCTGGGCCCGGGGCCAGAGCGAGGAGGCGGTGGCGCTGATGGAAAAGGCGCTGCGAGTCGATCCCGGAAACCTCGTCTCCAAAATCATGTTGGGCAACTTCCTCGCACAGGCCGGACGGCTCGAGGAGGCGATCCGCTCCTACCGAGCCGTCCTGGAGGTCGAACCCTCCGATCCGCGCTCGCTGTTCGGCCTGGCCGAGGCGCTCCGCCGCAAGGGCGACGTCAAGGGGGCGATCGAGGCACGCCGGAAGGGGTACGAGATTTCCGGGGAGGAGGACGGTGCGAAGGCGCTCGCGACGGCCCGCACGGAGAAGGACTACGAGAACGCGGAGACAGCGGTGGCCCGGTTTCGACTCGGCGAGCTCGAGACGCTCGTCAAGGAGCGGTACGTCTCCCCTCTCGAGATCGCCCGCCTGCAAGCGCTGGTCGGGGAGCGCGAGAAGGCGTTCGCGAGTCTGGAGACGGCCTTCGCCGAGCGATCCGCGGGGCTCGTCTTTCTGAAAGTGGAGCAGGCGTGGGACCGAATCCGGGACGACGCCCGGTTCGCCTCCCTCGTCCGGCGCATTGGCATCCCATGAAAGTCTTTTTGAGCCGGGGCGCTCTGGTAGGCTTAGACCAGCTCTTCCGGTCGAAGCATGAGCTCGACCGGCACGTAAAGGTAGGAGGTTGCGATGAAACGTCGAATCGGCTTGGCGACCCTCATAGCTGCCGTCGGGCTCTGGACGGGAGCGGATCTCCTGGCCTGCGGGGACAAGTTCCTCGTCGTCGGCAGAGGAACGCGCTATCAGCGGCCGAAGAACGCCCGAGCGGCCTCGATCCTGATCTACGCGAACCCGGCTGCCGGCCTGCCGGCTGCCTTGAAGAGATTGCCCTTGGAGTCGGTGCTGAAACAGGAGGGACATCGTTCCACGACAGTCGAGACTCCCGAACAGCTCTCCGCCATTCTCCAGGGCGGCCGCTTCGACGTCGTTCTCGCGGCCAGTACCGACGCACCTGCCGTCGAGAAGCTTCTCGGGGAACGTCTGGACGCGCCGGTCCTGCTGTCTGTTTGCGACCAAGCGAGCGGCCCCGCGCCGAAGGAAGCGGGCAGAAGCATCTCTTGCGCCTTGATGGCTGCCTCGAAAGCGGGATCTCTCCTCGAAGCGATCGACAAGGCGGTCGAACGGCACGACCAGAACGCCCGAAAGGCACAGACCCGCGCGTAGCGCGCTACTCCCCGTCCGTCAATCGGAGACTGCGTTTCCTTTTCGCGGCCGCGATGGTCGCGGCGCTCGCCCTGGCGCCCTCACCCGTCGCCGCTCAGGCCTTCACTCTTCCCCAGGGCGTCGGAGCGGTCACCCTGGCCTGGCAGTACGTGGACAACACGGGCCACCGCTTGAGCGATGGATTTCTCGTCGAGCGCGGGCAAAGCGTCACGATGAGCGCGGACTTCGAGCTGGACTACGGCGTCACGGACCGGCTGTCGGCCACGTTTGGCATCCCTTACGTCTTTGCGAAGTACACTGGGGGTCTTCCGCCGCCGTCGAACCTCCCGGTTGATTCGTGTCGCTGCTGGCACTCGACGTTCCAGGACTTTTCTCTGGCCGCCCGCTATCACCTCGGAGACGACCGCTGGGCCGTCACACCGCTCGTAAGATACACGCGCCCGAGCCACGACTACCGATACCAGGGCGAAGCCGTCGTGGGACGGGATCTCCAGGAGGGCCAGATCGGAGTCAATCTGGGAGCGCGCCTCGTGGGCTTTCTGCCCAGGGCCAGCCTCCAGGCCGGCTACACGTACGCCTTCGTAGAAAAGGTGCTCAAGATCCCGCTCAACCGGAGCAACGCCTTCATCGATCTGGGATATGCCCTGACGCGCCGGCTCTACGTCCATGGGAACGGCCTCTGGCAGCACACGCACGGCGGCCTGCGGTTCGGGTCCCCGACCGGGAACCCTTTCTTTCCCCCTGGCGAGCTGAACACCCCGGAACTTTTCGCGCAGCGCGATCGGATCCTGCGCGTCAACAACTGGAAAGTCGGCGGAGGACTCGCATACTCCGCCAGTCCCGTCGTCGACGTCTTCGCGGCATTCACAAAGTTCGTCTCCGGAACCGACTCCCACAACGGCCAGGCCTACACCGTCGGCGCGACCTGGTATTTCGGTCTCCCGCACTAACCGCGGCTCACCGGTACAGCCCGTTCGCCGCGAGAGCTCGGGCTCGTTCTTGTCCTGCTGCGGTTGCGCCGAAAGAGCACTCCTCCCGGACGCTGGGCAGAGTTAAACCGCGCTCATCGAGATCCACGAGACCGTGCGGTCGCTGACGTCGCGAGTGGTCACCCCGGGAGATAATGGCCGGCCACGCCATGCCCGTTGCAGCAGGACAGCGTCTCGGGCGTTACCGCCTGGAGCGGAGAGTCGGCTCCGGAGGCATGGCGGAGGTCTGGGAGGCGCTCGACGAGAGCCTCCATCGTCCCGTCGCGGTGAAGGTCATCCTCGATGCTGTATCGCGCGAGCCGACGTTCACCGAGCGCTTCGTGCGGGAGGCGCGCACGATTGCCGGTCTCGAGCACCCCAACATCCTCCCGATTTATGACTTCGGGCAGGAAGGCGAAGCGGTTTACCTCGTCATGCCGCTGGTTTCCGGGGGCAGCCTCAAGGACCGGCTGAGATCTCGTGTGCCTGCCGCGGCAGCCGTCGAATGGATCTCCGGGATCGCATCCGCGCTCGACTATGGCCATAAGCGCGGAATTCTCCATCGCGACGTCAAGCCCGCCAACGTCCTCATGGACACGAACAACCGGCCGCTGCTGGCGGATTTCGGCCTGGCCAAGAGCGTGGGCGACACCACGGCCGGGTTGACCGCGACGGGCGCTGTCATCGGAACGCCGACCTACATGTCGCCGGAGCAGGCGATGGCAGCGACGCTCGACGGACGCTCCGATCAGTACTCGCTCGGGGTCATCGCGTTCCAACTCATCGCGGGGGTCGTGCCGTTTGCCGCCGACTCGCCGCTCGTCGTCTTGCGCAAGCATCTTCAGGAGGCGCCGCCACCCCCTTCTCATCTCGACCCGACGCTCTCGCCGGCCGTCGATCGGGCGATCGAACGGGCGCTCCGGAAAGATCCCCGGGAACGCTATTCCAGTTGTGGAGATCTGGCGAAAGCCCTCGCGCTCGCGTTCGCGAGCACGGGCGCAGCCGGACAAGCAACCACCAGGTGGAGCTCTTCCATCGGGAGCGGGCCATCCGAGCAGGAGACAACGAAGTGGAGCTCCGGCGAGGGCTCGAGGGAGGCCGAGCAACAAACCACGAGATGGAGCACCTCCGGCAGCTCGAGTGACGCCGAGCAGGCGACAACGAAGCGGAGCACTTCGGGAACCCCGAACCCGCAGCCGCTCGGGGCGCCGTTTGAGGACGGCACCGCTACGCTCGTCGCCGCGACCACGCGGCCTCGTCGCGGGCGGATGGGTTTGGCGGCCGGAGCGGCCGCGATTGTCGCCGTTGGCGCGGTTCTGCTCCTCTGGCGACGCGCGGAGACAATGAACACTTCGTCTCGCGCGCCGAGTCTTCCGGCTTCGTCCACGGTCGCCGCGAAGTTCCCGGTGGAGACTCCGAGGTCTAATCCTTCAGCCGCCCTCGGGATGGTGACAGCGGCTCCGACTGCCGCACCGGCTCCGCAGCAAGCCGGTGCCGCGGTCTCTCCCCCACTGGCGCCGACTCGCGCCGTGGCGATCGCCGGGATCGGGAGCCGGACAAGTTCGGCTCGTCCGACCGCGGCGCCAGCGCGGCCGAGCCTCGAAGCTTCGCCTTCCACATCCACCGGCATCTCCGATGCAGCCTGGACCGAAGTTTTCGACGGGGGGCAGAAGGCGTTTCGAAACGGTGATTATCGGGGAGCCCAGGGCCTCTTCCGGGAGGCCGTCCGGGAGGCCGAGAAGCTCGGTCCACGAGATCCGCGGCTGGCCAAGAGCCTTCAGAGGCTGGGGATGGTGCTCGCCAATCTGGGGCATCTTCCTCAGGCGGAGGCATATCTGCGCCAATCGCTCTCGATGCGGGAAGAACAACCGCACAGCCTCCCGATGGAGATTGCCGACAATCAGGCCTGGCTCGGGTTCACCCTCGCGCGACAACACAAACCTGGCGGTGAAGCGGAAGCGCTGATCCTCCAGGCTCTCTCTGCCAAGGAGAAGGCGCTCGGTCCCAATGATCCGGCCGTCGCTTTCGTCCTTCAACAGCTCGGGTATTGCTACGAGATGCAGGGCCGCCACGCCGACGCGGAACCGCGTTTGAGGCGGGCCCTGTCAATCCTGGATAAGGCTGCCGGCAACGACGCCTCCCGCGCCGGCGTTTTGAACGATCTGGGCTGGATGTACGAGCGCAAGGGCGAGCCCGCTCAGGCCGAACCGATTCTCCGCGAGGCGCTCGCTGTCCGGCAGCGCGTTCTCGCGCCCAATCACCGACTCCTCGCGCAAACGGATATCAACCTGGCCGACGCGGAGATCGACCTCAAGAAGTATTCGGCGGCCGAGCCGCTCTTGAGGCAAGCCCTCGCGATCCGTGAAAAGGCCCTGGGGCCGGACCACCCGCTCATTCCGCCGACCTTGAGAGACCTGGCCCGTCTGCTCCGGCTGGAGAACCGCGACGCCGAAGCGAATCAACTCCTCGTCCGCGCCCGAGCCATCCGGGCGCAAAACGAAGAGAGGGAGTGATCGTCAGGCCGTAGCTACCTTTTCTTCCCGCCGCCGCCCCGCTTACCGCCGGGGTGAGGATTCGCGGGTCTCGCGGCCTTGGACTGAGGACGCGCCTTGTTCGCGTGAGCTTGCGGGCCCGAGTGGGCGGCTGCAGCCGTGCGGGGTGTGCGGTTCGCCGCCTGTCTCGTCGCATTGGTGTTTCTCGCCCCGGTCTGTGTCGTTGTCGCGCGCGTTCGATTCGCGCCGGAGGCATAGAGGTTCCGAGTCACGTTGACGTTGCGTGTGATGTTCACGTTGCGCGTCACGTTGACGTTGCGGAACCCCGGACGGAAGAAGGCCCCGGGCCCGCACCAGCGCGCTCCCCAACCGTATCCGAAGCCATAGCGGAATCCGCCCCAGGCGGGGCCCCATCCGAAGCCCCAGCCCCATCCGGCCCAGGGGGCATAGCGCGCATGGAAGCCCCAGGTCCACGGCCTCGGGTAGTAGTACGCGCCCCACCACGGCCGGTAGGCCCAGCCGGTTCCGAATACGACCGCGCCGTAATAGGGATACGAGCCGAGGTAGCCGGGAGTGTAGGCCGTGTAGACAAGGTCCGGAGTGGAGTCGTAAACGTAAGCGAAGCGCGTGTTGTAGATCGGACTCTCGGGCGGAATCGCGCGGATCTCCTCGTCCGGAATGGAGTCTGCGATCGCCCACGGGCCCTCAGGCGAGCTGGCCGAGAACCAGACGCCCTGGTCGCAGACGAAATAGCGGCCGCGGATCTTGAGCACCTGGTCCGGTGTGTTCACCGCGTATTCGACGTGTGTGCTCGGGACCTCTTCGAACCGCGGTTGCCCGTCGTACGTCACGCTGACGTGGGCGTCGCTGCGGCGGATCGCTGCCGTGCGCGGCTTGTTCGCGTCCGCGAGCGCC
>Ga0070698_100000116_pt1 | contig 67960 bp, 59 predicted proteins | sample KBSK1502metaG_FD_65477 | JGI IMG/M metagenome (GOLD analysis project Ga0070698, IMG submission 65477) | Corn, switchgrass and miscanthus rhizosphere microbial communities from Kellogg Biological Station, Michigan, USA - KBS K1-50-2 metaG | ecosystem: Host-associated > Plants > Roots >... | reverse complement strand
GATCTGACGTTGGGAAGCGGAGCCACCATCTCCGGCATGGTGGTCGGACAGGACGGCCGCTCGCCGATTCCGGGAGCGCAGATCACTCTGGATGAGGAAGGGGACGCGCGTTTTGGCTCGGAGGACTCGGCGCGTTCGGACAGCTCCGGCAACTTCCTTTTCGAGCACCTTCAGGCCGGGCGCTACAAGCTGACCGCTCAAAGCAACACGGGCAAGACAACGGCGCGTGAAGTCGTGGTTTCCGACGGCCAGAGGGCCGACGGCGTGCTTCTTCAGATGGCGACGGGCACGCTCGTCAACGGAACAGTCTCAGGATTGCCGGCCGGGCGGCTCGGGGGTGTGCGGATCAACGCGAACGGCCCGAATTACGGGGACAGCACGACAACGGACGATTCCGGGAAATTCACTCTTCGCGACGTTCCTCCGGGCGCGATTCGCTTCAACGCGATGACGGGAGCGCTCGCCGGGCGCTCGACGGCGGTCACCGTCGAGATCCCGGACGGATCACCGCAGTTCCCCGTGGAAATCGTCTTTCAGGGTGCGTCTCGGCTCGCGGGCCGCGTGACGCGCGGGGAGACGCCCCTCGGCGGTCTCTTCGTCAACGCCTTTCCCGCCGGTCCCACGGCCTCCGGAAGCGGCCGCGTCTCCGGCCAGACTGATGAGAACGGGCAATACGTCCTCGAGGGGTTGACGGACGGGGACTACATGGTCGGTCTGAGCGGTCAGGGCGTCTCCTACCGAAAGACGTTCACGGTCTCCGGCGACTCTTCCGGCGACATTGCCCTGCCTCCGATCCAGCTGCGCGGAACCGTGACCGAGGCCGGTTCCGGCGAACCTCTGGACAACGTGACGGTTCAGGCGCAGCCCCAGAGCGCGCCGGGAACGACGGGAGGGCGCGGCTTCGCTCAGAAGTCCGCCGTGACCGATTCGACGGGCTCCTATTTCATCGACGACGTGGACTCGGGTCCCTACCAGATCACCGCGCGCCGAAACGAGTACCAGGCGAAGACTCAGACACTCACCGTGGGCGGGGACTCGGCGACGCTGGACTTCGGCCTCCAGCGCGGCGAAGGTATCTCGATTCGAGTCGGAGACGCCCTGACCGGAGTCCCGCTCAAGGCAGTCACTGTCTCGGCTGTGGCGGGAGATGGAAGCACGGGCTTTCAGGGGTTCGTGAGCCTGGACTCGACAGGCAAGGGGGAGATCACATCCCTCGCGCCGGGGCAGTACACCGTTCACCTCTTCTCGGACGGTTACGCCCCGAGGACGGCCGTGATGAACGCGCCCTCGGCCCTGGTCTCGCTTGGCATGACGCCCGGCGGCAGGGTCGAGGTCTTGACGCCCGCGGCGCTCTCCGGACGTCTCGTCGACGATTCCGGCAGGCCTTATCCGTTAAACGCGTACCGTCCCGACGGCCGCGTCGGCGGCGCGGCGCCGGTCGTGACCTGGGATCACCTCGCGCCCGGCTCCTACCAGCTTCTCGTGGGGCCGCAGGGAGGCGAGAAGCCCTATCCCTTCACAGTCACCGAAGGGCAGACGACGAGGGTGACGGTTCAGTAAGAAGTTTTCAGTTCACAGTTCTCAGGTTTCAGTTCGAAACTGAGAACTGATCACTGATAACTGAATAACTAACGCCTCGCGTACCGCATCGGCTCGTCCATCAACCGATTGTTCTCCGCGAAGGCTTTCCATTCCGCTCCCAAGGCCCAGGCGTGAAGGAGAACAGCGGCGACGGAGGCGGCCAGGTGGGTCCAGGAGGGCAGGGCGCGTGTGTGAACTGCCCCTCCCAGAACAAAGACGCCGACCGCGGAGAGGAGAGAAAAGGTCGCCGGAGGCGATGTCTGACGTTTGAGTCGGCGCAGGACGGCGAGGATGGAGTTCCTTTCCGGTTCCGGGTAGCCGGCGATTTCATCCTTGACCAGGCGTCCCGTTCCGATGAAATAAAAGATCACCATCGACTGCGAGAACAGCGACAGCAGAACGGCCGGAATTGCCCACAGGACGTGCTGCCCGACGAGGCCCCGGGCGACCGGAGAAGCCTCCGTCAGCCGGGCTGCCAGCAAGAACCCCTGCGCGCTCGTCGCCAGAAAACCGGCGATCGCGAGCGCCGTCGTCAGCAGGAGCGCCAGAGCCACGCTCGACAGGATATCCGCACCTTTGACACAATCCCGCGGCAGTCGACATGCCATTCAGGAGGAACGGATGAGCCAGGCTCCGCGCACCCTGTGCGACATCTTCGTTGCCGCCGCGGCTTCGGGGAAGCCGGACCTGCTCCTTTCCAAGTCGGGCGGTCAGTGGCGCCCGATCTCCGCTTCCGACTTCGGTTTCACCGTCAAGGCGTTGTCGCTCGGCTTGAATGCTCTCGGAATCCAGCCGGGAGACCGCGTGGCGATCTTGTCGGAGAACCGCCCGGAGTGGGCGATGGCGGATTACGCGGCTCTCTGTGCGGGGGCCGTCCCGGTGCCGATCTACCCGACGCTGCCGGCCAACCAGATCGAGCCGCTTCTCAAGGACAGCGGGGCCCGGGCGATCTTCGCCTCGACGGCCGATCAGCTTGCCAAGATTCGTTCGATCAAGGCGAGCTGTCCCTCCCTCGAATATGTGATCACGATCGAGCCGGCTCCTCCAGCCGAGCCCGGTTACCTCTCCTTCGGCCAGGCGGTCGACAAGGGGCGACCGACGCTCGAGATGAGTCCCGGTGTTTTCGAACAGCGCGTCGGCCGCGTTCGGGCGGACGACCTGGCGACGCTCATTTACACCTCCGGCACGACGGGAGAACCGAAGGGGGCGATGTTGACGCACGGCAACTTCGTCTCCGACATAGCGGGCTGCCTCCAGGTCGTCCCCATCACCGGCGAAGGCGTCGCAATGTCCTTCCTTCCGCTCTCCCACGTCTTCGAGCGGTCCCTCGACTACGCCTACGCGCAGCGCCAGGCCACGATCGCATACGCAGAATCGATCGAGAAGTTGAAGGACAACTTCCTGGAGATCAACCCGAGTTGCTTCGGCGCTGTTCCCCGCGTGTACGAGAAAGTCTACGGGCGCATCATGGACAAGGTCGCGGCGGGAAGCCCGATCAAGAAAAAGATCTTCTCCTGGGCGGTCCAGGTCGGGAAGGAGAAGGTCGGCTACCTCGAGCGCGGACAACCGCTGCCGGCGGGGCTCGCCTGGAGAGTCCGGATTGCCGACGCGCTCGTCTTCAAGAAAATTCGCGCGGCGCTGGGGACGCGCTTCCAGTATGCCGTCTCGGGAGCCGCGCCACTCTCGCGCGATCTGGCCGAGTTCTTCCTCGGAGCGGGAGTCACGATCTACGAGGGTTACGGACTGACGGAGACCTCCCCGGTCATCACCGTCAATGGGCCGGGGCGCTGGAGGCTCGGAACCGTCGGAAAGCCGATCCCCGGCGTGGAGGTCAAGATCGCCGAGGATGGCGAGATCCTGACGCGCGGCCCGCACGTCATGAAGGGATATTTCGGCAAGCCCGAGGCGACGGCGGAGGCGATCGACTCGCAAGGCTGGTTTCACACGGGAGACATCGGAAATCTGGACGCCGACGGCTTCCTGTCGATCACCGACCGGAAGAAGGACCTGATCGTGCTGGCCGGCGGAAAGAAGGCCGCGCCTCAGCCGATCGAGAATGAGCTCAAGAAGTCTCCTTACATCGAGTTGCCCATCGTTCTGGGCGACCGGCACAAGTTCCTCGCGGCTCTGATCGTCCCCAAGTTCGACCGCGTGAAGGAATACGCCGTCGCTAAGAACATCGACTTCAAACCCGAGACGATCGACTCGAACCCCGAGATTCGCGCCCTCTTCCAACGCGAGATCGACGCCTACAACGCCGGCAAGCCGCACCACGAGCAGCTGCGGGCCTTTGCGCTCCTTCCCGCGGACCTCACCATCGAGGACGGCTCGATCACCCCCACCTTGAAGGTCAAGCGTCGGATTCTCGAGTCGCGCTATCACACGCTGATCGAACAGATGTACCAGAATGCAGAGAAAGCTCATGTCGCATAGGAGTTATCAGTTCTCAGTTTTCAGTGATCAGTTTGAAGCCTTTGAACTGATAACTGACAACTGAAAACTGAGAACTTGCTGTGAGCGCCTTCACTCTCGACATCGCCAACGACGGCCTCGCGATTCTCACGTTCGATCTGCCAGGGGAAAAGGTCAACAAGTTCTCGAGGCCGGTGCTCGCGGAGTTGGAAGAGTTCGTTGGGCGGCTCACGGGCGACACGCGAGTCCGGGCTCTTCTGATCGAGAGCGGCAAGCCGGATGTCTTCATCGCCGGGGCGGACGTCAAGGAGTTCATCACGGCGAAGCCTCACGAAGTCGAGCCGGGCGTGCGGCAGGTTCAAGCGCTCTTCGAACGCATCGCGCGTTTGGGCTATCCGACCGTCGCGGCAATCGGCGGGGCGTGTCTGGGCGGAGGGACGGAGCTCGCGCTCGCCTGCGACTACCGCTTGATGTCCGAGTCGAAGAAGGCGCAGATCGGGCTGCCGGAGGTGCGGCTCGGAATCTTTCCCGCATGGGGCGGGACGACGAGGACGCCGCGTCTGGTCGGCCTCGCGTCCGGCCTCGACCTCATCTTGACAGGCAAGTCATTGAACGCCCGACGTGCTCAGAAGATCGGGCTGGTCGACGAGGCGGTGCCGGCCCCGATCTTCGGGGAGTACACCCGCCGTTTTGCCCGCGGGAAGATCGGAACACCCAAGCCGCGGCCGGGCCGGCGACTGCGTCCCTCGCTCGCGGAACGAGCGCTCGAGGCGACGCCGCTGGGCCGCCGTATCGTTCTGGCGAAGGCTCGCGAGAGCGTGATGGAGAAAACGGGAGGGCATTACCCCGCCCAACTCGAGGCGATCGAGGTGATCCGGGAGGGGTACGGCAAATCGATCGAGCTCGGCCTCGACGCCGAGGCGCGTCACATCCAAAGGATCTTCGGCGGCGAGGTCCAGAAGAATCTGCTCTTTCTCTACTTCGCGACCGAAGAGATCAAGAAAGAGACGGGCACCTCGGATCCGAATGCCCGTCCGCGGCCGGTGACCCGCGTCGGGGTCCTGGGCGCGGGCGTGATGGGGGGCGGGATCGCTCAACTCGCCGCGGACAAGGGCCTGGCTGCCCGAATGAAAGACATCGACCCGAAGTCGCTCGCCCACGGCTTCGCCGCCGCCGCCGCCGTCTGGAAGGAGCAGGTCCGCAAGCGCCGCCTCTCTTCCCGCGAAATGTCGGCCAAGATGGCGCTTCTCTCGGGGGGGCTCGACTACAGCGGTTTCGCGCGCTGCGAAGTCACGATCGAAGCCGTCGTGGAAAAGCTCGCCGTCAAGCGCGCGGTCCTGAAGGAGTGGGAGGGCGTCGTGCCGCGAGACGCCGTCTTCGCTTCGAACACCTCCACGATCCCGATCGGTGAAATTGCCGCAGAAGCGGCGGATCCCTCGCGGGTGGCGGGAATGCATTTCTTCAATCCCGTCCATCGCATGCCGCTCGTCGAGGTCATCCGGGGGCCGCGGAGCTCCGAGCAGACCGTCGCCACCGTGTTCTCCCTGGCGAAGGCGCTCGGCAAGACGCCGGTCGTCGTGAAGGACTCCCCGGGATTCCTCGTCAACCGAATCCTCGCTCCGTATCTCTCGGAGGCGGTGAGGCTCCTCGTCGAAGGATGCTCCATCGAAGACGTGGACCGAGCCATGACGGAGTTCGGAATGCCCGTCGGACCGATCGCGCTTCTGGACGACGTGGGTCTGGACGTCGCGGCCAAGGCAGGCGAAGTCATGCAAGCGGCCTTCCCGGATCGGATGAAGGCGGGCGAGGACACCCGGCTTGTCGCGGCCGGCCGGCTGGGTCGCAAGTCGGGTCAGGGCTTCTACGACTACGAGAACGGAAAGCGGCGCAAGCCGTCTCCGGAAGCGTACAAGGTCCTCGGTGTCGAGCCGCGCGACCCCTCTCCTCTGTCTCGCGAAGCGATCCAGGCGCGGCTTCTTCTGCCGATGATCAACGAGGCGGCCTTCTGCCTGGCAGACCAGGTCGTCGCGACTCCCGCCAAGCTCGACCTGGCAATGATCTTCGGCACGGGATTTCCTCCGTTCCGCGGCGGCTTGCTGCGCTACGCCGACTCGGTCGGCCCGCGGCGGCTCGTGGAACAACTCGAGGCGCATGCGCAGCGCCTCGGCCCACGATTCCAGCCTGCGCCCCTCCTTTCCGAGCTGGCCCGCGCCGGCGGCCGCTTCTATTCCGAGAGCGTCCCTCAGGAGAAGAGCGCATGAGCACCCCGGCCCCCTCGCGCGCCGACGAAGCCGCGATCTCGCCCGTCCGTGCCCTCTTCGGAGGCGCGGTCGCGGAGGAGCTCGTCTTCCCCTTCCCGGAGATCGCGACGGAGGAGCGCGAAACGGTCTCCGCCTTTCTCGAATCGTTTCGCGACTTCGCCAGAGACCAGATCGATGCGAGCGCGATCGACCGCGAGCATCACGTCCCCGACAAGGTCGTGAAGGGGCTGGCGGACCTGGGCGCCTTCGGGATGACCATCCCGGAGGCCTACGGCGGATATGGCTTTTCCGCCTCCGCGTATTGCCGTGCGACCGAAGAGATCGCCCGGACCGACGCCTCGGTGGGGATCCTGGTCGGCGGCCATCAATCAATCGGCTTGAAGGGCCTGATCCTCTTCGGCACCGAGGAGCAGAAACGCAAGTGGCTTCCCAGGCTCGCCACCGGCGAGATGATCGCGGCCTTCGCGCTGACGGAGCCGGAAGCCGGCTCCGACGCGGCGTCCATCCGCACGACCGCCGACTACGACCCCGCGACCGATACCTTCACGTTGAACGGGAACAAACACTGGATCTCCAACGGGGGCTTCGCGCAGTTCTTCACGGTCTTCGCCAAGGACACCAAGCTCGATGCGAAGGACGAGCACCGCCGGATCACGGCGTTCGCGGTGACGAAGGACCTCGGGGGAGTCGTCCCGGGCAAGGAAGAGCACAAGCTCGGCCTGAAGGGCTCCTCGACGGTGCCGGTCGAGTTTCAGAACGTCCGGGTTCCGGCGTCGCACGTCCTCGGAGAGCGCGGGCAGGGATTCAAGATCGCCGTCGAGATCCTGAACACCGGACGAACCTCGCTCGGCGCGGGCTGCGTCGGAGGGTCCAAGGAGATGATCCGCCGCGCCGCCGAGCAGGCCACGCAGCGCCGCCAGTTCGGGACACGCATTGCCGACTTCGAGATGATCCGGAGCAAGTTCGCGCGCATGGTGATGTCGACCTACGCGCTCGAGTCGATGGTGTACCTGACGGCGGGTCTCGTCGACCAAGGCCTGCACGACTATTCGCTGGAGGGGGCCTGCTGCAAGGTCTTCGGGACCGAGAGCGTCTGGCAGAACATCAATGACGCGCTGCAGATCGCGGGCGGCAACGGCTTCATGGAGGAATATCCGTACGAACGAGCGCTGCGCGATTCCCGCGTCAACATGATCTTCGAGGGGACCAACGAAATCCTGCGGGTTCTGCTCGCCCTCTCGGGAATGAGGGACATCGGGGAGGACATGAAGGAGATCGGAAAGGCCTTGAAAGACCCCCTTCATTCCTTCGGAATCCTGGGCGACTACGCGGCGCGCAAGGTCAAGAGCTACGTCACTCCGCAGAAGCTCACCCGGGTCGCGCCGCAGCTCGCCGCCGAGGCAGAAGTCGTCGCCAAATACGCGCGGACGCTCGGCGGCGCCGTCGAGACCCTGCTCCGCAAACACGGCAAAGGAGTCATCCAGAAGGAGTATCAGCAGGAGCGTCTCGCCAATACCGCGATCGACCTCTATGCGTGCCTCGCCACCTTGTCGCGTGCGACGGCAGCCGTCGCCCGCCGCGGCGAGGACAAAGCCGCTCCCGAGCTGCGGCTCGCGAAGGCCTTCGTGGCCGAAGCCAAGTACCGCGTCGTGGCGAACCTAAAAAAGCTCGACCGCAACCACGACGCCGATCAGACCGCGATCTCGGACGCGGCGTACGAGAAGCTCGGTTACGCGTACGACCTCTGGGAGAATTGATTCATTGATCCATTGATTCATTGTTGGATTGCGGCTCGGCGAGCTCCAATGAATCAATGATTCAATGAGTCAATGAGTCAATCACCCATCCGTCTCCTCATCACCGGCGGGACCTTCGACAAGGAGTACGACGAGCTTCAAGGGCGGCTCTTTTTCAAGGATACGCACGTCCCCGAGATGCTCCGGCTGGGACGTTGCCGCCTGGACGTGGCCGTGCGCACGATCATGATGGTCGACAGCCTCGAGATGTCCGATGCCGACCGGCAGGCGATTCTCGCCAACTGCCGGCAGGCGCCCGAGAGCCGGATCGTGATCACACACGGCACCGACACGATGGTCGAGACAGCCCGAGTGCTGGTCGCGGCTGGAGATCAGAAGACGATCGTTCTGACCGGTGCCATGGTCCCGTACGCATTCGGAAGCTCAGACGGGCTCTTCAACCTGGGAAGCGCTCTCTCCTTCGTCCAGGCCTTGCCGCCGGGTGTCTACATCGCGATGAACGGCAGGTGCTTCCCCTGCGACCGGGTCCGGAAGAACACATCCCTGGGCGTATTCGAGGAGATTGAAAAAGCTCACAGCTGACAGCTAACAGCTGACAGCTTATCGGTGCCCCGGCACGCCGCGGCCTCGGCCGGGGAAGACTCCCCGCCGCAGCGCCTTCTCGACGTAACGAATCGCGCGGCCAACCGCTTCCTGCAGCTCGTAGCCCAGCGCCAGGTTCGCGGCGATGGCCGAGGAGAGAGTGCAGCCAGTCCCGTGCGTGGCGCGCGTGACGATCCTCGGATGGCGGTATTCCCGAAAGGCCCGGCCGTCGAAGAGAAGGTCGCTGACGATTCCTCCCCGCGCGTGACCGCCTTTGATGAGCACGTTGTGCGCTCCGAGATCGGCCAGGATCCCCGCGGCCAGACGGCGGTCGCCTTCATTGCGGATGCGCAGCGCCGAGAGCGCCTCGGCCTCGGGCAGATTGGGAGTTACGAGCTCGCAAAGGGGCAAAAGCTCGCGCCGGAGTGCCGAGAGACCCCGCCAGAGCAGAGGCTCTCCCGTGGAGGCTCCAAGAACGGGGTCGAGGACGACGTGGGGAGCCTTCCACTGGCGCAGGGCCGCGCCGACGGCTCGCACGTTGGCTGCGCTTCCGAGGGCTCCGATCTTGACGGCCGCGGGCACGAGGTCCTCGAACACGCTGTGGATCTGCCGGAGCACCAAGGAGGGGCGAACCGCCTCGGCGGCGAAGACCCCTCTCGTGTTTTGGGCCGTCACGGCGGTGACCGCGGTCGCAGCGTAGACTCCGTGGGCCGCAAGCGTCAGAAGATCCGCCTGGATCCCGGCCCCGCCACCGGAGTCCGACGCCGCGATCGAGAGGACGGTGATCGGGCGTCGGCGATCACTCTCCAGGCGATAGGCCATAGGTAGAATCATCATCCCATGTCAGATGAATCGGCCCCGCTCACGATCACACCGGGGGCGGCGCAGAAGTTGAAGGAACAGTCGGACTTCTCCCGCGCCGTCCTCTCCATCAGGCACTTGCTCGGGTGCGGCGGCAACGGGTTTCGCGTCTCCGTCGAGCAGAACGCCCCGGACGAGGGCCATCGTTTCGTCGCGTCCGGGATTCCGGTCGTCATGGACGACTATGCGTTCCACAAACTCAACGGAGCCATCCTCGAGGTCGACGAAGACCCCGCTGGCGAGGGATACCGTCTGAACCATCCCGACGCCGTGATGACGACCTTCTGCTGATTCTTTAGTGACAAGTGACGAGTGACAAGTGACGAGTGAGGACACGATGATCGTGCGCAAGCTCTCCCTGTTCTGGGCGATTCTCCTTTCGGCGGGTTTCCTGTTCGCCGCCGATGGAATGACTCCCTCCGACGTCGCGAAGCTGCGCAGCGTCGCAGCGGTCGCGATCTCTCCGGATGGCTCGCATGTCGCCTACACGCTCACCGTTCCGCGTGATCCCATGGCGGAGGCCGACGGGCCGGCCTGGGTGGAGCTTCACGTGGTCGGCCGTGACGGCGTCTCCCGCCCGTTCGTCACGGGCGACGTGAACGTCTCGGCGGTGCGCTGGACACGGGACGGACGAGAAATCTCGTTTCTGGCAAAACGCGCGAGGGACGAGCACCGCGGGCTGTACCTGATCGCCGCCGATGGAGGCGAAGCGCGGCGACTGGTCGCGCACGGCTCGGATATCGAGGGCTATTGCTGGTCAACCGACGGGAAACGCGTCGCGTTTCTCGCCGCGGAAGAGCCCGCCAAGAAACGCAAGGACCTCGAGAAGAAAGGCTTCAACCAGCAAGTCTACGAGGAGACCGCTCCACCGATCCGGCTCTGGATCGCGGCCGTCGGTCCGGAAGAAGTCAAGCCGCGGCTGCTGTCCGACGTGCCCGGCTCGGGTTCGGAGATCGAGTGGTCGCCGGCCGGGTCGGCTGTCGCTCTGGCGATTGCTCCCACTTCGCTCATTGACGATTCCTACATGCGGCGAAAGATCACGTTCGTCGACGCCGACTCCGGGAAAGTCACCGCCCGCCTCGACAATCCCGGCAAACTCGGCACGCTGACCTGGAGCCCCGACGGCGCGAACCTCGCCTTCCTCTCGGGCGCCGACGTCAACGACCCCTCTGCCGGACGGCTGATGGTGGCGTCGGCGGCGGGCGGCCCCCTGCGCGACGTCCTGCCCGGCTACGAGGGAAACGTGCTGCACGCCGCCTGGCGAGACGCCAACACGATTGTCTTCGTCGCAGCCGAGGGAGTCCAGTCCGTCATCGGCGAGGTGCGGCGCGACGGCTCGGCGCGGCGCACGGTGCTCGCGGCCGGCGGTCCTGTTTACACCGCTCTCGTTCTCTCCCGCGACGCCGCCATCGCGCTCGTCGGGCAAACTCCTGAGCACCCGCCGGAAGTCTTCCTCTGGCGCGATCGCCGGGGAAAGCCGCAGCGGGTGACGACGAGCAATGCCTGGCTGTCGGGTCGGCGCCTCGCGGCGCAGGAAGCTGTCCGGTTCAAGGCCCGCGATGGGCTCGCGCTCGAGGGCCTGCTCCTTCATCCTCTCGATGAGAAGAAGGGGGAGAAGTATCCGCTGATCCTCACGGTGCACGGAGGTCCCGAGGCGCACTACTCCAACGGCTGGCTCACCGGCTATGCCGACCCCGGCCAGGTCGCGGCCGCGCGCGGTTTCGCCGTCTTCTATCCCAACTACCGCGGCTCCACCGGCCGCGGCGTCGCGTTCTCCAAGATGGGTCAGGGGGATCCCGCAGGAAAGGAGTTTGACGATCTCGTGGACGCGGTCGACTATCTGATCTCGACGGGTCTCGTCGATCGAGCGAGAGTCGGAATCACCGGCGGCTCGTACGGCGGGTATGCCACCGCCTGGTGCTCGACCAAGTACTCCGACCGTTTCGCTGCGGGCGTGATGTTCGTCGGAATCAGCGACCTGGTCTCGAAGGCGGGAACCACCGACATTCCGCAGGAGGAGTACCTGGTGCACGCGCGCCGCTGGCCGTGGGAGGACTGGAAGCTCATGCTCGAGCGCAGCCCGATCACGCACGCGGCCGAGTCCCACACGCCGTTGCTCATTCTGGATGGAAAAGAGGATCCCAGAGTTCACCCGAGCCAGTCGCTCGCGTTCTATCGGTACCTGAAGCTCTCCGGAAAAACACCGGTGCGGCTCGTTCTCTATCCCGGCGAAGGACACGGCAATCGTCTCGCCGCCCATCGACTCGACTACAACCTCCGCATGCTCCAGTGGTTCGAGCACTATCTGCAGGGAGCGGGCACAACGCCGCCGGTGTACGAATTGGACTACGAGCAGGCGAAGTGACCCGGCTCGTTCCCGCCCTTCTCGTTTTGTCTGCGGGCGTATTTCTGGGTGGCGAGGTCTGCGCCGAGGAGCGTCCCCGCATCCGCGACCTCGGCGTCTCGCCGGGGGTTCTTTCGCCGGGAAAATGGAACGCGATCACGGACGTAGCGGGAGTTCGAGTCGGGCACAAGACGCTCGTCGAAGGGGATTCGATCCGCACGGGGGTGACGGCCATCCTGCCGCACGGCGGCAACGTCTTCCAGAAAAAAGTCCCGGCCGCCGTGTACGTCGGCAATGGCTTCGGAAAAGCCGCGGGCTTCCTGCAGGTTCGCGAGCTCGGCAACCTCGAGACGCCGATCGTTCTGACGAACACTCTGGCCGTGGGAATCTCCGTGGACGCAGTGGTCGGTTGGACACTCGCGCAGCCGGGCAATGAAGGGGTCCGGTCCGTCAATGCCGTTGTGGGAGAGACGAACGACGGCGGTCTGAACGACATCCGGGCGAGGCGCGTGACGGGCAAGGACGTCGCGGCCGCAATCGAAGCGGCAAAGGACGGGCCGGTTCTCGAGGGAAGCGTCGGGGCGGGGACCGGCACGGCGGCTCTCGGCTGGAAAGGAGGGATCGGGGCCTCGTCGCGAGTTCTTCCCTCGAGGCTCGGCGGCTATACCGTCGGCGTGCTCGTGCAGTCCAACTTCGGCGGCATCCTGACGATAGATGGTGTCCGCGTGGGCGAGAAGCTCGGCCGCTACGACTTCCGGGAATCGATCGAACCCGGCGCTTCTTCCGAAAAAGGCTCGTGCATGATCGTGATCGCGACCGACGCGCCGCTTTCCTCTCGCAACCTCGAGCGGCTGGCTCGCCGCGCGGTCCTCGGCCTGGCGCGCGCCGGCTCGTACATGTCCAACGGCTCCGGCGACTTCGTGATCGCCTTCTCGACGAAGAACCTGGAGGACTACTCTCCTTCCGCCCGGACACGAGTCGTCGAGGAAGTGCAGAACGACTTCGTCAGCCCGCTCTTCCTGGCCGCGGTCGAATCGGTCGAGGAAGCCGTCTACAATTCCCTCACCAAGGCCACGACCGTCACTGCCAATGGCAAGACCCTCGAGGCCATTCCCATCGACCGGTTGCGAGCGATTCTGGCGGAGCGGAAGAAATAGGAGGATTCCGGGGCCACGTGCCCATGCAGAAATAACAATATATATATTGTCTCCGGCGGGCAGTCGGCGTCAGGCATCATGGCGCGGCTGATGCTGGAGAAGATCACGCGTGGCGGCGTGGCGAGGACTCGAAAGGACGTCAGCTGGGGGGCCCTCCTCGACGACCACGCCTTGCCCAAGCACGCAGACGCGATCCGCAAAGTCGCGCGCGAAGTCCACGTCGTGGGTCGCGATCAAGAGGCCGCGGCCCTCCTTCGTCAGAGCGCGGAGCGTCTCGCCGAGTGAGCCGCGGCGGGCGGGATCCAGAGAGGCGGTCGGCTCGTCCATCAGGAGCAGCGGCGGGTCGACGGCGAGCGCGCGGGCGATGGCGACACGTTGAGCCTCGCCGCCCGAGAGCTCCCTCGGGTAAGCGGAAGCGCGGGAGCCCACGCCCAGAGACTCCAGGAGAGCGATCCCGTTTTCGCAGGCCTGACCCGCGGACTGGCCGTGCACGTGGACGGGAGAAAGCATCACGTTCTCCAGCGCCGTCAAGTGCTCGAAAAGAGCATTCGTCTGGAAGACCATACCGACTCGACGTCGCAGCTCGCGGAGGCGGGATTCCGGAGGGACCGGGCCGGGGGAGAGAGAGATCCCATCCACGTGGATCGATCCGGAATCGAAGGGTTCGAGCGCACACACCGATCGAAGCGCGGTGGTCTTGCCGCATCCGGAGAGTCCCATCAGGGCGACGAGCTGTCCCCGCGCGACGTCGATCGAGATCCCCTTCAAGACCTCCCGCGATCCGCGCGCGAGCCGCAACGCGTCGACGGCGAGCAGCTCCGTCACGCGGCGCTCCAGCGCCGTTCCAGGCGGCGGGCCAGCCGCGAGAGGGGCAGCGACAACGCGAGGTAGATGGCCGCACAGAGAGCACCCGGCAGCGCCCAGCTCCCGATGTTGGCGGCGAAGATCGCCGTCTCCTTGGTCAGCTCGACGACAGTGATCACCGAAACGAGCGAGGAGTCCTTGAGAAGCGCCACGAAGTCGTTGGTCATGGGCGCCAGAGCCAGGCGCATGGCCTGCGGCCCGCGCACGAGCCGGAAGATCAGCCACTCGGAGAAGCCGAGCGTGCGCGCCGCCTCCAACTGGACGCGCGAGACGGCCAGGAGCGCTCCCCGATAGATCTCGCTCTCGTAGGCCGCATAGTTCAATCCCAACCCGAGCAACGCCGCGACGAAGGCCGGAAGCTTCACAACGGAGGCCAGGCCGTAGTACAGGACGAAGAGTTGAAGCAGCACCGGAGTGCCGCGAACGAGCTCCACGTAGCCCGTGAGCAGGGCGGCGACGGGCCTTGCCCCATAGATCCGGCCCAGCGCGATCGCGCAGCCCGTGAGGACGGCGAGCGCCATCGCAAGGCACGTCAGGACGAGCGTGACTCCGGCGGCTCGCAGAAGTGCCGGCAAATAGCGGATCGCGGCCGAGGGGGCCGATCCGCGGCTGGGAGACGCGGTGGGGAGAGCCGCCAACGCTTGCTGGGCGAGCACGCGTTGGAAGAAGGGGCGCTGCAACTCGTCCCAGACCTCCCACCGTCGGAAGATTCGCTCGAGAGTTCCGTCCCGCATCGCCTGGCGCAGGATTCCGTCGATCCGGTCCCGCAACGCTGTGTTGCGCCGCGCGAGCACGCCGACGTAGTGGCCGGTCGCGATCGGTCCGGGCTCGATCGCGAGTCCCGGCACGCGCTTCAAGGAGCGAGCGGCGATGATGTTGTCGAGCAGAACCGCGTCCAGGCGTCCCTGCGCGAGGTCCGTGTAAGGGTGCACGTCGTCGTCGTAGGAGACGACCTCGATCCGATCGCGATCGCGGGAGGCAAGCAGGATGTCGTAGGCGATCGTGCCGGCCAGCGTGCCCACGCGACGACCCGAGAGGTCTCTGAGCGTCGTATATCGACCGCGCTCCTCGGCGCGCACGGCCAGCACCTCGCGAAACTCGAAGTAGGGGATCGTGACGGCGTGCCGCTCCCGCCGCGTCGGCGTGTCCTCGACGCCGGAGAGGCCGATGTCGAAGTCGCCGCGCTCGACCGACGCATCGATCGATTGAAATGCGACCTGCAGGAACCGGGGGCGACGGTCGAGGCCGCGAGCCAGAACCTCCGCGACCTCGACGTCGAATCCTCGCAGGCGCGACGGGTCCGCGGGATCGGCTTCGACGTAAGGAGCGCCGCCCTCCGCGTCGCCGCCCCAGACAAGGACACCGGGAGAGGACGCGGGGATGGGGGGACTGGGGGACGGGGCGTGTGGAAAGAGAGACGCGGGGACGCGGGGACTCGTACTTCGCAGCAAGGCGCTGCTTCGCAGAGTAGTACGCGGCGACGCGGAGAGAGGAGAAAGGAAACCCGCAATGAGCAGGATTGCAAGCGTCAGATTCACAGCAGGCCGCTGTCGGCAACGGGGCGCGGCCCGTTTCGGCGCAGGAAGATCCAGAAGGTCAGCAGGCCGGTGACGAAACCTCCAACGTGCGCCCAGAAAGCGATTCCGCCCGCGGCCCGCGGGCTCGCGATGGCGAGCGCGCCGCCGAAGAACTGCGTCAGAAACCAGATACCGAGATAGAGAAACGCCGGCACTTCGAAAAAGATGGGGAAAATCAGGATCGGGAACATCGCGACGATGCGCGCCCGCGGGAAGAGCACGAAGTAGGCCGCCATCACTCCCGCGATCGCGCCGGAGGCTCCGACGGCTGGAACGGTCGAGTTCGGATTCAAGAAGACGTGGAGGAGACCGGCCGCCAGGCCGCAGAGCAGATAGAAGAGAAGAAACCGAAAAGGGCCCATTCGGTCTTCCACGTTGTCGCCGAAGATCGCGAGCACCCACATGTTGCCGATGATGTGGAGCCAGCCGCCGTGCAGAAACATCGTCGTGATGAAAGGAACCAACGTGCGGGGATAGCCGACCTCCGCCGCCCATTGGGGGTGGAGGAACCGAGCCGGAACGAGGCCATAGAGGTACATCAGGTTCTCCGCCGCCTGCGACGGGAGCGCCAGCTCCTGAACAAAGACGAGGACGTTGATGATGATCAGCGTCCAGGTCGCGAAGGGAAAGTGCTGGCGAGGAACCGTGTCGCGAATCGGGAACATGGAGATTGATTCATTGATTCATCGTTCATTGATCCATTGAGAGCCGCGCGAATCGACGAGCTCCAATTAGACAATGAATCAATGATTCACTGGTTCAATCCTCCTGACGTGCAGCAGTTCGTTCCAGAGGAAGATCGGGCCGACGAGGAGGTGCAGCAGGTTCTTGAAGAATGCCGGCGACTTCTTCTCATAGCGCGCGTGACCGATGCCCTGAAAGATCCAGCCCGCCACGAACGCCCCGAGCCCGACACGCCAGTCCGCGACGAATCGGGCGATCAGGTCGAGCGCGACCGCTTCCGCCAGCATCGTCAGGCCGAGAGGCAGGGAGAGGGTCAGGTAGTAGAGGGAGGCCGCGGCGACGAAGACCTCGGCGAGACTCCATCGCCCTCCCGGCAGCGCCGCCAATTGCAACAGAGCCAGCAGACCGTAGACGATCAGCGTGATTCCGAAGGCGTGGCACACCCGGTTGCCCCGCGTCCGGTGATAAGAGCCGTAGTCGGTCAACAGCGCGTCGATGCGGGTCAGCTTGTGCTCCTCTCGCGCCGGAATTATAGGTGCGTCCGGAAGCGGCACCTTCTCTCCGCGTGGAGGAGAATCAGGCAATGAAGAGCATGGTCCTCGATCACCCGGCGAAGGCCGAGGACCGGCCCCTCGCCTTGCGGGAGGCGAAAGAGCCGTCACCCGGAGAGGGTGAAGTCGCGATCGCCGTCGAAGCCTGCGGCGTCTGCAGGACGGATCTTCACATCGTGGAGGGAGAAGTTGCGGCAAGACTCCCCGTCGTGCCGGGACACCAGGTGGCGGGAAAGGTTGTGGCGGCGGGCTCCGGAGTCGAGCAATTCCAAGCGGGAGACTGGGTGGGCGTGGGCTGGATGGCCTCCACGTGCGGCGCCTGCCGTTTCTGCCGCTCGGAGCGTGAGAACCTCTGCGAGAAGGCGACGTTCACGGGGCGAGACCGCGACGGCGGCTACGCGGAGCGGATCGTGGCCGATGCGAAATGGGTCTATCGCCTTCCGAAGGGTTTTTCTGCGGTCGAGGCCGCGCCGCTGTTGTGCGCGGGCATCATCGGATACCGCTCCCTGCACCTCTCGGGAATTCGGTCCGGCGAAGCGCTCGGCCTGTTCGGCTTTGGTGCGTCCGCGCATCTGGCCATCCAGGTCGCCCTGCACTGGAAATGCCGCGTCTACGTCTTCACGCGCGAGGAACACCACCGACGACTCGCCCGGGAGATGGGGGCCGCCTGGGCAGGCGATACGCACGACGACCCGGGGCTGCCTCTGGACGCTGCCGTCACGTTCGCGCCGGCAGGCGAAATCGTGATCGCGGCTCTGTCCCGGCTCGACCGCGGGGGAGCCGTCGCGATCAACGCCATCCACATGAGCGATATCCCGACTTTCGAGTACGAAAAGCTTTACGGAGAACGGCGGCTGCGCAGTGTCATGAACTACACGCGGCGCGACGCGGCGGAGTTTCTGGAGCTTGCCGGACGCATCCCGATCCGAGCCGAAACAAAGATCTACCCGCTGCCCGAGGCCAACGAGGCGCTGATTGCCGTCAAGCGCGGCGAGATTCGCGGCTCCGCGGTCCTTCGAATCTGACTCGACTCGGGCTACTCGACCGAGACCCGAAGACGCCGGGGCCGGTCGCCCGGAACGAAACGAAGATTCCGCAGTGCCTCGGAATCCTTGTCGGCCTTTTCCTGCCAAGCTTGGACCTGAGCGCGCTCCTCCTCCCGGGCGGCCGTCTTTTTTTGCAGGCCCTTCTGGATCGGTTGAACCTCTCTCACGCGACCGCTCGCCTCGACCACGAGCACGAACTCGCGGCCGCGCAGATCCAGCGGAAGGTCGATCTGCGCCGCGTTCAAGAGGGTCGGAACCGACCCCCAGTCGTCACCCGCGAGGATCTTCAGGCTCGGCCGGGCGGCCGCAGAGTCGGCAACGCCGTCGAGAGCGTACGCTCCTTCGCCGCCGGGCTTCTCTCCGACGCGTCCGCCTGCCGCCGCCGAGGGGGGCCTCGGCGCGGCTGCCTGTCTCGCCGCTCCGCTCTGCGCCTCGAATTTCGACTCGCTCGGCTTGGCCGCGTTGATTCGATTGTCGGCGTCGCCGCGCGAGATCTCGTTGTCCTGCAGCTTGTCCTTGGCTCGCGCTTTTCCGCCAGCGAGCTTCTCGTCGCTGGAAGAGGATTTCAGCGTCTTGGAGCTCGCGGACTCGCGGAAAGCAGGTTTGTTTTCCAGCGCCCCTTCCCTGGCCGGCTCCGACGCCGTCGCGGAAGACTGTGGAGGCGCGGCCGGAGCCGGCGCGGAGGCCGGCTCCTTCGCGTTGCCGAAGACCGAGCGATCGCGCTCCATAGTGACGGGGATCGGCGCGCTCTCGCTCGCGAGCCGCCGTTGTGCCGCCTCGCGGCGGACCACGACGGTCGATCCGATGAGAACCGCGAGAAGCGCCGCGGCAAACGCGCCGGCCCAGCGCAAGTCGATTCCAAAGGACACGCCGAAGGAGCTGCGCCGGCGGTTTCCAGCCTGCAGCTTGCGCAAGATCCTCGCGGAAAGGTCGGCCGCCGCAGGCCGCGGACGGCTCGAGCGAAAGAGCGCGAGCGCGGACTCGAACTCGGAGGCGGCGCGGCGGCATTCGGCGCAGTGCGCGCGGTGCGATTCGAACTGTGCCCGTTCGGCCGCCGTCAGCTCCCCGTCGAGGAGACGCGACAGAAACTCCGACGAACGGCCGGGGTGTGGTGCCAGAGAGCTCATGAGGTCATCTTTCCGGAACGCATCCACGGGAGCAGGATTGCCTTGAGCTGTCCCCGCCCCCGCGCGATTCTCGATTTCACCGTGCCGACGGGGATCTCGAGCGACTGCGCGATCTCCTCGTAGCTCCATTCTTCCAGATCTCGCAGGACGACCGGCATGCGGAATTCCGCGGGCAGAAGCTTCAGCGCCTCGGCCACGAACCGCCGAGACTCTCCCGCTCGAGCGTCCTCTTCCGGACTCGCCGCGCTGCCCCGGGGCTCGGGGGAGCTCTCCTCGTCCCGGCTTCCCGTAAAAATCCGCCGGAAGCGGGAAAGGGATCGATATCGGTTCTTCACGGCGTTGTCCGCGATCGAGGCGAGCCAGGCGCGGGGAGGGGCTTCGCCCCGAAACGCGCCCAGGCCTCGATACGCCTTCAGGAAAACATCCTGCGTCAAATCGTCCGCCTCCTGTTCCCCGACTGCTCGCGCCATCCACCGGTGCACTGTCTCGGCGTGCCGGCGAACGAACTCCGAGAATGCGGTCTCCTCTCCCTCCTTCGCGAACGCCATGAGCTGCTCGTCGGAGGCGTCCGCGAGACTGGCGAGGGACCGCTGAGGATCGTCGAGCGACACGACGGATCTATTGTCAACGATGGCGGTCGGGATCGGGTGCATATTCCCGGGAAAAGCCGGTCGCGTGCTCGCGGCTCGAAAGATCATCGCCGCCTCGAGACAGCACACCCAGGCGTGCCAGCTCGCGCCGAAACTCGTAGCGCAGAGCGATCCGGGCCGCGGGCGAGGGGTCCTCCTCGAAATGCACCCACTGGACCGGGTTGCTCGTGCGCTCGCCGATTCCAGTGGCGGCGTAGCCGTCCTTTTCCTCGTACCGATCGGGGCGGATGCTCCCGGCGGAAGGCGGCGGGGCCTTCTCCACTCTTCGAGACTCGCTCGTCGGCTCGGGGCTCGAGCGTTCCTGTGCCGCCTCATCTCGCGCGCCCGCGGAACCTTGCGCGGCACCGCGTTCGGCGTCTGCCGGCCCCTGCGCCTGCCCCTCCCATTCTTTGTCGCGGAGGCGGGGCGACTCGAGGGCGATGGGAGGAGCTCTGTGGCGGCCGCGAAAAAAGACGGCTTCGATCGTTCCGACGTTGGACGTGTCGCCGAGCCACTTCGCATAGGAGCGGGCCGTCTCGGTAAAGAAGAATCGGCGTGCGGTGTCACCGGAGACTTGCCAGCCGGGAATGTCCAGCGTCTGCCAGGGATCCAGGACCCATTTGGTCGCGGCTCGCTCTCCCGTGCGCTTGGCATCCACGACGTTGCGGCCGTCGACCGAGATCGCAACGGCCACCCGCTCGGCTGTCGGATTGGAGACCCTCAAGATGAACGGGCGGCCGCGAAGGGCTTCCACGTAAGTCCGTCCCTGCCAGGGGTATTCGGAGACTCGATAGCCGTCCACGAGCACGGAGACTTCGAAACCGTGCGACTCCGCTGCGAGCGCCGGAAGGGCCAGAAAACCAGCCAGGAGACCCCAGAGAGTGACCGTCGCGATACGGCGCATGATGATCCCTCCTGCAGGAAGGGACACCGGACGCAGGCGGAGGTTCCGCCGGGAGGACGTAGGTGGGTAGTAAGAGAAACCACTAAGTCCCAAGTCCTACGTCCTAAGTCCCTGAGGCTGGGACCAGATCTTAGGTAAAGACTGAGATCCCTACGCCCTACGTCCTTCTTCTAGAACACCTTCTGGGCTTGCCCGATGGCGGGATCGTTCGTGCGATTGTCCGCGGTCACGCCATAGACGAACGCGCCCCCTGCCGTGACGTCGATTGTGAGCGTGTCGTTGGGCAGCGGCGCGATGCCGAAAAAAGAGGTCGCGTCGATCTGTTGGAAGAAATTCGGGGGATAGCTCTGCGCGAACGTTCGGCGAACGTTCCCGGTCTGATCCCGAAGTGTGAACGAGATCGAAGCACCGCTCCCCAGGGTTCGGACGCCGATGTTGAATCGGAACGCGATCAAGTCGAACGGCGCGATCAACGCCCCGCGGTTTCCTCCGACGAGAGCTTCGGACAGCCTCAGGGCGTCTTCGGTGAAACCCACCGTCCCGAGGGCGCCGCCGTCGTTGTAAACGCGGACGGACACGACGGGCGCTGCCGTTCCGCCCGACGCCACGACGTCGATCGTCCCCACCCCGCTCTGGCCCATCGCCGCGAGGAGGTCAGAAAAGGACTGCGTTTGACCCGGGCTGAGGCTGTAGGCGAGCGAAGCCCCGACTGCCGTGGACCCCTGCGCGCGAAACACGAAGCTTCCCGTGCTCACTGCCGTGGAGGCGTTGAAGGCCTGCAGGCCGGTTCGGAAGAACGATCCCGCGAGGCCGGGGCTTGAAATAGCGACGGGAATGATCGCGGCGACGGCCTGAGCCGGCGGCTGGGAGGCGATCCCCGTCGCGGAGACAGCCAGACTCGCGTTGGGCCTGACCTGGCCGGTCGCCGTCGTGACGTTGAACGTGATATCCGCGCCGTACGCCACGAACCCCGCCGCGGCGCCGGGCGCCTGGCCCACGGGGCTTCCACAATTTCCGACGACCCGCGCAATGCCGACCAGATCGCCGGCGAGGACCGCCACGCCCGGACTCAGAGCAACGGTCTGCGTCAAGGCGGTCACGTCGAATGGGCCCCGTTCGGCGAGGAAGATCAGCGTAGCGCCCGAGGGGCGAAAGAACTTGATCTTGACGGTAGCGACACAGGGAGCGCTCTGCCAAATGAACGTCGCGGAGGACATCGTCCCGGCGGAGGTCGCCGGAAAGGAGAGATCGATGACCGTGGCCACGCCCGGATCGAAGCCGAAATTCGGCGCGGGCGGGATGCTGCCTGCGGTGATCGTCTGTCCGCGAAGCGAGACAGCGAACAGAACGGAGAGACCCGCGGAAAAGAGTAAGCGGCGCATGGTCCGGACCTCCAGACTGTGGGCCCGGATCTGGATCCGGGCTGATCCCTCGCGGGCGCATCGGCCCGCCGTCGGAGGGTTCTCTATGCCAAATTGATGCCCGAACGAGTCTCAGGTCTAAGGTCCAATGTCTGACGCTTCATACGCCTTTTTGCTTACGCCTGAGACCTCAGATTTTGGACCTCGTCCCGATCGGCCCCGTGATCAGCCTGGCTCCGCGCTGCCAGGTCAGGTACGACCAGGCCCACTCGAACATCACGAGGATGCGGTTGCGAAAGCCGATGAGAAAGAGGATGTGGACGAAGCACCAGAAAAGCCACGCCGGGAATCCGCTCAAATGAACTCGTCCCAGATCGGCAATCGCGGCTGCGCGCCCGAGGACGGCGAGGTTGCCAGGATCGCGGTAGTGAAAGGAAAGCATCGGATCGCCGAGGACTGCGCGAGAGATGTTTTTTGCGGCGTGTCGGCCAGCCTGGATCGCGACCTGAGCCACACCGGGCAGCGGCTTTCCCGATTGGTGCAGGAAGGCGGCCTGGTCTCCGATTACGAAGATCTCGGGATGACCGGGAATCGTGAGATCCGGCCCCACGAGGACGCGGCCCGCGCGATCGAGCGGAGCGGCGAGCGAACGGGTCAGCGGAGACGCGGCGACACCTGCGCACCAAAGAATGGTTGCCGCCATCAGAGGGACCCCGGCGATCTCGACGGAATCCGCCGCGATGGCCGTCACCGGAGAGTTCTCACGAATCTCGACGCCGAGGCGCCGGAGAGATTCCGCGGCGCGGCTGGAGAGCTCCTCGGGGAACGTCGGCAGGATGCGCGGACCGGCCTCGAGAAGCAGAATACGAGCCTCTCGAGGGTCGATCGACCGAAAGTCCGAGACCAAGACGTGGCGCGAGATTTCCGCTATCGCGCCGGCCAGCTCCGCTCCGGTCGGCCCGCCTCCGACCAGAACGAATGTCAGGAGAGTGCGCCGACGCTCCACATCCGTCTCCCGCTCCGCCTTCTCGAACGCGAGGAGGATCCGCCGGCGAATCTCGATCGCGTCCTCCAGGCTCTTCAACCCGGGCGCGACGGCTTCCCATTCATCGTGTCCGAAGTAGGAGTGGCGGGCTCCCGTCGCGACGATCAGGTAGTCGTAGTCGAGCGAGCCTTCATCCAGAATGACGCGGCGCGCCTCGGGCTCGACCCGGAGCACGTCCGCCAGGAGGACCGTCGCATTGGCTTGGCGCCGGAGGATGGACCGGATCGGATAGGCGATGTCGCCGGGAGACAGGGCGGCCGTCGCGACCTGGTAGAGCAGAGGCTGGAAGAGGTGGTGGTTGCGCCGGTCGACCACGGTGACGCGCACGGGCTCCCGAGCCAGAGCCCGCGCAGCCGTGAGACCGCCGAAGCCAGCGCCGACGATGACGACGTGGGGAGCTTTCATAGGTGGTAGGTGATAGGTGTTAGGTGGTGAGTCACGGTGCCTTCCTACCACCTACGTCCTACCACCTATCACCTCACCGCGCGAACACCTCGTCCACCGGCGTGATCTTGACCTTGTCCGCCGGAATGTTCAGCTTGAGGGCCCCGATGACCTTGTCCTCGTCGAGCAGCTCTTTGGGCTTCTCACCGTCGTATTTGATCGGCGAGAACTCGTCGGAGATCAGGCGTTTCTTCAGGTCCTCCGCGTCCTTCGTGACGATGACCACCGTCAGGTCCTTGGCCGAGACGTGCCTGCGAATGGCGGCGTTGACTTCCTCGCGCGTGAGCTTGGCGAGCTTGTCGCGCATGGTGGAAGCGAAATCTCCGATCCCGTACCACTTGGAGTCCAGCGCGTAGCCCACCTGCTGGTTCTGCGTAGCGGTCATGACGTACACGTTCTTCATCAGGTAGTTGCGCGTCGCCTCGAAGTCCTCCTGCGAGAGGCCCTGATCGATGAGTTTCTGCAACTCCCAGACGGCGATGCGCAACGCCATGTGGGCATTGACCGGGACGACCGGGCGGATCCAGACTTCGAAGATCTGCGCGCGCCGGACGAGGTTCGGGTCGGGGAAGAACTGGAACATGCCGCGGGGAAAGGCCTCGATGTAGGCGTAATCGCCGTAGTTCATGCCACGGATCTCGCGAATTCTCTGATAGAGGTGCGACACGGAAGAGCGGTGGTCGCCGAGCCAGGTTCGCGCCACCCAGAGCGCGGCGAAGTCCGGGGATGAGCGAAGGACGCCGATCGGAAGGCCAAACGAGATCGCCGTGGCCCGGGTCTCTTTCTGAATGATCTCGACCTCCATTCCGGAGGAGCGCTTGCCGAGGATCGCCGGCCGCGCCTCCGGCGCCGCGGTCTCCGGAAGAGCCGCGAGGCGTTCCGTGAGGCGGTTGCGCAGAGACTCGGGCAGATCCCCCCCGAGGCCGACGGTCAGATTGCCTCGTGTGTAGTTCTTGCGGACGAAGTCGCGCACGTCCGGCAGGGTGATCGATTCGATGCCGGCGATCGTGCCGAGCACGGGATGACCGTAAGGAGTGGCGGCAAAGATGTTGGTCTGAAGCCGCTCCTTGCCGAGCTCCTCTTCGTTGGATCCGCGCAGATCCTCCTTCAAGGCGTTCAACTGCTGGTCCTTGATCCGCTGGAAGTCTTCTTCGCGAAAGCCCGGATCCGTCAGCTGCGGCAGAACGAGATCGAAGAACTTCTCCCAGTTGTCTCGATGGATCGATCCCGTGAACGTCGTCATCTCCTTGTCGACCCGGTCGCGAAAGGTCCCGGCCATCGGGAAGAGCGCCTTGTTGATCTCGTCGATTCGCAGCTCTTTGGACCCGGCCTCGGCGATCATCGAGGCCGAGAGGGCGGCCAGTCCTTCTTTTCCCTTGGGATCGTCGGCCGACCCGACGGTGAAGAGAAGCTTGATGTTCAACTGCGTCAGCTTCGAGGGAACGGCGACGAACGCGAGCTCCGTTGTCTTCCCCTCCGGGGCACGGAAGGTCGCCAGGGAGGGAAGTTGCGCGACTCCGGCCGGGAGCGCCTCTTTCGAGAGCGTTGTGACGACCATTCCGGCGTCCGTGACGTATTTCCGCGCGGCGTCGTGGAGATCGGCCGGGGTCAGCTCGGCGTAGACGCGATAGAGCTTGTTCAAGGTGTCATAAGAACGGTTGTAGCGGACGAAACGCGCGAGCGTCGCGGCGATCCGTTCCGTGTTGTCCAGCTGACGCAGGAAACCGTAACGGGCGTTGGACCTCGCGTCAGCCAGACGCTGCGTGTCCACGCCCTTGTCGCGAGCGCGGGCGAAAGTCTTCAGGATCTCGTCGCGCACGTAGCCGGCGTCCTCGATCTTCTTGACGCGCGCCGCCACCGTGACGAGGCCGGGATCCTGGGTTCCTCCGCCCTCGGGGAAGAGCTGATCGACCTTTTGCTCGCGCTCGACCAGCTTCTTATAGAGGTCGGAGGTTTCGCCGAACTCGAGGTCCAGAAGCATCTCCATCGCCGCGAACTCGCGCGCCGTGTCTGAAAAGGCGGGCCCGTGGAAGGCCACCGTGACCCAGGGCAGTGTCGGGGCGGACCAGGGGACATGGGCATAGACGGGCCCCCGCGACGGGGGCTCCTGGGGGATCGTGGCCTGGAAGCTGCCGCGTTTCCAGCCTCCCCAGTACTTTTCGACGAGCGGAATCACACGTGCGGGATCGACGTCGCCGGCCACGATCACCGTCGTGTACTCGGGGCGGTACCACCGGCGGAAGAACTCCTTGGAGTAGTCGTACTGATTGGGCATGTCCTCGATGTCTTTGATGAAACCCATCGTGGTGTGCTTGTAGGTGTGGGTGGTGAAGGCGTGCTCGTGCTGGACCTCTTCGAGCTTGACGAGGGGGTTCGCGCTGTTCTTGTTGTATTCGCCCAGGACCGCCCGCGCCTCGGTCTTGAAGGCGGCGGGGTCGTAGGAAAGGTTTTCGAAGCGATCGGCCTCGACCTTCAGCATGAGCTCGAGGTCTTCCTTGGAGAACGTGGTGTGGTAGTTGGTGTAGTCGTCGGTCGTGTACGCGTTCTGACGCGCGCCGACTCGAGTCAGGATCTGCTGGTACTTGTCGGGCGGGTAGAGCTTCGTCCCGCGGAACATCATGTGCTCGAAGAAATGGGCGAAGCCCGACTTGCCCGGCTCGACCTCATTGCGAGAGCCGGTCTGCACCGGGATCTGGAGCGAGACGAGATTGGGAAAGCCGGTCGGAACGACGATGACCTTCAGCCCGTTGGAGAGCGTCTTCTCCGTGGCGCGGAAGGGGAGGACGTCGCCGCCGGCCGCGGGCTTGTGTGCGGGGCGCTTGCCCGGGGCCTTGACCGCGGAGATCTGTTTCTTCTGGGCCACGGCGGTCACCGCGAACAAAAGAAGGGCAAGGCCGAGCAGCGTGCGTATTCGGAACATGAAAACTCCTCCACTCTCATTTCGGACGGGGCATTCTATCCGCGTCGGAGTCGCCGAAAACGGACCGGCGGCTCCAGGAATTTCCGTAGAATCGAGCCGTGCCCCGCCTGCTCCTGCTCATCCCGACGACTTCCTACCGCACGACCGATTTTCTCGAGGCCGCGCGCCGTCTCGGCGTCGAGGTCACGGTCGCCTCGGAGGAGCCGAGCACGGTGGAGGCCTGGCATCCCGAAGGTTTTCTGACCCTGGATTTCCGCGACCCGGAGCGTTCGGCCGGGAGGGTCGCGGAGTTTGCTCGAACGTTCCCCGTGCAGGCGGTTGTCGGCGTCGACGACGAGACCACAGTCCTGGCGGCCGCGATCGCGCTGTCTCTCGGCCTGCCGCATGTTCCCATCGCGGCCGCCGTGGCCGCCCGCCACAAGGCCACCATGCGCGGCGCGCTCGAGGAGGCTGCGGTTCCTCAGCCACGATTCCGGCCCTTTTCAAGGGACGGCTCGCCCGAGGAGGCGGCCACCCAGGTGACGTTTCCCTGCGTGCTCAAACCGACGTTTCTCGCGGCGAGCCGCGGCGTGATTCGTGCGAATGACCGGTCGGAATTCGTAACCGCCTGGAACCGCATCTCCAAGATCCTCGAAGAGCCCGAGGTTGCTGGAAAGGGGGGGCCCTGGGGGCGCGAGATCCTCGTCGAGGACTACGTCTCGGGCCCGGAAGTGGCCGTCGAAGGCCTGATGCGCGATGGGGAGCTTTCCGTTCTCGCGCTCTTCGACAAGCCGGACCCCCTAGAAGGCCCGTACTTTGAGGAAACGATCTACGTCACGCCCTCGAGGCTGTCCGAACAAATTCAAGGCGCCATCGCGCGGGTCGCCGGTCACGCGGCGCTCGCGCTCGGTTTGCGCCGCGGCCCGATTCATGCGGAGCTGAGGGTGACCGATGCCGGCCCGGTCGTGATCGAGATCGCCGGGCGATCGATCGGCGGGCTCTGCTCCCGCGTCCTGCGCTTTGGCGCGGGAATGTCTCTCGAAGAGCTCCTGCTTCGAGACGCTCTCTCGCTGCCCGTCGCCGACTCTTCCCGCGAGAGCTCGGCCGCCGGCGTGATGATGATTCCGATTCCGGCCGGCGGTGTCCTGGAGGAGGTCACCGGCGTCGAGGAGGCCCGAGGCGTCACAGGCATCGAGGAGGTCACCATCAGCGCTCACCTGGGCCAGCGCCTGATCCCTCTGCCCGAAGGCTCGCGCTACCTCGGCTTCCTCTTCAGCCGCGCGGGCACACCGGCCGCCGCCGAAGAGGCCTTGCGGCGCGCGCACGCGATGTTGCGGTTTCGAATCAGGTAGTTCTCAGTTGTCAGTTTTCAGTTGTCAGTTTCCAGACCCGCCGATATGTCATATCTGACATAACGCAAGGCGCTCCGCACTGAAAACTGAGAACTGATTACTGAAAACTGGTTCCTACCGGAGCTCCCGCCGCTTCCTCTCGACCATCGCCCGCCAATCGCTCGAGCACGCGGGGTGGCCGGAGGCGCGGTCGAGCCACGACCTGGCGTCGTCGGCGGCGCCGTCCCGGCCGGCCAGATCCGCCAGACGCAGGAGAGCGCGCAGGGTCGGCTCCTCGGCGGGGTGATTCTTGAGGAGCCGTTCGTACTCGCGCCGGGCCTGGCGGATGTCGCCTTGCTTCTCGAAAAAATCGCCGGCGCGCAGCGAGAACCGGGCCGGCAGAGACGCATCGGCCCAGCTCGAGATCTCGGCGATCAGGTCGCGGGCCAAGGCGTCTTCCTTGCGCGCGACGTAGTAGTCGAGCAGACGGGATGCATGCTGGATCGCTTCCGGCACGTCCTGGGCCTCGAGCGCGGTGTCGTACGCGAGCCGGCGCGCGTCGATGTTCGACGGATCCGAGGCCAGGACACCGCGGGTCGTCCGACGAGCCTGGTCCAGATTTCCGCGGGCGCCGGCCTCGATGGCGGCAACCAGCTGCACGTTCTGGACGAACCCGACCTGCCGCTCGATGGAGGGATGGATCAGGCGTTTCTCGAGTCCCGTCGCCGCGACGAGAAGGGCAAAGACCACTCCATAGGCGAAGCCGCCGACGTGTGCCCACATCGCGACCGCGCCCTCCTGCCCGCTGGTCGCCAGCCAGAACTGTTCGGCGAACCAGAGAGGCAGGACCACGAACGCCGGGACGGCCAGCCGCACTCGCCAGAAGAACAGAAGGGGAATCGGAAGCCAGAGAAATCGAATGCGAGAGGTCCCCAGCCGCACGAGAAATGCGCCGAGCACACCGGCGATCGCCCCGGAGGCCCCGATCACCGGCGCGAGACTGCCCGGGTTCTGCCAGGCGTGTGCCATCGTGGCGACCAGCCCGGAGGAAAAGTAAAGCAGGAGAAACAGCGGCCGGCCGTAGACGTCCTCGAGGAACGGACCTGTCGCGAACAAAAGAGCATGTTGCCGATCAGGTGCACCCAGCCCGCGTGCACGAACAGACAGGTGAGAAGCCGGTCCGCCTGGGGCTCTCCGGGGACGTACCCCCATTTCAAGAGAGGAAGACGGCGGACAGTCGCGAAGAGATCCAGGACCATATCGTTCAAGGTCTGCTGCTGCCGCCGGACCACGTAATCGACGGGCCGGGTGCGGGACGCGGCGGCCCGCGCCTCCTCGAGCCGGTGCCGCGAGTACGCATCCAGATACTGCTCGAGCTCGTAGGGGACCTTGAGGTAGGGCCGCTGGCCAAGATACTGAGCGACCGCCTCCGACTTTTGGGAGAGCTCCTCCCTCACCGGGGACTGGAGGCTCGACATCCAAAGCGAGAGGAAAACCAGAATGTTCACGCCGATCAGCGCGAACGACACCCACGGGATTCTCCGGACCTCGCTCTTGTCGAGGCCGACGGGGATGAACAGCATGTATGGGAAACCTGTTGAACGAGTGTAGCAGTGGAGGGAGAAGTTGTCAGTTATCAGTCGTCAGTTATCAGTTTCGAACTGAGAACTGAAAACTGAGAACTGAAAACTACTTGCTGGGCGAGTAGTAGGGATTCCGTCCCGCCGCGTGGTCGGTCGTGTCCAGAATCTCGCCCACTCGGGGGACGAGGGTCCGGATCGCTTTTTCGATTCCCTGGCGCAGCGTCACGTCGGCCGCCCCGCAGCCCTGGCACCCGCCGCCCATCCGGATGAAGACGTTGTTTTTCTTGATGTCGATCAACTCGACGAAGCCCCCGTGGGAGGCGACGGCCGGGTTGATCTCGCGATTCAACAGGTCCGAGATCGCCCATTTCAGATCGCCTTCGGACGGGAGATCCTCGAAGTACTCGGGTCCCACGATCGGAGATCCGCTGGTGAGATGCTTTCGGATCACGTTCCCGATCGCCAGGGCCGGCCAGTCGACGGCGTAGGAGGCCGTCACGGTGAGGACGTTGTCCGCGATCAGAACCGACTCGACCCCTGCGATGGAGAGAAGCTCCCGCGCGAGGGGAGAGGCCTGGGCCGTGCCGGCGTCGCCGAAGTAGGCCGAGGCGTCCGGCAGGAGCGGGCGGTCGACGACGTATTTGCAGCGGTCTCCCTGAGACGATGGTTCTCCGGTGATCTGGATAGCCGAGCTCATGGGTCCAGTATAGCTGCGGGCGCGTCATATGGAGGCGCCCGCCCGCGCCACGAAGAGGAGACGGCGGCGATGACACCGGAAAAGCTGGAACAGGAGCTCGAGCGGCTCCATGCGGAAAGCTTCGCCTGGGCGCTCGGGTGCTGCAGCCGGGACCGGGCAGAAGCCGAAGACGTATTGCAGGAGGCGTATTTGAAGATTCTCGAAGGCAGGGCACGATTCCTCGGCCGCTCCAGCCTGAAGACGTTTTTCTTCTCTGTCATCCGCCGTACGGCGTCCGAACACCGGCGGCGCGCGCTCTGGCGCCGCTTTCTTCCGCTGGGCGGAGAGAGCGACCGACCGCTTCGCCAGCCGCTGCCGGACGAACCGCCGGCGGCCGACGCCGTCGAACGCCGGATCTTCGTTGAGCGCGCGCTTCGAGCGCTGGCGCGACGGCAGCGAGAGGTTCTGACACTCGTCTTCGCCCACGGGTTGACGGTCGAGGAGTCCGCGGCCGCTCTCGGAATTTCCGTCGGCAGCGCCCGCGTCCACTACCAGAGAGGGAAGGCGCGGATGGCGACTCTCCTTCGAGGCGAGAGATGAGCGGATCCGACGACGATCGGATCGAGCGCGCGCTTTCCGAGCAGCGACGCCTCGACGAGGGGCTCGCTCCTGACTTTCGCTCACTGCTGGCCCGCCCCCGGCCGCCGGCGAGCCGGGGACCGGCCGGACGGATCCTGGTCGTGGCGGCTCTCCTGCTTGTCATTGGCGTCGCGCTGTGGAGCCGCTCGCGGCCGCCCGCGCCCCCTCGCAGCGGAATGGCTGCTGGCTCGCTGACCACCTGGAGGGCGCCCACCGACTTCCTGCTCGAGACTCCTGGCTCGCGACTCTGGTCCTCACCCCCGGTCTTCGGATCTGTCGAAGCAGAGAAGGCCCTCTCGCATCCCGAGGGGGAGAAAGGGAAGAAATCATGAACCGTCGATGGAGGATCGTCATTCTGCCGGCTCTTCTCCTCGCCGCAGCCGCGCGGGCGGGCACGGAGCCGGAAGGGGAGGATCCGATCGCGAAGAGGGTCTTTCCCCCCGACAAGGTTCTCGCCCACCAGCAGGAGATCGGCCTGGACGAGGCACAGCGGCAGTCTCTCCGTTCCGAAATGCAGAAAGCGCAGAAGAAGTTCGTGGATTTTCAGTTCGAGCTGCAGGGAGAGACGGAAAAGATGCTGCAGCTGCTGGAGGAACGTCCGGTGGACGAGAGTCGTGTGCTCGCGCAAGCGGATCGGATCCTCGCCCTGGAGAAGGAGATCAAGAAAACGCACCTGACCCTGTTGGTGCGCGTCAAGAATCTGCTGACACGCGAGCAGCAGGCCAAGTTGATCGAGATCCGACGCAGCTCCGAGAAATGAGAAATCTGACTTGTCATCCAGAGCGAAGCAGAAGATCTGCTTGCGCCTCGGCGACGGGACGAGATTCTTCGGGCCCTGCGGCCCTCAGAATGACAAAAATTGGGCTTTAATCGGGACGTCCTCCCACGAGGACGCCGGGCTGGAGCCTTCCGAGGAGGTGGAGTCGCTGATAAGCTAGAGATTCCTCAGAAACCCATGCGCTCAAATCGCAGATTCGCCCGCTCCGGCGGTTGGTCGCTGGCAGAACTCCTCGTCGTCATCGGCATTTTCGGCTTGATGGTGGCTGTTGCCACCCCCTATTTTCTGAAGGTCGGACGCCACTACCGGCTGCTCGGTCAGGTACATGAAATTCAATCGACGCTCATGGCGGCGCGCATGCAGGCCATCAAGCGCAATCAGCAGGTCGTCGTGCAGTTCTTTGTCAGCGACCCCACGAAATGCCCCGGAGGCGGCTCGTGCGTGATCACATTCGTAGATAACAATGGCAACTTCGTGCAAGAGGTCGGGGAACCGACGATCGGCACATACGCAGTCCCACAGGAACAGCGCACGTTTTTTCTCAACCCGACCAATCCGAGTAGCGCGGTCCGCGGGATCGCCTTTGATACGTACAACGGCAACGGCGCGCTCGTCGATCTGATCGCCTTTCGAGGCGACGGAACGGCCGTGAGTCCCCAAGCCGCCTACAGCGCTCGTCCGGCAAAGCCGGGGTCCTACACAGCGAAGGTTCCGTCCGGATCGATCAACTGCCCCTCGGGCGACTGTCGCGGGATCTACATCACCAACGATCCCAGCATGTCGGTCATCGACAACCGCGACGTTTTCCGGATCAGCGTGGACGACTTCGGTTCGAATGGGAAGGTCAGTGTTTTGAAGTGGCTGCCTACGACCCACGGGGGCAACGCGGGCGAGGTCAACTTCGTCCCGGGGAGCCCCTGGATCTGGCTCGACTAGGTCCGCTCGGTCCGGCCCTCTGACTCCCGCCCGTTTATAATTCGCCCCCGATGCCGCAGAAGATCACCCGCCGAGACATGAAGCGCAACGACCTTGCCGAAACAGTCGGCAAGACCGTCGATTACGTCTCCCATCACCGACGCGGCGTCACGGAAGGGATCGCGATTGCGGCGGGGGTCGTTCTCTTAGTCGGCGGAATCCTCGCCTGGCGGGCCTACGTCGCGGCCGTCGCGGGGCGCGAGCTGTCCGCAGGACTGGAGATCCTCGCCACACCGATCGCCGGCCAGCCAGCCGCCGCCGGTGTCGGGAAGACTTACCCGACGGCGCAGGAGCGGGAGCGCCAGGCGGAGCCACACCTGAAGAAGGCCGCCTCTCACCCGGCGACGGCGGCTGGCCGTGCCGCCACGGTCATACTGGCGGCTCGCGACAGCAACTCGGCCGGCGGTGCGGAGTCTCTCCAGCGGGTCGCGCGCGAGGCTCGCGCGGAGATCGCGGCGGCGGCGGAGATCGACGCCGCGCGTCTGCTGGCATCGCAGGGCAAGACAACCGAGGCCGTTGACCGACTGAAACGCGCGATCGAGTCCTCCGATGTCCGCGCGCCCAAGGACGCGCTCCTCTTCGCGCTTGGGGAGATCTACGAAAAGGCGGGGCAAACGGCCGATGCGCGGGCGACTTTTCAGCGCCTCGTTAACGACTATCCCAACTCCCCGTATCGGACGGATGCGAAAGCGAAGCTGCCCAACGCCAACCCCGGCGGACCCGTGACTTTCCCGAACCCCTCGTGACGGAGTCGACAGTCGACAGTCGACAGTCGACAGTCGAACCGCTAGACAGACCGGCGACGTTCAACTGTCGGCTGTCGTACTCCGAGTCCCGAGTCCCGAGTCCCGAGTCCCGCTTTCGCGCATGACGCGCCGCGCCGTCGTTCTGGTCTGCGATGGCCTTGGGGTCGGCTCGGCGCCGGACGCGGACGCGTACGGAGACGCCGGCAGCGACACCCTCCGACACGTTCTCGAGCGCCATCCCACGCCATTGCCGAACCTCGAACGGCTGGGGCTGCTCACGCTGGTGGGCCTAGGGGCCCCGCGAGGGGCGCGAGGAAAGGCGACAGAGCTTTCCGCGGGAAAGGACACGACGACCGGCCACTGGGAAATGATGGGTCTGGTCACCGAGCGTCCCTTTCCGCTCTACCCCAATGGTTTTCCACCCAAGATCGTGCTGCCGTTCGAGGCCTACGCGGGAAAGCCGGTCCTCGGCAACAAGGCGGCTTCCGGGACCGAGATCATCGCCGAGCTGGGCGCCGAGCACATCGCGACGGGCCGGCCCATTCTCTATACTTCCGGAGACTCCGTCTTCCAGGTCGCCTGCCACGAGGAGATCTGGCCTCCCGAGAAGCTGTGGGACCTCTGCCGCTACGCGCGGAGTCTCCTGGTCGGCGAGCACCTCGTCGGCCGCGTGATCGCGAGGCCGTTCGTGGGAAAGCCGGGCGCCTTCACCCGCACGGCCAACCGCCGAGACTTCACCGTCGAGCCGACAGGGGAGACCTGGCTCGACCGGCTCGTCGCCGCGGGCAGGAGAGTCTTCGGTGTCGGCAAGATCGTGGACATCTTTTCGGGCCGCGGCCTGACGGACTCCGTCCACACCGGCTCGGATGCCGAGGGGATGCAGGTGACGACCGACGCTCTGCGCTCCGGCCGCGCCGACGTGATCTTCACCAACCTGGTCGATTTCGACAGCAAGTACGGGCACCGCAACGACCCGGCCGGTTTCGCGAAGAATCTGGGAGGCCTCGACGGCTTCCTGCCCGGGATGCTCTCCGCGTTGACGCCCGAGGATCTCCTGATCCTGACCGCCGATCACGGCTGCGAGACGACGGATGCCTCGACCGATCACACACGCGAGCACGTGCCTCTGATCTTCGCCGGTCCCGCGGTGAAAGCGGACATCGAGGTGGGTGTCCGGCGGGGGTTCTGCGACCTCGCCGCGACGGCCGGTGACTGGCTGGGCGTGCCCGCTCCTCGGGGCAAGAGCGTCTTGACGCAGATTCTTTCCTGACCCGTGCTTCACGTCCTGCTCGGGATCTGTGCCGTCTATTCCGCGATCTGTCTCGCGATGCTCGTCGTCAATCTGGCGCTGCTGCCGCGCCTCTCCCGCGCCGAGCCCGTCCGGGGACAAGCGCCGCTGCTGTCGATCGTGGTCCCGGCGCGCAACGAGGAGCGGGCGATCGAAGCCGCGGTGCGATCCTTGCTGGCTCAGGACTATCCGAGCTTCGAGGTGATCGTCGTCGAGGACCGCTCGACGGATCGAACGGCCGACGTCCTGCGCAGCCTCGCCGCGGACCCGCGCCTGAGAGTTGTCAGCGGAGTGGAGCCGCCCGAGGGTTGGCTGGGAAAGCCGCATGCACTTTTCCAGGGTGCTCGCGCGGCGCGCGGCGAGCTGCTCCTCTTCGTCGACGCGGACGTGTGCTACCGCTCCGACGCCGTCTCGCGAGCCGTCGGGGACTTGACGACGCAGCGAGCGGATTTCCTCGTCCTCTTCCCCCGGTTTGAGCTCGGGAGCTTCTGGGAAGAGGTCCTGATGCCCAACCTCATCTGCGCGGTCTTCTTCGGGCCCGCCTTCCTCATCAATTTCCGATGGCCGCGATGGTTCGCGGCGGGAGGCGGCGCCGGCAACCTCGTGCGCCGATCGGCCTACGATGCCGTCGGAGGCCATGAGACTCTCCGGGCGTCCGTGGTCGACGACGTCCGGCTGGGCTACACCGTCAAACAGGCCGGGTTTCGCCTTCGAGTCACGCTCGCGAACGAGCACGTCGCAGTGCGCATGTACAACGGGTTCCGGGAGGTGTGGGACGGATTCACGAAGAACGTCGCCTACGCGTGCTCCGGATGGACGGCCGTGCTCTTCCTCGCGCTTTCGCTTCTCTGGACGGTCGTGGCCATTCTCCCTCCCGCGGTCCTCGTGGCAGCGGCCGCCGGAGCTCGCATCGCGCCGGCCGACGTCATGCGGGCCGCCGTCTCTTTTTCTCTCTTGATCGGAGCTCGCGCGATCCTGGCGGCGGCGCTCAGAGACAAGATCTGGCCGTCTGTAACGCATCCCCTGATGGCGGCAGTCTGGGCGGCCCTCCTCGCGCGCTCGCTCTTCCACCGCGTGGTACGCCGCCAACTCCTCTGGCGCGGCCGGTCGTTCGACGCCCGAAAAGCCGGTTTCTGAATCGGTCGGACGGGCCCACAAACGACCCTGTTAACATCCGCGCCCAAAAGAAGTCCCGGAGCGCGAGGAGGAACCGATGCGTTGGATCGGTCTGGTGGGAATGGTCGTGATCGTCGGGGTGGCGTTCGCGCTTTCGAAGAACCGCCGCGCGATCAACTGGCGCACCGTGGGGTGGGCCTTCGCGCTTCAGCTCGCCTTTGCGTTCCTCGTTCTCTATTGGGAGACGGGAAAGAACGTCCTCGAGGCTTTCTCGAACAAGGTCTCCAACGCCATCGGCTACGCCGACAAAGGGGCAGGCTTTCTTTTCGGCTGGCTTGCGGGGGACCTGTCCCCGATCGGCCAGAAGCTCGGCATCCCGGCGATCGGCGGTTTCATCTTCGCGTTCAAGGTCCTGCCGATCATCATCTTCATCTGTGCGTTTTTCTCCCTTCTCTACTACTTCGGAATCATCCAGATCGTGGTCAAGGGCATGGCGTGGGTGATGCAGAAGACGATGAGGGTCTCGGGAGCCGAGGCCCTGTGCGTGGCCGCCAATGTCTTCATCGGTCAGACCGAGGCGCCGGTCTTGATCGCCCCCTATATTCCTGCGATGACGAGCTCCGAGCTTCTGACGATGATGACCGGAGGGATGGCCCACGTCTCGGGCGCCGTCATGCTCGCCTACGTCACGATGGGGGCGCCGTTGAAGTACCTCATCACCGCTTCCGTGATGGCGGCCCCGGGCACCTTCCTGATTTCCAAGATCCTCTGGCCCGAGACTGAGACGCCCGTGACCATGGGCAAGGTCATGATGAAAGTGGAGAAGACCAGCGCCAACTTCATCGATGCCACCGCCACCGGGGCGACGCAGGGTATGACACTCGTGTTGAACATCTCGGCGATGCTCATCGCCTTTGTCGCGTTGATCGCGATGTTGAACGGCTTCCTCGGCTGGATCGGCGGCTTCTGGGGCGACCCGGCCTTTTCCCTTCAAAAGATCTTCGGCTTCGTTCTCGCGCCTCTGGCCTTCATCCTCGGAGCTCCAAAACAGGACATCGAGACCGTGGGCAACCTGATCGCGAACAAGACGGTGATCAATGAGTTCTTTGCCTTCTCGATGATGAAGGATGTCGTCGGGCAGCTCTCCGAGAAGGGCAAGCTCATCGCGACTTTCGCACTGTGCGGCTTCGCGAACTTCTCCTCGATCGGGATCCAGATCGGCGGCATCGGGGGCCTCGCCCCCACACGCAAGTCCGACCTGGCCCGGCTCGGGTTCCGCGCTCTTCTGGCCGGCTCACTGGTCAGTTTCATGACCGCCGCGATCGCCGGGCTCATCTGGGAGATCGCCGGAGTGTCGGCGCAGTGAGCTCCCCGACCGGGCTCGTCGGCCGCCTCGAGGCCGCCGCGGACGCGATTCGCAAGAAGGGGAAGGCGCAGCCTGTCGTCGGCCTGGTGCTCGGCTCGGGCCTGGGCGCGTTCGCGCAGGGCCTCGCCGACCGGGTGGCGATTCCCTTCGATCAGATTCCCCACTTCCCGGTCTCAACGGGAGTCGTCGGTCACGCGGGGGAGCTCGTGCTCGGGACGGTCGGGTCGACGCCCGTCGTCGTGCTCTCGGGCCGGGTCCACTTCTACGAGGGCCGCCCGATGTCCGACGTGGTGTTCCCGGCCCGCGTGCTCGCCAGACTCGGAGTCCGCGCCGTCGTCCTGACCAACGCGGCGGGAGGCGTTCGGCTGTCCTTCAAGGCCGGCGACCTGATGCTGATCACGGACCACATCAACGGCTTCGGCACGAATCCCCTGGTCGGGCCAAACGAGGACGCGCTCGGACCGCGCTTTCCCGACATGAGCTCGGTCTACGATCCCGCCCTGCGCAGGATCGTGAAGTCCACGGCCGCGAAGCTGCGCATCCCTCTGCGCGAGGGGATCTACATCGGGCTGCACGGCCCCTCCTACGAGACGCCGGCGGAGATCCGGTCGCTGCGCAAGCTGGGGGTCGACGCGGTGGGCATGTCGACGGTGCCCGAGGCGATCGCGCTGCGGCATGCGGGCGTGCGCGTCGTCGGAATCTCGACCATCACGAACATGGCGGCGGGCATCCTGAAGAAGCCGCTGAACCATGTGGAGGTTCTCGAGACGACGCAGCGCGTCGGCGCCCGATTCGTGAAGCTGCTGACGGCCACGGTTCCCAGGATCGCGGCGGCGGTGCAAGGGTGATCGAAACCGCGACGGAGGAGAGGCTGGTCGCGGCCGCGACGAGCGCGCGGCAAAACGCCGTCTCCAGGCGCAGCGGATTCTCCGTCGGGGCCGCGATCGAGGACGCCCAGGGGAGAATCTGGGGCGGCTGCAACGTCGAGAACTCGACCTACGGCCTGACGGTCTGCGCCGAGCGTGTGGCGATCTGGAAGGCGCTCTCCGAAGGGGTCCGACAGTTCCGGGCAGTCGCGGTGGTAACCGGCGCGGAGGAGCCCACGCCCCCCTGCGGAGCCTGCCGCCAGATCCTCTGGGAGTTCGCCGGCGACGTGCCCATCGTGTCCGCGACGACGGGAGGAAGCCGCAAGCGCTATCGTCTTTCGGAGATTTTTCCGGAGCCGTTTGATTTCTAGGAGAGTCGACAGTCGACAGTCAACAGTCGACAGTTCGAGGACAACGACAATGCGATCTTTCAAACTGTGGACTGTCAGCTGTCGACTGTCGACCGTTCTCGCCCTTTCGCTCGTTTTCTTCTTGGCGGCCAGGCCGGCTCAAAAGCAGCCTGCGGACTTATTGATCACCAACGCCCGCGTCGTCACGATGGACGAGAACTTCTCAATCCACGACCCGGGCGGGATCGCGGTGGCGGGAGGAAAGATCCTCGCGGTCGGGCCCTCCGCGGCGATGGAGAAAAGCTACACCGGCAAGACCCGTTTCGACGCCCGCGGCTCGATCGTGATGCCCGGTCTGGTCAACACGCATACCCATGCGGCGATGAACCTTCTGCGTGGGATCGCCGACGACCTGCCGCTGGACAAGTGGCTGACCGAGCACATTTTCCCCGCCGAGGCGAAGAACGTTTCGCCCGAGTTCGTCTACGACGGCACCCTCGAAGCCTGCCTCGAGATGATCCAGGGGGGCACGACCACGTTCGCCGACATGTATTACTTCGAGTCCGAGGCCGCGCGGGCCGTGGACAAAGCGGGCCTGCGCGGCGTCCTCGGCGAGTCCTTCATCGACTTTCCCGTGCCGGACCACAAAGATCTCGCGGCGACCCTCGCATATATGAAGACGTACGCCGCGCGGTGGAAGGGCCACCCCCGTGTCCTCCCCGCCGTCGCGCCCCACGCTCCCTACACCTGCTCGAAAGAGACTCTCACCGCGGCGCGCGATTTCGCGCTGCAGGAGGGAATTCCGATTCTCATCCACGTTGCGGAGACGAAAAAAGAGCTGGAGGACGCCCGGAAGAACTGGCAGCAGAGCCCGTTTCTGCACCTCGCCTCGATCGGGTTCTTCGAGGCGTCCTCCGGGGGGAAACGCGTTCCGATCGTGGCGGCGCACGCCGTTTGGGCGGACGAGAAGGATCGCGAGCTGGTCCACCAGTACGGGGTCGCGCTCTCGCACAATCCGGAATCGAACATGAAGCTCGCTTCCGGAATCGCGGACGTGACGGCCTGGCAGAAAGAGGACCTCGTCTGGGGCCTCGGGACGGACGGCGTGGCCGGTTCGAACAACGATCTCTCGATGTTCGAGGCGATGGACTTCGCCGGCAAGCTCGCCAAGGTCTCGCGCGACGACGCAACTGTTCTGCCCGCCCGGGAGCTCGTGGCCGCGGCCACGCGCGGCGGGGCGAAGGCGCTCGGGATGGCGGACCGCATCGGGACGATCGAAAAAGGGAAGCAGGCGGACTTGATCGCGATCGACCTCCACAATTCCCATATTGTGCCCTACGGCGACCCCTATTCCGTCATCGTCTATTCGGCGAAGGCTTCCGACGTGACGGACGTCTGGGTCGACGGAAAACGGCTGCTCCAGGCCCGGCGGCCCACGACCCTCGAGACCGCCCCGGTCCTGGAAAAGGCCCGCGCCTGGCGGCAGCGGGTTGAAGCGTCCCTGACCACCAAATAGAATTCCGGGCATGATGACCGCTCGAGTCCCCAGTCCCGTCCTGCTCTGCGAAGCAGCGCTCCCGCCTTCGCGAAGCCCGCTTCGGCGGGCGCAGGAAGGTCGCTGCGCAGCACGAGAGTCCCGCGTCCCGTCCTCATGAGATCCACGTCCGAGATTCTGCGCGCCAAGAGAGACAGCACGGAGCTGTCCCGCGAGGAGATCAGCGGCTTCGTTCGCGGCATCGTGTCGGGGGAGGTGCCCGACTATCAGGCGGCGGCGTTCCTGATGGCCACCGTCATCCGCGGGCTCTCGACGGCGGAGATGGTCGCGCTCACAGAGGCCATGCGGGATTCGGGCGAAGCGTGGGACCTCTCGGATCTGGCGCCGGTCGTCGACAAGCACTCCACCGGCGGGGTAGGCGACAAGACCACGCTCGTCCTGGCGCCCCTGGTCGCGGCCGCGGGCGCGCGGGTGGGCATGATGTCCGGACGCGGCCTCGGCCACACGGGCGGCACGCTGGACAAGCTCGCCGCGATACCCGGTTTCCGCACCGATCTGGATCTTCCGCGCGTGCGGGAGGCGCTCACGAAAGTCGGCGCCGCACTCTTCGCCCAGACCGATGCGATCGCCCCGGCGGATCGCACTCTCTATGCTCTGCGCGACGTGACCGGGACGGTGGAATCGCTCGGCCTGATCGTGGCCTCGATCCTCTCCAAGAAGCTCGCCTCCGGCACAACGGGCATCGTCTTCGACGTCAAGACGGGCAACGGGGCGTTCCTGAAAACAGTCGACGAGTCCCGGGCTCTCGGGCGCGCGCTGGTGGACACCTCGCGGGCCGCCGGAAGGCAAGCCTCGGGGTGGATCACGGACATGAGCCGGCCACTCGGCCGGGCGGTCGGCAACGCCCTGGAAGCGGAGGAGTCGATCCGCGTGCTCCGCAACGAGGGACCGGCCGCGGTACGCGATCTCTGCCTGGTGCTCGGCGTGGACATGCTGAGGTTTGCCGAGCCGTCTCTCTCGGAAGACGAAGCCCGGCGGCGCTTGGTGAAGGCCTTCGACTCGGGCCAGGCTGCCGAGAAGTTCGGCCAGCTCGTCGAGTTCCAGGGCGGGAACCGCAAGGCGATCGACGACGTCTCGCTCCTCCCGCAGCCGCGGCGAAAGGTTCCCGCGACCGCGCCGCGCTCGGGGGTCGTTCAGTCCATCCAGACGGAGAGGATGGGCATCCTCTCGATCGACATCGGGTGCGGGCGGCTCAAGCGCGAAGACACGATCGACTTTGCCGCCGGCTTCCTCGTCGAGAAGACCGTCGGGGATCGCGTCGAAAAAGGCGAGCCGCTCGCTATCGTCTGCTACGGAGACCGCCCCGCACCCCGGCCCGACTTCGAGCGTGAGGTGGCGGAGCTGTTCTCGATCGGCGACCAGCCCGTGACTCCGCCAGTGCTGGCGATCGAGAAGCTCTAGCAACCCGCCGGTGGCCGCGACGAGGAGCGCCTGCGACGCCTCGTCGCCTCGGCGTAGACGGAATCCTGACGGATGATCCGGCTCTCGAGCGGCTTTTTCGCGAGCAAACACAGACTTCAGCGGCCGGGCCGGTCATGTCAAAGCTGACATATGGACTGTCCGGGGCCGGCCGGCAACGAAGTCGTGTATCCTTGTGCCTCCGAGATATACAAAATGCTGCAGTTCGTTCGGCGGTCTTCTCCGAGGGGGCTTACCCGCGTCGAGGGCGTCGTTCTCCTCACCTTGCTCGGCATCGTCGCGCTCTTCGGAGTGACCTATTTGCGCGCGATTCCCCGCCGTGAGCGGCTTCTGCGCGCCAGCCGAGATGTTCAGACACTGCTCCTGTCGGCCCGGGCGAGCGCGAGGCAAAGACATAAGCAGGTCGTGGTCTGGATCGACGGCAGGTCGCGGCGAATCATCTGTTGGGCCGATGACAACGCCAACTACGTGCAGGATGCGGGCGAACCGACTCTGGCCGAGCAGAGCATCCCTTCCTTCCTCGCGCTGCGCGCCGTTGCCGCCGGGGAGCCCGCGGACGGGCCGAGCGCGGTTTGCTTCGATGGTTATGGCGGAAATGCCTCGTTGTCGGACCGGGTCGTCTTCCAGGCGGATGGAACCGTCGCCGATCCGCAACGGCACGAATGCGGGTCGCCTCGCGCCCCGCGTCACTTTTCTGCCGCGATCGGACCCGGATCCATCGACTGCGATCCGAACGGCCGTTGCCGCGGCATCTTCCTGACGGACACCGGCGCCGGCGATTCTCCAGCGGCCGATGCGTTTCGTGTCGGGGTGGATGACCCCGGACAGCCCGGCACGGTCACGATCCTGAAGTGGCTTCCCCCGTCACAAGGTGGCAACCCCGGAGAGAACAACTTCGTGCCGCCCCCCTGGAGATGGTCGGACTGATGGAACCGGGTCGAGGTCGAGGAGCGTCGCGGAGATCCGGGGCCATCTTCCTGGCCCTGGTCAGCGCCACCAACGTCGTCGTCTGGCTGGAGCCGATCGCGCGGTCTCGAGTCGCCGGAGACCTGGCTTCGTCTTCGGAGATCCGGGTCGGTCTCTTGTCCTGTCTTCTGGCCGTCGGCCTCGACATGACGGCCTGGGTCTTTGGACGGCGGCCGCGCGCACACGGGCCCGAGAATCCCAAGGCCCGCCGTTACGGGCTTCAGCTTTCGATCCTCTCCGCTGCTTTGAACCTGGGGCTGGCCGCAGCGATTCTTTTCCGGGCGCCACACTTCACCGGACCGGGCGCGCTTCTGACGATGGTCGCGGCCGTGTGGTACTTGGTCCTGCTTCCCCTCCAGATCGCCGCCGCCTACTGGTCGGGGCGCGGAACCCTGCTCGAAAGACGACGGACCGTGGCGACGGCGACGTAGCTCTCAGCTTAGTCAAGTTTTCAGTTATCAGTGATCAGTTATCAGTTTCATGCGAGCTCGCGACCGCTCTGAACTGAAAACTGACAACTGAGAACTGAAAACCCCTCCTCCTGATAAACGCCGAGAGCCGGCTTAGAATCTCCTCGTGCTCTATCGCTTCGAGAACGTCCGCAAGTCCTACGGGCCGAAGGAGGTGCTGCGCGAGATCACCTGGCAGCACAACCCCGGCGAGAAGGTGGGGCTCATCGGCCGGAACGGCGCGGGCAAGACGACGCTGCTGCGGATCGCGCTCGGCCGCGAGGAGCCGGATGGCGGTTCCTTCGTGAAAGCCAATGCCGTTCGGATCGCGACGGTCGATCAGGCGCTTCCGGCCGACCTGGACGAGACTCTCCACGACTACACCGCGGGGGCCTTCGAGCACCTCCACGCGATGGAATCGGAGATGCGCCGTCTCGAGCATGCGATGGCCGATGGGGACGACTCGGCGTCGGTCCACGATCGCTACGATGCGCTGTCTCACCGCTTCGAGAACGAGGGCGGCTACGACATGGTGGCCGAGGTCGAGAAGACCCTCTCCGGTCTCGGCTTCGAGAAGGACCGCTTCGGGAGCCGGCTTTCGGAGCTGTCGGGCGGTCAGAAGAACCGGGCGATGCTCGCGCGCGCCATTCTCTCCAACCCGGATGTGCTTCTTCTCGACGAGCCGACCAACCACCTGGACTTTTCCGCCGTCGAGTTTCTCGAGGAGTATCTGGCGCGGTCCCGGCGCGCTTACCTCGTCGTCACGCACGACCGTCGGTTCCTCGACCGGGTTGCCCAGGAGATCGTGGATCTGGAGAACGGGCGGCTCACAGCCTACTCGGGAGGCTATACGGCCTACCGCCGGCAAAAGGCCGAGCGCGTCCTCACGGCGACGCGCGCTTTCGAGAAGCAGCAGGAATTCATCGACAAGGAGAAGGAATACATCCGGCGCAACATCGCCGGGGTCAACTCCCGCCAGGCGAAGGGGAGGCGGACCAAGCTAGCGCGCGTCGAGGTTCTGGAAAGGCCGACCGAGGACGTCACCTCGGTCGGGTTTCGTTTCGAGGCCGCGCGCATCGGGGGACGCAGCTTTCTGCGAGCGCGCGACCTGTCGGTCGGTTACGCTGCCGGGACGCCGATCGTGGCCGGCGTCTCCTTCGAGCTTCTCCGAGGTGAACGCCTGGCGATCCTCGGGGAGAACGGCAGCGGCAAGACCACGTTGCTCAAGACCCTCGCGGGAAGGCTGCCGGCGCTCGCGGGGAGCTCTTCGACCGGGCACGACGTCTCGATCGGCTACTACGATCAGGAGCTTTCGGATCTGGATCCGCGCCGCCGCGCCATCGACGCAGTCTGGGACGAACACCCCGAGGAAACCGAAGAGGCGATGCGATCCTATCTGGCGCGGTTCGCCTTCCGCGGGGATGAGGTCTTCGCGCCCATCTCGGGGCTCTCCGGCGGCGAGAAGGGGCGGCTGACCCTCGCGGTCGTGATGCGCCAGCAGCACAACCTTCTGCTGTTGGACGAGCCGACCAATCACCTGGATCTGGACTCTCGCGAAGCTCTGGAAGAGTCGCTCGAGATTTTCCCCGGCTCGATCGTTCTCGTCTCGCACGATCGCGCCTTCATCGATCGGTTGGCAACGCGGGTCCTGGACCTGCGAGCGGGTCGGGCTCTTCTCCTGCCCGGCAACTACACCGACACAGCGCAGGCGCGAGCGGAAAGGCGGCGGAGTCCGGAGGCCGTTACTCCGTTGGCTGGGGTTTCGGTTGCCGCGGCCGTCGCCCCTGCCGGCAAGCCGGTTCGAACCCTCGAAACCCGGGAGGATCGCGAGGCCTCCCGCCGCCGCCGGCGCATCCGAACACTGGAGGAGAAGGTCGCCGCCCTCGAAGGTGAGATCGACCGGATCGAAACCCGCCTCTGGGAGGAGGGGCTCACGCTCGGTCCGGTCGCCTCGCGGGACCTCTCGCGGGAGAAAACCGAGAAGAAGCAGCAGCTCGATCGATTGGTGGAGGAGTGGGCGGAGCTGTCCGAGCTGGAGAGCCGAGAGGCTCCCTCGGCGAGAGAATGAAAGAGAAAGAGAGTCTCCGCGTCCCCGCGTCCCCGCGTACTACTCTGCGAAGCAGCGCTTCGCTGCGAAGTACGAGTCCCCGCGTCGGCACTCAGGCCGCGATCCTCGCGATCGGCAGCGAGATGCTGGGGCCCATGCGGCTGGACACGAACTCCCAGTGGCTGTCCGCGCGCCTCGAGGAAGTGGGAATCTCAGTGGTGCACAAGGCGATCGTGGGCGACGATGTGGAGGCCATCGGAGACGAGCTTTCCCATGCGTCGCGAAGGGCGAGCTTCCTCGTTACCACCGGCGGTCTCGGGCCGACCGCCGACGACGTGACGGTTTCGGCCGTCGCCCGCTGGTCGGGAGCCGCGGTCGTCCGCAACGAGGAGTTTCTGGTGCGGATGCGCGCGCGCTTCGAGCGGCGCGGATTTCGGATGCCCCTGACCAACGAGAAGCAGGCGGACTTCATCGTCGGAGCGCAGGTGCTGGAAAACCCGCGCGGGACCGCTCCCGGCTTCTGGATGCGAACGGACGACTTCGAGCTCGTTCTCCTGCCCGGAGTGCCGTCCGAAATGCGAGAGATCATGGAGTCGAGCGTGTTGCCTCGCCTGCGGGAACGCTCCGGCGGCGTCGTTTCACGCCGGCGCGTGCTTCGCATCGCCGGCATGGGGGAGTCGGCCGTCGAGGAACGCATCGCCGCGGTCTACGAGAAATGGAAAGAGCACCCGGTGACCATCCTCGCCTCTCCCGGGGAGGTCCAGCTTCACCTCTGTGTTCGCGCGGAGCCTGGCCACGCGGAGGAGACGGTCGCCCGGATGGAGCAGGACTTCGGTGAGGTTCTGGCCGGCCGCGTGTTCGGCCGCGACGACGAGGACCTTCCCGCGACGGTTGGCCGCCTCTTGCGCGATTCCGGGCAGACGGTGTCGCTGGCGGAATCCTGCACGGGCGGCATGGTCTCGTCTCTCCTGACCGACACTCCGGGATCCAGCGCGTACTTTCGGGGAAGCGTGGTCGCCTACGCCGATTCCGTCAAAGAGGAGATGCTGGGAGTTTCTGCCGAGACACTGAAGAAACACGGCGCGGTTTCGGGGGAGACGGCCCTGGAAATGGCCGAAGGCGTTCGCGCGCACTTCGACACGGACCTGGCCGCCGCGGTCACCGGGATCGCTGGCCCGGACGGCGGGACGCCCGAGAAGCCCGTGGGAACCGTCTGGTACGCGTTGGCGCAGCGCAACCAAGAGGGAGTCGCGAAACGCAGGGCTTTCGGAGGAGACCGGTCGATCGTCCGGCGGGCCGCGTCTCTCTATGCCCTCGAGCTCTTGCGCCGGCGACTTGTCGGAGACCCGCGTGCCTGAGGCAGATCGCGTGCGCGCCTTCCTCGCGCTGCCCCGCGACCGGATGTGGGTCGAGAGCACGAGAGGCCTCGTCGAGCGCCTCCGATCGACCCTTCCCAAAGCCTCCTGGACGAAACCCGAGAGCTGGCACCTGACGTTGAAGTTCCTGGGAGACGTTCCCCGCTCCAGACTGGAGACATTTGGAGAGGAGCTCGCGAGCGCCTGCGCCGAGGCGGTCGCCGGGGAAATCGTGGCCGATGGCCCCGTCGTCTTCCCGCCGCGGGGAGAGGCGCGGGTGCTCGGGTTGGGGTTCTCTTCCAACGAGGCTCTCGCATCGGTAGCGCTCGTTGCGCAGGCAGCCGACCGCGCCGCGCAAGCGCTCGGGGTCGCGCCGGAGAAGCGCGAGTTCCGGCCGCACGTCACGCTGGCACGGTTGCGCGACCGATGGCCCGCGGAGGCCATCGCCTCCTTCCGCGAAACGGCAGGCTCCTGGACATTTCCCCCCTGGCAGGCCCGATCCTGCGTGCTCTACGAGAGCCGGCTCGAACCGGCCGGCGCCGTGCACACGCCGCTCGCGGAATGGTCCTTCACCGGCGGCCCCCGCGGGGTGCGGGCATGAGCCTGAAAGAAATCCTCCCGGTCGTCGCCGGCTACCTGATCGGCTCCCTCTCTTTCGCGGTCCTGCTCGTCCGATGGAAGACCGGCAAGGACATCCGGAGCGAAGGGTCCGGGAATGCGGGAGCGACCAATGTCCTGCGCGCGCACGGAAGAGTTTTGGGGCTGACCGTCGCCTTTCTGGACATCGCCAAGGGAGCCGCGGCAGTCGGCCTCGCGAAGCTCGTGACGGCCAATCCTCGCACTGCGGCGGCAGCCGGAGTCGCCGCCGTCCTCGGCCATATCTTTCCGCTCTTCTCGGGCTTCCGGGGAGGCAAAGGGGTGGCCACGGCCGTGGGCGCCTTTCTGGTGCTGGCGCCCCTGGCCACGGTGGCCTGCCTCGGTGTCTTCGTCGCGACCGTCGCCGTGACTCGGTACGTTTCGGTTGGGTCCTGTCTCTCGATCGCCTTGCTCCCCTCCGCAGCGAAATGGATCAGCCATGCCCACCCGGCCGTCATTGTGGCGGCCGCCGTCACCGCCGTCATCATCGTGTTGAAGCATCTGGACAACTTCAAGCGGCTGGCGCAGGGACAAGAGCGCCGCCTGGGGAGCGGAGACCGCAAGGCCTCTCCCTGAAGCGATGACACGCCGGTGAAGGTTTCCATTCTGGGCGCCGGATCCTGGGGCACCGCGCTCGCGATCCATCTGGCGCGAACGGGACACGACGTCTGCCTCTGGGGCCGGGACGCCGAAGTCTCGGCCTCGATCGAGGCGACCCGGCGGCACCCCCGGCGCTTCAGCGATCTGGAGATTCCGCCGACCGTGCGGGCGACCTCCAGTCTGCCCGACGCCGTCGCCCACTCGCAGACACTCGTGCTCTCCGTTCCGTGCGCCTCTCTCCGATCGGTTCTCGAGGCGGCGGCGCTTCCGCCGGGACCTCGGCGTTTTCTTTCCACCGCGAAGGGGATCGAGCCCGACACCGGCAAGCGGATGTCCGAGATCCTCCGGGACTACTCGGCGGGCTCGATGGTGGCGGCGCTCTCCGGGCCGACCTTTGCGGAGGGAATCGCCCGGGGCGATCCGTCGGCGGCCGTGATCGCCGACTCCGGAGAGGGGTTGGCCCGCGAGCTGCAGCAGAGCTTCTCGAGCTCCCACTTCCGGCTCTACAGCTCCGACGACCTGGTCGGCGTCGAGCTCTCCGGGGCGCTCAAGAACGTCGTGGCCGTCGCCGCCGGCATCGTCTCGGGCCTGGGCTACGGCCACAACACTCTTGCCGCGCTCGTCACGCGGGGTCTGGCCGAGATCGGAAGAATCGTGCGCGGCAAGGGGGGGCAGCCGCGGACCGTCGCGGGGCTCGCGGGCATCGGCGATCTGCTGCTGACCTGTACGGGCAAGCAGTCGCGAAACCGCCGAGTCGGCGAGGAGATCGGAAGGGGACGCAAGCTCGCGGAGATCCTGATCGAGATGCCGGAGGTCGCCGAAGGCCCGCGAACCTGCCTGGCCGTGCCGAAAATGGCGGCAGAGGTCGGTGTCGAAGCCCCGATCGCGGAGGCCGTCGTCAAAGTGCTCTACGAAGGAGCCGATCCCAGGGAGGCCGTCGAGAACCTGATGACGCGCACGTTGAGGCCGGAGTGATTGGAGCAGTCGGCAGTCGGTAGTCAATAGTCGGTAGTAAGAGGTCGGCCCCGGTTCACTATCGACTACCGACTAACGACTACCGACACGTTTCATTCACAGAATCAACGTCACGTCGCTCTGCGCGACGGCGTTGCCGGGACTGATTCCTTGAGCTGTCATCTGCGCGACGATCGTCAGCTTTTTGGTGCTTTCCGTCGGCGCCAGCACTCCCATGACGGTGATGTCGAGCTTCGACTCGCTGTTGGAGTCGAGCGTCCCGAAATCCCATTCCACATTCGCCCCCGAAGGCCCGTTGCTGAACGTGGCGTTCGTGCCGGAAGGGGCAGTGACGGAAAGCACCGTCAGAGGAGCCGGGATCGTCACGCTGACGTGGCTGTTGTGAATGCCCGCGAGGCCGACGTTCAAGGCGCGAACCTGGACGCCAAAGGAACTGCCCGACTTGGCGGTGCCCGGCGTATCGACCGAGAGGCGGACGAGGGACTGGTTCGCGGCGGTGACGTCGCTGTTGTCGTCGTGACACGCGGCCATGGCGATGGAGAGCGCGAGCGCCGCAAAGATGACGAAGACTGAAAACCAGAGGCGTCGCATGGGACTCCTTTCCGGTCCCCGCGGAGGACTACAGGAGCTGAGCAATCGCAGTGCCAAGGCCGGGAGTCGTTCTCGCGGCCGACGGCGTCCGATTGCCTTGAGCCGTGGCATGAAGGCGACTCGCAATCCACGTGTCGGAGTACCGAAAAAAGTTCGAAAGATTTTCTAAAGATTCGCGCGACAGTGATTTCGGTCGCCGGAGGGAGACCTATCATCGCGCCGAAGCGATGGAGAACCCGGACCCGCCACAGGAGACGCCAGAGCGGGTCAAGAAACCCTCCCTCACCGGCACACTCCGAAACATCGTCATCGGCAAACCGCGAGATCCGACCGACCCGCGGATTTTTCATTCCGTCTCTTTGATCGCGTTCCTCGCCTGGGTCGGTCTGGGAGCCGACGGCCTGTCCTCCTCGGCCTACGGTCCAGCGGCAGCATTCGAAGCGCTCGGCCAGCACACATACCTCGCCGTGTTTCTCACCCTGATGGTTGCCGCTACGGTCTTCGTCATCTCTTTTGCCTACAGCCTTCTCATCGAGCACTTTCCGGGCGGAGGAGGGGGATACCTCGTCGCCACGAAACTTCTGGGTCCTCGTCTGGGGGTCGTCTCCGGATGCGCCTTGATCGTCGACTACGTGCTGACGATCACTGTGTCGGTCGCCACCGGCTGCGACGCCGTGTTCAGCTTCCTGCCCGCGAGCTGGGCCCACACGAAGTTGACCACGGAGGTCCTTGTCTTGATGTTCCTTATTCTTCTGAACCTGCGCGGAGTCAAAGAGTCCGTGACGTTCTTGCTCCCGATTTTCCTCGTCTTCGTGGCTACACACGCTGTTCTGATCTCGTTCGGAATCTTCGCGCATCTTTCCGGACTTCCCACGGTCCTTCGGGGAGCGGTCACCGAGGCCCGGCAAACCTCCTCTTCCATCGGGCTGCTGCCGACGATCTTTATCCTCCTTCGGGCTTATTCGTTGGGGGGCGGTACTTATACGGGGATCGAAGCCGTCTCCAACGGCGTTCAGATTCTTCGAGAGCCGCGCATCCAGAACGCCAAGAAGACGATGCTTTACATGGCTCTCTCGCTCGCGTTTACCGCCGGCGGCATCCTTTTCTGTTATCTGTTGATCCAGGCGCACTCGGTCCCGGGGAAGACTCTGAATGCCGTTCTGGCTGAGCGGCTCTTTGGGCCCTGGCGCCTGGGACAGTTTCCGATCGGTTCCTACCTCGTGATCGTCACGCTCGTCTCCGAAGGGGCGCTTCTCTTTGTCGCCGCCCAGACAGGCTTCATCGACGGCCCCAGGATCCTGGCCAACATGGCCGTCGACTCCTGGGTGCCACACCGCTTCGCACAGCTTTCGGAGAGGCTGGTCACGAAGAACGGGATTTTTCTGATGGGAGCAGGGGCCGTCGCAGTGCTCCTCTACTCGAAGGGGCAGAGCGATCTCTTGATCCTCATGTATTCGATCAATGTCTTTCTCACCTTCACGCTGACGGAGCTGGGAATGTCCCGCTACTGGATCCGGACTCGCCGCGACCCGGAGCACAAGAGGTGGCTCCGCAATCTCGCGATCCACGGCACAGGCCTGACGATGTGTCTGTCTATTCTGATTGTGAGCATCGTCGAGAAGTTCACCGAGGGAGGGTGGCTCACGGTCGTCGTGACCTCCGGTTTTATTGCAATCGCTTATGCCATCAAGAGACACTACTCCCGAGTCCGGGAGCAACTGCGGCGCCTCGACGAGACATTGTTGAACCTGCCTGTCCGGCCGCACGATGCGCCCGAAGGTCCTCCTCAGCGGGACGAGTCGGTGGCCGTGCTTCTCGTCAACGGCTTCAGCGGGTTGGGAGTGCACACCCTTCTCTCCGTCCAGAAGCTCTTTCCCAAGCAATTCAAGGCTTATCTCTTCGTGTCGGTCGGAGTCATCGACTCGGCGAGTTTCAAAGGCGCGGCTGAAATCAACGCTCTCAAGCGGCATACGGTCGAGGATCTCGAGAAATATGTGGCGTTCGCCCGCCGGCTCGGCTTCCGCGCCGATTCGCGTTACGAGACCGGCACCGAGGCGGTCGACAAGGTCGTCGAGCTCTGTCAGGAGATCCGCCGCGCGTACCCGCGGTCGATCTTCTTCCTGGGGTCTCTCGTTTTCGAGAAGGACAGCCTCATCTACAAGATTCTTCACAACGAGACGGCATTCGCGATCCAGCGGCGGCTCCAGTTCTCCGGGCTCGAGGCCGTCGTGCTTCCCATCCGGGTCATGAAGGCCCGGTTAGCGGCCGTGAAAGCCGCCTAGCCGAAAAGGGGAGAGGCGGCTGCCCGTAGAATCCTTTCCCGTGGCTATTCCCATCCGGTCGCAGCGGCTGGGCTATCCGGCGGCAATCCTGCTCGTGGGGTTCACGATCGCGGTCCTGAAGCTCTTCCCGCGCCTGGCGGATACCTCGGTCGCCCTGCTCCTGCTTCTCGCCGTCTTCGCTTGCGCCTGGATCTGGGAGAGTGGACCCGGCGTGGTGGCCGCGATTGTGGCGACCCTGGGATTCAACTTCTTCTTTCTCCCGCCGCTCTACACCTTCACGATCGAGGATCCCCGCAATGTCGCTGCTCTGGTCGTGTTCCTGGTCACCGGGCTCCTGATCGGCCGCCTCTCGGCGACCAATCGCGAGCGCCTTCGTCTGGTTGAGGCGGAGCGGACGGACCTGGCCAATCTGACGCGCCTCTCCCAGGCATTCCTGTCCGACACCAATCGGGAGTCGCTTCTGGGCGTCGCGGCGAACCGACTTCAGAACGCGTTGGGCGCGGAGTCCGTTTCGATTTACCTGGCCGACGACAAAGGAGATCTCCTGCGGGCCGCGACCACGTCGGACGACGTGGTCCGGCAGGATCTCGCGGACCTGGCCTTCCGCCAGGGTAACTCGGCCTCCTTCCCTTCGGAGCTGGGCGGCACCGACATCTACCTTCCGGTGCCGGTCGGAGTTCAGCGGGCGGGAGTCCTCGTGGCGCGGGGGCTGCGTTCCAGCGAGCGCATGGCCGAGGGGTGCGCCGTGCTGCTGGGCCTGGCGCTCGAGCGCGAACGATTCGTGCGTCTCGCGCGCGCTGCGGAAGAGACCAAGACGAGCGAGCAGATGAAGTCGACCCTGCTCGCGGCGCTGGCTCATGACCTGAAGACTCCTGTGGCCACTGCCCGCGCCGCGATCGAGAACTGGGCAGCGGCCGCGGGCGGAACGGACTCGGACAGCTCGCGCCTCGCCGTCGACCAGCTGCAGGCCTTGACGCGCCGCATCGGCGAGCTGATGGACGTCGTCCGGGTCGACTCCGGGATCGCCCGACCCCGGCGGGAGCTCGTCAGTTGCGGCGAGATTGTCGAAGCAGCGGTGTCGCGGTTCGCCGACGCTCTTGCTGGTCATTCTCTCTTCGTCGATGCCGCACCTCCGGAGGCCGCCGTCGAGGTGGACCCCGGTCAGTTGACCGAGGCGCTCGGGCACGGCCTTGAAAATGCCGCCCGCTACTCGCCTCCGGGCACCGAAATCCGTGTCTCCGTGTCGGCAGAAGGGTCCGACGTCTTTCTGCGCGTGGCAGATCAGGGCAGCGGCGTGCGGGAGACGGACCGCGAGCGCGTCTTCGAGCGCTTTGTCCGCCTTCCCGAAGCGGAGAGCACTCCGGGTACCGGGCTGGGGCTGAACATCGCTCGCAGTTTGGTCCAAATGAACGGCGGAACGCTTCGGCTCTACGGCGCTCCGGGAGGAGGAACGCTCTTCGAGATCCAGCTGCCGAGGGTGGCTCCATGAGTCGCGTCCTGGTCGTCGATGACGAAGCGGGCATCCGAAAGGTCGTCCGCGACGCGCTCGAACGGGCGGGGCACGAGGTCGAGAGCGCGGTCGACGGCGCCGCAGCGCTCGACTCGCTCGAGGAGAAGCCGCCCGATCTGGTCGTCACCGACCTGTCCATGCCCAAGATGAGCGGGCTCGAGCTCGTGCGGCGGATCCGCGAGAAGTCCGCGGTTCCGATTCTCGTGTTGACCGTTCGCCAGGAGGAGCGCGAAAAGGTCCGGCTTTTGGATGCAGGAGCCGACGACTACGTTACGAAGCCGTTTGGGGTGGCGGAGCTGGTGGCACGCGCTCGGGCGCTCCTGCGCCGTGCGGAGGACCGGCACGACGCGCTCCCTCTCGACCGTTGGGGAGACATCGAGGTGGACCGCGAAACCCGAATGGTTCGCAAGAAGGGTGTTTCCGTTCATTTGACGCCGACGGAGTTCTCCCTTCTGACGACGCTGCTCTCCAAGCCGGGCGCGGTCTGGACCCACCGCCAACTCCTCGCAGCGGTTTGGAGAACGACTGCCGGGGTAACCAACGACACGCTCCGCGTTCACATGGGGAGTCTTCGCCGAAAGCTCGAGGAGGATCCGAACCGGCCTCGCTGGATTCGAACCGAGCCCTGGGTCGGCTATCGCTTCGCGCCGGAAGACTAGTCTCGGACGCCGATCTTTCGAGATTCTTTCGGGTCCTTTCCGGACTTCTTTCTTTCCGAACGGCCAGCATTGGCGCGTGCGGAGTACGAAAGTTTCGCGAAGGGTTCGGTCAATCCGTCGGATGACCCTCGCGGTCGCGGCCCTGACAAGCCTTGGAGTGCTCGCGGGAATCCGCGGAGAGCCGGAGCTCCTCCACATCGGCCTCGCGATAACCGGGTACGTCCTCTTCGTCCTCCTCTTTCGAAGCGCTCTTCGCATCTGGCGCGAGGACTGGTCCGATCTCTGGGAACCGCCAACCGATCGGCGGAGCGGTCGGCTGGATCGCGGCGAGACACCGCCTCTCCTGTTTCGGACACGACGCCGGCGGGTGGCACCTTTCCTTCTCTTCGCCTTCGTCGCCGCGGCTCGAGGTCAGCAGACGATCTTCAACCTTCCCAACGCCGACGTGCTCGAGCGTGGCAAGACGTACCTGGAGGTCGACGTGCTCGGCCGGCCGCAGTCTCCGACTTTTGCCGCGTTCAATGGTCGGGGCGTCTGGGGGCTGGGCGGTCGCGTCGAAGCGGGCCTCAATCTCGGTGGTTGGACCGTGCCCGGCCGATCCATCCCGGTGGCAACTCCCAACGTGAAGTGGCAGCCGTCGACTTTCGGAAAGTGCTCGGCAACGGCTGGCGCATTCGGGCTCTTCTTTCTTCGCGGAGCGGGCGATGGAACGCCAGCGGCGCTCGGCTATACGCATCTGGCTTGCAGGCTGCCGACGCAGACTCGCGCAACGGCGGGAGCCTATTGGGCGTCTTCCGGCTACGCGGCCGCCGGTGTGCAGAAGGGTGTCCTCGCCGGTCTGGAGCAAAGAGTCGTCGACGGTTGGACCATCGCGGCGGATTGGTTCAGCGGCAGGAACGGCCTCGGCTACTTCAGCCCGGGCATGATCGTCGGCGTGGGGCGTTGGACGGTTTACGCCTCGTATTCCCTGAAGAACGGAGCCGCGAAAGGAAATGCCTTCCTCTTTGAGCTCGGGCTCACTTTCTGAGGAGAAGCGCGCGACGGAACCATGAGTGACGTTCTCTTTCTTGCCATCACCGTCTTCCTGGTTTGGGTTTCGGTCATCTACACGCGCCGCTGCGACCGGATCTGAGGCGGCGCACGAATGGGATGGGAAGACATCCTGGGGCTGATCGTCAGCGTTGCGCTTCTCGTCTACCTGCTGAGGGCAATGTTGAAGGCGGAGAGGCTCTGAAGCCATGACGGGCCTTCAAGTACTGGAGCTTCTGATCTATCTCGTCTTGATCGGCGCGGTGACTCCCATGCTGGGCGGCTACATGAAGCGTGTCTTCTGGTGCGAGAAAACCCTTCTCGACTCGATCTTGGCGCCTCTGGAGCGGTTGACCTACCGCATCTGCCGCGTCGATGCGGAGAAGGACCAGACTTGGGTCGAGTGGACGGTCGTCATGCTCGTGGTCAACGGCGCTTCGCTTGTCCTGCTCTACCTGTTCCAGCGACTCCAGCACGTGCTGCCGTTCAATCCGAACCAGTTTGGGCCGGTCTCGGCGGACTCCTCCTGGAACACGGCGGTCTCCTTCACGACCAACACGAACTGGCAGGGCTACTCGGGCGAGAGCACGGTGTCGCATTTCACGCAGATGGTCGGCCTCGCCTTCCACAACTTCCTTTCCGCGGCCACGGGAATCGCGATTGCTATCGCCGTCATTCGCGGGGTCACGCGGGAGAAGGCCGCCGGCATCGGCAACTTTTGGTTCGACTGCACACGTGCGATCCTCTGGGTCCTCCTTCCGATCTCCTTCGTCGCGGCGCTCTTTCTGGTCTCGCGCGGGGTCGTCCAGAACTTCCATGCGGACGTCGTGGTGAAGACGGTCGAAGGCCTCCAGCAGAAGATTCCTCAGGGGCCCGTGGCCTCCCAGGAAGCCATCAAGGAATTCGGGACCAACGGGGGAGGCTTCTTCAACGCGAACTCCGCCCATCCGTACGAGAACCCGACACCGGGGACGAACTTCGTCGAGATCCTCCTGATCTTCGGAATCGGCGCAGGATTGACCAACACACTCGGCAGGATGACCGGCTCTCTGCGCCACGGGTGGGCCGTCTTCGCGGCCATGTCACTGCTTTTTGTCGCAGGCGCCGTGACAGCGAACATCTTCGAGCAGCGCGGGAACCCGATCCACCAGGAGGCCGGCATCGCCGCATTGCCGACGGCAGGCGGAACGGGCGGCAATATGGAGGGGAAGGAGGTCCGCTTCGGAATCGGCGAGTCGGCGCTCTTTGCCACCGTCACGACCGACGCGTCCTGCGGCGCCGTCAACGCGATGCACGACTCCTTCACGCCGATTGGCGGTCTCGTGCCGCTCGCCAACATCGCGACCGGCGAAGTGATCTTCGGCGGAGTCGGCGCGGGTCTCTACGGAATGTTCGTCTTTATCGTCTTGACCGTCTTCATCGCCGGCCTGATGGTCGGGCGCACACCCGAGTACCTGGGCAAGAAGATCGAATCGCACGAGGTCAAGCTCGCGATGCTCTCCGTCCTCATACTGACTCTCTGCATCCTGGGTTTCACGGCCGCGGCCTCCGTCCTGCCGGCCGGCCTATCTTCTTTGAACAACAAGGGGCCGCACGGCTTCTCGGAGATCCTCTATGCGTACGAATCCGGGGCCGGAAACAACGGGTCGGCCTTCGCCGGGTTGAACGCCAACACGCTCTGGTACAACGTCACGCTCGGCTTCGACATGTTCTTCGGGCGCTTCTTCATGTTGATCCCGATCCTGGGGATCGCCGGGTCGCTGGCGGCGAAGAAGAGAGTTCCGGAGTCGGCCGGGACCTTCCCTGTGATCGGGCCTCTCTTCACGATCCTGCTTCTCGGGGTGATTCTGATCGTCGGCGCTTTGACCTTTTTCCCGGCCTTCTCCCTGGGTCCCCTCGTGGAGCACCTGCTCATGAAGGCAGAGGCGCTCTTCTAATGGCACATCCCCCGCGCCCCAAGCTCTTCGACCCTGCGATCGTGCGTCCTGCCATCGCCGGGTCGTTCCACAAGCTCGATCCGCGGCTTCAGGCGCAAAACCCGGTCATGTTCGTCGTGCTCATCGGCGCGGCGCTCGTGAGCATCCTCCTGGTCCGCGACGTGGCGGCCGGCAGGGGAGTTCTCTTCAACCTGCAGATCGCCCTCTGGCTCTGGTTCACGCTGCTCTTCGCCAACTTCGCCGAGGCGATGGCCGAGGGGCGCGGGAAGGCGCAAGCGGCGGCCTTGAAGCGTGGGAGGACAGAGACGATCGCCCGAAAGATCACGAAGAAGGGGGAGGAGGCCGCGCCGGCAACGAGCCTCCGCAAGGGCGATCGCGTCATCGTGGAGGCGGGTCAGGTCATCCCCGGAGACGGAACGGTCGTCGAGGGAATCGCCTCGGTGGACGAGTCCGCGATCACGGGCGAGTCGGCGCCGGTCATCCGCGAATCGGGAGGCGATCGCTCGGCGGTGACGGGAGGCACGCGAGTCCTCTCGGATCGGATCGTGGTCGAGATCACGTCCAACCCCGGAGAGACCTTCCTGGATCGGATGATCGCGCTCGTGGAGGGGGCCTCCCGGCAGAAGACGCCCAACGAGATCGCCCTCTCGATTCTGTTGGCAGGCCTGACCATCATCTTCTTGATCGCGACGGTGACGCTGCGTCCCTTCGCGCTCTACGCGAAGGGGACGGCGACGACGCCGGTTCTCATCGCGCTGCTCGTGTGCCTGATCCCGACCACGATCGGCGGCCTGCTCTCGGCCATCGGGATCGCCGGGATGGACCGGGTGCTGCAACACAACGTGCTGGCGATGTCGGGGCGCGCCGTCGAGGCCGCCGGCGACGTCAACGTTCTGCTTCTGGACAAGACCGGGACGATCACGCTCGGCAATCGGCAGGCGACCGACTTCTTTTCGGCTCCGGCTGTCCGGCCGGGCGACTTGGCGGAGGCGGCTCAGCTCTCGTCGCTCGCCGATGAGACCCCGGAGGGGCGCTCCATCGTGGTGCTGGCCAAGGAGAAGTTTGGCCTCCGTGCGAGACGCGTAGAAGGGATGAACTTTATTGCGTTCTCCGCGACGACCCGGATGTCCGGCGTGGACTTCAACGGCCGCCAGATTCGCAAGGGGGCCGGGGACTCCGTCGCGGACTGGGTCCGCGGGCAAGGGGGCGACGTGGATCCCGTCGTCACAGACTTGCTCAATCGCATCTCCGCGGAGGGCGCGACACCGCTCCTGGTCGCGGACACGTCCCGCGTGCTCGGCGTCGTGGCGCTGAGGGACGTCGTCAAGGAAGGAATGCGGGACCGCTTCGACCGCCTGCGCGCCATGGGTATTCGAACGATCATGATCACCGGCGACAACCCGCTGACCGCCTCGGCCATCGCGCGAGAGGCGGGCGTGGACGACTTTCTCGCTCAGGCGACTCCCGAGCAGAAGCTCGCTCTCATCCGCAAGGAGCAGGAGGGGGGCAACCTCGTCGCGATGACGGGCGACGGCACTAACGACGCGCCGGCGCTCGCCCAGGCGGACGTCGGGGTGGCCATGAACACCGGGACCCAAGCTGCCCGCGAGGCCGGGAACATGGTGGATCTGGACTCCAACCCGACCAAGCTGATCGAGGTCGTCGAGATTGGTAAACAGCTCCTGATGACGCGCGGGGCTCTCACGACCTTCTCGATCGCCAACGACGTCGCCAAGTACTTCGCGATCTTGCCGGCGATGTTCGCGGCGACCTATCCGGCCTTGAACGCCTTGAATGTGATGCAGCTGGGAAACCCTCAGTCGGCGATTCTCTCGGCCGTCATCTTCAACGCCTTGATCATCATCGCGCTCGTCCCGTTGGCCCTCAAAGGAGTTCGGTACCGGCCGTTGGGCGCCGCCAGAATCCTGGCGCGCAATCTTTGGATCTACGGCGTGGGAGGAATCCTCGCTCCCTTCGTCGGAATTAAGCTGATCGACTGGGTCGTCCTGGCCTTGAGCCTCGCATGAAGCTGATTGTGCGCTCGACTCTCTACGTGCTCGTCCTGACGGTTCTTCTGGGCGGGGTCTATCCGGCGGTCGTGACCGGCCTCGCCCAGCTCCTCTGGCCGGCGAAGGCGAATGGTTCCTTCGTCGCGAGCGGAGGGCGGATCGTGGGATCCGAGCTGATCGGTCAACGCTTTACCGCCCCGGGGTATCTGCATCCGCGTCCCTCTGCGGCCGGCAAGAATGGATACGACGGCACAGCGTCGGGAGGAACCAACAAGGGCCCAACCGACGCCGATCTCGCCAAGTCGATCGGCGACGCCGTCGCCGCCGCGCGCAAGGACCGCCCGGGCGACGGGCGCCCCGTTCCGGCGGACCTGGTTACGTCCTCGGCCTCCGGGCTGGATCCGCACCTTTCGCCGGACGCGGCCTTCTGGCAGGCCGCGCGCATCGCGAAGGCGCGCGGCGTCCGTGAAGAGCAGGTTCTCGCGCTGTTGCGCCGCCACATCGAGCCGCGCACGCTCGGTTTCCTTGGGGAGCCCCGCGTCAACGTCCTCCTGACGAATCTGGACCTCGACCAGACGTTGGCGCATCCTTAGAATCCTTCGATGCCGCAGGAGGAGGTCCGCCGCAGCTCGCCGGATGTCTTCCTCAAGCTCATCGAGAAATCGCGCCGCGGGAGGCTCAAGCTCTACATCGGACACGCGGCGGGCGTGGGGAAGACCTACCAGATGCTCGAGGACGCTCATGCAATGAAGGCCCAGGGTGTCGACGTCGTGGCCGGGGTCATCGAGACGCACGGGCGCGCGGAGACCCAGGCGAAGATCGGCGATCTAGAGGTCGTTCCGAGCCGGACCATCGAGTACAAGGGCAAGAGTCTCGAGGAATTGGATCTCCCGGCGATTCTTCGACGCAAGCCGGAAGTTGTGCTCGTGGACGAGCTGGCCCACACCAACGTCCCGGGCGCGGAGAACGAGAAGCGCTATCAGGACGTGGAGGACATCCTGAATGCCGGGATTTCGGTGATGACAACCGTCAACATCCAGCACTTCGAGTCGGTACAGGACATCGTCACGCGCGTCACCCACATCGACGTCCGCGAGCGCGTGCCGGACCGCCTTCTCCGCCAGGCGGACTCCCTCGTGAACGTGGACATTCCCTCTTCCGAGCTTCGAGACCGCTTGAAGGCGGGGAAGATCTATCCCGCGGAGCGGATCACGACGGCGCTCGAGAACTTTTTCACCGAGGAGAACCTCGCATCTCTGCGGGAGCTCGCGATGCGCCAGATCGCCGACCGACTGGAGGCAGAGCGGCGCGCGCCGGACCGAGCGGCGATGGGGGAGCCCGTGGGGACGAAGATTCTCGTCGCCATGTCCTCCAACGCCGAAACGACGCGCCTGCTGCTCCGGCGAGCATCCTCGATCGCCGGCCGCCTCAACACGAACTGGTTCGCCGTCTACGTTCAGACCTCTCGAGAGAGCCCGCAGCGCATGTCCGCGCGCGAACACCGGATGCTCTCGGAGAACGTGACCCTGGCCATGGAGCTCGGCGCGAAAGTGGTGTGGCTTTCGGGCGAGAACGTCGCGCACGAGCTTCAGCGATTTGCCGAGGGACACGGCGTCACGCTCGCGATCTTCGGCAAGAGCCGGCGGCACTTTTGGGGTCGTCTCGTTCGCGGCAGCCCCATCGACGCCTTCACCGGAGCTGGCTCGGGAATCGACGTCTACGAGATGGAAACCAACCAGCCCGCTTAGCCGGCCTCCTCGCTTGCCCTCTCGCTCCGAGCGAGGGCCGTCAGGAGGCTTTCCGCTGCTTTTCCTTTCTCGATTCGAGCACCCGAATGGGGAGCACGATCGCCTGCAAGCCGGCAAATTGCAGCCGCCGCTGGATTCCGAAGGCGGTTTCATTGTGGAGAAGGCGGTAATAGAACTTGTCGTTCTCGAAGACGAGCTGCCCGAGGTAGAAGATGGCGCGGGGAAACTCCCGCCGGACCTCCTCCGACAGCTGGATCACCTCGTCGACCGCTTCCCGGCCGATCGCATAGCGATACTCCGCCTTGAATCCCAGGTTGTGCGCGAAGTCCACGTACTTCTGCAGGTCTTCGACCGTCTGTTGTTTCAAGGCCTCGATCTCGGTCGTCCCCTTGAAATGTGAAGAGTCGATGACGCCGGCGGAAACGAACAGATAGGACTTGTACTGATGCGGAAAGAGGTTCTGCACCGAGAGAACCATGTGGACGCCCAGGCCCGAGAAACCATTGACGAGCATGACCGCGACCGGCTCGTCGCGCTTGATCTCGGAGCGATCCACCGGATGCGGGCGGACCGGAATGTGCAGCAGGGCGTCATCGAGCCGCCGAAGCTGCTCGCGAACCTTCGCGTAGTGGCGCCGAACGAGGAAGCACATCACGACAAAAGACGACGTCACGACCACTGTCAGCCAGGCACCCTCCTCGAACTTTTCGTAGATCGTGATGAAGAGAATCGAGACGCACAGCAAGAGGCCCGTGCCGTGAAGCGCGAGATGGCGCTTCCAGTACGGATCCGAGCGGCGCTCCTGGATCCAATGGCGCGACATGCCGAGCATCGTGAGACTGAAGGTGAGGAAGACGTTGATCGCGTACATGACGACGAGTCGGTCGACCGACCCGGAGGTATAGACGAGGGTGGCGAAGGCGGCGAGTCCCATCAGCCAGATCCCGTTGTTGGTCACGAGCCGGTCGGAAAGCTGGGCAAAGCGCCTCGGGACCCAGTTGTCCGTCGCCATGTTGGCCAGAATGCGCGGGCCGTCGAGGAAGCCGGCCTGGGCGGCGACGAACAGCAGGCAACCGGCCGAGATCAGCGTCAGGACGACGAGCGCGTGTCCGAGCTCAAACCCGCCGATCGTCCAACTCCCGAAAGCTTTCTCGGCGAGGATGGCGTTCATGACCTTCGTCGGGTGTGGCCGTGAATCCGTGACCAGATAGCCGAGGATGATCCCCGAAGCGGTGAAGGCGAGCGAGAGGGCCATGTAGAGCATCGTCCGCTTGGCGTTGGCGACGCGCGGTTCCCGGAGAATCGGCACGCCGTTGGAGACTGCCTCGATGCCCGTGTACGTCCCGCCTCCGAGCGAATACGCCCGAAGGATGATGAAGAGCATTGGCAGGAAGCCGAGAGAGGAGGCCGTCCGGCGCGCCTCATGGAGGGCGCCCCCGAAGACGTGAGGCAGCTCGCCCAGATGGCCAATGAGCGCGACCAGGATCATGAAAAAGTGGGTCGCCACGAAGAGAAGAAAGATCGGAACGAGAATCGTGACGCTTTCCTTGACTCCTCTCAAGTTGAGAAGGATCAACAGCGCAAGGATGGCGACCTTCGTCGAGAAGGAGTAATGATGAAATCGCTCCGGCAGGATGCTGAAGATCTGGTCGACTCCGGAGGCGACCGAGATCGAGATCGTCAGGATGTAGTCGACGATGAGAGCGGACCCCGAAACGACTCCGAAACGGGGGCCAAGCAGCTTCGTCGCGACGAGGTATCCGCCTCCTCCTCCGGGAAACAGCTCGATCATCTTGCTGTAAGCCAGAGAAATGATGAGAACCGTGCCCGCCGTCATCAGCGCGAGCGCGACCGCGAGGTAGCGGTGCTCCCCGAGGGCCTTGAACGCCGCCTCCGGGCCGTAGGCCGAGGAGGAGAGACCGTCTGCCCCCAGCCCCACCCAGGCCAGGAACGCCACCAGCGTGACGTGGTGAAAGATCCTCGGGTCCATCGGATCCCGGGCTTTTCCGACCAGTATGTTCTTTAAGGTGTTGGGCACCGTTTTTTGCGGCCCCAGCGGGGGCGCGTGATTATCCGAAGGGGTCCGATTCAAGTCAAATCAGAGTTGTCTTTATGTGAACTTCGCTGTGATAGTGTCGGCCTGAAGAGGCCGTTGCTCGGCCGCAAACGAGCAGATGGGACGAAGCCGCAAGGCAATCGTGCGAGCGAGGTGAGAGCCTCATGACAGAGCGGCGTCCGCCGGTCGTCGTGCGCGAGAGAATCTCCCGGCTCACGGGCAGCCGAATCGCGATCGCCCTTGTGTTCGATCGGGACTTTACGGCGGAGGAGCAGGCGGCCTTTTCCCGCCTGGCTCACGAAGGCAAGCCGGAGCCTGGAGACTTCGAGATCAGTGGGCGGATGGTGCGCTACGAGTGCGAAGCGGAGGAAGCGGAACGGTGGCGGCTGGCGGTCGAAATCTACACGGTGAAGGCCTGCCGCCCGGCCGAAATCCACCGCTCCGACCGCTCCAGCGATGGGTTTCGAGAAAGGGCCGGTCTTCGCAAGCTGCATTTGGGATAGAAGAAGTTGACTGGGTCGAACTCTCATTTTGAGGTTTCCGGCGGGGCGTAATTCAGCGGCTCGACCGGAAAAGGAGGAGTCCATGAAGAAGGTTCTCGCATTGGTCGTGGTGGCGGTCCTGTGTACGGCGGTCGTCGCGCTGGCTGGCGACGACAAGATGAAGATGGAAGGGAAGTCCCTGGAAGGGACCATCACGAAGGTCGATATGGCCGGAAAGATGATGATGGTCAAGGGCGCCGACGGAAAAGAGAACGCCGTGTACTGGAACGACTCCACGAAGGTCGAGGGCGGAGAGCTCAAGGAAGGTTCGTTGGTCCACTTTAAGGGCACCGAGAAGGACGGCAAGATGTGGGCCACCTGGGTCCATGTGGGCGAGATGAAAAAGGGGAAGATGTAACTCTTCCCCTTCTCGATCTTGGGGCGGGGCGCGAAGCATCGCGTCCCGCTCTTTTTATTTGGACTGGCGCTAAACAGAGTCTTCGCGGGTGAGCACGGTCAGCAGGGCAGCGCGGCAGATGGCGAGAGCCTTTGTGGGAGCCGTGGCCTCGACTTCCCGGCCTCGGTCATCACGGAAAGCGATGATCACGGGTTCGGATCCCGGCTTGCCGGGGACGTAAGCCCAGCCGCCTTCCGTCACGATGCGCAACAGAACGCGCTCGGCGTGTCGGATGTCGGTCGAGTATCGCCGCACGTGCTCGTCCCCCCGATCCCGCTCCGGAACTCCCTCCGGCGGGCGTCCCATGATCCGATCGTAGACGATCAGGTCCGCCTCTTCGCCGGCTGAGAGATCCAGAATCTCATCCTTGCGCATACACAGCTCCTCTCGAGCCCTCTTCGTTTGCCGGGGATTCTATGTTGATGCCGAGCCGAACAAGCGATTCTTTTTTGGCAATCGGGCGATCGTGACTTCCAGTGAGACGAACGAGGCGCGCGCGCGCTCTCACTTGAAGTACCCGTTCACGTCGACAACGAGCCCGGCCGAGCCTCCCGCCTGCCCGAGAAATGCGGTCAGGTCCCCGGAGGGCCCGAGCGCAACGATCGCGTTGTTTGCGCGGACCTGCCCGGCTCTCGCGTTGAGCGTCGAGGTGGCCGGTCCAGATTGGCCGGCCGGAAAGACCGAGAGGAAGCACGCGGCACTTGGCTGAATGATCACGACGTTCACTACGATCGCCGCGGCGTCTGGCGGGATCCCGCAGTTGCCCGCGACTGTGAAGATGCGCGACGCGCCCGCCGCTAGAGCTGGACCTCCGAGAGGCCCGGGAGCCAACCGCGTGTCGATCAGACGGCACGGCGTCAGGGTGTAGAGCGACGTCGGCGAGCTTCCGACCGAAAGGGTCCGGAAAGTTCCCTGGCTGGGATTGAAATAGGAGCCTCCGCTGCCGGTCTCCAGTTTCACCGCCCGAACCATGTAGGTGTAGGCCCCCGGTGCGATGCCGGAGTCCGTGAAGCTCGCGGCCGTCACGAGACCGCCCGAACGCCTCTCGAAGGGTCCGTTCGTAGAGGTGGAGCGATACACGTGGTATCCGAGGACTGGCTCCGGCGAGACGGTCCATTGAAGCGCGACCTGCGAACCGGAAAGACTCGCCAGGAGACCGGACGGCGGCGAGACCGGATGCATCCGGAGAGTCGGATCACCCATCAAAGCGATGTGAATCCATCCGGCGCCAAACCCCGCGGCATAGAGAAAAGTGTTGTTTTGCGTCAGGCGCGTGCTGTAACCGATCGTTTCCCCCATTCCCATGTGATGGAAGTGCCAGGCGGGGCGGCCGGCCCACGCGTCAGTCAACCCCAGGCCCGCTCCGGCCAGAGGGGCCCTTAGGAAGTTGTCGGTCACGTCCCAGTCTCCGTGGTAGCTGCCGAAGAGCATCGTGAAGACAGCCTGCGAGGCGTTGGCGGCGAAGTCGGAAGTGCTTCCCACGCCGGAAGCGCCCTGGTACCAGCCTCCTCCGCAGCCATAGGCCCAGAGGTAGGTCGCGCTGGTCAACGTGGAAAACCAGTCGAGCGAAGAGACATTGGCCGCTCCGAAGAACGCGGAGAAGTTCCGCCATCCGCTCGCCGCGAAGGCCTCGCCCCCGAAATATCCGAAGTTGTCGTCGATCAGGCCGCGCGGCTGCGCAACGATCTGCTTGTGGCGAAAGCGGTGGTCTTTGTCGAGATAACGCCGGAGCAGGTCCGTCTCGGTCAGGGGAGCGAAGGCGGGCATGTTGGAGAGATCGACTCGCCCGACCTCGAGCTTCAAAGGCACGGGGAAGCTCGTCTGATCATATTTCCCGTCTCCGGCAACGTTGTGCTGGCGGCCGGCAACAGTCGAGTCATAGTTCGCGGTGTCGGTCCAGATTCCAACCGGATCGCCGTAGAACCCGTCGGCCGGCCAGGCACCGTAGTGGTCGGGATGCCCATCCGGGTTGAGCGCTCCGGAGTAGGGAACGGGAATGTGGCCGAAGAGAAGGACCGCGACGACGCCGTTCGGGTCGGCGGCATAATCGGCCAGAATCAGAGCCTTGACGCTCGGCACGCTATCGGTCGGCGAGACATCGTGCCGCAGCACCGTCCAACCGTCGCCGACGAGATCCTGCTGGAGGCGGGCGAGCTCCGTGGCGATCGCGGCTGCCTGCGTCCCATCGACGATCAGCACGACTTTCCCTCGCGAATCGACCAGCGGGAGCTCGATGCCAGAAGCTACGTATCCGACGGCAAAGACGGAGCCCGACCGCGCGACCTGGTACTCATACGGCGCTCCTGCCAAAGGCGTCGCGTCCAGGTAACCCGTCGCGTTGCCGGGCAGCGTCGCGAGCGGGCTTCCCCAGGAGGTGCCCGAGTATCCCTTGCGATACACCGTGTAGCCGCTCGCCGCGTATAGGGGCCAACTCAATTGAATCTGGGGGGGCGATACGGAAGCAACGGCGGCGCTGACCTGCACCGCTGCATCCTGAGAAGTCTGCGCCCCCGACTCCGCCGGACGCAAGAGCAGGAGCATTCCAGGCAGAAGCAACCAGTGCAGCCTGAGCCACGGCCGCGGGGGAGAGTGGAAGAGTCGAGTACGGGCTTTCGCTTCGGCGCGAACCGACTCCGAGCCTGCCATGTTCCTCCTCCCCGGAATCGGTCTCGCTCAACTGGAGCGATCCGACTTCGGGCGGCCCCGACGAGGAGGGAAAAAGGCCTTACGCGCAGGCCTTCATCGCTGCTCGTGCGGATCTGTACCGTTAACTGATCGTGTCCCGTTTATTAGACCGTCAGGGCACGCCGGCCGTCAAGCGCGGAGCAGAGATTGGGCTTCGTTTCGAGAAAAAAGACCATCACCAGACCCCTCTCTCGCCTGGAGTCCTGCTGGCGAGGCTTGACGAAACTGCCGCTCGCAACGGACAATCCGGCCTTCCAGATGACAAGCCGCTTCATTGCGGCGGGAAGCCAAGGACGCCGGAGAAAGGCTGCGACGCCGTTTGCTTCCTGCCTGCAAACGCTCGTCCGCGGAGGACGACCCCGTGAAACGCGGGCTCGAGCGCTTCGCCCATCAGCAGACTTCCAAAGGCTCGCGTCAGCGGCTCTTCTTCTGATTGGCCTGCGTGTCGCGGCCACGGCTCAAACGTTCACGGAGTTCCCGATTCCTGGGGCGTCCGGAACGGCGGCGATTGCGGCGGGGCCCGACGGAAACCTATGGTTCACCCAATACACGAAGGTCGGGCGCGTGACACCGTCCGGCGTGATCACGTTGTTCAACCCGCCCTCGTTTTCTTCCTTCAACAACGGAATCGCGCTCGGTGCGGACGGCAATTTGTGGTTCACGGAACAAGCGGGCATCATCGGGCGAATCACGCCGATGGGCCAGATCACGGAATTTCCCCTGCCCGGAACCTTTCCTTCGCCTTATCCCGGCGCCATCGCGGCCGGTCCGGACGGCAACCTCTGGTTTACGGAGACCGCTGTGGTTGATACCGGAGCGGTCGGCAGGATCGGGCGCATCACGACAGCAGGGGTCATCACCGAATTTCCGGTCACGGCCATCATGTCATCTGGCACCGCGGTGACTTTGTCCGGCATCGCCGCCGGTCCCGACGGAAATTTGTGGTTTACGAAGACCGGGGAAAACAAGATCGGCCGCATCACGACGGCAGGCGTCGCGACGGAATTCCCGGTCCCCACGCCCGGCAGTGGACTCTCGCTCATCACCGCGGGTCCGGACGGAAACCTCTGGTTCACGGAGGCGGCAGGTCAGATTGGTCGGATCACGACGAGCGGCATCGTCACCGAGTTTCCCATCCCTTCGGTTCTCGCTTCGGGCTTTACGATGGGGCCGAGCGGGATCACCGTCGGTCCCGACGGCAACATCTGGTTCACCGAATTCCTGAATTCGACGGTCGGGCGGATCACCCCGTCCGGAGTTATGACGGAGTTTCCGTTTCCGAGCTGGCGGGCCCCTCACGGAATCGCGGCTGGACCGGACGGCAATCTCTGGCTGGCCGTGCAGGCTGCGCCGGATTTGATCGCCAGGTTTGAGCTTCCGCCGCTGCCGCCGCCTCCCGCCTCGAGCTTTTACACGCTGACTCCCTGTCGGGTGATCGACACCCGAAACCCTATCGGACCTTACGGTGGCCCGGCGCTGTCATCCGATGGGACGCGAGTCTTCGCCTTGGCGGGACAGTGCGGACTTCCGTCGAGCGCCACCGCGGTGGCGGTCAACATCGCGGTGACTCAGCCCACGAACGGCCCGGGCTTCCTCACGCTGTACCCCGCCGGCCAGCCTCGCTCCTTGGCTTCGTCAATCAACTTCCGGGCCGGCCAGACCAGGGCGAACAACGCCATCCTCGCTCTCAGCGGCTCGGGTGCCCTCTCTGTCTACTGCTTCCAGGGAGCAGGCACGACACACCTCATCCTGGACGTCACCGGATACTTCCAGTAGACGGTTAGACGCAGTCAGGTCAGCAGAACGGCACGAGGAAGTCTGTGGCGGCCCCAACGGGACTCGAACCCGTGTTGGGGCTTCCCGGGGGTTCGGGGGGCAAAGGCCCCCCGCTCATGAAAGCCAGTCGTGTCCGACACGGCGAGTAGGTCGAACTGAAGTCGATGCAGAAAGTGGCGGCCCCAACGGGACTCGAACCCGTGCCGCGGCCTGAAGCCAGCCGTGTCCGGACACGGCGAGTAAGTCGAACTATCAGCGATGAAGAGAATGGCGGCCCCAACGGGACTCGAACCCGTGCCGCGGCCTCCCGAGGGTTCGGGGGGCAACGGCCCCCCGCTCATGAAAGCCAGCCGTGTCCGACACGGCGAGTAAGTCGAACTATCAGCGATGAAGAGAATGGCGGCCCCAACGGGACTCGAACCCGTGCCGCGGCCTTGAAAGAGCCGTGTCCTAACCTCTAGACGATGGGGCCGATGTACGCCTCAAAAGAAAATGTAGCACGCGAGCGAGCGGCATGGAGTGCCGCGGCCTCCGGGGGGATCGGGGGGCGCCACGCGCCCCCCGATCATGGGAGCCAGCCGCCGGCTGCGAAGCAGCCGTGTCCTAACCTCTAGACGATGGGGCCGATGTACGCCTCAAAAGAAAATGTAGCACGCAGCAAGAAGCAGCCGTGTCCTAGGCCTCTAGACGAGGGGACCAAAGAGAAGCAGGCAAAACTAGGATGCCACGACTGCGAGGCCCCAACGGGACTCGAACCCGTGCCGCGGCCTCCGGGGGGTTCGGGGGGCGCCACGCGCCCCCCGCTCATGGGAGCCAGCCGCCGGCTGCGAAGCAGCCGTGTCCTAACCTCTAGACGATGGGGCCGATGTACGCCTCAAAAGAAAATGTAGCACGCGAGCGAGCGGCATGGAGTGCCGCGGCCTCCGGGGGGATCGGG